>Ga0233425_10001200_pt1 | contig 60166 bp, 50 predicted proteins | sample Watercolumn_Towu_2_FD_181712 | JGI IMG/M metagenome (GOLD analysis project Ga0233425, IMG submission 181712) | Freshwater microbial communities from Lake Towuti, South Sulawesi, Indonesia - Watercolumn_Towuti2014_140_MG | ecosystem: Environmental > Aquatic > Freshwater > Lake | place...
ACTCTTCTCTCGTCGGCTCCGGCGGCGATTCGCGAATCATCCGATCCTTGAATCGCCAAATTCTCAAAACGTCCACAACAATCGGTCAAAGCGACAATGCGCCTCAACGCTCAACCTGGGCAGTTACCAATGATTTAATCCAGACACACCTTCGCCAGCGCTTGGAACGCCCGCGCGCGGTGGGAGAGCGCCTGCGAACCGTCGCCGGGCAGGGCGTGTTTTTCCGCCGACATCATCTCGCCGAAGGTCTTGTCGAGTCCGTCCGGCAGAAAGATCGGATCGTAGCCGAAACCCTTGGTTCCGCGGGGCGGGAAGACCAGAACGCCGTCGACGCGCCCTTCGAATTCCTCGACATGGCCGTCGGGCCACACGACCGCCAGCGCGCAAACGAAATGCGCGGCGAACGGCGGTGCTGCGCGGCGTGCGCGCAGTTCGCGCTCGACGCGCTTGATCGCTTCGCCGAAGTCGCGCCCTTCGCCGGCCCAGCGCGCCGAATAGACGCCCGGCGCGCCGTCCAGCGCGTCGACGCAGAGCCCGGAGTCGTCGGCGAAAGCGGGGAGTTTAGCGGCCATCGCCGCCGCGCGCGCCTTCAAGAGCGCATTGCCGCGAAACGTGTCCTCGGTCTCCTCCGGCTCGGGCAGGCCCAATTCGCCGACGGAGACGGCGTCGACGCCATGCGGCGCCAGCAGTTGCTGGAGCTCCCACAGCTTGCCGGGATTGTGCGTGGCGACGACGAGGCGGCCGGCTATTTTTCGCGCCGTCATGGGCGCCGCCTCTCGTCATTGCGAGGAGCGCCAGCGACGAAGCAATCCAGAGCCGCCAAGCGGCCCCTGGATTGCTTCGCTTCGCTCGCAATGACGTCCTTGCTCACCCCAGCGCCGCCTTTTGCAGCGCCACGAGATCGGCGACGCCCTTGCGGGCGAGCGCGAGCAGCGCGTCCAGCTCGTCCTGCGAAAACACGGCGGCCTCGGCGGTGGCCTGCACCTCGACGAGCCCGCCCGATCCGGTGATGACGAAATTGGCGTCGGTCTCGGCCGCGGAGTCCTCGGTGTAGTCGAGATCGAGAACCGGCGCGCCGTTATAGACGCCGCAGGACACGGCCGCCACATGGTCCTTGAGCGGGTTGTCCTTGACGATCGAACGCGAGCGCATCCACTCGAAGCAGTCGCGCAGCGCGAGCCAAGCGCCGGTGATCGCCGCCGTGCGCGTGCCGCCGTCGGCCTGGATCACGTCGCAGTCGACGACGATCTGGCGCTCGCCCAGCATCGGCAGATTGGTGACGGCGCGCAAGCTGCGGCCGATCAGGCGCTGGATTTCCTGGGTGCGGCCGGAGGGCTTGCCGGAAGAGGACTCGCGCCGCGTGCGGGTGTGGGTGGCGCGCGGCAGCATGGCGTATTCGGCGGTCACCCAGCCGCGCCCTTGCCCGCGCAGCCACGGCGGCGGCTTGTCCTCCAAAGACGCCGCGCATAGCACGTGCGTCTCGCCGAATTTGACGAGGCAGGAGCCTTCCGCATAGCGGGCGACGCCCCGCTCGAAACTGACGGGACGCATTTCGTCCGGCGCGCGTTTGCTGGGGCGCATGAAGGCTCCTTGGCGATCGATCAGCGAACTTCCTATCGCGCTTTTCGCAGGGACGGAAGGCGTGTCTCGCCGACGAGGTTCACATCGGAACGTCCCCCCACGCGAACACCCCGCCTTGCCATCGCATGTCGCGTCGACCTGTCAGCCGGCGGCGGCGATCAGGTCGCCGAGCAGCAAAAGAATGTCGACGACATTGACCGTCATTGCGACGTGACGCGCGGCGTCCTGCGTTTCGGGGTCGCTCAGAAGCGACCGCCACAGATCGTTCAGCGCGGGCTGCTCCACCGTTCCCGGAGCGATCAGTCCTTTTTTCAACGCCGTGAGCGCAAGGGGGATGAGATTTTCGCGCGCCAGCAGCGCCGCCTGCCGGTCCTGAGCGAAGTCCGCCCGCAACTGCTGCGCGCTCTGCTGCAAGACCCTCAGCGCGACGCCGCGCTCCATTTCGCGCCGATGGCTGGTTACGCGCTCGAGGGTCGACGGGTCGATTCCGCGCCGAGCCGAAACATGTTGCGCCTTCAACGACAGCAGGTGGTTTTCGCCGCTCGCGAGGCCAAGCGAGTGATACACGGCGATCGCTTCATCAACGAATCCAGTCAGCGCGATCGGAAGATCGAGATCTTGGTCGTTAAACTTTGCAAGCGCCGCGTTCGAATGTTCGAGCAGCCGCTCCAATTTCTGCAACCGGTGATGTAGGAAGGGGCGCATGGCCTATTCGAAATCGACGATCTGCCGGATTTTGCCGGTGGTTTCATCCTTGACCGAATGGATGAAAAAGCCCTCTTCGAGCATATTGGCCTTGATCGTGAACACCGAGGCGTCGCTGCTGCCGTTCTTCACGACGTTTGTCTCCGGGTTTATCAACAAATTTTCGATCGTCGTGCGCTCGATCACAGTGTTGGTCTTGACGACGCCCAGCACGGAGGCCGTCGTCTTCTTGAGAAGCTCGTCGTTCGGGTTGCTCTTTTCATAGTCCGCCATCAACTTGTTATCGGTCAAAGCCGTCTTGAGGATGCCCGCCCACATCAGCGTGACGATGGTGTCGGGCTGCGAGGGGTCGGGGTTTTCTGCCAGTCGCTTGTGAAAATCGAGAATCTGACCTTCTATGGTCGGCGCTGTGGCCGACGCTTTGGACGGCAGACCGGGCGCGCCAACGGGCCGGGCGTCCGGTTTGAGCAGGCCGCCCTTGCCGATCTTCACGGCGGCGATCGCGTCCGCGATCCGGCCCTGTATGAAGGGCCTGAACTCCTTCTCCAGGTCCATTTTGAACCGGATCGTCTGCCTGAAACGGGCGCCGGAGATCAGCACCGGGATCGTCAGATCCATGTTCGGCGCCTTGAAGCGCGGCACGGAGAAATGCCGCATGACCTCATCTTTCGCGTATTCCTCGGCCACCTGCCGCGAATAGGCGTCGGCCATCTCGCGGGCCTTGATGATCTCGCGGAAGATGTAGCCGACGTAATCGGAGAGCGTGATCTCGGTCATGCGGCTCGGCTCCGCGCTTGCAAGGGCGCCACAGGCGCGTCAGGCCGCTAATATGTTGAGAATCTTCTCCAGGCCGGCGGGGATTTCGTCCTGCACGGCCTTTACGTTGACGTTGAGCGCATATTCCTTCTTCACCTCGACACTTGTCGCGGTCTTGCGCTGATAGGAGGCCGACACCTTGAAATTCACAGGTCCGAGTCTTCCTCCCACATTGGCGCCTACTTTCAGGTCGGTGGAGACGCTGGAGCTCTCGACCGAGTTCAGCTTGACGTTGAAGTCGATGATGACGTGTTCGATGCGCAAGGACGGAATTGGCAGCATCGCCAGCAAGGGCACTGTGATCTTTACATCGACGGGAGGCACGGTTGGATCGGAACTCGGTCGCTTGTGCGTGAAATCGACCATCACCAGTTTTTTTTCCGGGGGGGTGGACGTGCTGCCGGTGACAGGCTCGAACCCCACCTCCTTGATGAAATTCACGGTCGCCAGAGACGACGCCACCTGCGCGTCCACCGCGGCCTGCAACGGACCGCCGATCATCTTGGCGAAGTCGATATTGTTGAGTTCCGCGGTCAGGTTGGTGGAGACAGCCACCCGCTGCGGGCCGCCCCCGCCGATGCGGGCGACGCGTTCGGCGACTTGCATGGCGCCTTCGAGCTGCCGCGAAACTTCGTCGGCGGAGGGAAGCGCCGACGCTGTTCCGGCGCTCTTGAGAGCGGCGCGAGTCGACGCGGTCCGGGTTTTCGAAGGCAGAGTGGAGCGGGCCATAACATCCTCCTCAAATACGAGTGCGGCGCCGCATCAGACAGTAAAATCGCGCACGCGAACGCCGCAATTACGTTACAATGTCCATAATGATTTGAAATTAAGACTTTGTCAACGCTGAATTCACTGTAATCGCGCGCCCTGCCGCCGGCGCCCCGCTCGCTCGGCGGCGCCCGGCCTCGCGCTCTGTCCACCCGCGATAGTGCGGCGACCTTTCGTCTTGCGATTCCGGCGCGCAGGTGGGAGCATTGGCCAACGGCCCCGACGCGCTCAAAGTCCGGCGCCGACCGACAAGGGAGGAAAACATGGGCGAGGCGTCTTCCCACGAAGCCAGAGCAAGGGGTCCGCGGCTCATCGCGCTGACGGGCCCCTTTCAATCCGGCAAGACCACTCTGCTCGAAGCCGTGCTGGCTCACGCCGGCGTCATTGCGCGCCAGGGCTCCGTCACGGAAGGGTCGAGCGTCGGCGACGCCGGCGACGAGGCGCGCGCCCACAAGATGAGCGTCGACGCCAATATCGCGACTTGCGACTATATGGGCGACCGCTATACCTTCGTCGATCTGCCCGGCTCCGTCGAATTCGCGCACGAGGCCCGCAACATTCTCCCGGCCGTCGACGCCGCGGTCGTGGTCTGCGAGGCGGACGAACGCAAGATTCCCGCCCTGCAACTGGCGCTGCGCCAGCTCGAAGAGCTGGGCGTTCCGCATTTCCTGTTCCTGAACAAGATCGACGCGGCGACCATCGACGTGCGCGAGGCGCTCACTCTGCTGCAGCCGGCCTCGCGCACGCCGCTGCTGTTGCGCCAGATTCCAATCTGGAACAGCGGCGTCGCCGTCGGCTTCATCGATCTGGCGCTGGAGCGGGCCTATGTTTATCGCGAACACGCGCCGTCCGAGGTCGTCGAGATTCCCTCCGACGACTCGGCCCGCGAAAAGGAGGCGCGCTACTCCATGCTGGAGCGGCTCGCCGACTACGACGACGCGCTGATGGAGGAGCTCATCTCCGACATCGAGCCGCCGCGCGATCAGGTCTTCGACGATCTCGCCAAGGAACTGCGCGCGGGCGTGGTCGCGCCGGTGTTCATCGGCTCGGCGGAGCGCGGCGCCGGCGTGACGCGGCTCCTGAAGGCGCTGCGGCACGAAGCGCCCGGCGTCGAGGCGACCCGGCAGCGGCTCGCGGTCGCGAACGAGGGACCGCCGCTGGCGCGCGTGCTGCGCACCATCCACACGACGCATGGCGGCAAGCTGTCCGTGGCGCGCGTGCTGCGCGGCGCCTTTCAGGACGGCCAGCCGGTGGTTTCCGTGCACGGCGAGGACAGGGTTTCCGGGCTCTCGCGGCTCGTCGGCGGAGCGCAGACGAAGCAGACGGACGCGAAAGAGGGCGAGACGCTCGCCTTCGGCCGGCTCGATCACGTCCACACCGGCGACACGATCAGCGGCGACGCGCGCCACGGCGCCGCAAGTCTGGAGCCGACGCGCGCGGCGATCCCCGATCCCGTTCACGCCATCGCCCTCGCCGTCAAGGACCGCAAAGACGAAATGCGCCTCGCCGCCGCCATGGCGAAACTCGTCGAGGAGGATCCCTCGCTCGTCTTCGTGCACGACCAGGAGCTCTCGCAGATCAAGCTGTTCGGCCAGGGCGAGATGCATTTGCGCGTCGCGCTGGAGCGCCTGTCCTCGCGCTTCAGCGTCGCCGTCGAGTCGCACAAGCCCACCGTCGCCTATCGCGAGACCATCCGCCACAAGGTGACGGTGCGCGGGCGCCACAAGAAGCAGTCCGGCGGCCACGGCCAGTTCGGCGACGTGGTGCTGGAGGTCGGGCCGCGTTCGCGCGGCGAAGGGTTCGCCTTCTCCGAAAAGGTGCATGGCGGCTCCGTGCCCCGGCAGTATTTCTCCTCGGTCGAGGCGGGGTGCCAGGACGCCTGCCAGCACGGGCCGCTGGGCTTTCCCGTCGTCGACGTCGAGGCCTGCCTCACCGACGGCTCCTATCACTCGGTCGACTCCTCCGACATGGCCTTCCGCACCGCGGCGCGCATCGGCATGAGCGAGGCGCTGGCCAAGGCGGAGCCCATTCTCCTCGAACCCGTTCTGGCGGTGGATATTCTGGTGCCGAGCGACGCCATGTCGCGCGCGACCGGCATCGTTTCGGCGCGGCGCGGCCAGATCATGGGCTTCGGCCCGCGCGACGGCTGGGACGGCTGGGACAGGCTGGAGACGCTCATTCCCGAAGCCGAGATGGACAATCTCATCGTGGAGTTGCGCTCGGCCACGTCCGGCGCGGGCTTTTACGAAGCGCGCTTCGACCATCTCGCCGAGATCGTCGGCAAGCAGGCGCGCGACATCGTCGCCGCGCACGCCGCCAAGGCGAACGGCGAGAACGGCGGCTGAGGGAGGCAGGGGCGCCGGGCGGGGGCCATTCCCGGAGCGGCGCAGTGGGTTGTGTCGTTCAATGTGAAGGGAGGCAAGCCGCCAGCTAGACAGGGCCGCCCGCGCAGTTGCGGGTCCGGCCGGCTAGAGCAAAATCCGAAAAAGTTGATAGACTTTTTCTATAAGATTTTGCTCCAGCATTTTGAATCTGGAGCGATTTCTTATCGACCAGACGATTCCGTCTGGTCGGAAAGCGCTCTAGAACCGCGTCTGCATCCGCAGCGCGGTATAGGTCGCGCGCGATTTCGTCGAATTCCACGGATCGACGAACTGCACGTCGGCGGAAAGGCGCAGCGCCGGCGTGACGGCGAAATTGTAGAACGCCTCGACGCCGCTCTCGCCCTGGCGCAGGATTTTCCGTGCCGCGAGGCCGCTAATCAGCAGATGGCTGAAGGCGTAGTGAAAATAGCCGACGCCCCAGCGGTCGTCCTCGCGCCCTTCCATCAGATTGGCGCCGCCGACGCCCGCGAACATGCTCCAGCGCGTCGGCGTCGGATTGCCGTCGGAAAGCGTCGCCAGCGCGAACACGCCCCAGCCTTGGGAGGGATTGGCGTCGCTCTGAAAGAGGTTCTGCTGGAAGGAATAGGAGGCGAAGCGGAAGCCCTTCTTGGTGAGCGGCCCGCCGATGCGCAGGAGTCGCGCGCGGACTTCGGCCGCGTCCTCGAGATCGAAACCGCGGGCGTTGCTGATGGCGCCGCGCAGCGCGTGCCAGCCGCGCAGGCCGAAAAGATCGGTCTGCATGGTGATCGCGCCGCCGAAGGCGACGCCTTTCTCGAAGGGCCGCGCCATCGTGCGCGGGATTTGCGCGCTGCGCGGATCGGCAAGCATCAGCATGACGTTGAACGGCGCCGCCTTGATAACTGCAATGCCGCCGATGAGGTAGGGCGCCGACGCGATCAGCCGGTCGGAAGCGATGCCGGACGAGGTGACGCCGACGCCGGTCGAGGGCATGGCGAGGCCGCGGTTCATGAAGGTTTCCAGACCGCCGCCGCCGACGAGCGGCGTCTGCGAGGCCAGCGTCATCATGTTGAACTTGCCGACGCTGATCGAAAGATGCTCGCCCATGTCCTGCGTGGCGCTGAGGCTGAGCGCGGAATGGTAGCCCTCCTTGCGCACGAAGGCCTGCGCCGTGTTGACCGGCAGCAGCGCGTAATCGAAGCTGTTGATGCTGCGCCCGAAATAGTGCTCGTATTGGGCGTTGACGTGAAAGCCGGGAAGAAAGCCGAGCTTTTCGAGGTCCGCCCTCAGAAAGGCGTCCATCTTGCCGCCGTAGCGCCAAGTTCTTGCGTCCGGAGCCGTGACGCCGTCGCCGCGCGGCTGGCCCTGATAGAACTGCGTCACCCAGACGTCGGCGTTGATCCCGACGCGGCGCAACTGCTCCTTGGGGCCGTTTTCCGTGTCGGTCAACGAGCGCTGCTTGGCGAAGGACGAAAGCGCGCCTTTCAGGCCTTCCGCGCGCGCGAAGGGCGCGACGCAGACGAACAACGCCGTGGCGCCGCACGCCATACCCGCTTGCCATTTCGAGCCCGTCGCCAAATCATGTCCCCGCGCAGCCGCGGCGCCATTGAATCAAGCGATTTCCGGCCAAATTAGGGTGAAACGGCCGGCGCGCCGCGCCCGGTAAGCAAATCGACATTCGCCGCGCGCGGCGCCCTTGATCGCCGGCCGCCGCGCCGCTTCAATCGGCCCCGTCGCGGACGAGGGAGACAAGACATGCGTTACGCCGATCCCAACCAGCCGGGCGCCAAGATCGCCTTCAAGTCCCGTTACGAAAACTTCATCGGCGGCGCCTGGACCGCTCCCGCAAAGGGCAATTATTTCGAGAACGTCAGCCCCATCAACGGCCGGCCCTTCTGCGAAGTCGCGCGCTCGACCTTCGAGGACATCGAGAAGGCGCTCGACGCCGCCAACGCCGCCAAGGCCGCCTGGGGAAGCGCGCCGCCCGCCAAACGCGCTGAAGTCCTACTCAGGATAGCCGACCGCATCGACGCCAATCTCGAAACGCTCGCCGTCGCCGAAAGCTGGGATAACGGCAAGCCGATCCGCGAAACCCTCGCCGCCGACATTCCCCTCGCCGCCGATCATTTCCGCTATTTCGCCGGCTGCATTCGCGCGCAGGAGGGAACCTTAAGCGAAATCGACGACACGACCGTCGCCTATCACTTTCACGAGCCGCTCGGCGTCGTCGGACAGATCATTCCCTGGAACTTCCCGATCCTCATGGCGGCGTGGAAGCTGGCGCCGGCGCTCGCCGCCGGCAACTGCGTCGTCTTGAAGCCCGCGGAGCAGACGCCCGCCAGCATCATGGTCCTGATGGAGACGATCGGCGATCTGCTGCCGCCGGGCGTGCTGAACGTCGTCAACGGTTTCGGCGTCGAGGCGGGCAAGCCGCTGGCCAGCAACCGCCGCATCGCCAAGATCGCCTTCACGGGCGAGACGACGACGGGGCGGCTCATCATGCAATACGCCTCCGAGAACCTCATTCCGGTGACGCTGGAGCTCGGAGGCAAGTCGCCCAACATCTTCTTTGCCGACGTTTTGGCGAAGGATGACGATTTCGCCGACAAGGCGGCGGAAGGCTTCGCCATGTTCGCGCTCAATCAGGGCGAAGTCTGCACCTGCCCCTCGCGCGCGCTGATCCAGGCGGACATCTTCGACGCTCTGCTCGCGCGCGGGTTGGAGCGGGTCAAGACAATCCGCGGCGGCCATCCGCTCGACACCGAAACGCAGATCGGCGCCCAGGCCTCGAACGATCAGCTCGAAAAAATCCTCGCATATATCGACATCGGCCAGAAGGAGGGCGCCAAGCTCGTCGCCGGCGGCGGGCGCCGCGAGATGGAGGGCGATCTTGCCGGCGGCTTTTATGTCGAGCCGACGGTGTTCGAGGGCCACAACAAGATGCGCATCTTCCAGGAGGAAATCTTCGGCCCCGTGGTGTCCGTGACCAGGTTCAAGGACGAAGCCGAAGCGCTCGCCCTCGCCAACGACACGCTCTACGGCCTTGGCGCCGGCGTATGGAGCCGCGATACGAATGTCGCTTACCGCATGGGCCGCGGCATTCAGGCCGGGCGCGTGTGGACCAACTGCTACAATCTCTATCCGGCGCACGCGGCGTTCGGCGGCTATAAGCATTCGGGCATCGGCCGCGAGACGCACAAGATGATGCTCGATCACTATCAGCAGACCAAGAATCTGCTGGTGAGCTACAGCGCCAAGGCGCTGGGGGTGTTTTGATCGCCACGCGCCGAATTTGACCCCCTCCCTGTCCCTCCCCCGCTGCGCCATAGCCCGTCGAAAGACGGGCGTCTTTCGACGCCCAATGGCTTTTGCGGGAGAGGGGACGCAAACGCCCGCCGTTTCGCGATATCTTGGCGAAGCGCCGAATCTGCTCCCTCTCCCGCGCAAAGCGCGGGGGAGGGCTGGGGAGGGGGCTTAATCCGGCGTTTCCGCCGCGCGAGCATGAGGGTGTACTGAATGACCGCAAACCGCGTTTCCTGCACTCCGGCCGCCGCGGCGCTGATCGCCAGGCTTAAAAAGCTGCACGGCTGCGAGCTGCTGTTCCATCACTCGGGAGGCTGCTGCGACGGCAGCGCGCCCATGTGCTATCCGCTCGGCGAATTCAGGATCGGCGGCTCGGACGTGCTGCTCGGCGAGATCGAGGGCTGCCCGTTCTACATGGGCGCCGATCAGTTCGAATACTGGCGCCATACGCGCCTCGTCATCGACGCCGTGCCGGGACGCGGCGGCGGCTTTTCGCTCGAAGCGCCGGAGGGGATGCGGTTCCTGACGCGCTCGGAGATCGTGGACGAGGCCGCCACCTAATCGCCAGTCGCCGTCTCCCGCGCCAAAACGCTGTTCTTGTGGCCGTACGAGAGATAGAGAACCAGCCCGAGCGCCATCCAGATGGCGAAGCGCGCCCAGGCGATCGCCGGCAGGCGCGACAGCAGCCAGATCGAGAACCCCGCGCCGGCGAGCGGTATCCACGGCACGAGCGGCGTGCGGAAGCTGCGCGGGGCGTCGGGCCGCAGGCGGCGCATGACGACGACAGAAACGCAGATCACGGCGAAGGCCGACAGCGTGCCGATATTAACGAGCTCCGCGACTTCGCGGATCGGATAGAAGGCGCTGACGGCGGCGGTCAGCGCGCCGGCGATCAACGTCGGCCGGTGCGGCGTGCGAAAGCGCGGATGAACCTGCGCGAACCACGCCGGCAGCAGGCCGTCGCGCGCCATGGCGAACCAGATGCGCGCGCATCCGAGCAGAAAAGCGAGCATCACGCTGAGGATGCCGGCGACGGCCGCGAGCGAAATCGCAGCGCTTGCCCAAGGAAGGCCGATCGCAGCGAAAGCCGTCGCGACGGGCGCCGCGCCGCCGAGGCGGTTGTAGCGGACGACGCCGGTCAGCACGAGCGACATCGCGACATAGAGAACGAGCGAGACGGCCAGAGACAGCAGCACCGCGCGCGGCAGATCGCGCTGCGGCTGCTCCGCCTCTTCGGCCGCGGTGGTCAGCGTGTCGTAGCCGAACACCGCGAAGAACACCACGGCCGCGCCTTCGACGACGCCGCCGAAACCGAAGGGCATGAAGGGGCGCCAGTTCTCGGCGCGCACATAGGGCAGACCGGCGGCGATCACCAGCAGAACCGCGCCGATCTTGATGAGCACCATGGCGGCGTTGAAGCGCGCGCCCAGTTCGACGCGCAAGGTGAGAAGGGCGGCGACGCCGAGACTGCCGAGCATGGCGAAGAGATCGAGCATATGCCCCGCGCCCGTCCCCGGCGCGCCGGCCGCCCAGTCGGGAACATCGACGCCGACCTGCGCCAGCAGCGCCCGGAGATAGGCCGCCCAGCCGATCGAGACGACGGCGACGACCAGCGCGTATTCCAGCAGCAAGTCCCAGCCGATGATCCAGGCCGCGAACTCGCCGAGCACGGCGTAAGCATAGGTGTAGGCGCTGCCGGAGACGGGAATCATGCCGGCGAATTCGGCGTAGCTCAAAGCCGCCGCGCCGCTGGCGACGCCGGCGATCAGAAAGGACAGCGACACCGCCGGCCCCGCCTGGGTCGCCGCGACGACGCCGGTCAAGACGAAAATGCCGACGCCGATCAGGCCGCCGAGACCGATGCCCGTCAACTGCCACAGGCCGAGCACGCGCCGGAAGCCGTCGCGCTGTCGGGCCTCGGCCCGCAGCCTCTCGACGGATTTGACGCGCAACAGGCTCTCGAACGGCATTCGCCGCGACGCTCCCAGAAACGAAACGACCGCAGCGGGCGCCGCGGCCGTCCCAAGCTAAAGCGTCGGCGAAGGTCTGTCACCGTGCCAAGACATGCGCCAGTAGTGGCGCCAGGACACGCGTCACAAGACGCGACCCCTTACTTCTTCGCCGCTTCGAGATGCGTCAGCGCCTCTTCCGCGTGCTTCGTGGCGACGTCGGCGTGTTTCTGCTTGCCGTGCTCGATCGCCGCGCCGAGATGGGTAATCCCTTCCTTGGTGTGCGGGTTGGCCTTGGCCGCGTCCGCCGCCTTGGCGTGGGTCATCGCGACCTCCGCATGCGTCACCAGCACGTCGGCGTGGCCGGCCTTGCCGTGGGTAATGGCCTCTTTCGTATGACTGATCGCCTCGGCGAGATGATCCTCCGCGAGAGCGAGCCGCGGCGCGAACAGCAGGCCGACGCCAAGGGCGAGCGCAAGGGCGAAAATCCGTCTGGTCATGACATTTTCCTCCATTGACGCCGTGCGAACCCTCTCGTCCGCGCGGGTCGATCAAAGCCGCACTCCCCAATCTGGGCAACAGCGCGTCCCGCCGCAAGTCCCGCCCGCGCTTACTGACGGTCCGACTCATAGCCCTCGCAGCTTTCCCCTACCATCGCCAGCCCCTCTTCGAGATAGGCGGCGAGCAAGGGAATACCGAGCAAATACCGCGATGTGGAGCCTTGACGCCGCTCCCGCGCCTCGATCGCCGCCGCGTCCCATTCGGCGGCCGAAAAATCGCCGCGTCCAAGCCAGGCGAGCGCGACCAGCTCGCACTGCTCCTCCTCGTCCATGGCGTCGATGAAGGCGCGCAACTCCTGGCGCACGACCGCGTAGGCTTCTTCGGTCAGGACGCTGATGAACTTGTCGTCGGCCGGATTGGACGCGTCGGCCTCGACGCCTTCGTCTTCGCTCTCCAGCTCCCGCGCCTTCAGGATGACGTAACAGACCTTTTCCGTGTTGATCTTCGGCATCGCCCCGCTCCGGTTCCTGGGAACCGGCGCCGGCCGGCCCTATTTCGATATAGGGGCTCAAGCCGCGATTGCGACGCCGCCGCTGGCGGAGTCGCCGGGCAAGAACGTAATTCCATTCGGCTTTGCGGCGCGCCTGCGCTTTCGTGTCGCGTCGCCGCGTGGCCCCGGCGAGGCCAAGTAGGCTAAGATGCGCCGGTTGCGCGCGAAGGGAGACCGCAAAGCCATGCCGTTTCGCGACCGCGTCGAGGCGGGACAAAGGCTCGCCAAAGCGCTGCAAGACTACAAAGGGCAGGATGCGATCGTCTATGCGCTGCCGCGCGGGGGCGCGCCGGTGGCGGCGCCGGTCGCCGAGGCGCTCGACGCACCGCTCGATCTCGTGCTCGTGCGCAAGATCGGCGCGCCCGGCCAGCCCGAATTCGCCATGGGCGCGATCGCCGACGGCGGCGCGGCGGTCGTCGTGCGCAACGAAGACGTGATCCGCATGGCCCGCGTCGACGAGAAGGCGTTCGAAGCCGCCTGCGCGCGGGAAAAGGCGGAAATCGAGCGGCGCCGGCGCCTCTACCTCGGCGGACGGAAGCGGCCCGATCCGCGCGGCCGCATCGCCATCGTCGTCGACGACGGGATCGCCACCGGCGCCACCACGCGCGCGGCGCTGCGCGCCGTAAGGGCCCGGTCGCCGGCGAAACTGGTTCTGGCTGTGCCCGTCGCGCCGACGGACGCGCTCGCCGCGCTGCGCGCCGAGGCCGACGATGTCGTCTGCCTGGAAAGCCACGAGGTTTTCGGCGCCGTCGGCTTCTTCTATCGCGATTTCCGCCAGATCGAGGACGAGGAAGTGATCGCGCTGCTCGACCGCTGCGGCGTCAACGATACGACGTGAGCGGCCGGGGCGATCGCATTTCCAAAAAGCGCGAGGAGTTCGACGAGATATACTCGATTCGATCCGGTCGCTTTTCCGGTTGCTTGTCCGAAAACCGGGGAACCGCTTTTCGGGCGCGCGACGTATACGATGTCGACCGGGTTCGAATGCGATTCCCCCGCCGCGCGGCTTGCCACGCCGATATCGAAAATCGTATCCTTCCTCCGCTTGTGCATCAGTCGCGTTTCGCGACGACAACCGGGGAAGGAAGACCGATGACCAATAAGCTCTTGTACGCGACGATGGCGGCGGCGATGCTGTGGTCGCAGGCGGCCTTTGCGGAGGACGCGTGCAAGGAAGACAAGGATTGCGGCCCCGGCAGGTTCTGCATCGTCGCCGTGACGCCGCATGTCTGCAAGTCGCCCCAACCCGCCGGCGCGCGCTGCAAACGCGACGTCGTATGCTCGTCCGGAAAATGCGACATGTCCGCCGGCAAGGATGTGGGCGTTTGCAAATAGCCGTTCTTTGGCGGACTCCCTGCGCAGGAGCCGCCGCAAAGGGCGGACGCCCGCCGGACAACCAAGTCCGGCGGCGCGAACGACGAAGCGAGCGGCCGAACGGCCCCAGGCGCGCCGCGCCTCAATCGCTCCGATGCGCGCAAGATGGGATCGGCATGTCTCAGATTCAGAAAGCCGTCTTCCCCTCGCCAGCCGGCGCCGTCGAACGGTTCCAGGACGAAGGGAACAAGGCCTTGCGCCTGTTCGCAAGCTGACCGGAAACCTTACTGAATCGCCCTGTTGTTGTCGAAGCCTTGCTTGCCGCTGTCGTTCGGCCTCTGCTAAGAGGCGGGCGGCCCGCATCAAGCCGCAGCGCGCAGGGACGCCGAATGCTTTTCTACGAGCCGCTGTTCCTGTTTCTGTTCGCGCCGGCGGTCTATCTGCTCTACTGGCTTTTCGGCGCGGCGCGCGGCGCGCGCACCGCCATTCTGCTGCTCGCCAGCGTCTTCTTCTATGCTTGGAGCGAGCCGATCTTCGTGCTCGTCGTCTTTGCTTCCGTCGCGCTGGATCTGCTCGTGGCGCGGCGGATTTTCGAACTAGCGGGCAATGAGGGCCGTCATCGCGAGCGAAGCGAAGCGATCCAGAGCGCCGGCGCGGCTCCTGGATTGCTTCGGCGCTTTGCGCCTCGCAATGACGGCGCGTGGCTCGCGTTGGGGGTCGTCGCCAACCTCGCAATCCTCGTCTATTACAAGTATGCGGGCTTCTTCGCGTTCAATCTCGACGCGCTGGCGCGCGCGCTGACGCTGCCCGGGATCAACATTCCGCAGATCGCGTTGCCCATCGGCGTCTCCTTCGTCGTCTTCGAGAAGATCACTTATCTCGTCGACGTCTATCGCGGGATCGCCGCGCCCGCGCGCTCGACGCCGCTCTATGCTCTTTACGTGTTCTTCTTTCCCAAGCTGCTCGCCGGGCCGATCATCAAGTATCACGACATCGCCGGGCAAATGGAAACCTGCCCGCACGCCGATCTCGACGACTTCGTCACGGGCTTCTCGCGCTTCATGCTGGGGGTTGCGAAGAAACTGCTGCTCGCTGACGCGCTGGCGAGCGGCGCCGACATGATCTTCGCCAAAGACGCCGCGACGCTGGGTTTCGCGGAGGCGTGGTGGGGCGTGATCTTCTTCACCTTGCAAATCTATTTCGATTTCTCCGGCTATTCCGACATGGCGATCGGCCTTGCGCGCATTTTCGGCTTCCGCCTGCTGGAGAATTTCGACAGCCCTTACGTCGCGACCAGCATTTCCGAGTTCTGGCGGCGCTGGCACATGTCGCTGACGAGCTGGATCAAGGAGTATCTCTATTTTCCGCTTGGCGGAAACCGGCTCGGCGACGCGCGCACCCATGTCAATCTGTGGGTCTGTTTCCTCGCCTCCGGAATCTGGCACGGCGCCGCCTGGACCTATGTCGTCTGGGGCGCCTATAACGGTTTCTTTCTCGTCGCCGACCGGCTGTTTCTGCTGCGCTGGCTCGCGCGTGCGCCGGCATGGCTCGCCAATCTCGCGACGCTCGTCGTCGTGATGGCGGGCTGGACCATCTTTCGCGCCGGATCGCTCATGCAGGCGCTCGATCTGCTCGCATTGATGGCGCGGCCCTGGGCGGCGGCGCGCGACCCTGTCGCCGTGCCCTCCTACCTCGTCGCCGTCGCCGCGATCGCCGCGGCGATCTGCTTGACGCAACGCGTCGCGCTGTCCTTCGAAGGTTTCGACTGGGCCGAAGCGGCGCGTCGCCATGCCCTTTTCGCCAACAGCGCGCTGGCGATCCTGTTCGTCGCGGCGCTGGCGAAGGGGCTCGCCGATCCGTTCAAGCCGTTCATCTATTTCAGGTTCTAGGACGATGAACCGCCGCTTGCTCGAACGCCTTCCGATATTCGCCTGCGCGGGGCTGATCGCCTTCCTGTCTCTTTCGTTCCTGTGGAACGCGGCGGTCGAAGCGACGTGGCCGAAGCTGCGGATTCGAAGTTCGCAGCCGCTCGCCGGCGTAACGGCGCCGGCGCCGGCGCCCGTCACGCTCGACGCGATTCTCTCCGGCGAGACGCAGAAGGCGCTGTCCGCCAATCTCGGGCGGTCGTTGCCCGTCTTTTCCCTCGCGGTCCGCGCGAAGAATCAATTTCTCTATTCGCTGTTCGGGGCTTCCGGCGTCGCCAGCGTCGTCATCGGCAGGAATGGCCAGCTTTACGAGCCCGGCTATATCGACGAATTCTGCGGGCGCGGCGCGCCGCCCGACGCGGCGGCGCTCGACGCCTGGGCCGTGCGCCTGCGCGAGGCGCAGGACCGTGTCGAAGCGCTCGGCAAGAGCTTCATCTATCTCGTCACGCCGTCGAAAGCCGCGCAGCTTCCCCACTATCTGCCGAAGGGGCGGCGCTGCCCGGCGCTCGATCGGGGAAGAGGCGAAAAGCTCGCGCCCTTTCGCGCGGCGCTGGAGGCGCATCGCGTCGCCTATGTCGACGGCGCCGGCCTGATGAGCGAAAAGCGAGGCGAATACAGTGTCGATTTCTTTCCGCGCGGGGGCACGCACTGGAATCTGCTCGGCGCCGCGCTCGCCTTGCGCGACATCACCGATGTGTTGGAGAAGGCGAGCAAAGGCTCGCCCTTCGGCCGCTTCGACTTCAATTGGGCCATCGCGCCGCAGGCGGAGGGAACGGACCGCGATCTGCTCGATCTGCTCAATCTCCTGTGGCCGGACGCGCATTATCCCACGGCCACGATCGTCGGCGCGAACGCGGCGTCGAACTGCGCGCGCGCGCCGAATCTTCTGGCGGTGGGCGGCAGTTTTCTTTTCGAGATTCTGCTCGATCTCGGGCAGGCGCCGTGTCCGCCCGCCTCCGAATACTGGCACTACTTTCGGCTGGAGGGCAGGCTGTTCCGCCGCGTCGGCCTAAACGTAATTGCGGATCGCGGCGGAGTGAAGAAACTGGAGGAAATCGCGGACGACCCGGCCGCGCTAGAACGCGGCGTCGAGCGCGCCGACGTGGTTATTCTCGAGGAAAACGAATCCAACGTTTCGTTGATGAAGCAGGTTGACGACCTGCTTGCGGCGGCGCGCGCGCACGCCTCGTCCCGGTAGCCTTATCCGGCGCCCGCCGCGTCGCGCCAGAAGCCGCCGTCCCGCGCGATCCGCGCATATTCCTCGCGCACCAGCGTCTGTCCGTAGGCGCGCTCCAGCCGCCGCACGGTGAAATGGCCACGCGCCAGCCTCTGGAAGTGATCGGCGAAGGCGAGATTGACGGCGGCGCCGCTGATCGCGCCGAGCGCGGGAACCGCCTGCGCTGCCGCCTTTTGCGAAACCGCGACGCCGAAGCGTTCGGCGATCCGCGCCACGAGGCGGGTCAGCGCCGGCGCCGCTTCGTTCGCCGCGCCGCCCGCGGCGACGTAGCGCGTCGCGTCCGAGACGCTCTTGGCGAAAAGACCGCGCAGCGCGAGATAGCCGCCTTCGAGGACTTCGCCGTTTTCGCCGTGGCCGCCGAGCGCGAAGACTTCGAGGCAGGCGATTCTTGTTTCGGGATGGCTCAGATCCTCGCCTTCGGCCCGGGCCACGTCGGCAATGGCGCGCAGCATGATGGTCGTCGAAACGGGAAGCTCCACGGGCAGGCCGGCGAGGCCGGCGGCGCCGCCGATCGCGCCCGTCGCCGCGGCGAGAGCCCTGTGCAGCCGCGTCCCGTCGCGGGCGGGGGCGTTCTCCAGCGTCCGCAGAGCTGCTCCGAGCGCAGCCTGCAGCGCGGCCGCGGCGGCGGTCGACGCGGCCTCCTGAAGCCGGGGCGGGATGGCGCGGCCGGCGAAGCCGATCTGGCGGCCCGTCATGGCGGCGAGGCGGCGGGCGAAGCTCGTGCGCTCCAGCGCCGCCACCGCGGCTTCGAGGGCCTCGCGGTCGGCGGCGGTCAGGTTCGGCCGCGCGGCGGGCGCGCCATAGGTCATCGCCTCTCTCCTCGTTTGCGCCGATCGGTCCAGAAATTGGCGATTTGTCAGCCGATTGCAATGGGGGAGCCCGGCGCGCCGAGCGGCGCCCGGGTGCAGGTCGCCGCTGCGCCGCTTGAGGCAAATGGCCGCGGGATTGTTGCATTTTGCGCATCCCTCTATAGTTGGGTAGGCGCGGCGGCAGACTTGAACGCCACGCGGCGGGAGGGGTCGGCTCAAGAACCCGTTAGAGCGAATTCCGAAAAAGTTGAGAGACTTTTTCGGCAAGAATTCGCTCCAACATTATGATCTGGCGCGATTTCTAATCGATCGAACGATGCCGTTCGATCGGAAAGTGCGCTAGCGGCGAACCCGCCAAAACGAAGCGAAGAGGAGAAGCTTCCATGTCTGGAATAGTCGGTTTGAAAGGCGCGCTCGGCGGCGCGCTGGTCGCGGCGCTGCTGGCGTCGACTGGCGCCTTCGCCCAGGAGCGGACGGGCGTCCTTCAGTGCAAGCTGATGGGCAGCGACGTCAGCGTGCTCATCGAAAATCAGGCGGTCGACTGCGTTTACCGGGACGATCACGGCGCGCCCGAGGAGCGTTACACCGGCAAGCTGACGAAGGTCGGCGCCAATATCAGCGTCAACGGTCCGGGCGAATTCGGCTGGGCCGTGGCCACGACCTCCAGGCTGTTGGCGCCGGGCGCTCTCGCCGGTCAATACGCCGGCCCTGGCGTGACGGCCAAGCTGGGCGTCGGCGGCGGCGGGGCGATCCTCGTCGGCGGTTCGGACAACACGATCTCCCTGCAGCCGTTCACGGCGGAGGCGGGAACCGGCCTCGGCATCACGGCGGGCGTCCAGAACCTCGCCCTTGCCTACGTGCCGCCGCCGCCGCCGCCGCGCGTCCACAGCCACCGTCATCGCCACGGCAAGAAGTGGCACGCGCATCCCCACCACGGCGCGCATCATCACTGATCGCCGGCCGGCTCAGGCGGGGTCACGGAAATCCAGCACCCGGTCCGTGGGATAGTCGTAAAGCCTCGCGCTCTCGCTCCAATCCGGCGCGCAGAGCGCGAGGATTTTTTTCGCGAAACCGTCGGGCGGCGCCAGCGTCGCCGGGTCTTCGCCCGGCATGGCGAGCGCCCGCATCCTCGTGCGCAGCGGGCCGGGGTTTGCGAGCATCACCTTGATATTCGTAATATTCTCGGTTTCGGCGGCGTAAGTGCGCGCCATCGCCTCCAGCGCCGCCTTGGAGATGGCGTAAGGCCCCCAATAGGGCTTCATGCGCGCGCGATGCGCCGCGCCCGAGGTGACGAAGACGACGCGGCCGGCGGCCGAGGCGCGCAGCGGCAGATCGAACGAGCGCAGCAGCCGCCAGTTCGCGGTGACGTTGACGGCCAGAACCTTGTTCCAGTCCTTCGGATCGACATGGGCGAGGGGGGAGATCGGCCCCAAAATCCCGGCGTTGCCCACGAGGACGTCGAGGCGGCCCCAGCGCTCGAAGATCGCCGCGCCGAGGCGGTCGATCGCCTCGAAATCGGCAAGGTCGCAAGGGACCAGCGTCGCCTCGCCGCCCAAGGCGCGGATGTCGTCGTCGAGTTCCTCCAGCGCGCCTTGAGTGCGCGCGAGCGCTACGACATGCGCGCCCGCGCGCGCCAGCTCCAGAGCGACCGCTCGTCCGATGCCGCGCGAAGCGCCGGTGACGAGTGCGACGCGGGCGGAATAGGGCATCTGTCGCTTTCCGTAAGCCGCAGCGGGGGGAAGCGTTGTCGCGGCGACGGTCAAGTTGGCGGAAGTTTGCGGCGCCGTCGTGGCCGTCGCTGCGCTTCGTGAGCGATCGTGCCGCCGGGGCTGGACCGGCGCCGCGAAGATTGTTACCAATTTGTCAACGGCTTCGCGCGCCGCTGGAGCGAATTCGGCAAAAAGTTGATGAGACTTTTTCGACAAGAATTCGCTCCAACGCTGGGATCTGGCGCGATTTCTTATCGATCGAACGATTCCGTTCGATCGGAAAACGCGCTGGACAGGGGGACCGCCGCATGACCCGTTTTGGAGCGTCTCGTCCGACGCGTCGCCGGCTTTTCCTGCTCGCGGCGTTCGGCGCCGGAGTCGCGGCGGCCGGCTGCGTCGACAGCGCGGTGGAGATGAGCGCGGGGCGTCAGGCCGCCGTTCCGCGACCGCGGCTGGCGGCCCGTCCCGGGGTCAGCCCGAGCGGCGCGAGCATCGTTCTGACCAGCGTCGACGGGGCCTCGGAGGCGACCGCCGGGCGCTTCCGCCGGCTCTTCGCCGAAGCGGCCGAGGCGCGCGACATCGTTACGGCTGCGGCCGACGCCGCGACCTATCGCGTGCGGGGCTATGTCGCCGCCGCCTCCGCTCCGGGGGGAGCGAAACTCTCCTATGTCTGGGACGTGTTCGACCGCAGCGGCCGCCGCGCGCGGCGCATCGCCGACGAACTCCCCGTGCCCGCCGGGTCGGAGCCGTCGGAGGCGCGCGAGGAGAAAGCGCTTGCCGAACTCGCGCGGCGCAGCGCCGAAGACATCGCCGCCTTTCTCTCCAACACGCCGGAAGCCATCGCCGCAGCGAACGGCGGCGGCGCCGGGCTGTCGGTGGTGGAGGCGCAGCGCGCCGCCTCCCCCGGCGGCGCCCCGCGCGGCGGCGGCTTGGCGCAAGCGAAATAGCCTGCTTGGTTCGAGGGACCGCGCGGCGGCGGCGCGCGGCGTCTTGGGTCGTAAATTCGTGACAAGGTCACTTGTCTTTCGTCCGTCCCGCTCCTTATGATCTTTGTCAAAAAGCGAGCGGCGAAGACCGCGAAAACGGGGGGAGCGGGTCATGAACGAGGGCGTCGCGGCGTCGCTGGCCGCATTGACGCTGATCGTCGGCGGCGGGTTAGCCACGATCGGCATTCTATCGCTGTTGAATCTGAACGTTTTCAAATCCCGCCAAAAAAACCTCGCGGCCTTGGCCATGGGGCTCGCGTTGCTGGTCGCGACCGAGGCGGTGTTTCTCACGGGCGGCAGCAGCGGCCGCTATTTTTCCGGCCAGAAGGTCGACGTGACGGACTGCGAATACGTCGCCGAGGGAAAGCACCCGCTCGAGCGGCGCAGCAATCCGGGGATTGTGCGGGACGAAATCAAGCATTGCATGGACCGGCTCGGCTACGAGTGGTCCGACGGCCATGAGCACTGCCGCGAGGCGCCGCTCGCCACCAACGAGTTCTGCTATCTGCCCAAGGACCGCTTCGGCCGCGTGCTCGTCGCATTCCAGATGAAATTCGAGTAAACGCCGAATTCAGGCGGCAAGCGCTTCGCGCCGCGACAATCGAAGCGGACGACGTGACGCGCGAATTTGCCGAGTCTTTGCCGATCGACGGGGCTCTGCCGCAGATCGCGGCGGCGCTCTCCGCGTGCGCCAATCTCGTCGTGGTCGCGCCGCCCGGCGCCGGCAAGACGACGCGCATTCCCCTGGCGCTGCTGGACGAAGACTGGGCGCGCGGAAAAAAACTCGTTCTGCTGGAGCCGCGCCGCCTCGCCGCGCGCGCCGCCGCCGACCGCATGGCGCAGACGCTGGGCGAGTCTGTGGGCGAGACGGTCGGGTTGCGGATGCGCCTTGAATCGAAAGTTTCCGCGAAAACCCGCGTCGAGGTGGTCACGGAGGGCGTCTTTGCGCGGACGATCCTGGACGATCCGGCGCTCGACGGCGTCGCCGCCGTGCTGTTCGACGAATTCCACGAGCGCTCGCTCGACGCCGATCTGGGCCTGGCGCTTGCGCTCGACGCGCAGGGCGGGCTGCGCGACGATCTGCGTCTCCTCGTGATGTCGGCGACGCTCGACGGCGCGCGCGTGTCGGCGCTGATGGACGGCGCGCCGACCATTGTCAGCGAAGGCCGCGCCTTTCCGGTGGAGACGCGCTATCTCGGCCGCGACGCGCACGAGCGGCCGGAGGCGGCGGCGGAGCGCGCCGTGCTGCGGGCGCTGCGCGAAGAGACGGGCTCGATCCTGGTCTTTCTGCCGGGGCAGGGCGAAATCGCGCGTCTCGCCGCGCGTCTCGCGGAAGCCGGCCTTCCTGCCGACGCGGAGGTCGCGCCGCTCTACGGCGCCTTGGACCGCGCCGAGCAGAACCGCGCCGTCGCGCCCGCTCGGCCCGGGCGCCGCAAGATCGTGCTCGCCACCTCGATCGCCGAAACCTCGCTGACCATCGAGGGCGTGCGGGTCGTCGTGGACTCCGGCCTTTCGCGCGCGCCGGCGTTCGAGCCGGACCTCGGCCTCACGCGGCTCGAAACCGTGCGCGCGTCGCGGGCCGGCGTCGATCAGCGGCGCGGCCGGGCGGGGCGCACGGAGCCGGGCGTGTGCTACCGCCTGTGGGACGAAGCGGCGACCGCCGCCTTGCCCGCTTTCGCGGCGCCGGAAATTCTCGCGGCAGACCTTTGCGGCCTCGCGCTCGACCTCGCGCATTGGGGCGTGAGCGATCCGGCAAAGCTCCGCTGGCTCGATCCGCCGCCGGCGCCCGCCTGGACGGAGGCCGTCGCCCTCGCGCGCGAACTCGGCGCGATCGACGCCGACGGCCGTCTGACCGACGAAGGGCGCGCGATTCGAGCCCTACCGCTGGCGCCGCGCCTTGCGCGCATGGTTCTCGACGCCGCCCGCCGTGGCGAGGCGGAGCGGGCGGCGCGCCTCGCGCTGCTGCTTTCGGAGCGGGGACTCGGCGGCGCCGACGCCGATCTCTCCCACCGCCTGGAGCGCCTGGCGGCGGACGGCTCGAAACGCGCGCGCGACGCGAAACGTCTCGCGGCGCAATGGGCGAGGCAAGCGACTGCGACGGCGTTGCCCCCTCCCCAACCCTCCCCCGCTGACGCGGGAGAGGGAGCAGCGCGCGCGCTTCATCGAGATGCGGAGCAACTCGGCGGCCAGAACAGGCGTAATCGTGGTGAGCGTCCCCTCTCCCGCGATAGCGGGGGAGGGACAGGGAGGGGGCGCTCCGAAACCCCACTCTCCGACGGCGCGCTGCTTGCGCTCGCTTATCCCGACCGCGTCGCCAAGGCGCGAGGCGCGAACGGCGAATTCCTGATGGCGAACGGCCGCGCGGCGGCGCTCGCCCTCGAAGCCCCGCTGTCGCGCTCGCCCTTTCTGGCGATTGCGGAAATCGCCGGGCGTGCGTCGCGCGCGCGCATCCTCGCGGCCTGCGCGCTGACGGCGCAGGAGGTGGAGACGCTGGCGGCGGATCGGATCGAAGCGCGCGACGAAACGGTTTTCGACGCCGCCAGCGCCTCGCTGCGTCGCCGGCGATTTCGCCGGCTCGGCGCTATCCGCCTCTCGGAGCAAAATCTCGCGCCCGAGCCGACGCAGGAGAACGCGCGGGCGTTGGCGCGGGGGATCGCCGCGCTCGGCGTCGAGCGCCTGCCCTGGAGCAAGGCGCAGCGCCAGAAGCTCGACCGCATCGCCTTTCTGCGCCGCGCCGAAGGGCAGGAATGGCCCGACGTGAGCGCCGCCGCATTGGCCGCGGGCGCAGATGACTGGCTCGCGCCTTACATCGTCGGCCGCGCCTCGCTCGCCGAGATCGCCCGCGACGATCTCGACGCCGCCCTCTCCGCGCTCCTGCCGTACGAGCTTGCACGGCGGCTCGATCTGGAGGCGCCGGCGAGCTTCGAGACGCCGGCCGGTTCGCGTCACGCGCTGGACTATTCGGCGCCGAACGGGCCGCTGCTGTCGGTGCGGGTGCAGGAGCTGTTCGGCCTCGCGCAACATCCCACGCTCGCGCGCGGGCGCGCGCCGCTGACGCTGGAGCTGCTTTCGCCCGCGCATCGGCCGATCCAGACGACGCGCGATCTTCCCGGTTTTTGGGCGGGGTCGTGGAACGAAGTTAAGAAAGAGATGCGGGGCCGCTATCCGCGCCATGTCTGGCCGGACGACCCGGCCACGGCGCAGCCGACGACGCGCGCACGGCCGCGAGGGTAGGGCGCCGCCCCTCGAATCCGGCGGATGCGCGCGTTGCGCTTAATCGGGACGAAATCTTTTTCAGTGACCGTGACTGCCGCCAGCACGCTCGTCCCCTGTGGACAGGAAAGCCGCGAAGCCTTCAACTCCGCCGCCCGGAAGTCGCCTCATGTCCGGTTCGCCTCTGCAGCTCGTCGTCGCCGCCGTCGTCGCCGCCGCCCTTTCGGCCCAGGCGGTCAAGCATTTTCATCCGCAGGCGGTTCAAGGGAAACAGGGCGCGCAAGTCGCCAAAGCCGCCGTCCCCGCGCCAAAGCCCGCGCCGGCGCCGGCTGCGCAGCGATCCGGCTACGGCGAATATCGCATCGCCGCCGATCGGCTCGGGCAATATTCGGCGGATGTGGAGGTCAACGGCACGCGGCTGCGGATGCTGGTCGACACGGGCGCCTCGGCGGTCGCCTTGTCCTATGAGGACGCCGCGGCGATCGGAGTCTATCCGGCGCCGGCGGACTATAAATACGCGGTGAGCACCGCGAACGGCGCCGCGCGCGTCGCGCGCGCGACCCTGCGCGACGTGCGGCTGGGTTCGCTCGTCGTGCACGACGTGGAGGCGCTGGTGGGCGAACGCGGCGCGCTCTCGTCCAGCCTCCTCGGCATGACCTTCCTTTCCAAGCTCTCGAAGATCGAAGTGGCGTCGGGCGCGCTGGTGCTGAGGCAGTAAGGCGCTCGCCGACGATTCTTGCAGCGGGCGCCGGAGCGCATGGCCTTTTGCGCGATTTTCGCCTATGTCCGTTGGCGATTCCGATCACGTCGAAGGAAACGCGATGTTCCCCAAACCCGTCTCCGCGCTGACGCCCAACACCTGCGCCTACGAACAGACGCCGCTTGTCAAGCCGACGGGCTTTCGCGAATACGACGCGCGCTGGCTGTTCGAGAAGGAACTGAACCTGATGGGCGTGCAGGCGCTGGGTTTGGGGCTCGGCACGCTGCTGCACGAAATGGGCGTCGCCCCGGAACTCGTCACCGGCCACGATTACCGCGCCTATTCCGCCTCGATCAAACTGGCCTTGGTCACCGGACTCATGGGCGCGGGCGTCCATGTGCAGGACATCGGCCTCGCGCTCTCGCCGATGGCCTATTTCGCGCAGTTCGACCTCGACGCGGCCGCCGTGGCGATGGTGACGGCCTCGCACAACGACAACGGCTGGACCGGCGTCAAGATGGGCGCGCAGCGGCCCGTCACTTTCGGGCCCGAAGAGATGGGGCGCCTCAAGGACATCGTGCTGTCGGGCCGCTTCCGCCAAGTTGGCGGCGGCTCTTACCGCTATGTCGAGAATTTCGGCGAGCGCTATCTCGACGATCTCGCCAAGGGCGTGAACTTTACGCGCAAAATGAAAGTCGTCGCCGCTTGCGGCAACGGCACGGCGGGCGCCTTCGCGCCGCGCCTGCTGGAGCGTATCGGCTGCGAGGTCGTTCCGCTCGACGTGGAACTCGACTACACGTTTCCGCGTTACAATCCCAATCCCGAAGACCTGCACATGCTGCACGCCATCGCCGACAAGGTGCGCGAGACCGGCGCCGATTTGGGCCTCGGCTTCGACGGGGACGGCGACCGCTGCGGCGTCGTCGACAACAAGGGCGAGGAGATTTTCGCCGACAAGATCGGGGTGATGCTGGCGCGCGACCTCTCCGCGGTCCACCCGAACGCGCGCTTCGTCGTCGACGTGAAATCGACGGGCCTCTACGAGACCGATCCGACGCTGGCGGCGCGCGGCGTCAAGACCGATTACTGGAAAACCGGCCATTCCTATATCAAGCGCCGCGTCAACGAACTCGGCGCGCTGGCGGGCTTCGAAAAATCCGGCCACTTCTTCTTCAACGCGCCGATCGGACGCGGTTACGACGACGGGCTGCTGACGGCCGTTCACGTCCTCGAAATGCTTGATCGTAATCCGACGAAATCCATGGCCGATCTCTACGCCGATCTACCCAGGACATGGGGATCGCCGACGATGTCGCCGCATTGCGACGACGAAACGAAATACGGCGTCGTCGAGAAAGTCACCGCGCGCTTTACGGCGATGCGGGCGAAGGGCGAGCGCTTCATCGGCCAGCCGATCCACGAACTCGTGACGGTCAACGGCGTGCGCGTCGCCGTGGCCGACGGCACATGGGGTCTGGTGCGCGCGTCCTCGAACAAGCCCGAACTTGTGGTGGTGGTGGAAAGTCCCGTTTCGGAGGCGCGAATGCGCGAAATATTTGCGGCGCTCGACGCGGTGCTGCGCGAAAATCCCGAGGTCGGCGCCTATAATCAGACGATCTAGCCGCGTCCGCCTCGCGTCACGGGCATTCGGTTCCGGTCGTCCCGTTGTAGTCGATCCGGTTGGGGGTGAACGTGTTGCGGACCGGCGCATAACTCGTGCGCTGCATTGACCAGGTCGGCGGCGACGACCATTTGAATATCTCGAAATTGATGCCCGGCGAGTAGGTGTAGATCACGTCGGCGACGATAACGGGCCCGGTGACGGGATCCTCGCCACTGGAGGGGGTCGTGTAGGTCGCCGGCATGGTGGTGTATGAGACGGGCTTCGTGCCCGACGGCGCGACCATCAGATCGCCGCAGGCGCGCGACGTCGCCGAATTCTTCGGCGCGCTCCAGTTCACCCTGGCCCGCCATTGGTTGGCTGCGGGCGAATAGACTTCGACCTGAGAGATCGTCATCTTCAAATTGGTCGCAGGCGTGACCGGAAGCCCCGTCATCAGCGCCGTCGCCGTGGAAAAGATGGCCTGCATATCGGCCTCGGTGAGGCAGGCCGAAATCGTCGAGGTTGCGCAGGTCAGCTGCTGCGCTGCGAGGTCCGCCAGAGAGTGCGCGACGAGGTCGAGCTTTTGCGCCGCGCGCAGGCTGCGCGATAGCTCGACGAGCCCGAGATAGATCATCAGCATCAGCGGCAGGATCAGCGCGAATTCGACCGCAGCAATGCCCCTGGCGTCGCGCGCAAGGCTCCGCGCCGGACGCATCCCCCGCAACGCCACGGAGCGAAGGTCTCTCAAGAAACCGCTGCGCGGCGGCGATTCGCTCATGGCTCCACCCGGAAAGCGTAAACGCCGAGAAGCATGTAGGTCCATTTGCTGTCGTATTGAACCTGGCCGGCGCGAGTCGAGCCGATGCTCTGGCCGCTGAACACGCCGCCGGTAATGATCGCCGTCGCGGCCGGCATCGGATAGGCGATGCGCACGATCGCGATCTGTCCGGCGGAGGGAAGCGGGATCGCCGAGGACTTGCTCGGCGGGGCCGTATAGAAATCGTTCAGCAGATTGGCGGAGCTCCAAGTCCCGGCGGCGCGAATGTCGACCATGACCTTGTTGCAGTCGAACATTGTCGACAACGTGCCGGGCTTGACGACGTTCGGCGGAGTCTGGTGGGTGCAGACGGATTCGTCGATGAACTGCTGATATGTCTTGCCGGCGCTCAGACTACGGGTAAGCACACCGCGGCTGGCCGTCTCCGTCGTCACTTGCAACTGCGCCGTGCGGAAGTAAATCGCGCCGGTTTCGAATATCGCGGCGATAAGCCCGATGAAGGGAACCGCGATCATAGCGAATTCGATCGCCGCCGTGCCGCCGCGGTCCGCAAGAAATCCGCGCGGAGCGGACATTCGCGGAAAACGCCTCATTAACCGTGGCCACGCAAATTCCACGCGCTTCATCGTCGTTGTTCCATGACGCGGAGATAGGGGAGCCGCGACTCCCGCATATTTCAACGAATGCCACTCTGCCGCGAAATCCTTGCGGCGGCGTTACCGGGTTCTGTGAAACCCGCCGTGAAATCGAGGGCCGCCCTGCCCATCCTCAGCAATTGACGGAAGAAAGTCCGGTTGCCGCATCGATTGCAGGAAAGAGCTCATCCCGGCCCAGGCCGGCGTGAGGCCGCGGCGTCGCGCGAGACGAGCGGGCTGACGGTCAGCGCTTGGTCGCGGCGGCGCTGTCGTGAAGCCTCATCGTCTCGAGCGTCTGGCCAAGATACTCCTTGTCGTCGCCGAGATCGATGCTCGGCATGCAGTCCGGCTTGCAGGAATACGACTCGCGATGCGGGCCGCGCTGCATGACCAGCTTGTCGTGCGTCGGCACTACCGTAATCAGGGATTCGCCGACTTGCGCGCCCGTGCGATCCAGAACGATCAGATTGGTCGTTCCGAAGCTCTTGCCGGTGATGACCATGAGCTGATTGCTCTTGAGCATGGTCACGTCCGCGACGAGCGGATTGCCGATGACCAGTGTTCCGGCGCCGTCGGGAATCTTGACGACGCGCGCGTAATCGATGTCGACGAGGATCGATTTGTCGTTCGCGACGGCCTGCGCGGTGAGCCCGGCGAGGGCGAACGCGGAGAATGCAATCGCTATGAGGTGGCGCGAGGACGTGGCGAACTTCATGTGACTCACCAATTGGCGCGGCGGCCGCCGCCGGCAGGCGGGGGGTGTTCGCGAACGGATCGACGCGACTAAAGCAGTTAATGGTGAATCATTGCTGAACGCGACGGCGCAAGCCCGCGATCTCGAAACGCCCGGAACGCCCCGCAGCCTCGCTGTCTAAATAGTGTATCGCGGCGACGCCGCGCGGAAGTCGTAGGACCGTCGATCCGCCCCCATGTCGGATGCTTTGGAAACACTCTCGAAAGAATCGCGCGCTATGGTCCATGCCGGTTCCGAGACGGACTGGAGCAGAACCGTCGTGGACTGACGTGAAGCAGGTAATCACAGGAGCAGGAGTCATGAAGAACGTTTTCGCACGTTTCGTGAAGGACGAATCGGGCGCCACGGCCGTCGAGTACGGCCTGATCGCGGCGCTGATTGCGGTGGTGGTGATCGCCACCGTGAAGATGACCGGCACGAAGCTGTCGGCGACCTTCGACAAGATCCAGGGCAATCTGGGTTGAGCCGCGCTGGCGGCCGGCCGGGACGGTCGGATGAGCGGCGGCCCCGATCTCGGGGCCGCTGAATTTCTCGTATGATTGCGGAATTGCGGCGCGGATCGCGGCCGGCCTAGAAGACGTGTTTCCGGTCCGCAGCCGTCGTCGGGCGGCGACTCGGCTGCGACGCGGGAGCCCAAACCCCGATCCATCCCGTTTCGAAGCAAGCCGCGATCGGCGGACGCCCGGAGCGCTCTCGTGCGGTTCTACGAAAGACAAGACGCGCATCGTGGCCGGGTGCGCCGGATCTGCTCGTCGCGGAAACATCCGGGACAGCGCGCGGCGGCCTGACATTTTTCCGTTCGACAGCGCGATCGACGCAAAACTTCCTTAACGGCTCATGTCTAGCGTGCCGTCGTTGGTCATCGGTCGTCGCCCGGTGGTGCCTCGCGGCGCGGTCATTCGAACTTAGGAGCAGGAGTCATGAAGAACGTTTTTGTACGTTTCGTGAAGGACGAATCGGGCGCCACGGCCGTCGAGTACGGCCTGATCGCGGCGCTGATTGCGGTGGTGGTGATCGCCACCGTGAAGATGACCGGCACGAAGCTGTCGGCGACCTTCAACAAGGTCCAGGGCAACCTGTGACGCGTTTCTGCGGCCGAGAAAATTCGGCGGGCCTCCAAAAGTCCGCCACCTGTTCTTCGCGTTGGCGGGGCGGCTCGCTCCCGGCGTTAAGAATGCGTCAACCAATAGACGACAAATTGCAGGCAGAAACGACCGCGGCGCCGTGGGCGCATCGCGGCGACACGGGATGGTCTCCATGATCTCGGCCACGGCGCTGATCCTCTTTCCGCTGCTGATGATATTCTCGGCCATCGTCGATCTGTTCACGATGACTATCCCCAATCGCATATCTTTGATTCTTGTCGCGTCCTATGTGGCGCTGGCGCTGTACCTCCCCGTCTCGCTCGAAGCGTTCGCCTGGCATGTGAGTTGCGGCGCAGCGATCCTTGCTCTGACCTTCGTGCTGTTCAACTTCCGCTGGATCGGAGGCGGCGACGCCAAACTTGCCGCTTCGACGGCGCTGTGGCTCGGTTGGGAGCACCTTCTCGATTACGGCCTCGTCGCCTCGCTCGCCGGCGGCGCGTTGACATTGATCGTCATGGAGATGCGCCGCCGGGATCTGCCGGCGTCATGGCTCTCGCTGGACTGGGTGGCGCGGCTCGCCGAAAAGAACGGCGGCGTGCCCTATGGCGTCGCGCTCGCCTTCGCCGGCCTCCTCGTCTATCCGCACACCCAGGTCTGGGAGCGGCTGACCGGCGTTTGACGCCAAACGCGCGGGCGTCGTCGCCTCTGTCTTTCTGCGAAAGAAACTCAGCAGCTTTTTCGCCGCGGCGGCGCGGCGGACTGTTCGACTCGATCGGTCTTGAGAAACGGGCGGACGCGCATTTTCGCGTCCGCCCGTTTCGCCTGCTGTCGCAGACGAAGGCCGGGCGACCCGTTAACCTGCGGAAATCCGTCCGATTTGCGTGAGACGAAGCGCGATGCGTCGTACGCGGCGTCCGTAACAAGTGATTAACCCTAATTTGACGTTTATCCGCTTCAATTCGAGTTGACCTCGATGGGCGGGGCGCTTGGAAGTTGAACGATGAATAAGGCACAGATCGCAGTTCTCTCCATCGCCGTCGCGGCCGGCGGCGGCGCCTTCATGCTGATGAACGGCTCCAGCCCGCCGCCGATGCCGCAGATCGTCGCTGCTCCCTCCGCGGAATTGGATCAAGTCCTGGTCGCGGCGCGCGATCTGTCCTACGGCACGTCGCTCGCCGACCCGGACACGAACTGGATCGACTGGCCGCGGAACGCGGTTCCGCCCGGGGTCATCCGCAAGAGCGAGGCCGCAAGCGCGAAGGACGACATCAAGGCGTCCTATGTCCGCGTTCCGATCGCCAACGGCGAGCCGATGCGGCGCGAACGCCTTATCAAGGGCGCGACGGCGGGGCTGATGTCGACGATGCTGGCGTCCGGAAAGCGCGCCGTCGCCATCGACGTGTCGGTGAACACCACGGCCGGCGGCTTTATTCTTCCCAACGACCGCGTCGACGTGCTGCGCACGTTCCGCGACCAGGAGGAGACCAAGGATCGTGGCGTCGAGATCGTCAGCTCCGAGGTCGTTCTCAAGAACGTTCGGGTTCTCGCGATGGGACAGACTGTCGAAACCAAGAACGGCGAATCGGTCGTGACCGGCGCAACCGCGACCCTCGAACTCGATCCGCGCCAGGCCGAACTCGTGGTGCTCGCGCAAAGAACGGGGCAGCTTGCCCTGACCCTGCGGCCGCTCGTCGACGCCATCGCCAAGAACGAGGAAGCGGAGTCGGAGCCCCCGGACGAGAAGGACAACGGCATGACCGTGGTGCGTTACGGCGTGTCCAGCACGCTGCGCGCGCGGTGAGGGGGCCGAACGGGGCGAAAAGTGTGAAAGCGGCGCGCCTGTGGGCGCCGTCGACGCCGAACCGAGATGACGAAACCGGAAATGAGCAAGGAGCGTCGCGTATGAGCCGCTTGATGCATACAATGATCGGAGCCGCCTGGTCGGCGATCGCCGCCGTTGCCACAATTCCGGTCGCTCCGGCGCTGGCGCAGGACGGAGCGGGCGTCGAAAACGGCGACAACGCGATCCTCTCGCGTCATATTTCCATGGGCGTCGGCAAATCGATCATTGTCGATCTGCCCCGCGACGCCGCCGAGGTCGTCGTCGGCAATCCGAAAGTCGCGAACGCGATCGTGCGTTCCGCCCGCAAACTTTACGTCATGGGCGCCGACAACGGTCAGACGACGATCTTCGCCGTCGACCAGGATGGCCGCCAGATCGCCAATCTGGAAATCAGCATCGGGCGGGACGTCGGCGAACTCGCGCCGCTGCTGAGAGCGGCGTTGCCGAACTCCAGCATCACGGCGCGCACCGTCAACGATGTCATCATCCTGACCGGCACGGTCGCCTCGGCCAGCGACGCGCAGCGCGCGGTCGACATCGCCAAGGGCTTCGCGCAACGCGCGTCGCTGGGACAGCCGTCCGGCGGCGGCGGCGGCGGCAGTTCGGCCGACGGCAACGTCATCAATGCGCTGGTCATTCGCGGCGGCGATCAGGTGATGCTGAAGGTGACGGTCGCGGAAGTCGAACGCAAGATCATCAAGCAGCTCGGCTTCTCGGCGCAGAGCGGCGGCGACCTCATCCTGAGGGGCGCGTGGGGGCGGTTCGCTTCGGAAAACCCCTTCGCCATCAATCCGACGATGTCGAACAGCGCGCTGCTTATCAACGGCCCGAACGGCACCAACGCGACGCTGAAGGCCTTCGAGCGCTACGGCGTGTCGCGCGTACTGGCGGAGCCGACGGTGACGGCGGTGTCGGGCGAAACGGCGAAGCTCGTTGTCGGCGGCGAAATCGCCGTGCCCGGGTCCGGCTCCTGTACGCTTTTCTCTGGCGGCGCGCAGCCGATCTGTTCGCCGGGCATCGCCTTCAAGTCCTACGGCGTCTCGCTGAACTTCACGCCCGTCGTGCAGGCGGAAGGCCGAATCCTGCTGCATCTCGCGACAGAGGTGACGGAGGTCGATCTCCAGAACGCCTTCACCTACGCCAACGTTGCGGTGCCCGGCTTCAAAACGCGCAAGAACGAGACGACGATCGAGCTTCCGTCGGGCGGCTCGATCGCCACGGCCGGCCTGCTCACCCAGAAATCGGCGCAGGCCATCAACGGGCTGCCCGGGCTGATTAACCTGCCGATTCTCGGCGCGCTGTTCCGCTCGCGCGACTATCAGCGGGCGGAGACGGAGCTTCTCGTCATCGTCACGCCGTACATCGCGTCGCCGGTTTCGTCGCACGACGTGGTGCGTCCCGACGAAGGCCTGGCGGACGCGACCGATCCGCAAGGCTGGCTGCTGGGCCGCGTCAATCGTCTCTATTCGACGCGCGGCAATCCGCAGCTCATGCAGAACTTCAAGGGCCGCATCGGCTTCATTCACGACTAGTCTCAGTTGGGCCGCAAGGAAACCGCGCAAATGCTCACATTCTCGAAACACGCGAACACGGCGCCGCGCGCCGCCGGGAAGCCGCGGGCGCGCTCGCTCGGGTCCGCTATAACTGCGCTGGCGGTTGCGACAACCCTGCCTCTCGGCGCGTGCGGCGTAAACCGGACCCTGCCGCCGCCCGTGATGGCTCACGACTATCACGAGCGGCATCCGGTCGTTCTCGCCGACACGGCGCATACGCTCGACGTGTTTCCGACGACGCTGGGCGCGCGTCTCGATACGGCGACGGCGCTGCGCATTCGCGACTTCGTTGCGCGCTATCGCTCTGTGGGACACGGCCCGATTTCGTTGCTGGTTCCGGAAGGCGCGGCGGGCGGCGCGGTGTCGCGAGGCGGCGTCGATGAGGTGCGCCGGGCGTTGGCGATGGCCGGTGTGCGCGGGAATCTGATCGTCGGCTCCTATCCGATTGGGGATCCGTCCCTGGCGGCTCCGATTCGCCTGTCTTTTCAGGGGATCAAGGCGAAAGTAGCGAACCGCTGCGGAGAATGGCCGACGGACCTCGCCTCCGGAACCTCCCTCGATGGATGGCAGAATCAGAGCTACTGGAATTTCGGCTGCGCCAGTCAGGCGACGCTTGCCGCGCAGGTCGCCGATCCGCGCGACCTTGCCGCGCCGCGCGGCGAGACGCCGGCGGATGTCGAAGCGAGAATGCGCGCCATCGGCAGTATCCGCAAGGGCGCCGATCCGTCGACCAAGTGGATGACGAAGGCCACGAGCATCAGTGGAGTTGGAAACTAATGGCCGAGACTGCTGTCGAGCGCGCCGAAAAGGCCCCCGAGCCGGTCATTCAGATCGCGCCCGTTCCACGTATCTCCATTCAGGCGTTCTGCGAACGCCAGGACGTCGCGCGCGTCATCGAAAGCGCCGCCGACGACCGCCGCTTCGCAAAGGCGCATCTGAAGGTGCACATGGGCGGCGTGACCGCGGCGATCGAGGCCTTCCGATCGGCGCCGACGCCCAATTTGATCGTGATCGAGACGCTCGCCGATCGCGAGGCGCTGGTCGAAAGTCTCGAGGCTTTGGCGGAGTTCTGCGACGCCGGCACCAAGGTTGTCGTGATCGGCCACGAGAACGACATTGCGCTGTATCGCGATCTGACGGCGCGCGGCGTTTCCGACTACATTGTCGCGCCTTTCGACGTGCTGGCTTTCATCCAGCAGGTGTCTGTGCTTTACAGCAGCGCCGGCGCGGACACGCTCGGCCGGATCGTCGCGGTCGTGGGCGCCAAGGGCGGCGTCGGCGCCTCGACAATCGCCCACAATCTCGCCTGGTCGATCTCCCGCACGCTCGATTACCAGACCGTCATCGCCGATCTCGATCTGGCGTTCGGCACGGCCGGCCTGGATTTCAACCAGGATCCGCCCCAGGGCGTGGCCGAGGCGGTGTTCTCTCCGGATCGACTCGACACGAATTTTGTCGATCGCCTGCTTTCGAAGTGCAGCGAGACGCTGAGCATTCTCGCGGCCCCGGCGACGGTCGACCGCCTCTACGACCTGCCCGAACAGGCGTTCGACGCGCTGCTCGATATTTTGCGCTCGACGACGCCGTGCACGGTCCTCGACGTTCCGCATCAATGGACCGCGTGGACGCGGCACGTTCTCGTCGCGGCGGACGAAGTCATTATCGTCTGCGCGCCGGACCTCGCCAATCTTCGCAACGCCAAGACGCTGATCGACGCGTTGCGCGGGGCGCGGCCCAACGACCGCGCGCCGAAGCTGATCCTGAACGGCGTCGGCGTTCCCCGCCGGCCGGAGATTTCCATCGCGGAATTCGCGAAGGCGGTCGAGTCGGAGTCGGTCTGCATCGTGCCGTTCGAGCCCAAGATGTTCGGAACCGCGGCAAACAACGGGCAGATGCTCGCCGAGGTCGACGCCGGTTCGAAGGTCGTCGAAGCGCTCGACGACCTCGGGCGGCGGCTGATGGGCAAAAACGCGGTTCGTAAACCGAAGAAGTCGCTTCTCAGTCCGTTGCTGCAAAGGCTTTCTCGCGGCAAGTCGAACTGACGTCCGGGACGGATAGGACAATCTGGAGCAGGCGGGCATGTTTGGAAAGCGTACGAATGTCGGCGAACCGGCCGCGCACGCGCCAAAAGGGACGACGGCGCCGGTCGCCACATCGGCGAAGCCGCAACTGCCGGTCATCGCTTCGGCCGCCGAAGCGCCGACGACAGCGCCGCCGCAGCAGCAGGAGCAGAAGAAGTCCGAAGAATATTACGTTACGAAAAGCGTCATCTTCGGCGCGCTGATCGAGGCGATCGACCTGTCGCAGCTGTCCAAGCTCGACCCGGAAAACGCGCGCGAGGAAATTCGCGACATCGTCAACGAGATCATCTCGATCAAGAACGTCGTCATGTCGATTTCGGAGCAGGAGGAGCTGCTCGACGACATCTGCAACGACGTGCTGGGGTACGGCCCGCTGGAGCCGCTGCTCGCGCGCGACGACATCGCGGACATCATGGTCAACGGCGCCTTGAAGACCTACATCGAAGTCGGCGGGAAGATCCAGCTCACAAACATAAGGTTCCGCGACAATTCGCAGCTGATGAACATCTGTCAGCGCATCGTCAGCCAGATCGGGCGCCGCGTCGACGACGCCTCGCCGATCTGCGACGCCCGTCTGCTCGACGGCTCCCGCGTCAACGTCATTGCGCCGCCGCTGGCGATCGACGGGCCCACTCTCACCATCCGCAAGTTCAAGAAGGATAAGCTCACTCTCGATCAGCTCATGCGTTTTGGCGCGATCTCGCCCGAAGGCGGCGAGGTGCTGAAGATCATCGGCCGCGTGCGCTGCAATGTCCTGATTTCCGGAGGCACCGGCTCGGGAAAGACGACGCTGCTCAACTGTATGACGAATTACATCGACGGCGACGAGCGCGTCATCACCTGCGAGGACGCGGCGGAGCTACAACTTCAACAGCCCCACGTCGTCCGCTTGGAAACTCGCCCGCCCAATCTGGAAGGGCAGGGCGCGGTCACCATGCGCGATCTCGTCAAGAACTGCCTGCGTATGCGTCCCGAACGCATCATCGTCGGCGAGGTTCGCGGGCCCGAGGCCTTCGACCTGCTTCAGGCGATGAACACCGGCCACGACGGCTCGATGGGCACGTTGCACGCGAACTCGCCGCGCGAGGCGCTGGGCCGTCTCGAGTCGATGATAACGATGGGCGGGTTTTCGCTGCCCCCGCGCACGATCCGCGACATGATCGTCTCGTCGATCGACGTGATTATTCAGGCCGCGCGTCTTCGCGACGGCTCGCGCCGCATCACGCACATCACCGAGGTGCTCGGCCTCGAAGGTGACGTCGTGACGATGCAAGATCTCTTCGTCTACGAAATTGTCGGCGAGGATTCCAACGGCAAGATCGTCGGGCGTCATCGCTCGACCGGCATCGGCCGTCCGCGATTTTGGGAGCGCGCCCGCTATTACGGCGAGGAGGAGCGTCTCGCCGCCGCGCTCGACGCGTCGGCGATCATCGACAACGGATAAGAGGGTCGAAGGGACTGTTTCGATGGATCAGCAAACGCTCATGATCGCCGGGCTCGTCGCTCTCGCCGTGGCGGGAGCGCTGTATGCGCTGGTCTATCCCTATCTCTCTGGCGAGGTCAAAGCGCAGAAGCGCACGGCGGCGCTGCTTACGCCGTCGAGCGAGCGCAAAACCGGCGCGCGCGGCGCCGATCCCAACAAGCGTCGCAAGGCGATCGCCGACAGCCTGAAGGAGGTCGAGGCGCAGAGCAAGACGAAGAAGGTGACGCTGGAGCAAAGGATCGAGCAGGCCGGGCTTAGCCTGTCGAGGGAAACGTTCCTCATCGGCTCGGTGCTGTTCGGGTTCCTGCTCGCCGGCGGCCTGTTCGTCGCGAACGGCGATCCGCTCGTGGCTCTGGGCGGCTTAGTGGTCGGCGCCGTCGGCGTTCCGAGCTGGGCGCTCTCTTTCCTGCGCATGCGGCGCATCGCAAAATTCATCGACGAGTTTCCCGGCTCGATCGACGTGATTATCCGCGGCGTCAAGGCCGGTCTGCCGGTCGTCGACTGTTTCCGGATGATCGCTTCCGAAGCGCAGGAGCCGGTTCGCTCTGAATTCCGGCGGATCGTCGAATCCCAGACGATCGGGCTCTCCATCGGCGAAGCGACCGAGCGTTTCGCCGAGCGCGTGCCGGTGCCGGAATCCTCCTTCTTCTCGATCGTCATCAACATTCAGCAGAAGGCGGGCGGCAATCTTTCGGAAGCGCTCGGGAATCTTTCCGGCGTCCTGCGCGATCGAAAGAAGATGAAAGGCAAGGTGAAGGCGATGTCGACCGAGGCCAAGGCTTCCGCCGGCATCATCGGAAGCCTGCCGTTTCTCGTCGGCGGCATGGTGTATCTGACGACGCCGTCCTACATGTCGGTCCTGTTTACGACGAATGCGGGCAAGTTCGTGATCGGCGGCAGCCTGCTGTGGATGGGCGTCGGCGTGTTCATCATGCGCAAGATGATTAACTTCGACGTCTAGTCCGGAAGCGGAATCCGCGCGCCGGCGACGAAAATCGAGAGCGCAAGAGCAGGACAATGATCGACGAAATCGTCCAACAGGCCAGCGACGGGAAATTCGTCGTCAGTCTTCTCGTCGCGGTCGCGGTGATCGCGACGATCGTCACTTTGGCGATGCCGCTCATGAATTCGGACTCGTTGTCGCGGCGGATGAAGAGCGTTTCCAGCGAGCGCGAACGAATCCGCGCGCGCGAGCGCGCCTTGGCGAAAAACCAAGGGCCGGGCCTGCGTCAGCAGCCGAAGGCCTATATGAAGAACATCGTCGATCGGTTCTCGCTGTCGACGTGGCTGCAAACCGGCGACTCGAAAACGAAGCTTGCCTCGGCGGGTTTCCGCGGACCCCAGGCCGAGGTGGCCTTCCTGTTCTTCCGGCTGGTGACGCCGCTTGTCTTTGGGCTCTTTGCAATACTCTACTTCATGATTCTCGACGATTCCGAATGGGATTTCACGCTGAAGGCGGCCTGCGTGCTGGGCGCGATCTATCTTGGCGTCAAAGCTCCGGAACTTTATCTGAGCAATACGATGACCAAACGCCAGATGTCGATGCGGCTGGCTTTTCCCGACGCGCTCGACCTCATGCTGATTTGCGTCGAGTCCGGCATGTCCATCGAGCACGCCTTCCGCAAGGTCGGACACGAGATCGGCGCCCAGTCGATTCCGCTCGCCGAGGAGTTTGCGCTCGCGACAGCGGAGCTCTCGTATCTGCCGGACCGGCGTACGGCCTACGCGAACCTTGCCGCGCGCACAGGGCTCGACGGGGTCAAACAGATTGCGACCGTGTTGATCCAAGCCGAGAAATACGGCACGCCCCTCGGTCGGGCGCTGCGGATTACCGCCCAGGAAAGCCGCGACCAGCGCATGATGCTGGCGGAACAAAAAGCGGCGGCGCTCCCGCCGAAACTGACGGTTCCGATGGTTGTCTTTTTCTTGCCCGTGCTCATGGTGGTGGTGCTGGCGCCGGCGGTCATCCAAGTCTTGGACATCACGTCGTGACGCGCGAGGCGGGTTTGGGAGCAGGACGCGATCGCGCGTCTGCGCCTGTCGCGTCTCTTTCTCTTGCCGTGGCTTTGGCCCTCCTGTATGAGCGGGGCCTGTTCGCGGTAAGGCCTCGTGGCGGAGTGGCTACGCAGAGGACTGCAAATCCTTGTACGGGGGTTCGATTCCCTCCGAGGCCTCCAATCCTCATAAACACCTAGATATTACAACATATTATCGACCACCGCTCTTGTCTTGGATGCAGGTGAGAGCATAGAATGCTCATCTTCCGCCCCTCGGGCGCCGTCCCGGTCGCTTTTTCGAACGCCGTGCGCGCGAGATGCGTCTTGTCGCCGGCCCGGCGAGCAATGCTCAAATACGGCGGCGGCGTGATGGCGCCGCGGCGCCGGCCTCAGTTCGATCTGGCGGCCGGGTTCGCACCGGCGTCGGGCGCAGCCTCGCTGCGAAGCTCGCCGTCGCGCCGCCGCCCGCGCCTGTGTTCGTCGCCGCCGGCCGCTTCGACTTTCGCGCGGCCGCGCGGGGTTTTCATGGCCCGCTCGATGGCGGCGAGGGCGCCGCGCGTCGCGTGCGGGACGTCCCGCGTTTCGGCCAGGGACAGAAAGTCAGTCGCGCGGAAGGGATAGTGGCTGCCGCTGCGCACCACCCGCATTCCTTGCGGCGTCACCACCGTGTCGCCGGGCCGCAACGTGAAATCCTTCATATAGGCCGGTGTGGCTCCCCCGTCCGCGGCCGTCGTCTGGCAGGAACAGGTCTTGGTCTTGTCGTCCGCCGGATCGATGCGCGCCTTGAGCTGCGAATACAGCGAACCGCCGCGCGCCGCCCTCGCCTCGTCCATATTGTCGGAGCCGGCGGGGAGAATGTAGAGCGCGGTTTCGGCGCCCGGACACAGTTTTGCGCAGGTCGCCTGATGCGGCCTGATCTGCGACGGACTGGTGAGATTGGCGACCGGAAAGAAATAGCCGTCGCAACTGCGCACGCACACGGTCCGGCGCGCGAGCCCCTGCGGAAGGGCTTGCGCCGCAGGATCCGCATAGGCGACGAACCGGCCGGCGGCGCCGGCGGAAGCGGGACGCGCCGGCTGTATCGCGCGGGCGACCTGCGCCGCCGACAAAGGAGTGCGGCGCCGCAGATTGCCGAAGAGAGGCCGATGATCGCGGGCGCCCGGCCGGCGCATGGCCGCTCTCTGGGCGAACGGGTGGCGGACGTGCCGCCTGCCGTGCCGCGCCTGCGGGGCGCGGCGACTGCCGTAGTGGAGGGGCTCGACGACATAGCGGCGGCCGTATCCGCCGTCGCCGAAAAGATCGTCGAAAAGGCCGCCCTCCGCGAAGACGCTCGGCATGTCGAGGCCCACGACGGCGACGCACATCAGGGTGAAAGCGGCACCGAGCGCGACGGCGAGGCGGGAACGGCGCGGGATGGAGGCGGCAGGATCAATCGCCCTCGAGGGTGACGGACTCGACATGGCGGACACTCGACTGTGACATGGTTAACAGAACGCTAATTCGTCTTCGCCTATCAGTAGGGCAGTCCGGCGGCGCGCGCAAGTGCATGAGACGCGCATGAGACGCGCGGAACGTCCGGGAAAACATGGTAAACGGCGGGCGTCGCCGCGCTCAAGTTTGCTCCCGGGGCGAGTCGTTCGACGCGAGCTCCTCGCGCAGGGCCTTAAGTATCTCTTCAATATAGAATGGCTTTTCGACGATAGCGCGGTCGAGATACGCCTCCGGCAGGCCCGAGCGGCCGCAGCCTGTCGTGAACACGAAGGGGCAACCGCGCGCCGTCAGGGCGTCGGCGACCGGATCGATTTTTTCGCGGCCGATGTTCACGTCGAGCAGGGCTAGGTCGAAAGTGTCCGACGTCGCAAGCGTCAGCGCCGCCGGCAGACTGCGCGCCGTCCCCGCGACTGTCAGGCCTTGCTCCGTCAGCATTTCGTCGAGCGCCATCATGATGAAGGCGTCGTCTTCGACGAGGAGAATGCGTTTGCCCGCCAAGGGATCGGATGGGCGCGCGGAATCGCCCGCGACCGAGGCGGCAGGATCGGAGCCCGGGGCGTTCGAGAGCGACATGCCGCATCGTGCGGCCGATTGACGCGGTTGTCCAGTATCCGGAAAGACACACACACGGCGATTCTTCGTGCGGCGCCGCCCGCCGCCAGGAAAACGCGGACGGACGATCAACAACGACTCACGTTCTATTTTATTGATCGCGCCCGATTTCTTCGCGCGCGGACGCGGTGTTGCGCGGCGGCTTCCTCAGCGCCGCCGCCGCCCAGAGCGAGAGCGCGACCCAGCACAGGATCGTCAGGGAGCCGCCGATCGGCGCCGCAAAGGGGAACAGCCGCTCGCCGAAAAGGCGACGGGCCGCAAGATCGGCCGCGAACAGGGCGACGCCGGTTTGCAGAGCTATGGCGAGGGCGACAAGCGCGGAGGGGCCGCCTGTCGCTTCGCAGAGCGCCGCAAGAGCGAGGCCCGCCGCGGCGTGAACCGTCAGCATCTGGCTGGCGGTCGCCAACAGTCCCCCGCCGTCGGTATGCGCGGCGGCGGCGGCTGCGGCGACCCCGGCCGCGCCCAGCGCCGCCGCGATCGCCGCGACGATCAGCGTCGAACGCCGCGCCGCCGCCATGCCGGGCTCCTCAGTAGGCGTTTTCGGTCTTCAGCAGCGCGAAGGGCGTGAGCGCCAGAATGTAGACGTCGAGAAGAATCGACCAGTTCTCGATGTAGTAGAGGTCGTGCTCGACGCGCATCTGGATCTTTTCCGGCGTGTCGGTCTCGCCGCGCCAGCCGTGAATTTGCGCCCAGCCGGTGAGTCCCGGCTTGACGCGGTGGCGCGCGAAATAGCCGTCGACGACCTCGTCGTAGAGATGGTCGGCCGCCCGCGCGTGCATGGCGTGCGGGCGCGGCCCCACGAGCGAGAGGTTGCCCTTGAACACGACGTTGAAGAGTTGCGGCAGCTCGTCGAGCGAGGTCTTGCGGATGATGCGGCCGACGCGGGTGACGCGCGAATCGTTCTTGGTGACGAGCTTGGCGGCGGCGGCGTCGAGCTTGTCGACATACATGGAGCGGAACTTGTAGATTTCGATCTTCTCGTTATTGAAGCCGTAACGGACCTGCTTGAACAGCACCGGGCCGCGCGAATCGAGCTTCACCGCAAGGGCGATCGCCGCCATGATCGGCGAAAGCAGGAGAAGGCAGATGGTCCCGACGACCTTGTCGAAGGCCGTCTTGACCAGCACGTCCCAGTCGGCGATCGGCTTGTCGAAGACGTCGATGACGGGGACGCTGCCGATATAGGAATAGGAGCGCGGGCGGAAACGCAGCTTGTTGCTGTGCGCGGCGAGACGGATGTCGATCGGCAGCACCCACAGCTTGCGCAGCATTTGCAACAGCCGCGTTTCCGCGGAGATGGGCAGGGTGAAGATCACGAGATCGAGCCGCGTATGGCGCGCGAACTCGACGAGATCGTCGACCGAGCCGAGCTTGGGATAGCCCGCGACCACGTCCGGGGAGCGGTCGTCGTAGCGATCGTCGAACACGCCGAGAATGCGCAGATCGCCGCCGTCCTGCGCCGCGAGCTCGCGCAGCACCGGCTCCGCCGCTCTGCCGCCGCCGACGATGACCGTGCGGCGGTCGAGCTTGCCCTGCTGCGTCATGACGCGCGTGAGAACGGAAAGCGCGAAACGCTCGCAGATCAGCAGCGCGAGGCCTGAAACATACCAGCCCAGCAGCCAAACGCGCGAGAACGAGTCGTCGAGCTTGAAGAAAAACACCGCCGCGAGAGCGGCGACGAAGATCAGCGTCCAGCCGCCGGCGATTTTCAGCCCGTGTTCGACAGGGGCGCGGAAGACCGCAGTGTTGTAGAGATCGAGGGCCTGAAGCGCGAAGACCGCGGTGAAAGCCATGGCCGGAATGGCCACGAAATACTCGACGTTCTGACCCCAGACCGGGACGACGTGGAACTGATTGACCGCGAAGCCTGCCGCGGCAAGCAGCACGAATTCGAGCGTGCGCACGAGGCCGGCGAGCACGATCGGAGAATAGGATTTCGCCGGCAGGCTGTTGCTGGCGATCTCGGCGAGCTTGGCCATGCCGCGCCGCGCGGCCTTGCCGTCGCGTTTCTTCTTGTTGCCCTGATCGTCCGGATCGGGGCGTTTCATGTCGCTGACGGCAAATGCACACATGTCAAACGTCTCCCTCTACCGGCGGGTTTATGTGGGTGGCGCGGAATCTTTTTTCGTGACGCGCTTGTCGGATCGGTTCTCGAATGGTCGGCGGCTGTGACGTCCCGGTCGGCGCGCTTCGTCTCCCTCAGAAGATTCGTTCGCGGACCATGACCGTGTCGCCCGGCCGCACCAGCGTGTTGAGCGGAACGCGGCCGGTCACCGGCGCGCCGTTGACGATGCGCGTGAGGTCCGCGCCGCCCTGGTAGCCGCGGGGATTGAAACCGCCAGCGATGGCGATTGCGGTCTGCACGGTCATACCTTCGACGTAAGGGTACTGACCGGCCGTGGTGACTTCTCCGAGCACGAAGAAGGGACGAAACGCCTCGACCTCGACCGACACACGCGGATCGCGCACGAATCCGTTGCGCAGGCGCTCGGCGATTTCGTGCTCGACGCCCGGAAGATTGTGGCCGTAGACCGGAACCGTTCCGATCAGCGGCATGGAGATGCGGCCGGCGCCGTCGACGGCGTAGGAGTTCGAAAGCGTATCCTGGCCGAAGACGATGACGCGCAGGCGATCGCCCGCGGCGAGCGTGTAGGGCTCGTCCGGATAAGCGGCGAGAAGCTCGGGGTGGTAGGCGCCGGGCAGGGCGCATCCCGAGAGCAGCGCGCCCATGATTGCGCCGGCTATGAGAGCAGCGTGTCTCGCCATTTCGGACCCGTTCCCGTCGAACAAACCGTTACGCGCCATATTGCGACAACGGATTTTTAGGCCGCCATGGTTAACAAAGGCTCACCGCGGCGCGCGCTGCGATTAACTCCGCTTCAACCATGATCTTGTTAGATGAGCGTCATGGTTAACGGAGTTTGACGATGCGTTCCGGCTACAATCAGGGCGTGGATGCGAGCACGACAGGGGATGTCGACGTCGGTAGGATCGGCGGCGCACTGTGGCGCAGGCGCTGGTGGATCGTCGGGCCGACGCTGGCGGCGACGATCGGCGCGGCCGTTTTCGTCAACGTCGTCAAGCCGCGCTATACGGCGGACGCGCGCTTGCTCCTGGAGAATCAGGAGAGCTATCTGACGCGTACGGAAAAAGGGGAGCGATCCGAGCAGATCGTGGCGCCGGACGCCGAGGCGGTGCAGAGCCAGATCCAGTTGCTCACTTCCCGCGATCTCGCCCGCCGCGTCATCAAGGCGCTTGGCCTTCCGGGCAATGTGGAGTTCGATCCGCTCGCCAATGGCCTCGGTCCGGCCTCGCGTCTGCTGATCCTTACCGGCGTGATGCGCGATCCCACGTCGCTCTCGCCGGAGGACCGCATCCTTGAGACCTTCTCGGAGCGCCTCGGCGTGCTCTCGCCGACCAAGACCCGCGTCCTTTCGGTCGAGTTCTCCTCGCGCGATCCCGACCTCGCGGCGCGCGGCGCCAACGCCGTCGTCGACGCCTATATCGAAATGCAGCGGGACGCCAAGCGCGACAGCGCGCGCGTCGCGGCCCGTTCGCTCGCGACGCTCGTCGCCGACCTGAAAAACCGCGTCGCGGCGGCGGAGGCAGAGGCCGACGCCTTCCGCAGCAAGTCCGGCCTGCTCGTCGGTTCGAACAACGCTATCATCACGACGCAGCAGCTCGGCGATCTCAACACGCAGCTTTCCGCCTCGCGCGCGGCGCAGGCGGACGCGCAAGCCAAGGCCCGCATCCTGCGCGAGATGCTGCGGCAGGGCCGGATCGGCGAAATCCCGGATGTGGCCAACAACGAGCTGATCCGCCGCATCACCGAGCAGCGCGTGGCGGTGCGTGCGCAACTGGCGCTGGAGTCGCGCACGCTGCTGCCGGCGCATCCGCGCATCAAGGAATTGACCGCGCAGCTCGTGGACATCGACGCCCAATGGCGCGCGGCGGCGGAGCGCACGGCGCGCACGCTGGAGAACGAAGCGCGGATCGCGGGCTCCCGCGTCGAAAATCTTGCGCGCGCGCTCGACGAACAAAAGCGTGCGGCCGGCGACGCCGGAGCCGAGGAAGTGCGCCTGCACGAACTGGAGCGCGCGGCGAAGCTGCTGAAGGAGCAACTGGAGGTCGAGACCGCGAAATATCAGGAGGCGCTCGCGCGCGAAGGCGTGAAGGCGACGCCGGCGGACGCGCGGGTCATTCAGCGCGCGCTTGCGCCGCAGCTTCCGTCCTTCCCCAAGAAAATTCCGATCACGATCTTTTCGGCGATCGCAGCGCTGCTGCTGAGCGTCGGCTGGATCGTGGCCGGCGAGCTGCTTTCAGGGCGCGCACGGGCGACGCCGCCGCTCGCCGCGAATTCGAACGACGCGCTTCCGGTCGAAGCGCCGCCGCTCGCGGCGCAGGCGCCGGCGGAGGAGACGCCGCAGGCCGCGGCCTCCCAGAGCGCCGGCGCCGCGACGGGCGTGGACCTGGCCGCCGAGCCGCCGGCCGAGCAAGCGGCGGCGCGGACCGACGACGGCGCTGCGCGCGTCGTTTGCGCGCCGGAGAAGATCGGTCCCAGCGTCAAGACGCTGGTCGCGATTTGCGACGATGGCGCGCGGCTAGACGGCGCGCTGTCGATCGGGCGCGGGCTGTCCCGCCGCGGCCGCGCCGTGCTTGTGGGCGCCGACCCTGGCGCGGCGGGCTTGGAGTCCGTCATCCGCGACCGGGACGGACCCGCGAAGGGACTGGGCGAGTTGATGGCGGGCGCCGCCGATTTCGGGCAGATCATCCATCGCGACGGCGAATCGCGGCTGCATATCGTTCCCGACGGCGCGGCCGGCGTGGGCGAGCGTTACGACCTCTCGCTCGTCGTCGAGGCGCTCGCGGGCGCATACGACTTCGTCGTCTTCGCGACGCGTTCGACGGCGCGCGCGCGCGAGCTCGCGCCCTATTTCGAGGTGACGCTGGTTCAGGGCGGCGCGAACGCCGAAGCGCTGCGCGCCGAGTTGCGGGCCGCTGGCCTGAACGCGTCGCTGGTCGACGATTCCGGCGAGGCGCGTTCCGCCGCCTGACCGTGGCGGCGCGCCTGCGCCTGGCGCGGCTTCGACTGGGTCAGCGCGCGCCGGCGCCGTCGCCGCGCAGCAGCGTCCGCGCCCCGGTCGCCGCACGGGCCAGCGCCGGCGTCTGCTTGATCCAGCGCTTGGCCTTGAGAAAAGCCGCGAGCATCGGCGCCGCCAGTACGCCCTTCCAGTTCGCCGCCAGAACGAGGTCGCACAGCTCGATCGTCTCGTCGCAGACGGCGTCCTTGTAGCGCGCTTCGCCGGCGCCGAGATCGAAGCGGGAGAAGCCGCGCTCGATCAGATTGCGCAGCACGGCGCGCAGCAGCAGGTCGCCCGGCGAGCAGCGGGCGACCTCCTCGTCGAGGAGATCGAAAGAGTTGACCATGGCGGAAAATCGGCCGCGATGCCCCAGACCGGCGTAGGCGGCGACCACGCGGCCGGAGACGCTCAGCGCGTGCGCCTCCATCGCGCCTTCGTCGCATGAGCGCTCGAGAAACGTGCGCATGGCCGGATCGTCGAAGGCGGAGGAGACGCCCATTCGGCGAAAGCGCTCCACCTTTTGCGCGACAAGCGCCTGCACGATTTCGACCGCCCGCGCGCCGGTCACGGCGTGTTCGTAGCGAATCTCGCCTAGCGCGGCGAGGCGCTGCTCCTTCTTGCGCAGCTTCTTGCGGGTTTCCTTGGAGGCGCGGGCGTCGAGCGCGGCGGGGTCGTCCGGAAGAGCGAGGCCGTAGGCGAAGCTCGGCGAGGGCGCGGCGCAGGCGAAGGCGAGGGGGTTCTCGACGCCGTCCAAGCGTCGCGGCTGATTGCGAAGGTAAACGATGTCGGCGCCGCGGGCGGCGGCGGCGCGCAGGAGAATAGCGCGAAGCGCCGCTTCGTCGAGGCGCGCCTCCGGGCGGTAAAGGCCCAGATTGAAATTGCTCTCCCGGCCGCACAGAAAGGTGAGGATGCGCAAGGGGCCGCGCCTGTCCACGGCGAGCGGCAGCAGCGCGGCCGGCTGGCCGTTTCCGGCGCGGCCGACGGCGATCGCCGGTTCGAGCAGCTCGGCGCGGCCGACGGTCTCGAACCACAGCGAAACGAACGGAAAGGACTGGTAGGGGCTCGCGGGCGCGTCGACGAACAGATCGCTCCAGATCGCGCGGACGTCATCGAAATTGTCGTAGCACTCCACGGACCATGCCGGCGCATCGGCCGTCGGGCGATCGCCGCGCAGGGGGGCCGGCGTTTCGAGCTTTGTAACCATTTCGGCCGTCAAGCCTCCGAAAAACGTCGATCCGATAAGATTAGCAAGAAAAGGTCAACGAGACCTGGAGAGAGTCGGAGAAATTCTCGTCGGCCTGTGGCGCTGGCGTAAGCGGAGAAGTCGAACATGCCGACATGGCGGGACTGGGCGATCGACGCCGGAATGGAGCTGTTTCGGGCGAGCGGCGTTCACCGCCTCGCCGAGCCCTATACGCGCGGACTGGGCGCGATCCTGATGTTCCATCGCGTGCGGCCGCGGCTTGAGCAGAGCTTCGAGCCCAATCGCGGGTTGGAAATCTCTCCGCAGTTTCTCGATTCGCTGCTCGCCCATCTGCGCCGGCGCGGATACGACCTGATTTCGCTCGACGCGGCGGTGGCGCATTTGCGCTCGGGGCGCGCGCCGGAGCGGCCCTTCGTCGTTCTCACTTTCGACGACGGCTATCGCGACTTCGCGGATTTTGCCCTGCCGGCGCTGGAGCGCCATGGCGCGCCCTTCGTCGCCTATGTGACGTCCGGCTTCGCCGGCGCAACGGCGCGGCTGTGGTGGGTGGAGCTCGAAGAGTCGATGCGTCGGCTCGACGGGATCGACGTCATCGCCGCCGGCCAGCGGTTTTCGCGCGCGTGCCGGACGCCGGCGGAGAAGGGCGAAGCCTTTGCCGACCTCTATTGGCTACTGCGCGAGGGCGGCGAGGAGGAGCTGCTGCGCGTCGCCAAGGCTCTGTGCGCCCAGGCGGGCGTCGACTCGCAGCGCATCACCGCCGGCTGCTGTCTGGACTGGCGCAGCCTCGAACGCCTGGCCCGCCACGAGCTTGCGACGATCGGGGCGCATTCCGTGACCCATCCGCGCCTCGCCAAACTTGACGCCTCGGCGGCGATGCGGGAAATGTTTGACAGCAGAGCCGCGATTGAACGAGAGCTCGGCGTAGAGGCGCGGCATTTCTGCTATCCCGTCGGGGATCCGACTTCGGCGGGGCGGCGGGAGTTCGAATTCGCCGCGGAACTGAAGTTCGACAGCGCCGTCACGACACGGCCCGGCATGATCTTCGGCGAGCACGGCGCGCATCTGCACGCCCTGCCGCGTCTGTCGATCAACGGCCGTCATCAGACCCTGGAGGCGATCGACGTGCTCCTGACCGGCGCGCCTTTCGCTTTGATGAACCGGGGGCGCAAAGTTTTGGCGGCATGACCTTGGGAGGCGGCCGATTTCCTTCGATCCGTTCGAGGCGTCGCTCAAGGAGCGCGATGACGGCGAGCGCAGGGGCATTTCCACGGCCGTGATTGCGGTCGCGGGAGCGTTTTTTTTGTTTTCGCTGCTCCTGAGCGTCGCGCTCGAAGTGATCGCGCCCGCCGACCTCGAGCCGCTGCGCGTCACCGATGCGCAGATGCGCGCGTTCGCGGCCGCCGGGCGGTTTCCGCTCATCGAGGCGGCGAAGGTCCAAAATCGTCCGGGCCTGACGATGATCGCCGCCGCGCAGACCTTCGCGGCCTTTGCCTATTTCGCCATGATCGTCGCGTATTTCGCGCGCCGCGGATTTCGTTCGCCGCGTCTGCGCGGTTGGAGCAACGCCGTCTGGATTGCGGGCATTGGCATTCTTTGTTTTACGCCCGCCGTCTTTCCCTTCGTTAATGTCCATACGATCGATTACGCAATCACCTCCTCGGAGACCGCGGACGCGCCCGATTCCTCGCTCGCTCGGCGAGCGAAGCTCGGCGGGCCCTTGAGCGTCGTCTATGGCGCCGAAGGCCTCAATCGCAACATGGAGCCGGGCGTGTTCCTCGCGGAGCGGGGGCTGATCGCGGCGCTGGTCGCGGCCTTTCTTGCCGTCTGCGCGCACGATCTCGGCTATCGCACGCGCGAGGCGCTGGAGGATTTCGGCGTTCTCGACGAGGATGCGCCGCCGCCCGAGCGCGAGCGGCCGCGCCAGGCGAACCGGCCGCGCGCACGCGCCGAAGCAGGGAAGAACGCGCAGGCGGAGGGGCCGAGCTTCGGGCATCGCGGCGGCGCGGGGGGCCTCCACGACGCCGGCGGCTCGTCGAGCGCCTACGCCAAGGCCTGCGCCCTTCTCGGCGTGCGCCTGGGCGCGACGCATCGGGAGATCGAGCGGGCCTATCGCGTCAAGATGAAGCGCGCCCATCCGGATCACGGCGGGACGGCGGAGCGCGCCGCCGCGCTGAACGCCGCGCGCGACACGCTGCTTGGCCGAAAATGACGCTCGCATCGCCGTGACGTCGGACTATATTTTCCCTCGGCGAATTCGACGATCGGAGCGTCGACGGCGCGGAGACGCGAAATGCATGTGATGGCCGCGGCGATCTGCGCCGCCATTATCCTTTCCGCGGCGCTCGGCGTCTATCTGCGCGCGAGGCAGATTTGGGCCGTCGCGGCCCATAGGGACGAAACGCCCGCCGATTTCGCGCGCGAGGTTTCGCTCGAAGAGCATCGCAGAGCGGCCGACTACACCATCGCGCGCATGCGCTTCGGCGCCGTCGAGACGGTCTACGACGCAGTCGTCTCGCTGGCCTGGCTTCTTGTCGGGTTGGCGCCGCTCTACGCCCTGATCGCCAAGGCGACGGAGCCGGGGCTGACGCGCGCGACGGCGTTCGTCGTCTGCGTCGGCGCCATCGGCCGCCTGCTCGATCTGCCGTTTGCGCTGGCGCAGGCCTTCTGGCTCGAGGAACGCTTCGGCTTCAACCGCCTCACGCCGTCGCTGTTCGCGCTCGACGAGGCGAAGAGTCTCCTGCTGGAGCTCGCGATCGGCGTTCCGGCGCTGTATGCGCTGTTCGCGCTTCTCGCTGCTTTTCCGGACACGTGGTGGCTCTTCGGCTGGGCGGGTTTCGTCGCGCTCGCCTTGGCGATGACGGTGCTTTACCCGACGCTGATCGCGCCGCTGTTCAATCGCTTCACGCCGCTCGCCGAAGGGGCGCTCAGGCGGCGCATGGAGGCGCTGCTGAAAAAATGCGGGTTCGAGGCGAAGGGCCTGTTCGTGATGGACGCGTCCCGGCGGTCTCGGCACGGCAACGCCTATTTTTCGGGGTTCGGACGCGTCAAGCGCATCGTGCTGTTCGACACCTTGCTCGAAAAGCACCGCGTCGACGAGATCGAATCCATCCTTGCGCACGAACTCGGGCATTTCAAATACGGACATGTGCGGCGAATGTTGCTGGAAGGGGCCGGCGTCGCCTTCCTCGGCTTCGCCGTTCTGGGCTGGGCCTTCGCGGCCGGCGATTTCGCCGGATGGTTCGGTCTGCCCGGCGATCCCGGCGTAGTCTTGATACTCCTTCTCGTCGCGAAGGATCCGGTCCTGCATCTGCTCTCGCCGCTGTTCTCCTGGCGCTCGCGCCGCGCGGAGTTCGAAGCCGACGATTTCGCGCGCAAGATGGTCGGCAAGGAGCCGATGATTTCCGCGCTGACGCGCCTGACGCGCGACAATCTCGCGACGCTGACGCCGGATGTCCTCTACGCGAATTTCTATTATTCGCACCCGCCGGTTCCAGTGCGGGTCGCGCGGCTGCGCGCGGCGGAGTAAGGGGCGGGCGTCGGCGCGAAGACGAACTGACGCAAAATTCACGCGATAGGGTTCGCTCGCTTCATGCGGTTTCGCCCGATCGTCCCAAGCGCGCCGCTCCGAATCGGCGGCGCAAAAAATATGGCCGTCAGCGAAACGCTCCGCTGACGGCCATTCGTTATAGCTCAGCCTAGAACCTGCGGGCCGCAAGATCCGACACGCAACACGCAGCCGTTTGTGACGGCGGCGTCAAGTCCTATGCCGCCATAAGCCAAAACCCGACCGGCCGGTCGCCGCCGGCCATACCCGATCTTCAGATCAGAGGCGCGTCAGAGTCACGGCGCAAATAGCGATCATGGCCACCATGGCACCGGGGATAAGCCAACCCATTTTTACCTCCCTCCGTTACGCCGATTCTCGGCGTCCTTTTTTTGCGGCGGCGCCGCGGGTCGCAACTTCACCGATGGCCTTGGTCTTTGTCAAGCCCCGATCCGCCGCGCGCTCCTCCAAATTCGGCCCACGGCCGCGCTTGCCCGCACGGAACAACTTGACGCCAAGGCGGTTTCCCGCCGGCCGTTCGGTTCGGCGGAAAGCGCCGCGGTCCCCCGCCATTTCGCGCCGCGGCTACCCGCGTGTTCGGAATCGGGCGTCGAACAGGACAAGGCCGGCGCCTTGCCCGCGATCCCACAGGAGAACAAAAACGGACATGGGATGCGCCGCCAAGATCGGCCAATCCAATTCGCTGTCGACAGGCGAGCGACACTTGCCGATCGAGCCCGCCGATCAAGCCTTGCCAATCGAGCCTTGCCAATCGAGCCTTGCCAAAGTCCGGTCCGCGGCGCAATCTCCGCCCTGTTCGCGCCGGATCGACGCCTGCGTTTCGAGGCCCGGCGTCGGACGCAATCCGTCCCTTCGGTCGAGACGCGGGCCGCTTTCCGCATGTTGGACATCCTCTTGCGCCTCTGGCCCTGGATTTTGGGCTGTTTCGCCGTCGGCGGCGCGACGGGCTATCTGGTCGGGCGGCCCGCGCCGAAACGCGGCGTCGCGGCGTGGCTGGTCTGGGCGGGGCTCGCTTTTCTCGCAGCGATCGCGGCGGCGCTGATCGGGCTTTTCGCCGGCCGCGCGGGCGTGTCGCTGGAGACCGCCGTCGCTGCCTTTGCGGCCTTTCTCGGCGGCTCGGCGGGCGGAACGCTGGCGCGCGGCGGCTCGCTGCGCGAGCACGAAGGCTGGGCCGTCGGGCTTGTTCCGGCCGGCCTGCTCTGGTTCGGCGCCAATCATATCGGCGTCCCGGACTACGAGGCGACGCTGCGCGAAAGAGCCGGCGCCGAAATCGCGCGCGCCGGGGTCAAGATCGGCAAGATCGAAGTCGACGGCCGCGACGTGACCGTCGCGACTGAACCGGGCTTCGACGCGAATGAACTCGTCAGCCGGCTCGCGCGTCTGGACGGCGTGCGGGCGGTGCAAGCCGTCGAAGGGGAGATCGAGGTCCAGGGAGACAAGCCTGCCGACAAGGGCGCCTCCGCGGCGCGGACGGCCGAAGAGGCGGGAGACCAGGCGGCCGGCGCCGGAAAGGGAGCGGCGGAGAAACCGCCGGCGGGACGCTCGGCGGACGCGGCAAGGGGCCGGCCCGACGCCTCGGGTGGCGCCGTCAAGAAGGCCGAGAAGCCGACCGGCGCGGCCGACAGGCCGAAAAAGGCGGCGGAGACGGCCCGCGCCGACCCCGGCGCCTCCGCCATCCGCAGGAAGAAAGCGGCCGACGTTCTTGCGTCTTTGCCGAAAACCGGCGACCTCGACGCGGCGGCGTGTCAAAGCGCGCTGGCCGCCGTCATGGCGCAGGAGACAATCCAGTTCCGCGTCGCCAGCGTTTCGATCCGCCTCGACTCCGCGCGCGCGCTCGACAGGCTGGTTTCGTTCATCCAGCGCTGTCCGAACGCCAAAATCGAAGTCGCCGGCCACACCGATTCTGTCGGCGACGACGACAGCAATCGCGAGCTTTCGCAGCGGCGCGCCGACGCGGTGGTCGGGTATCTCGAACGCGAAGGCGTCGCGCGCGGTCGCCTGACCGGCGTCGGCTACGGCGCCTCCAGGCCAATCGCATCGAACGACGACGAGGACGGACGCGCCGCGAACCGTCGCATCGAATTCATCGTCAAGTGACGGCCTTCGCGCGGAAAGAACGCCTCAACCTTAATCGCTACTAGCGCGATAACCCTAATCCGCGTTAGGGTGGCGATCGCCAGAATTTTGGCCGCTTACGGCGCGCTCCGCGCTGCGTTGCGCTAGCTTCTCTTAAGCATCGCGCCTTAATTTCGCCGCTTCCGGGAAAGAGCCGGATGAGTCCGTTTGGAGCAATCCGGCTGACCATCGCGCAGCAAAGCCATTATCTCGAAACGAGGACGAAATGGGCCTGATGTCCGCGAGAAGGATCGAATTGACGGAAATCGACGCCGACGACCGCCCCGCGGCCGCGGATGTCGCGGCGCTGCGCGAGGAGGTGCTGCGCCGTCTGACCAATACTGTCGCCAAAGACAAGACGTCGGCGAGCCCGCGCGACTGGTATATCGCGACGGCGCTGGCGACGCGAGACCGCGTGGTGGCTTCCTGGCTCGCCTCGACCAAGCGCAATTATCGGCAGGATCGGCGCCGGGTCTATTACCTGTCGCTCGAATTCCTGATCGGGCGTCTGCTCGTCGACTCGCTCACCAATCTCGGCCTGACCGGCGCAATGCGCGCCGCGCTCGACGGGTTCGGCGTCGATCTCGACCAGCTCAAGGCGCTTGAGCCGGACGCGGCGCTCGGCAATGGCGGCCTCGGCCGTCTCGCCGCCTGCTTCATGGACAGCATGGCGACGCTGGAGATCGCGGCGGTGGGCTACGGCATCCGTTACGATCACGGCCTCTTCCAGCAGACCATCAAGGACGGCTGGCAGCACGAATATCCCGAGACCTGGCTGTCCTTCGGCAATCCCTGGGAGTTCGCGCGTCCAGAAATCCAGTACGACATCGGCTTCGGCGGCCATGTCGAAAGCGCGCGGCTCTCCGACGGAACGCTCGCGTATGTGTGGCGCCCGGCCGAGACGGTGGTCGCCGTCGCCTACGACACGCCCGTCGTCGGCTGGAAAGCCAAACACGTCAACACGCTGCGCCTGTGGTCGGCGCGCTCTCCCGACGCGCTGCGGCTCGACGCCTTCAATCAGGGCGACCATGTCGGCGCCCTCGTCGATCAGGTGCGCGCGGAGTCGATCTCCAAGGTGCTCTATCCCTCGGATTCGACGCCGGCCGGCCAGGAATTGCGGCTGCGGCAGGAATATTTCTTCGCCTCGGCCTCGCTGCAAGACTTGATCCGCCGCCACATGAAGCAGTCCGGCGACATCCGCAGGCTTTCCGACAAGGTCGCCATTCAGCTCAACGACACGCATCCGGCGATCGGCGTCGCCGAACTGATGCGTCTTCTCGTCGACGTGCACGGCGTCGCCTGGGAGGAAGCCTGGAAAATCACGCAGCGGACCTTCTCCTACACCAACCACACGCTGCTGCCCGAAGCGCTGGAAAGCTGGCCGGTGTGGCTGATGGAGAAGCTTCTCCCGCGCCATATGCAGATCATTTACCTCATCAATGCGCTGCATCTCGACGAACTGCGCGAGAAGGGCGTCGCCGACGCGGATGTGCTGGCGAAGGTGTCGCTGATCGACGAGCACGACGGGCGCCATGTGCGCATGGGCAACCTCGCCTTCCTCGGCTCGCACACGATCAACGGCGTTTCGGCGCTGCACAGCGAACTGGTGAAGGAGACGGTGTTCAAGGAGTTTCACACGCTCTATCCCAACCGCATCGTCAACAAGACCAACGGCGTCACCTTCCGCCGCTGGCTGCTGGAGGCCAATCCGGCGCTCTCCTCGCTTCTTGCCGACACGCTCGGCGAAGAGGTGTTCGACGATCCCGAAAAGTTGATCGGCCTCGAGAATTTCGCCGAGAATTCGCATTTCCAGACGCGCTACGCCGCGGCGAAGCTCGCCAACAAGCAGCGCCTCGCGGAACTGATCGAGCGGACGCTCAATGTGAAGGTCGATCCGCACGCCCTGTTCGACGTGCAGATCAAGCGCATCCACGAATACAAGCGCCAGCTTCTCAACGTGCTGGAGACGATCGCGCTCTATCGCGACATCAAGTCACAGCCGGGGCGCGACTTCGTTCCCCGCGTGAAGATTTTCGCAGGCAAGGCCGCGGCGAGCTATCATCAGGCCAAGACGATCATCAAGCTCGCCAACGACGTGGCGAAGGTGGTCAACGGCGATCCCGACATGCGCGACCGGCTCAAGGTCGTGTTCCTTCCGAACTACAATGTCAGTCTCGCCGAGGTCATCATCCCCGCCGCCGATCTCTCGGAGCAGATTTCGACCGCCGGCATGGAGGCGTCGGGCACCGGCAATATGAAATTCGCGCTCAACGGCGCGCTGACGATCGGCACGCTCGACGGGGCGAATGTCGAGATCAAGGAGCGGGTCGGCGACGACAACATCTTCATCTTCGGCCTCACCGCCGCGGAGGTGGAGGCGAGCCGTTCGCGCGGCATCGACGCGCGCGAGAACATCGCCGCGAGTCCACGCCTGCGCGAGGCGCTGCAGGCGGCGGCGCGCGGCGATTTCTCGCCGGACGATCCTGAGCGCTATCGCCGGCTTGTCGACACGCTGACCTATAGCGATCACTTCCTCATCTCCAACGACTTCGACGACTATTGCGCGGCGCAGACGCGCGTCGACGCCCGCTGGCGCGATCAGAGGGCGTGGCGGCGCTCGGTGATTCTCAACACCGCGCGGGTGGCGTGGTTCTCGTCGGATCGCACGATCCGGGAATATGCGCAGGAAATCTGGAGGGTGTGACGAGGGATCGAGGCGAAGCCGGCGGGCGCGAGTTCAGCGTGGCGTCGAGCGCGTCCGTTTGCGCGCGCGTCTCACTCCCCCGCCGCCTTCAGCTTCTCCGGCGCCCGCCTTTTCGCCATCAGTTCGTTGAGCGCGCGGCGGTATTCGACCGGCATGATCTTGCGGAACCTGGGCTTGTAGGCCTCCCACTCGTCCAGGATTTCGCGCGCGCGCGTCGAGCCCGTGTGGCGAAGGTGGTTGGCGATGAGCTGGCGCAGGCGCTCGGCGTCGAAGCGCGTCATGTCGCCCATCACATCGACGCGGCCATGCGCCTCCAGATCGCCGGTCTGGTGATATGTTTCCGTCATCGCCGTCTCTTCGTCGCGCACCGGCTCGAGATCGACCATCGACAGATTGCAGCGCGTCGAGAACGCGTCGTCCTCGTCGAGCACATAGGCAATGCCGCCGGACATGCCGGCGGCGAAGTTCCGTCCCGTCGGGCCGAGCACGACGACGACGCCGCCGGTCATGTATTCGCAGCCGTGATCGCCGACCCCTTCGACGACGGCGATGGCGCCGGAGTTGCGCACGGCGAAGCGTTCGCCGGCGACGCCGCGGAAATAGCACTCGCCGGCGATCGCGCCGTAAAGCACGGTGTTGCCGACGATGATCGACTCGTGCGGGACGATCTTCTTCGCCTCGCGCGAGGGATGCACGACGATCTTGCCGCCCGAGAGGCCCTTGCCGACATAGTCGTTGGCTTCGCCTTCGAGGCGCAGCGTCACGCCCTTGGCCAGAAAGGCGCCGAAGCTCTGTCCGGCCGTGCCGAAGCAGCGGATGTCGATCGTGTCCTCGGGCAGGCCGGCGTGGCCGTAAATGCGCGCCACTTCGCCCGAGAGCATCGCGCCCGTCGCGCGGTCGACGTTGCGGATCGGCGTCTCGATCGCAACGCGCGCGCCGCGATCGAGCGCCGGGCGCGCCTTTTCGATCAGCCTCACGTCGAGAACCTTGTCGAGGCCGTGATCCTGCGCCACGCTGTGGCGGATCGCGGCGCCGTCGCCCGCGGGCTTGTAAAAGAGTTTCGAGAAGTCGAGGCCCTTCGCCTTCCAATGCTCGAAGGCGCGCGTCTTGTCGAGCATCTGCATCTGTCCGACCATCTCGTCGACGCTCCGAAAGCCCATGGACGCCATCAGTTCGCGCGCCTCTTCGGCGACGAAGAAGAAGAAATTGATGACGTGCTCGGGCTGGCCGACGAAACGCTTCCTGAGCACCGGGTCTTGCGTTGCGACGCCGACCGGGCAGGTGTTGAGATGGCACTTGCGCATCATCACGCAGCCGGCGGCGATCAGCGGCGCCGTGGCGAAGCCGAATTCGTCTGCGCCAAGCAATGCGCCGACGACGACGTCGCGGCCTGTGCGCAGCCCGCCGTCGACCTGCACGGCGATGCGCGAACGCAGGCCGTTGAGCACCAGGGTCTGATGCGTTTCGGCGAGACCGATTTCCCAGGGCGAGCCCGCGTGCTTGATCGAGGTTAAGGGCGAAGCGCCCGTGCCGCCCTCAAAGCCCGAGATGGTGACGTGATCCGCGCGGCCCTTGGAGACGCCGGCGGCGACCGTGCCGACGCCGACCTCCGAAACGAGCTTCACGGAAATTGCCGCGCGCGGATTGGCGTTCTTCAAATCGAAGATGAGTTGCGCCAAATCCTCGATCGAATAGATGTCGTGATGCGGCGGCGGCGAAATCAGGCCGACGCCCGGCGTCGAGTGGCGCACCTTGGCGATGACGGCGTCGACCTTGTCGCCGGGGAGCTGTCCGCCTTCGCCGGGCTTGGCGCCCTGAGCCATCTTGATCTGAATCATGTCGGCGTTGACGAGATACTCCGTCGTCACGCCGAAGCGGCCCGACGCCACCTGCTTGATGGCGCTGCGCATCGAATCGCCGTTCGCCAGCGGCTTGAAACGGTCGGGCTCCTCGCCGCCTTCGCCGGTGTTCGACTTGCCGCCGATGCGGTTCATGGCGATGGCGAGCGTGGTGTGCGCCTCGCGCGAGATCGAGCCGAAGGACATGGCGCCCGTGGAGAAGCGCTTGACGATTTCGCTCGCCGATTCGACCTCGTCGAGGGGCACGGGCCTGCGGCCGTCCTCCTCCGCGCCCTTGATGCGGAAGAGGCCGCGCAGATTGAGCAGCTTCTCGTCCTGCTCGTTGAGGAGCTTGGCGAAAGCGCGATATTTTTCGCGCGCGTTTCCGCGCACGGCGTGCTGGAGCAGCGAGACCGTCTGCGGCGTCCAGCTATGCGCCTCGCCGCGGATGCGGAAGGCGTAGTCGCCGCCGACATCCAGCGCGTCGCGGTAGACCGGCGCATCGCCGAAAGCGAGGCGATGGCGGCGCACCGTCTCCTTCGCGATCTCGTCGAGGCCGACGCCCTCGACGCGCGTCGTCGTGCCGGCGAAGAATTCGTCGACGAAGCTCTGCGCGAGGCCGACGGCGTCGAAAATCTGCGCGCCGCAATAGGACTGATAGGTCGAGATGCCCATCTTGGACATGACCTTCAGCAGCCCCTTGTCCACCGCCTTGATGAAGCGCTTGATCGCCGCCTTGGCGTCGACGTCGGCGGGAAATTTGCTCGTCGAGGCTTCGAGCGTTTCGAAGGCGAGATAAGGATTGATGGCTTCGGCGCCGTAGCCCGCGAGGCAGCAGAAATGATGTACCTCGCGCGCTTCGCCGGTTTCGACGACGAGGCCGACCGAAGTGCGCAATCCCTTGCGGATCAGATGATGGTGCACGGCCGCCGTGGCGAGCAGCGCCGGGATTGGGATGCGGTCCGGACCGACCATGCGGTCCGAGAGGATGATGATGTTGTAGCGCCCGCTCACGGCCTCTTCGGCGCGCTGGCACAGGCGGTCGATCGCGCTGCGCAGGCCGTCCGCGCCCTTGGCGGCGTCGTAAGTGATGTCGAGCGTCTTGGTGTCGAAGCTGTCCTCGACCATGCCGATGCTGCGGATTTTTTCTAGGTCTTCGCAAGTGAGAATCGGCTGGCGCACTTCGAGCCGCTTCTTCTTCGCCGAGCCTTCGTGATCGAGAATGTTCGGACGCGGGCCGATGAAGGAGACGAGGCTCATGACCAGTTCCTCGCGGATCGGATCGATCGGCGGATTGGTCACCTGCGCGAAGTTCTGCTTGAAGTAGGTGTAGAGCAGCTTTTCCTTGTCGGAGAGCGGGGAAATCGGCGTGTCCGTGCCCATGGACCCCACCGCCTCCTGGCCCGTGACCGCCATCGGGAACAGCAGGAGATCGAGCTCTTCCTGCGTGTAGCCGAAGGCCTGCTGGCGGTCGAGCAGCGACACGTCCGCGCGCGACGCGCCGGACTCGACGGGCTTCAAGTCCTCGAGCTGGATCTGCGTCTTCGCCAGCCACTCCTTGTAGGGCTGGGAGTTCGACAGTTCCTTCTTGATCTCGTCGTCGGAGACGATGCGGCCCTGTTCGAGATCGACGAGCAGCATCTTGCCCGGCTGCAGCCGCCATTTCGCGACGATCTTTTCTTCGGGAATCGGCAGCACGCCCATTTCGGACGCCATCACCACGAGTCCGTCCTCGGTGACGAGGTAGCGCGCGGGACGCAGTCCGTTGCGGTCGAGCGTGGCGCCGATCTGGCGCCCGTCGGTGAAGGCCATGGCGGCGGGGCCGTCCCAGGGCTCCATCAGCGCCGCGTGATGCTCGTAGAAGGCCCTGCGGTCTTCATCCATCAGCGGATTGCCGGCCCAGGCCTCGGGAATCAGCATCATCACCGCATGGGCCATCGAATAGCCGCCGCGCAACAGGAATTCGAGGGCGTTGTCGAAGCAGGCGGTGTCGGACTGGCCTTCGTAGGAGATCGGCCACAGCTTGCCGATGTTCTCGCCGAACAGCGGGGACGAGACGGAAGCCTCCCGCGCCGCCATCCAGTTGAGATTGCCGCGCAGCGTGTTGATCTCGCCGTTGTGCGCGACGAAGCGGTAAGGATGGGCGAGGCGCCAGGACGGGAACGTGTTGGTGGCGAAGCGCTGATGCACCAGCGCCAGCGCCGAGACGAATCGCGCGTCCTTGAGATCGAGAAAATATTCGCCAAGCTGCGAAACCAGCACCATGCCCTTGTAGACGATGGTGCGCGAGGACACGGACACGGAGTAGAACTCGCGGCCGCCGTTTCCGAGCTTGTATATTTCCGTCGACGCGGCCTTGCGCGCCAGATACAGGCGCCGCTCGAAATCGTCCGCGTCCTGCACGCCGGGCCCGCGGCCGACGAATATCTGCGCGTGGAACGGCTCGACCGCCTTTACCGCCTCGCCGAGATCGCTCGAATCGACGGGCAGATCGCGCCAGCCGAGCGCGGCGAGGCCTTCCGCGCGCATTTGCGCGTCGACGATCTCGCGCGCCTTGGCCCGCGTCTCGGCGTCGCGCGGCAGGAAGAACTGGCCGATGGCGTAATCGCCGGCCTTCGGCAGGGCAAAGCCCAGCCTGGCGCATTCCTCGACGAAGAAGTCGTGCGGAATCTGCACGAGAATGCCGCAGCCGTCGCCGAGCTTGGGGTCCGCGCCCACGGCGCCGCGATGATCGAGATTGAGCAGGATGCGCAGCCCCATCTCGACGATGTCGCGGCTTTTCTCGTTGCGCATGTTGGCGACGAAGCCGACGCCGCAGGAGTCGTGCTCCTTACTGGGATCGTAAAGCCCTTGCGCTGGCGGAAGGGCGGGATCGCGGGCGTCGATGGCGTTCATTGCGGCGTCTCCAGGGCGGGCGCCGGCGTGCGCTCCTGTCGCGCCATGCTCCCGTCGCTCGTCGAAATTCTTGTAACGGCGGCGCGGTCGTTCGCGTTCCGCCGGACAGGGCGAAAGGAGAGGACGCGCCCAGGCGCCCGCGCGGGCGGTCGCCTTTTCCCAACCGACGGCGTGGGTCGCGACCCGCCGAACGGCAAAGAAAACAAAACCTTGCGTGGAGCCCTGCCCGCCGAATGGTCAGCATCGCTGACGTAACGGCGGCCTGTATTCTTGCCAGATTTGACTTCGCCGCACAAGCGCGGGCGGCGCGACGTTCAGGGCAATCGGGCGAAAAAGCGCGTGACAACAGGCTGATGTGCTGAATCTGTCGAAGTCTTCTGATTCGCGAGATGGAGGATTTCGATGGAAACGAGCGGGGCAAGTGTCGCGGCGCTGGCCGAG
>Ga0233425_10001201_pt1 | contig 60143 bp, 34 predicted proteins | sample Watercolumn_Towu_2_FD_181712 | JGI IMG/M metagenome (GOLD analysis project Ga0233425, IMG submission 181712) | Freshwater microbial communities from Lake Towuti, South Sulawesi, Indonesia - Watercolumn_Towuti2014_140_MG | ecosystem: Environmental > Aquatic > Freshwater > Lake | place...
CGCAGTCGTGGCCCTGGCTGCGCTGAAAGCCAGCACGAACGCAAAAAGGACGATGAGGGCAACGAATCTGAGTTTCATGGCATTCTCCTTTACTCAATTTACACCGCCCTTGCAGGCAGGGTGAATGGATGCAGACCTCCGAGTTCTGGGAGAACTCGGAGGTCTTGATAGTCGCTTACCTCCTCCCGGTATCGTATGCGCTGTAGTCGCTGCAGACCGCCGCGCGGCAGGCGGTCACCCAATAGTAGTAGGTAGTCCCCGGCGTTGCCGAAGTGTCATTGGCGCTGGTGGAGGTCGGGCTGCCCAAGAGCGTCTTCGTCCCGCCCGCGCTGGTGGCGCGGTAGAGCCTGTAGGAAGTCGCGCCCAGCGAGGCGCTCCAGGTAACCTGCACCCTGTCGGGGTACGTGCCATCGCTGGCTTGGAGGTTGGTCGGTGGGGCAAGGTTGCGCCAGCCAGGATCGTAGGCGCTGAAGTCGCTGCAGTTGGCGCCGCGGCAGGCCTTAACCCAATACCAATAGGTGACGCCCGGCGTCGCGCTGGTGTCATTGATGGTCGTCGCGCCGGTTGTGAGCGGCCCCGCTTTCACCCCCGTGGCGCTCGTGGCGCGGTAGACCTGGTAGGAAGTAGCCCCTCCCACGCCGCTCCAGGCGAGCACCACCTTGTCAATATACGTCCCATCGCTGGCGGTGAGGCCGGTCGGGGCGAGCGGCTTGCGCCAGCCGGTATCGGAGGCGCTGAAGTCGCTGCAGGCCGTTGCCGTGCAGCTCTTCACCCAATAGTAATAGCTGGTGCCCGGAGTCGCGCCCGTGTCGTTGTACGGGAAAGCCGCCGGGCTGCCCAGCAGGGTCTTCGAGCCGGTGGGGCTGGTGGCGCGGTAAACCCGGTAGGAGAGGGCGCCGGTCGCTGCGTTCCAAGTCACCTGCACCTTGTCGGTGAACGCGCCATCACTGGCCTGGACGTTTGCCGGCGGGGAGACCATGCGCCAGCCGGTGTCGAAGGCGCCGAAATCGCTGCAGATCGCGCCGTTGCAGGCTTTCACCCAGTAGTAATAAGTGACGCCCGGGGAGGCCACAATGTCATTGGCGGGAGATGCTGACAGAGTGCCCAACAGGGACTTGGTGCCGGTCTCACTGGCAGCACGGAAGACGCGGTAGGAAGTTGCCCCGGCGACCGCATCCCAGGTCACTTGCACCTTATCGGTGAATGTGCCGTCACTGGCGCGCACGTTGGCAGGCGGCACCAGGATGGCAACTTGGCGGGTATATTCGCTGACGCCGCCGTCCTTGTCTCGGATCTTGCCGCCGACCGTGCGCATGCCGCTGCTGCCAGCCGTCGGGCAGGTGGTGAAATTGCTCGAGCCGAACGCTCCGTATCCGCCCCCAGAACCACAATCGAAGGCGTACTGGAACCCGGCGAGGCCATCCACCGGCGAGGCATCATGCGGCGAGGTGAGCGAGATGGGGATGGTGCTGCCCTGGACGACCACCGCTGGCGCGTTAAAAGTGGCTGTGGGGGCGACATTGGTCACGGTGATCGTCAGTGTAGCCTTGGCGGTCATGCTATAGGCATCCGTGACCTGCAGGTTGACGTTGTAAACGCCGTTATCGTAGAATGGGACCGAGGGGTTCACGCCCGTGGCGTCGTCGTAGGCGCCGTCGCCATCCGTGTCCCAGGCATAAGCGACCAAGTCGTTGTATGGATCGCCGGAACCGCTGCCATCCATCGTCGCCGAAGAGCCTTCAGGAATGGTTTGATCCGGCCCGGCATCCGCTTTGGGCGGGGCTGCCCACATCGCAAACAGCGGCAGGGTCGCCAGGTCGGTCATCACGTCCACCTGGATCTGCGTGGCATGAGGCAGCACCCCGGCACGGGTGCGCAGCGGGCGCAAGGCCGCGAGCTGGGCATCCACATCCGCGCTGTTGTAGAGACCGACATTATTCGGACCATCGGATTTGAAGAGCCACCAGGTGCCATCCTCGCCGAAGTCGGCGTTCTCATCGCCCACCCAGCCGAAGATGGCGAGGTCGAAATCGTGGTTGTAAATGTGGCCACCAAAGTTCGACACCACGTGGATGTCGATCTCCATGCCGATGGCAGCCATGTTCTCCTGGAGGATCTTGGCAGCCTCGACGCGCCGCCACTCGTTGCGCATATAGATGTCGAGATGCAAGCGCTCCCCAGCCTTCTCGCGCACGCCATCCGCGTTCGTATCGGCCCAGCCGGCCGCGGTCAAGATACTCGCCGCCAGTGTCGGATTGTAGGTGTAGTTGGGCAGCCCACTCGTCGCATGCGACCAGGCGCCCTGCGGGATGAAGCTGTCCATCACCGGCGCGCCGGGGGCAACGCTATCATTAATGCGTTGCCGGTCGGTGCCGTAGGCAATCGCCCGGCGGACGGCCAGCTCGCCAGTGATCGGGCGGCTCATGTTGAAATCGATGTGCATGTAGGTGGAGTCCGGCGTATCGTAGACAATGTCCATACCCGAGAGGTGTGTGCCAGCCCCTACAGTCACGCGGTTGGCGTTCTCAAAGATCGTTTGGTCGTAATACTGGCGGGAGTAACTCACGCCGTTGAGACTGCCCATATCCACCCAAACGCGGTAGTCATCCGCGGAGAGGTTGCCGCAGCCATACCAGCCATCCGGGGCAGAAAGGGTCGTGAAGAGCGGCGTTTCGCTATCGAAATCGTCGAAGTAGACCGTTACCGAACCGTCCAGTTTACCGCCATTCAGGTCGGAGATGAAGCCTGTAACCTGGTTCCCGGGCATGCAGACTTGCGCCGTGCTGGCATAGAATTGGAGGATGGTGGCGTCCCAATCGGCGTCATGCACCTTGACATCGATCTTGGTCCCCGGCCCGATATCGTAGCTTCCGGAGAAATCCGCCATCCAATAACCATCTCCATCGGAAACGACGGAGCGCGCATCCCCGCCGTCGTCCAAAACGACATTGACCGCCATGCTCATGTCGGTAACTCCCAACACGGCATCGTTATCGAAGTCCACCGTGCTGACCTGGTTCTTGGAAATGGTCATGCTGTCGGAAACGCCGCCGCCGGAGACCGAGACAAGCATGCCGGGCTTCAAGTAAAGGGCATTATCGAGCAGCAGGTAAGCCCAGGTCCCTTCGAACCAGGGGGTCGGTTCGCTCGTCACGTGAACCGTGTAATCCGGCGAAAGCGGCTCGGTCATCTCCTGTGTCCCGAAAGGCTGTGAGAGCTGTTCGGTGGTGACGTGGGTGAGGTAATCCGGTGAGCGCAGCGTGGCGGGGTCGTCGATCGTCACAGTCAGGTCGGCGCCCAGCGGCCAGTCGAAGATCTTCAAGCTGTTCTCGTTGAGCCAGGCCTCGATGGTGGGATGGACGACGCGCCAGCGGTAATAGGTGCCGTCGCCATCTGGGTCGGTCTCATAGACACCGCCGAAGGTCCAGGTATGCAACGTGTAGAGGCCATCCAGGTCCACGTTCCAGTTGCCCCCCGCGCCTGCGATCACCTCCAGCGCGCCGGCGCCGCCCAGGTCGCTATCATCCACCCAGAACTTGAGATGCACGCTCGGGCTGGCAATGCCGGAGACGGTGTTCGTCGCCTCATTGGCCGTGGCGTGCAGAACCGAGACGACCAGCCCTTTATCGGCGTCGCCATCCGTCATCATAACGACGAAGCCAGGCAGGATATCCAGCTCAGGCCAGAATTCCATATCGCCGTTCCCGTTTGCGGTTTTCGTTTCCTGGTAATCCGGGTTCGCCGGCGTGGAGGGGTCGTCCACGGTCACGGTGACATCCGCGTCCGGGATAAATTCATAACCGGAGAGGCGGTTGTTCCAGGCCTCGACCTCGATGCGCGGGTTGCGGATCTGCTGCCCATGCAACGTCCGGTCGCCATCGTCATCATACTCCTGGGAGTCGATGTTAACCCCAAAGGTAATGTTGAAGGTATCCTGCTCGTCGCCCTCATCGCCCTTGTGACCGAAGTCGGCGATCCAATTGCCGCTGCCATCTGCATCGACGTGGCGATTGCTGCAATAGGGGGACTTATCTGGAGGACAAGCCCAGACATCCACGCGCGCACCCGGGCTGGCGATGCCGGTGACGGTCTCCGCGACCTTGTCAATATCGGTGAATGAGAGGACAGAGACGGTGAGCGTCTTTTCGGTCGTGCCATCGTCCAGGCGCACCAAGAAACCGGGTTGGATGTCGAATATGCCGTTCAGGTCGAACCAGGCATAAGTCTGGCTGGGGTTCCAATCGGCGGGTTCAATAAGGCGGGTATCGCTGTAATCCGGATTCGCTGGGGTGGCGGGGTCGTCGATCTCCAGCGTGACGGTATTGCCCAAAGGCCATTCCCAGGCTTCCACCTGGTCGCCATTGGCGCGCACGCCGATGTTCGGGTTGGGCACGCGCCAATCCAGCGAGGTGCGGTCGCTGTCACTATCTTCTTCATTGACCCAACCATTGCTGCCGGGCACCAGGTCCACCTTGCGCGGATCGTCCGGCGAAGTGCCAGCCTTGCCGAAATCAGCGGTCCAGGCGCCGGTGGTGGGATCCGTATCCACCCAGCGGGTGATGCAGTTATTGGGAATATTGGCGCAGACCTGCAGTTTGACGCCTGGCGTGGCAAAACCGGCGACCGTATCGGCCAATGGGTCGATCTCGGACACCGACAACGGCGGTACGACCAACTCCTTGTTGACGCCGTCCCCCGACATGGTGAGGATGAAACCGGGCTGCACCCCGATATCCGGCCAGGTGAAATCGGCGACGATATCGTTCGGGTCGCCGGGATTCCAGGGGGCTTGCTGCATGGTGGCCGTATCGGTGTAATCCACCCCCGCGCCATTGGACGGGTCGTCGATGGTCAGCGTGACCTCGACGCCCAGCGGCCACTCGCGGGCATGCAGCCAATTGCTATTTGGATTAACCTCGATGTAAGGATTGGGCACACTCTCACCATACATGGTGCGGTCGCTGTCATCGTCCCACTGCTGGGAATCGATCCAGGTGCCGCGCTTGATATCAAAGGTGTTCTGCTCGTCATCCTCATCGCCCTTGTGGCCAAAGTCAGCCACCCAATTGCCACTGCCATCCGCCTCCACGTGGCGGTTGAGGCAGTCGCCGTAGCCGCGCGGGCAGGCCCAAATATCGACGCGGGCATGCGGGCTGGCGCTGCCGGTGACAGTATCCAGAACCAAGTCAATGTCGCTGAACGCCAGCGGTGAGACGATCAGCGTCTTTTCGGTGACGCCCTGGCTCACATCCACTTCGAAACCGGGTTGGATATCGAAGATGCCATACAGGTTGAAGGAGGCGTAGGTTTGGTCTGGGTTCTTGGCGTCGCCACCCACGACCTGGCTGTCAGTGTAATCGGGATTCGCCGGCGTGGCCGGGTCGTTGATCTCCAACGTGACCGTGCTGCCCTGCGGGAACTCGTAGACTTCGACGTTGTCGCTGTTGGCGCGCACCGAGAACTGGGGATAGGGAACGTTCTGCCCGAACATGGTGCGGTCGTTATCGCCATCATACTCCTGGGAATCGATCCAGGCGCCGGCTCTGATATCCACGGTAGTGTGTTCGTCGTCCTCATCGCCCTCGTGGCCAAAGTCAGCGAGCCAATCCCCGCTGCCATTGGCGTCCACGTGGCGGTTGGTGCAGCCGCCCCCCTCGCGCGGGCAGACCCAGATATCTATGCGCGTATCCGGACTGGCGCTGCCTCTGACGGTATCCACCAGCAGGTCAATATCGGTGAACGCCAGCGGTGAGACGATGAGCGTCTTTGTGGTTGCGCCCTGACTCATGCGCACCTCGAAACCGGGCTGGATATCGAATACACCCCAAAGGTTGAATTGAGCGTAGCTATAGCTGGGATCCTTGGGATTGCCGCCCACTGTCTGGCTAGCGCTGTAATCGGGGTCAGCCGGCGTGGAAGGGTCGTTGATCTCCAGCGTGACGGTGCTGCCCAGCGGGAACTCGTAGGCTTCGACGCCGTCGCCGTTGGCGCGCACAGAAATCTGCGGGTTGGGGACGTTCTGCCAGAACAACGTGGTATCGCCATCGGCATCCATCTCATTCGTGTTGATCGAAGCGCCGGGACGGATATCGAAGGTGTTCTGCTCATCGTCCTCGTCGCCCCAGTGGCCGAAGTCGGCGGTCCAGTTGCCGTCTCCGTCAGCGGTCACGTTGCGATAGTGGCCCTCGGGCACACCCGCGCCGCACGCCCAAACGAAGACAGGCGCGTTCGGGCTGGCAATGCCGTGCACGGTATCCGCGACCACATCCACGTCAGCCGGATCGAAGGAAAGCACCGAGACGTTGAGCGTCTTATCGGTGCCACCGCCGCTGAGACGCACATCGAAACCGGGCTGAATGTCGAAGACATTCCACAGATCGAAGAAGACATAGGTTTGGTTGGGGTCCTTGGGGTGCGCCTCAACCAGCCTGTCCTCGCTGTAATCCGGGTCATCCGGCGTGGCAGGGTCATCGATCTCCAGCGTGATCGTGCTGCCCAGCGGCCAGTCGAAGACCTCCACCTGGTCCCAGTTGGCGCGCACGGTGAAGTTGGGGTTGGGGGCGCGCCAGCCGATCTGGGTGCTATCCCAATCGGCATCGTAGCTCTTGGCCTGGCCGGTGGCGCCGGGGGAGATTTCGATGGCTGGGAAGGAATCGCCTGGCACCGAGAAATCTACCGACCAGGCGCCGTCCAAACCGGCAGTCGTCCGGCGTTCATTCCAACCGCCAGGATTATCCACCCACACCTGCACGATCATGCCGGGCGTATCCGTGCCGGAGATGGTTTCGTGCTCGGTATCAATATCCGTGACCTGCAAGCCGGTGACGATTTTCGTCTTGGTCGTCAGGCCGTTGGCGTAGGTGACGACATCACCGGGCAGCAGGGTATAAGCGCCGCCCAGGTCGAAGGTGATCCAGGTGCCATCCGGGCTCCAGGGGCGGTCGCCGGGGAGCTGCGTATCGCTGTAATCCACGGTCGAGCCAGTGTCCGGATCGTTGATCGTCATCTTGACCGGCAGGCCGCGCGGCCAATCATCCCCGCCCAGTCCACCTGTGTTGCCGCTCTGCGCGGGGAAGGCGACGATGACCGGCCTTTGGAAGTTGGAGGACAGCTCGACCTCGTACCAATCCGCGCCGCCGGGCGGGCCATCGTTGAAGTCCACGATCAATGTGTAGTCGTTCTCGGCGCTGGGCTGCTGTACGATCGTCACCTCGTGGCGCCCCTGGATTACGTTCAAGTTGACCCTTTGCCCTTGCGCCAGGAGCGGGTTGGCAAAGCCGGTGTACGCCGACGAATCGCAGTTGCAGTCGCGGTTGCGGGGATCGGGAACATCCGGCCAGGACGGGTACCAGAGGAAACCATCCACGTAGGTGGGGTCATTGTGGCCACCGGTGCGCCCGGGGGCATCCGCGCCATTTTGATGCCAGTAGAGCGAATCGCCCTGCACGACCAGGTATGTGTCGCCGTCAATGTAGGCGCGCACGCGCAGGTTGAAATACACTTGGTTTTGCCAGGTCTGCAGCTCGTAGCCGGCGCCGGCCGCGCTGCTGACAGAGACGATATCCGGGTCGCCGTCGCCATCCAGGTCGGCGGCAGCCAAGCGGCGGATGGTCGCCGCGGCATTGCCCAAGTCGGTACGCCCCCAGCCTCCGGAGAAGGGGCTGCCATCGTTGTTCCAATAGGCGAGCGTTGTCCCCTCGTCGCTGACCAGGTCCATGTCGCCATCCAGGTTGAAATCAGCGACAGCCAGGTTTGCGCCCTTGACCGTGCCGAAGGCGTTCGCCGCCCACCCGCCGCTGAAGGGGCTGCCGTCATTCTGCCAGACGTATTGGGGCTGCGCCGGGTTGTAGCCGCAGGTCGTAGCCAGGTCAGGCCAGCCATCGCCGTTGAAGTCGGCAGCCTCCAGGCCGGTGGTCATGCCGGGGCAGGCGTTTCCAATTTCATTGCCTGCCCAAGCGCCGCTCCACGGTGTGCCGTCGTTCATCAAGGCACGCGGGTAATACTCATGATAGGTATATATAATGTCGGTGAAGCCATCCTTGTTCAGGTCAGCCACTTCCAGCCCGGCCAGAGACTCATCGGTGACGAGCGCCTGCCCGGTCCAAGCGCCGCTGAACGGCGTACCGTCGTTGCGCCAGATGCGCAGCTTGCCCGAGGCGCCGTAGCCCGAGCCAAGCGAGACGATATCCACCAGGGAATCGTTATCCAGGTCGGCCAGAGCGACGAGGTTGGTCAGCGGGGCCGCACCGACGTTCTGGCTGGTCCAGCCGCCATCGAACGGGGTGCCGTCGTTGCGCCAGGCGATGATCTCGTAATCCTCCGCCGGGCCGCTGCCGGTGACGATGTCGGGATGACCATCGTTATCCAGGTCGGCGATGCCGACGCCGTAGACCATGTCCGTGGAAGTTCCCACCAGCGTGGAAGTCCACTCACTGTCAAAGGGCGAGCCGTCGTTCTGCCAGGCGTAAATCCGTCCATTGGCCGCGCCGGTGACGATATCCGGGAAACCATCCCCGTCCAGGTCGCCGATCGCCAGCCCATGCAGGTCTGCCGCGGAGGAGCCGGCGTCGGTCTTAACGAAGGAGACGGCAGATGGCTGGCGGCAGTTCTCGTAGATATTGACGCTGCCATCCAGAATGCCGGCCTTGACACTTTCGATGTAATCCTTGACCGCCTGCGGGATGCTCCCCTCGGTCTCGTGGTAGGGCGCCAGCCCGACACCGCCGGCAGCCAGGTCATAGAGAACATTGCCGGAAGTGAACGCATCGCCCACCAGATCCTCGATGGTCTGATAGACGCTGGTATCCACCCGCTTCATCGCGCTGGTCAGCAGCTTATCCGAGCCATCCACCGTGCCGCCCCCGAACAGGGAGTTGTACTGGTCGGCGTCCACGCCGATGCTCCAGACCTCATTTTGTGAGCTGTAGAGGATGGCGCCATCCCCGGTCGGCCCGGCGACGTTGAAGATGCCATCCGCCCCGCGCGCGATCATCGACTGAGCCATATTCGCGCCCACCCCGGGGTCGGTGAAGGTGCCGGCGAATTCCACCAGCACGTCCACATTCGAGTTGGCGCACTGCGCGCCGTTGCGGTAGCCATCGGTGAAAGCCACCACAGGCGGGATCGCGAAACCGCCCACCGCGCCGATCACGTTACTGGCGGTCATCTTGCCTATCAGCGCGCCGGCCAGGTAGCCGGACTGCCCGGCATGGAAGGTTAAGCCGCGCACATTTGGCAGCACTGTGAACGAGCCGCAGTCCACGCCCTCGGTCGCGCCCGCCCAGCAGTCGGGATAGGAATAATCCACGATGGCGAAGCGCGTTCCGGGGTTGAGGCGCGCCGCATTGGCCAGGAGGACACCAAACGTGAAGCCAACGCCGATACACAGGTCGTTGCCATCATCCACGCACTTCTGGAGCATGGTCACTGATTGCTCGCCACCGAATGCAAGGTAATCTATACCGATAACGCCCAGGTCGGACGCGGCCTGCTGCAAGCCCTGGTCGGCCATCCAGTTGAAAGCGTAATCGGTCACCCCTCCATCGGTGATCAGGCCGATGTGAGCCGCAGAATTGTCCCATTCGCAGACGAACGCACCCCCAACAGGATCCTCCGGAACATCATTCCACTGGCCGGGGTAGCCTGGCGTGAAGGTCAGAAAATGCTCATAAGGGCCATCATGACCTGGCCAAGTGCCGTTGTTGGGTTCATAAGGCGCCCAATTGGTATAGATCCACGGTTCGCCGGTCACCCAGGTCCAGACACCCTCCACCGCCTCATCGCTGGCGCCCAACCAGGACGAAGGGGAAAGGCTGTAAACAAAGGCGTTCTCTTCGGCGGAGTTGATGGTCACCAAATGCCCGCCCAAGCTGGCGCAATAATCGCGCGCCTCATGCCAGGGCATGGTCGTTTCGATGCGCTGGTAGCGATGGCTGCCGAAATCGCTCGCCACCGCCGGAGAAACTGCCCCGGCATGTTTCACCCCCCCGCCGAAACTCAAGATCAGCGCCAGCAACATGAGGATATTCGCGCAAGATAGGACTACCTTGAGAGAAGTTTTAACGTTCATCGATTCACTCCTTAATGATTGGTCACCCTTGCAAAGGTTTGCTAGCAGTAGGCCGGGTTTCATACCCGCCACGTCCACCGGGTAGGAGAACCGCGTAGGGCGGGTTTCTTACCCGCCATTTCTAACGGGTAGTAACTTTAAACAGCTAAACCGGTCCTATCGGGCCGGTTTAGCATTGTGCTTCCAATCACCTACCTGGTCATAGTTGACCTTTACGACCAGTCGTTGACTACTGCGCGAGTTTGATGCTGGATGCGGGAGTTGCGAGAGCATTCCTATTCAGTTGTAAGCGGTTTTCTATATAAGAACGGGAAAATTCCTGTGATTAAAGTACGGGGCTTATGATTGTAACAACAAAACGGCTGAACGTCAAATAATTTGTGCAATTTCGCGCATTCCATAAAGAAAAGACCTCACAGGTTTTGAAGACCTGTGAGGTCTTCCCTAAGGACGCTGAGTAGGGGCGGGGTGACCCCGCCCCTACTACGGGGTGCTTCGCGAAGACTTGGGAAGACCCCGCCCCTACTACGGGGTGCTTCGCGAAGACTTGGGAAGACCCCGCCCCTACTACGGGGTGCTTCGCGAAGACTTGGGAAGTCTAGGTCGATCAGCGGGGCGCCAGCCGCCTGCCCGTGTCCGGAAGGCTGTAATCGCTGCAATTGGCCTCGTTGCAGGCTCTCACCCAGTAGGTGTAGGTGAGGCCAGAGGCGGCAGTAGCATCATCGAAAAACAAACTCGCCGGGCTGCCCAGCAGGGTTTTGGCGGCGGTTGACCTGGCAGCGCGATAGACTTGGTAGGAAGTCGCTCCGCTCACCCGTCTCCAGGTCACCCGTACCTTATCGGGATATACCCCATCGCTGGCCTGAATGGTAGCCGGGGGCAGGAGCATGCGCCAGCCGGTGTCGGAGGCGCTGAAATCGCTGCAGACCGGCCCCGTGCAGGTCTTCACCCAGTAGGTATAGACGACTCCCGGAGAGGCTGCCGTATCCGCAAAGCTCGCGCTGGCTGTGCTGCCCAGCAGGGTCTTGGAACCGCTGGCGCTTTCTGCGCGGTAAACCTGGTAGGTGAACACACCGCTCGAAGTGTTCCAGCTCACTTGCACTTTGCCGGCATACGTCCCGTCGCTCGCGGCGACGCCGGTCGGTGCGGTCAAGTTGCGCCAACCAGTATCGAAGACACTGGAGAAGTCACTGCAATTCGTTCCGTTGCAGGCTTTCACCCAATAGAAGTAACTGATGTACGCCGTTGCTGTAAGGTCATCATAAGGAGATGCCGCCGAGTGGCCGATCTGGCTTTTCGTCCCGATCTCTGACTCGGCGCGATAGATTTGGTAGGAGGTTGCGCCGTTGACCGCATCCCAACGCACCTGCACCTTGTCTGTATACGTCCCGTCGCTGGCTTGGATACCCGTCGGAGCAGAGAGCACACTCCAGCCGGTATCGAAGGCGCTGTAATCGCTGCAATTCCCGCCCTGGCAGGCTTGCACCCAATAGTAATACGTCACGCCGGGTGTTGCACCGGTGTCATCATAAGGAGAAGCCGCCGGACTGGCGAGCAAAGTCTTCGCGCCGCTTGCGCTCGTGGCGCGATAGACATTGTAACTGGTGGCACCGCCCACCGCATCCCAGGAGACCTGCACCTTGTCATTATATGCCCCATCACTGGCAACAACGGTCGTGCAGTACTGTCCGCCGTCGGTGATCACCCAGTGGTCAGCGGTGGTCAGGTGATTGTGCGCCGCGACGCCGAGACAATACCGGCTGTTTCCGCCGCTGAAGGTCACGCTGCCGTGCAGGGTTTGCGCGCCCCAGCCGATGAGCAGGGCGTCGTAGTTCGCGGTGGAAAGCGTCACGTCGGTAAACATCTCTGCCGCCTTCGTCAATGCGCCGACATTCCAGCCGCCAATGTCCTGGTCGAAGGCGCTGGCAGAGTGGAACATATCACTCATATCGATCACTTTGGCGGTGTTCCAAATCCCGATTTCCTGGTTGAAGAGCGCAGCGCCACAGAACATGCAAGACATATCGGTCACGTTGGAGGTATTCCAACTGCCGATATCCTGGTTGAAAGCGCTGGCGCCGTAAAACATGCTACCCATATCCGTCACTTTGGCGGTGTTCCAATTCCCAACGTTTTGATTGAAGGCGACGGCCCACGTGAACATGTGATTCATATTGGTCACATTGGCAGTGTTCCAATTCCCGATATCCTGGTTGAAAGCGCCGGCCGTGGCGAACATGCGGCTCATATCCGTCACATTGGCAGTGTTCCAATTCCCAATGTCCTGGTTGAAGTTGCGGGCGCGTTCGAACATGCCAGTCATGTTCTTTACGTTGGCCGTGTTCCAATCCCCAATGTTCTGGTTGAAGGCGCTGGCATAGGCAAACATATCGCTCATATCGGTCACAGCGGAAAGATCGGGACTGTCGCTCGCCTGACCCGCCAGGTTGGCGCAGCCATAGAAGGCGGAAGCCATCGAAGTCCATTTGCCTGTGCCCCACTGTTCGATGGTCAGCAGCTTGAGCTTATCCCCGCCGCCGAGGAAGTAGATGCGCGGGAAGCCCGTGCCTGCGCCGCTGTTATCCTGGATGCGGACGGTGTAGGTTCCGGAGGCGGCATAGTTGCAGGTATAGTTCCCGTGTTGGGCAGCCGCCTCGTTGACGCCATCGTTGTTACAGTCCACGTTGTAGTTATAACCGGCGCCGGTGGTGGGAATGGTGAACTGTTTGTTCGTGGAACTTCCGGCGTTGTCCGTTTTGACCGTGAGCACGAAGTCGTTTGGCGAGCCGAGAGGAGCAACCTCCGGCGGGAGAGGCGTGTCCGCCTGCGCAGGCTTGGTCCCGGCTGCGCTGAAAGCCAACATAATTGTAAAAAGAACGAAACGACCGACAATTTTGTGTTTCACGATTAGCTCCTATAAAAGCAACACGACGTGTGAGGTCTTACTCTGTTACCTCCGCCCGGTATCGGGTGCGCTGTAGTCGCTGCAGACCGTCCCGCGGCAGGCTTGCACCCAGTAGTAGTAGGTTGTCCCTGCTACTGCCGAGGTATCATTGGCGGTGGTACCCGTCGTGCTGCCCAGCAGGGTCTTCGTCCCGTCTGCGCTGGTGGCGCGGTAGAGCTTGTAGGAGGACGCACCGAGCGAGGCCGTCCAGGTGACCTGCACCTTGTCGGGGAATGTGCCGTCGCTGGCCTGGAGGTTGGTCGGCGGGGCAATGTTACGCCAGCCAGTGTCGTAGATGCTGAAGTCGCTGCAGTTGGCGCCGCGGCAGGCTTTCACCCAGTACCAGTAGGTGACACCGGGGGTAGCTGTGGTGTCATTGATGCTGGTGGCGGCGGTCGTGCTTGGTCCGGTCTTCGTCCCCGTGGCGCTGGTGGCGCGGTAGACCTGGTAGGAGATGGCGCCCACCGAGCCGGTCCAGGAGAGCGTCACCTTGTCGGTGTACACGCCATCGCTGGCAGCGAGGCCGGTCGGGGCGAGCGGTTTGCGCCAGCCGGTGTCCGAGGCGCTGAAATCACTGCAGAGCGTGGCCGTGCAGGTCTTCACCCAGTAGTAGTAGGTGACGCCAATCGTAGCGCCGGTATCGTCATAGCTGGTGCCGGTCGGACTGCCCAGCAGGCTCTTCGAGCCGGTGAGGCTGGTGGCGCGGTAAACCCGGTAGGAGGCGGCGCCGCTCGATGCATTCCAAGTCACCTGCACCTTGTCGGTGTACGTGCCATCGCTGGCGCGCACGTTGCCTGGATAGGTGATCTCGCGCCAGCCGGAGTCCACGGCGCTGAAATCGCTGCAGTTCGCGCCGTTGCAAGCTTTCACCCAGTAGTAATAGGTAATGCGCGCGATGGCTGTGGCATCATCATAGGGTGAAGCCGCCGAACCTCCCAGCAGGCTCTTCGCGCCGGTCTCTGTGTCGGCGCGGTAGGCCAGGTAGGAGGTCGCGCCAACCGCTGCCGTCCAGGTGACTTGCACCTTGTCTTTGAAGGTGCCGTCGCTGGCCTGAATATTGGTCGGCGCGAGCAACATGCGCCAGCCGGTATCGGATGCGCTGTAGTTGGTGCAGCCCACGCTGTAGCAGGCCTTCACAAAGTAGTAGTAGGTCGCGCCGGGCATGGCCGCGCTATCGTCGAAGCTCGTGCCGCTTGGGCTGCCCAGCAGGCTCTTCGTCCCGCCGAGGCTTGTGGCGCTATAGACTTCGTAATAACTCGCGCCGCCCGCGGCATCCCAGGTCACCTGTACCTTGTCCAGGTATGCGCCGTCGCTGGCGGCCAGATTGGCCGGCGGCAGGTAATTGCGCCAGCCGGTGTCGTATGCGCTATAAGCAGCCGTGCAGTTCGCACCGAGGCAGGCGCGCACCCAGTAGTAGTAAATGGTGCCGGTCACTGCCGTGGTGTCGGTGAATTGGGTGACGCTTGGATTGCCAATTTGCGGCCTGGCGCCGCCTGCGCTGGTGGCGCGGTAGACTTTGTAGGACGTAGCTCCTGCCACAGCATCCCAGGTAATTCTCACTTTATCCGTGAAAGTGCCGTCGCCTGCCTGAACATTGACCGGCGGGGTGACAATGGCCACCTGGGCGGTATATTCGCGGACGCCGCCGTCCTTGTCCTTGATCTTGCCACCCACGCTGCGCGTCCCGCTGGCGCCGGCAGTCGGGCAGTTGGTTGAATTGCTGGAGCCATACGCTCCATATCCGCCCCCGCCGCCGCAATCGAAGGCATACTGGAAGCCGGCCGCGGTATCCACGGAGGATGGATCAACCGGCGCGGTGAGCGAGAGGGCGATGTTGCCCCCCTGGAGCACCGCAGAAGGGGCATTGAAGGTCGCCGTCGGGGCGACGTTGTTCACGGTGATCTGGGCTGTATCCGTGGAGGTCATGCTATAGGCATCGGTGACTTGCAAGCCAACCGTGTAGACGCCGTTGTCGGTGAAAAGAATGGAGAGCATATTGCCCCCCCCGGCGTCGTCGAATTGGCCGTCGTTGTCGGTATCCCATGCGTAGCCCGTGATGTCGTTATAGGGATCGCTGGAACCATTGCCATTCAGTATCGCGTTCGAACCTTCGGGGATGGTTTGATCCGGCTCGACATCCGCCGTTGGAGGCGTTGCCCAATTGAACAGCGGCAGGATGGCAAGGTCGGTCATCACCTCCACCTGGATTTGCGTGGCATAGGGTAATACCTCAGCGCGTGTGCGCAGCGGGAGGAGGGCTGCGAGTTGGGCATCCACGTCGGCGCTGGTGTAAAGCCCAAAGTTTCGCGGGTGATCGGATTTAAAGAGCCACCAGATGCCAGCCTCACCAAAATCGGCATTCTCATCGCCCAACCAGCCGAAGATGATCAGGTCGAAGTCATGAGAGTAATAATGTAAACCAATGTTCGGCACCACGTGAATTTCGATTTCCATGCCGATGGCGGCCATATTCTCTTGGAAGATCTGGGAAGCCTGCACCCGGCGTGGCTCGTCGCGCATATAAATGTCGAGATGCAGTCGTGCGCCGCCTTTCTCGCGCACGCCGTCGGCGTTGGAATCGACCCAGCCGGCAGTGGTCAGTATGCTGGCGGCGAGGGTTGGGGTATAGTCGTATTCGGGCAGGCCGCTGGTGGCGTGCGACCAGGCACCTTGCGGGATGAAGCTATCCATCACCGGCGCGCCGGGGGCGACAGTAACGTTGATGCGTTGGCGATCTGTGCCATAGGCGATCGCCTGGCGCACGGCCAACTCGCCGCTGATCGGGCGGCTCATGTTAAAGTCAATGTGCATGAACGTGGAAGGCGGCGTATCGTAGACGAAGTCCACATTCGCCAGGTGCGTGCCGGCGCCCACGGTAACACGCGTCGCGTTCTCGTAGATCGTCTTGTTATAGTATTGGCGCGAGTATTCGATATTATTGACCGCGCCCTGATCTGCCCAGATGCGGTAGTCACCGGCGGTCAGGTTACCGCAGGAGTACCAGCCATCTGTATTGATGAGCGCGGCAAGGAGCGAAGTCTCGGTATCAAAGTTGTCAAAGTGGACTGTCAAACCGGAAGCAGGCGCACCATCCAAGCCGGAGACGTGGCCTACGACCTTACCCCCAGCCAGGCATGGCAGACTCCCGTTGGCATAGAATTCAAAGAATGTGGAGTCCCAATCCACGTCGCGGGTTCGGATAATGACGTCCGAGCCGTCAATATCGCCGAAGCTGGAAAAATCCGCCGTCCAGTCACCGCTGCCATCCGCAAGGACGCTGCGCATCTCTCCGTCGAACCCCAGGCTCACGTCCAACGGAGTGTCCGGATCGGTCTTACCGGTGATCGTATCTGCGCCCAGGTTCACATCCGTAACCTGGATGGTGGCGATGGTCAGCGTATCGCTGGTCCCACCGCCGGAGACCGTGACCAGCATGCCCGGCGCAAGGAAGAAGCCATCCCGGATTTGCAGGTAAGCCCAGGCGCCTTCGAACCAGGGAACGGGTTCGGTCGTAATGTGCGCCGTGTAATCCGGCGAGGCAGGCGTCGCGGGGTCGTTCACCGTGACGGTCAGGTCCGTGCCCAGCGGCCAGTCGAAGATCTTCAAATTGTTCTCGTTGAGCCAGGCCTCGATGGTCGGATGGACGACGCGCCAGCGGTAGTAGGTGATATCGCCGTCCGCGTCGTTCTCGTTTACACCGCCGAATGTCCAGGTGTGCAGCGTGTAGAGGCCGTCCAGATCCACGTTCCAACCGCCCCCCGCCTCGGCGGTCACGTTCACCCCGCCGCTGCCGCCTAGGTCATCGCCTTCCACCCAGAACCAGAGATTGGCATGCGGGCCGGCAATGCCGCTGACGGTATTCGTCGCTTCGTCTGCCGTGGCGTGCAACACCGAAACGATCATTGCTTTCGTGGTGTCTCCATCCGTCATGCTGATGGAAAAACCGGGGACGATATCCTGTGGAGGCCAAAACTCGACCCAACCATTCCCATCGGTGTTTTGCGTTTCCGTGTAATCTGGGTTCGCCGGGGTGGAAGGGTCGTCCACGGTCACGGTGACCGGGGTATTCGCGGTAAATTCATACCCGGTGAGGCGGTTGTTCCAGGCCTCGGCCTCGATGCGGGTGTTGGGCACGCTCTGCCCGAACATCGTGAAATCGCTGTCGTTATCGCTTTCCTGGGAGTCGATCCATGTGCCATAAGTGATGTCCAGGGTCTCTTGTTCATCGCCCCAACTCCCTTTATGGCCAAAGTCTGCGACCCACTCCCCGTTGCCATCCGCAGTCACGTGGCGATTGATGCAAAAGCCTGCGCCGGCCGGGCAAGCCCAGATATCGACACGCCTCAGCGGGCTGGCGATGCCGCGCACGATCTCCGTTGCGAGTTCGATCTCAGTAAACGCCAGGCTCGAAACGACAAGGGTCTTCAGGGTGGTCCCATCTGTCATGGACGCATGGAAACCGGGCTGGATATCGAAAACACCGTTCAAGTTAAAGTAGGCAACACCCTGGTTGGGGTCCCAAGTGGACTGTTCGTTCAGTGCTGAAGTCGTGTAATCCGGGTTCGCCGGCGTGGCAGGGTTGTCGATCTCCAGTGTCACGGTGCTGCCCAAAGGCCAATCCCTGGTCTCGACCTGGTCGTTGTTAGCCCGCAAGAAGAACCGTGGATTGGGAATGTTCTGCCCAAACATGGTTTCATCGCCGTCACCATCGCGCTCGCGTGAATCGACCCAAGTACCCAAGGTGAGGTTCATTGTATTTTGCTCATCATTACGCGAGCCAGGATGACCGAAATCCGCCGTCCAATTGCCAGCGCCATCCGCAGTGAGGTAGCGGTTGATGCAATAATCCGGTGCACACGCCCAGATATCCACGCGCGCATTCGGGCTGGCAATGCCGCTGACGGTTTCTGTGTCCACATCCATATCCGTAAAGGACAACTCAGAGACCGTCAGGGTCTTCAGCGTACTGCCATCGGTCATGGAAACAACGAAACCGGGTTGGATATCGAAAATGCCACCCAAGTTGAAGGAGGCATAGGTGATATTGGCATCCCAAGGAGCGCCTTGTGTGACCAGGCGGGTAGCGCTGTAATCCGGGGCATCCGGCGTGGCGGGGTCGTCGATCTCCAGCGTGACGTTGCTGCCCAGCGGCCATTCAGAGGCCTCAACTTGATCGGAGTTGGCACGCGCAAAGAACTTCGGGTTGACCAGGTAAAAATCAATATCGGTATGGTCGGCGTCGTCATCCCCCTGGCGAGCCTCCCCGAGAGTACCTGGTCCGACATCGAACACAAGCTGTCCATTTGCAGGGTTTGTACTCGGAACAGAGAAATCAACGGACCAGTTGCCATTGGCATCGGCAACAACGTTCCGAAACGGACACTCCGCCTGGTCGCAAACTATGGCAACCGTGACATAGCTGTTTGGTGCGGCCGTTCCCCAAAACGTGTTCGCAGCCGGATTGATCCCGCCCAGGGTGAGCGGAGTGACGACATGCACCTTGGTGGTGATCTCATTGGTCATGGTGATGATCATGCCGGGAACCAGGGTCAGCCCGCCAAGATTATCAAAGCGAACAATAAAGTCGTCGTTGAACTTGGTCTCTGTAAAATCCACACCCGGGCCATTGGAGGGATCGTCGATGGTCAAGGTGATCCGGGAGTGGCCGACCGGCCAATCGTAGCCTTCGATGTTATTCCCGGTGAGTTGGGCGTGGAAACGCGAGTGGCTGATCGTCCAACTGATTTCCGTGAAATCCCCTTCCGGATCGTATTGGTTGATCTCGAAGTTGACACCAGAATCCAGGTTGAGTGTGTCCGGCCCGGTCGAGAAATCCGCCGTCCAACTGCCAGTCGGACCAGCGGGTGCTTCGAAGCGGGAAACCGTGCCGCCGCCAGCCGGGTGGGCATAGACATTGACCATCGTCCCGATATCTCCCGTGCCGGAGACGGTATCCGCGGCGAGATTCAAGCCTGTGATGGAAAGATCCGCCACAGTCAGCGACCTCGTTGTTACGCCGTCCGTGACCGTCACGATCTGCCCGGAGCGGATATCGAAATTGGTGGTCACGTTCAGGATATTCCCGAACACATTCTCCGGGCTGGTATCAATGGAGGCGCTGTAGTCCGGATTTTGTGGAGTGCCCGGGTCATCGATGGTCAGTTGCATGTTCGCGTTCAGGTCCCAATTGATGACTTCGACGCGTTCGCCGATCGGGAAAGCGCCGATAAAGGTGGAGCTGCCCGCGGCGCGCACTTCAACATTATCCAGGATGACGCTCCCCACAGTAATGATATCGACCGCCTGGGTTGGCGCCCCAAATTGAGTAATAAAGAGCGGGTCTCCTGCCGAGCCGATCATCTCACCATCCACATACAGGTAGAACATCCCATTCTCCCTGACGGCTCTTACATCGTAGAAACGGTCGAATTGCGGCGCATAATCAGTCGTGATCAGATCGTATAAACTGCTATTGGCACAATATCCCAACGAAATCGAGTAGTGGTTGATCGGGAAGCCATCTGTTTCGCCGTTTTGGATGCTGAGATCATAGCAAGTATCGCCCGTTGAAGGAACCAGCCGGATTTTCACGCCCCGGCCGCGTTGGGGGCTTCCCGTCCCTTCGAGCGCGCCGCGGAATGCAAATTCCAAATGATTATCGTCCGAGAAATTCTGCACCGTGCGAATCCAGTTGAGGTAGCGATCCGATGCGTCGATATGTTCTCCATCCACGTGCAATTGCCCGTTGACCACCGAGACACCGGAATAATCGGCGATCCAGGTGGGGTTTTGGGAAATATCATTGTCGTTAAAATTGTCGTAAATTACACGCGCGTAACCGCTCAAGTCGTTGACCGGGGGCAGTTTGGGGGCTGAAGGGGAGACGGCATCCGCGGCGATTGCGCGGCTGTCTGTCTTGAAGATATATTGGCTTGCGCTACTGGCCGGAGGCGTGTAGGGGCCGGCCGGGATACGGACCGGCCTGGCGCTTGCGTTGCCATTGTCCTTTACAATGAAACGCCCCGCATCACCGGCTGGGGGCAGGGCAGCGTCGTCAGTAATATGGACCTCCCCGGCGCTTTCGCCACCTTTACTCTGCGCGTGAGCGCGCGCTGACGCCCAACCGAACTGGCCGACGAGCATCAAAAAAAGAACCAAACTGTAGATGACAAGTTTGGAGTGCTGTGATCTTGTGGTTGTAATCATTTTTCCTCTGATATGGTCTTGATTATTACAATGGATAGGCAAAACAACCTCGCTGGCAAGGAAGAGAGGTCCTCTCCACCTTGCCCGCTGAGTGGACAAAGCTAAGCTGGCCCTAAATTCCGTGAATATGATCTTTGGGGGGAAGTCGAACGGCGATGGAGGTGTCAATGAAAAAGCCCGGTGATGCGATGAAAATGGATTGTGGGAAACGTCACTCAACAGTGACCATTATACCAACGGGTGGAAGAAGAATCAGCATGATAAATGTCATCAAGTGGCAAGAGAGCGCCGGGAACACGATCCGTCCACGAATAAGGCCACGAATACGCGACTGACAGTCCAAATTCGTGAATTCGTGAAGAATTCGTGGACGGTATGCCAGCTTGAAGTCTGGGCGTCGGCCTGGACTTGGCAGTCCAGGCCGAGCAGTGAATTTGATCAGCAGACCTCCGAGTTCCTGCAGAACTCGGAGGTCATTACAGTCACTTACCTTCTCCCTGTATCGTATGCGCTGTAGTCGCTGCAGACCGTCGCGCGGCAGGCGACCACCCAATAGTAATAGGTGGTGCCTGAAACGGCCGAGGTGTCATTGGCGGTCGTGCCGGTTGGACTTCCCAGCAGGGTCTTCGTCCCGCCTGCGCTGGTGGCGCGGTAGAGCTTGTAGGAGGACGCACCGAGCGAGGCTGTCCAAGTGACCTGCACCTTGTCGGGGAATGTGCCGTCGCTGGCCTGGAGGTTGGTCGGCGGGGCAATGTTACGCCAGCCAGTGTCATAGGCGCTAAAGTCGCTGCACCTTGGGCCGCGGCAAGCTTTCACAAAGTACCAATAGGTGACGCCGGGTGTAGCGGAGGTGTCATTGATGGTTGTGGCCGTCGGTTTGGCCGGCCCGGCTTTCGCGCCGGTTGCACTGGTTGCGCGGTAGACCTGGTAGGAGGTGGCGCCGGCTGAGCCGGTCCACGAGACCACCACCTTATCGGTGAATGCACCATCGCTGGCGGTCACGCCGGTCGGCGCGCTCAGGTTGCGCCAGCCGGCATCCGAGGCGCTGTAATCACTGCAGTGTGCGCCGCGGCAGGCTCTCACCCAATAATAGTAGGTCAGGCCCGGTGTCGCTGTCGTGTCATCATAACTCGTGGAGGTCGGGCTGCCAAGCAGGCCTTTTGCGCCGGTCGCGCTGGCGGCGCGGTAGACTTTGTAGGAAGTAGCCCCACTCGATGCCGTCCAATTGATCTGCACTTTATCGGTATATGTCCCATCGCTGGCGCTGACGCCGGTCGGAGACAGCAGGTTGCGCCAGCCACTGTCGGACGCGCTGTAGTCGCTGCAGCCTACGGTGTTGCAGGCTTTCACCCAATAGTAATAGGTGACGCCTGAAGTCGCGCTGGTATCGTTGTAAGGAAAAACCGCCGGGCTGCCCAGCAGGCTCTTCGTCCCGCTTGGGGTGGAGGCGCGGTAGACATTGTAGTATGTGGCATAACTAGAAGCGGTCCAGCTCACCTGAACCTTGTCGGTGAACGTTCCATCGCTGGCCTGCACATTGGTCGGCGCGGACAAGAGCGCGAAGTTGGCCGTAACAGATTTATCCCCATTCATCGTGAGCGCAGTCGGGTTATTCGCTCCGCCGGCATCGCCGCTCCAGTTCGTAAAGGCGTATTCTGGATTGGTGTTGGCTGTGAGCGTGACCTCGGTGCCATACAGGTATTTGCCATTGCATGCCGGCGTTGGCTCGGTTGATACTGTCCCGCCGGTCTCCGGGCTTACGCTGGCGGTTAAAGTATGACAGGATGCAGCCAGCGCCCAGCGCGAAAATTCTGTCACCCCGCTGCGCTCCAGCCAGTTATCGCTTGTTTCCGAGGCTGTCTTGGACTGCATGCCCCAATTGCTGCCATCGTAGCGCCATAGTTGCAGCCCCGCTTCGGGATTGCCATTCAATTCGTCGTCAAGATAATGCAATCGCAGGGCCGCCGAGTAGCCGCTTCCGCCGCTTGGAGTAAGGGTATATTCCCGTTCCAGCGCGCGGGTGAAATCCGGCGGGAAATTCTTCGCCAAAACGAGTGTTACATTATCTGGCAGCGTACCACCCGAGGCAAAAAGCAAGCTTACGAAGGGATTGCCGAAACTGTAGGCAATACCCGTGGTGAAGGGGCCGGTGCGGCGCACATTGCCGACGACATCGCCGCTGCCGGTCGAGCTGGCGCTGTCTACCATGGTCAACAGATTGGAGCCGGTCATCAGGTCGCCTGTGGTGAGCGATAAAACTCCGATGACCGCTGCATTGGAGGTGAGTGTCACGCCAGAGGCGTTGGCAATGGTCAAATGGGTGAATGTGGTCCCAGAAACGCCGCCAATGGTTTGGGGGGAGGCGCCATTGAACCGCACCGAGCCATCGCCACGGATAAAGACACCGTTGTTCGTCCAGTTGCCCTTGACGTTGATCGTACTGCCCGCACTGGAAGCGAGCGTTGCGCCGCTGTCAATTTGCACATCTTGATAGGTGCTGCTGCTGGTAAAAGTACCCTGTTGCACCCTGAGTAGCCCATTGACGGTCAACCCGGCAAAACCGGTCACGCCTGCCGCGTTATTGAGTGTGAGGTTGTTATAGGTCGCGTATCCAGCCGGAAGCGTTTGCGCGCTTGCGCCGTTGTACTCGATCGTGCTGCCACTGATCGTATGCCCGCCTGCGCTTCCCGGCGTGAACGCGCCAGCGATGGCAATCGTTCCACTAGAGGCCAGGTTCTTGTTGTAGTTGCTAAACGTCAGGTTGCCATAATTCCCCGCCAGGACGTTTTGCCCGGCAGACCCTTGATTATAGTTCACTGTGCCGGTTGCCCCACTGGTGAGACTCCCACCAGCGGCGGAGACCGCGCCTTTCAATGTCAGGGTGTTTGTTCCGATGGCAAATGTTCCCGAAGTCAAAGTGAATGTTCCATTCACGGTTTGATTCTGATTGAGGGTCACACCGCCGGAATTGTCCATCGAGAGATTATTGAGAACTGTGCCGGACGTGGGCAGTTCATAGCCGCTGGTAACGCCGGTCGAGCCGGTGTACTCCACATTTACGGAAGTACCAAATGTCGGCGCTGCGGAGAGACTTCCCGCGAGGCGCGCGATGGACGCGGCATTACCCATCGTCAAATTGCTGCCTACGGTAAATGTCCCATTGGTGAGAAATAATGTTCCCGGAATGCTCTCTGCCGAGGTGAGTGAGACTCCTGCCGCGTTATCAATCGCAAGATTATTGTAGCTAATGTTACTGGTAGCAACTGTCTGAGCCAATGAGCCATTGTAACGAATGGTGCTGCCGGTGGTGACTAGCGTTCCGCTATTGCTTATGGGTGTACCGGATGCCGAAAGGGAGAGGGTACGGCCGGTGATGTCCAACGTGCCACCGATATTTATATTGAGGTTACTCACCCCAAAGGTGACATCGTTGGCCAGTGATGTGGTGGAAGAGACAAGAATGAACAGGGAAGTGCCGGTCCATTGCCCTGCCCCGACGATGCTCTGCGCACCGGCTCTCCCAAATCGGGTATTCCATACCGAGACCAGGTTGTTGTTGGTGAAGGTAGCGCCATTGAATGTGACCACGTCAGAGCTGGCTGTAGTGAGTGTTCCGTTCACGGTCACGTCATCATTGGCAATCAGGTCGGATGAGCCAACGGACAAGGTTGCACCGGAATCCACTGTGACCGCGCCGTTCAGCGTGCCAGTGGCGGTTGCCGTTCCACTGACAATGTTCAGCGGGGGATCGAAAGCCCCGGAACTGGAGATACTGGATGTTCCCTCGATGCGTACAGTCCCGGTTCCTGTCACACTGCCTCCGCTGTAAATGGACAAGAAGACGCCATTCAAGATCATGGAATTGCTACCAAGAGTGAGTTCACCGCCTGTGTTGACGGTAAGGGAACTCACATCAAAGGTGATATCGTTGGCCAGTGATGTGGTGGAAGAATCAAGTATGTACAGAGAAGTGCCGGTCCATTGCCCTGCCCCGACGATGCTCTGCGCACCGGCTCTCCCAAATCGGGTATTCCATACCGAGACCAGGTTGTTGTTAGTGAAGGTGGCGCCATTGAATGTGACCACGTCAGAGCTGGCTGTAGTGAGTGTTCCGTTCACGGTCACGTCATCATTGGCAATCAGGTCGGATGAGCCGACGGACAAGGTTGCACCGGAATCCACTGTGATCGCGCCGTTCAGCGTGCCAGTAGCGGTTGTCGTGCCGCTGACGACGTTCAACGGGGGATCGAAAGTGCCGGAGTTGGAGATACTGGATGTTCCCTCGGTGCGTACAGTCCCGGTTCCTGTCACACTGCCTCCGCTGTAAATGGACAAGAAGACGCCATTCAAGATCATGGAATTGCTACCAAGAGTGAGTTCACCGCCTGTGTTGACAGTAAGGGAACTCACATCAAAGGTGATATCGTTGGCCAGTGATGTGGTGGAAGAGACAAGAATGAACAGGGAAGTGCCGGTCCATTGCCCTGCCCCGACGATGCTCTGCGCACCGGCGCGCCCAAATCGGGTATTCCATACCGAGACCAGGTTGTTGTTGGTGAAGGTGGCGCCATTGAATGTGACCACGTCAGAGCTGGCTGTAGTGAGTGTTCCGTTCACGGTCACGTCATCATTGGCAATCAGGTCGGATGAGCCGACGGACAAGGTTGCACCGGAATCCACTGTGATCGCGCCGTTCAGCGTGCCAGTAGCGGTTGTCGTGCCGCTGACGATGTTCAACGGGGGATTGAAAGCGCCGGAGCTGGTGAGTGAAACCGTCCCTTGGGTGCGGAATGCGCCGCCCCCTGACATTGTGCCAGAGTTATTTATAGAGCCACCGTTACTGGTGAGGTTGCGCCCGCTGCTCAACGACAAAGTCCTTCCAGCGGCAATGGTCAGATTGTGGATCGTCACATCCGCGCTGCTGATCGTCGGCTCATTCGTCACACCGCTGCCTGGAATGCTCACATTGTCGCTGCTGCCGGGTATTCCGCCCCCGCAGGCAGACCAGTTTCCTGCGGTATGCCAATCGGTGCTGACCGCGCCGGTCCAGGTACAGGTCAATACTACTGCAGGCGTATCCGTCCCCACTTCCTCGGCGTGGGCGGTAAGCAGGTTGCCAGCAAAAAGAAAAAAAATCATCAGCCCAGATAGGATAATCTTATACAGGGCTTTGCGAAAGATGACGTCGGGTTTTACGCTCATACCTTCCTCCGAAAACAGGGTGATGATGGGCTGGGTTGCGGTGTAGCAAAGACCTCACAGGTCTTGAAGACCTGTGAGGTCTTACGCTGTTACCTCCGCCCGGTATCGTATGCGCTGTATTCGCTGCAATACCCTCCCTGGCAGGCCTGCACCCAGTAGTAGTAGGTTGTGCCAGCTATCGCCGTGGTGTCATCGTAGGTGGTCACCACTGGACTGCCCAACAAGGTCTTGACGCCACCTGCGCTCTCGGCGCGGTAGACTTTGTAAGAGGTCGCTCCGCCCACTGCTGTCCAGGTGATGCGCACCTTGTTCGTGAACGTGCCATCGCTGGCCTGGACATTGGTCGGCGCAGCCAGTTGCATGCGCCAGCCGCTGTCAGGCGTGGCGAAATCGCTGCAATTCGTACCATTGCAAGCCTTTACCCAATACCAATAAGTGACCCCAGGTACCGCAGTGGCGTCCGCATAGGGGGAAGCCGTTACGTTGCCAAGGATCTTGCCATTCGTCCCCGCGCCATCGTCGGCGCGGAAGACCTTGTAGGATGTCGCATCGCTGACCGCATCCCAAGTGATGCGCACCTTATCCGTGTACGTCCCATCGCTGGCTTGCAGATTCACCGGGGCAACCAGCTTCCTGCGCCAGCCAGTATTGAGGCTGCTGACATCACTGCATCTTGAGCCGCGGCAGGCTTGGACAAAGTAGTAGTAGCTGATACCGGGGGTTGCCGTGGTATCGTCAAAGCTGGTGCCGGTGACGCCAACCTTGCCCGAGAGGCCGGTGCGCGCCTGCAAGCAGGTCAGACAGCCGGCGCGGAAGACGTTGTAAGAAGTTGCGCCGGCAGCCGCATTCCAGGTCACTTGCACCTTGTCAATAAATGTGCCGTCGCTGGCTTGGACATTGGTGGGTGGCAGGAGATTGCGCCAGCCGGTGTCGAAGGCGCTAAAGTCGCTGCACGCGGCGCCGCTGCAAGCCCGCACCCAATAATAATAGGTGACGCCCGGCGTGGCGCTGGTGTCATCATAGGGGGAAGCTGCCGGGCTGCCCAGCAAGCCCTTCGTCCCGGCTTCGCTCGTGGCGCGGTAGACCCGGTAGGAAGTTGCCCCAGCCGAGGCGTTCCAGGTAATCTGCACCTTGTCGGTGAATGTGCCATCGCTGGCGGCGACGCCGGTCGGGGCGGTCAGGTTGCGCCAGCCGGTGTTGTAGGCGCTGAAATCGCTGCATCCGGTGGTGTTGCAGGCTTTCACCCAATAGTAGTAGGTCACAGCAGCAGCAGCCGTGGTGTCATCGAAGGTTTCGCCGGTCGGGCTGCCGAGCAGGCTCTTCGTACCGCCGGCGCTTTCGGCGCGGTAGACTTCGTAATAGGTCGCGGCGACATTCGCATCCCAGGTGACCTGCACCTTGTCGCTGAACGTGCCATCGCTGGCGGCGACGCCGGTGGGGGCGGTGAGCAGTTGCGCGCTGGTTTCCACGCTGAACCAGGATTCGTTGCCGTCGGTCCAGTCGTTCGTCCCATCGCGGGAGGTGTCGTAGGCGGTGACCGCGATGTAATAGCGCGTGCCCACGGTCAGGCTGGGGATGGTATAGCCGGTGACGTTGCCCACGTCCACGCTATGGGCATAGGGATAGCCCGGGTCGGTATCCCAATAGACCTTGTAGCCCGCCACATCGCTCTCGCCATTGGCAGTCCAGCTCAGGTTGATGGAGGTGCCGCTTACCGTGGCACTCAGACCGGTGGGCGGCGCGAGCGGCGCCAGGGTATTGGGACCAGTACGATAAGGCGTGTAATTCGCGACGCTCACGCCCGAGTAGTCCAACCAGTCGTAAATCATGTCTTGGATCGCCGGATCGCTGGTCGTCCCCCACCAGTTATTGAGCGCATTCAGATCGCCGCTGGCTTGTGCATTGGCATTCATCAGGGCGTATAAGGCGCTGTTGCCAAACAGGTTGTTGTCATTGAATAGGGGATGGCCGGCAACGTACACGGCGCGCTCGTCCACCCCGCCGGTGGCAACGTTGCCTACGATTGTATTGCTGAGAAAATCATCGCTGCTGGCAATTTCGAGCGCGGCATTGTTCGGGGCGGTATTGCGCAGGATGGCGTTGTATTGCGCCAATCCGGTGCGGCGATAGAGGCCGCCGTCTCCACTGATGGCAGAGTTGCCCGCCAGGATATTGTGAGCGATGGTCAAAATGTTCAGGGGGTAAAAGCAGTAATAGCAGGTGGCGTAGATGCCGCCGCCCGTGGTCGCCTGGTTATCCAGGATCAGGTTCCGGCTGATCTCGCCATAGTCAAGGGTCACGAACACGCCCCCGCCCAGGTTTCCAGTGTTCCCGGTGATGAGATTGTCCGTGATCGAGGTCGGACCACCGCCGGAAACGACGATGCCGCCGCCCGTGCCAAGACAACCGTTGTAACCCTCCGCGTTGTTATTCGAGATGGTATTGCGGGCGATCGTGGAACTGGTGCGGCTGCAGACGCCCGAACCCCAGTTGCCGGTAATGGTGTTGTCGGTGATCGTTGCCGAATTACCCCCCACAATTCCCGCTCCCTTGTTATTGGTTACGATATTGTGCGCAAAAGTGACCGGGCCACTATCGTGAGAATAGATGGCCAGGCCGGCGCCATTGTTATTCGCGGCGGTGTTATAGCTCACCAGCGCATTGGGGCCGACATAGATGCCGCTGCCCGCATTATCGCTGACCGTGTTGCCGCGGATAGTAAACGGATTGGAGTCGAAAGCATAGATGCCCACCAGGCTGCCGGTGACCGTGTTGTTCGTGATGCGCAGGTCGCTCAAGCCATTCCATGCATGAATCCCGTCGGCGGCATTGTGCCGGATGGTGTTGTGGTCGATGAACGGCGAGGAGGCGTCCAGGCGCAGCGCGCCATTGTCGCTCACGCTGATCCCGCCGGCGTACTCGAGCGTGGCATACTGGATGATCGAGCCGCTGAGGTAATTCCCGCCGCCGTCGAAGCTGGCATCCGCGCTGCCATCCCTGAACAGGATGTAGCCCCAGTCGCCAGCCGCGGGGATCAGGGCATTCGAGGTGAACAGGATCGGGCTGCCGCCGGTCCCCTGGGCGAGCAGCTCCCCGCTCACCTGCAACGATTTGCCGCTGTTGAAACGCACCTCCACCCCCGGTTCGATCGTCAGGCGCACGCTGCCACCCACCAATACATTACCCAAAAGCGTGTAGGGGCTGTTCGCCAAAGTCCAGATCGTATTGACGGAGATCCTGCCTCCCAATTTATCGCTGGCGAGGATGGTCACATTGACCGTAAGGGAATCCGTGCCACCAAATCCATCATTGACCTGAACTGCGAATGAATCCGATCCCACGTAATCCGCATCGGGCGCGTACAGGATGGGTGTGGCATTGCCCGAACCGGTGGCAAGGGCATAGCCATGGCCCGCAGGGGTGCTGACGCTCCAGGTCAGCAGATCGCCATCCGCATCCGTGGCATGTAGCGCCAGGCTGAAGGCGTCCGGCAAGCCATTCTTGCTCATCGTGACCGCGGCCGGATCGCTCTCCGTGATCACAGGCGGATTGTTTACCGCAGGCGCAACCACCAGGCTGGCTTCAGCGCTGAACCAGGACTCGTTGCCGTCCGTCCAGTCATTCGTCCCATCGCGGGAGGTGTCATAGGCTGTGACAGCCACATAGTAGCGCGTCCCCATGGTCAAGCCGGGGATGGAGGTGCTGGTGACATTGCCAACATCCACGCTGTGAGCATATGGGTAACCCGAGGCGTCGCTATCCCAATAGACCATGTACCCGGCCAGGTCGCTTTCGGGGTTGGCAACCCAGTTCAAGTTGATGGAGGTGCCGCTCACCGTGGCAGTCAGACCGGAGGGAGGCGCGATAGGCGCAAGCGGATTGGGAGCGGTGCGAACAGAGGCGTAATTCGCCACGCTAAATTCCGAGTAGTCCAACCAATCAAGGATCAAGGCCTGGATCGCCGGGTCGCTGGTCGTCCCCCACCAGTTGTTCGCGGCATTCAAATCGCCGCTGGGCTGGGCGCAGGCGTTCAAGAGGGTGTAAGCGGTGTTGTTGCCAAACAGGTTGTTGTCGTTGAAGAGCGGATGACCGGTGACGTACACGGCGCGCTCGTCCACCCCGCCGGTGGCTATGTTGCCAACAAGTGTATTGCTGAGAAAATCATCATCACTGATGACAATTTGAACGGCGGGATCGTTCGGGGCGGTATTGTACAGGATGGCGTTATATTGCGCCAACCCGGTGCGGCGATAGAGGCCGCCACCGCCAGTGGTGGCAGTGTTTTCCGCGATGATATTGTGAGCGATGGTCAAAATGTTCAGGGGGTAAAAGCAGTAATAACAGGTGGCGTAGATGCCGCCGCCCGTGGTCGCCTGGTTGTCCAGGATCAGGTTCCGGCTGATCTCGCCATAGTCAAGGGTCACGAACACGCCCCCGCCCAGGTTTCCAGTGTTCCCGGTGATGAGATTGTCCGTGATCGAGGTCGGACCACCGCCGGAAACGACGATGCCGCCGCCCGTGCCAAGACAACCGTTGTAACCCTCCGCGTTGTTATTCGAGATGGTATTGCGGGCGATCGTGGAACTGGTGCGGCTGCAGACGCCCGAACCCCAGTTGCCGGTAATGGTGTTGTCGGTGATCGTTGCCGAATTACCCCCCACAATTCCCGCTCCCTTGTTATTGGTTACGATATTGTGCGCAAAAGTGACCGGGCCACTATCGTGAGAATAGATGGCCAGGCCGGCGCCATTGTTATTCGCGGCGGTGTTATAGCTCACCAGCGCATTGGGGCCGACATAGATGCCGCTGCCCGCATTATCGCTGACCGTGTTGCCGCGGATAGTAAACGGATTGGAGTCGAAAGCATAGATGCCCACCAGGCTGCCGGTGACCGTGTTGTTCGTGATGCGCAGGTCGCTCAAGCCATTCCATGCATGAATCCCGTCGGCGGCATTGTGCCGGATGGTGTTGTGGTCGATGAACGGCGAGGAGGCGTCCAGGCGCAGCGCGCCGTTCTCGCCCACGCTGGCTCCGCCGGCATACTCGAGCGTGGCATACTGGATGATCGAGCCGCTGGCGTAATTGCCACCGCCGTCGAAGCTGGCATCCACGCTACTGTCGGTGAACAGGATGTAGCCCCAGTCGCCGGCAGCCGGCGTCCCAGCATTCGACGTGAACAAGATCGGGCTGCCGCCGGTCCCCTGGGCAACCAACTCCCCGTTCACCTGCAATGACTTGCCACTATTGAAACGTACCTCCACCCCCGGCCCGATGGTCAAGCGCGCGCCGCTGTTGACCAGGATATTGCCGGTGACAATATACGGAATGCAGGAAGCCGTGCTCCAGGTCGTATTGACGCCGATCGCGCCGGAGACATTGCATGGCCCTACGACGGACTCCCCCGGGGCAGGCGTTTCGGGCAAGGCACCGGTTGTGGGTGGTGTCTCGGTGGGCAATGGCGTTGGGGTTTCCGTCCACGCCTCCTGGGCGTGGGCGGCTGGCATCCTGCCGGCCAAAAGAAGGATAAGAACCAGTCCAAAGAGAACGATCCCAAACAAGGCTTTGGTGAGAACTGCTTTCGATTTCGTAACCATGTTTTCCTCCGGGATGTCATTTTGGCGGCCGGCCTGCAATGCCTCCGCTGTTGCTTGAGCGTAAGTTCCGTTTGTGATTATATTCCTTGTGGTGAAAAATACAATGGGTGATTGTCACAGTTTTTGTAACGGAAAGACCTCACAGGTCTTGAAGACCTATGAGGTCTTAGGAAAGTGAGATCTTCAACTACAGCTTACTTCCGGTAGCCGGTATCGGAGGCGCTGTAGTCGCTGCACCGTGTCCCGCGGCAGGCCTTCACCCAATAGTAGTAGGTGGTTCCTGGCACTGCCGTGGTGTCATCGGCGGTGGTGGTCGTCGGGCTGCCCAGCAGGGTCTTCGCCCCAATGAGGGTGGTGGAGCGGTAGAGCTTATAGGAGGTGGCGCCGAGCGCGGCGTTCCAAGTGACCTGCACCTTATCGGCGTAGGTACCGTCGCTGGCCAGGACGTTGATCGGCGGGGTGAGGTTACGCCAGCCGGTATTGTAGGCGCTGTAATCGCTGCACCTTGTTCCGCGGCAGGCTTTCACAAAGTAGTAATAGGTGACGCCGGGGATGGCAGTGGTGTCATCGGAAGACGTGCCCGCCGTGGTGGATGGCCCGAATTTCTTGCCGAGGTCGCTGGTGGCGCGGTAGACCTGGTAGGAGGTCGCCCCAGTCGAGCCAGTCCACGAGACCGCCACCTTGTCGGTATACGTCCCGTCGCTGGCAGTGACGCCGGTCGGAGCGCTCAAGTTGCGCCAGCCTGTGTTGTAGGCGCTGTAGCCGCTGCAACCTGCGCTATTGCAGGCCTTTACCCAGTAGTAATAGGTCACACCTGGCGTTGGGCTAGTATTGTCCTTCTCCCGGTATCGGAGGCGCTGAAGTCGCTGCAGACCGCCCCTCGGCAGGCTTTCACCCAGTAATAATAGGTCGTCCCTGGCGTGGCCGCGGTGTCATTAAAGGTCGTGCCAGCCAGGCTGCCCAACAGGGTTTTCACCCCGCCTGCGCTGGTGGCGCGGAAGACCTTGTAGGAGGTGGCGCCCAGCGAGGCCGTCCAAGTGATCTGTACTTTGTCGGGGAATGTGCCGTCGCTGGCTTGCACATTCGTCGGCGGGGACAGCTTCCGCCAGCCGGTATCGTAAGCGCTGTAATCGCTGCACCTTGCGCCGCGGCAGGCTTTGACAAAGTAGTAGTAGGTGACGCCGGGGGTGGCCAGGGTGTCATTGATGTTCGTGACCGCCGTGTTCCCCGGCCCAGCCTTCGCGCCTCCTGCGCTGGTGGCGCGGTAAACCTGGTAGGTGGTCGCGCCGGCGGAGGCGGTCCACGAAATCTGAACATTGTTAGTGAACGTGCCGTCACTGGCCTGAACATCCGTTGGCGGGGTAAGCCCACGCCAGCCAGTGTCGTAAGCGCTGTAGTCGCTGCAAGTCAGGCCGCGGCAGGCTCTAACCCAATAGTAATAGGTGACCCCAGGGGTTGCCGAGAAATCGGTATAGGGAGACATCGGCGGGGCGCCCAGCATGGTCTTGGCGCCGCCTGCGCTGGCCGCGCGATAGACCCTGTAGCCGGAGGCGCCTCCCACCGCCCCCCAGTTAATCTGTACCAGGTTGGTAAATGTCCCATCGCTCGCGAATACAGTGGTGCAATACTTCCCGCCATCGCCGATCGTCCAACTGTCCGCAGTAGTCATATGGTTACGAGCGGACTCGCCGATGCAATACTGGCTGTTCCCACCGCTGAAGTCCACACCGGATTGAAGGATTTGCGTACCCCAGCCGATGAGCAGGGAGTCATAGTTTCCGGTGGAGAGCGTCACCCTGTTGAACATCTCCGTTGCATTCAGCAACGAACCGACATTCCAACCTCCAATGTCTTGGTTGAAGGCGCTGGCGTCGGAAAACATATTGTTCATACTGGTCACCATAGAGGTGTTCCAACCCCCGATATACTGGTTGAAGGCAGAAGCGTACTTGAACATACTACCCATGTTCACCACATTGGCCGTGTTCCAACCCGCGATGTCCTGGTTGAAGGCGTTGGCGCCGAAGAACATGAACTGCATATTGGTCACATTTGCTGTGTTCCAACTCCCGATGTTCTGGTTGAAGGTCGTGGCGTTATAGAACATGTTACTCATATCCGTTACGTTGGATGTATCCCAACCATTGATATTCTGGTTAAACGATTCAGCGTGGTAGAACATCCCGCTCATATCGGTCACGCCGGATAGATCGGGATTATCGCTGGCTTGCCCCGCCAGGTTTGTGCAGCCTTGAAAGGCGCGCGCCATTGAGATCCATTTGCCTGTTCCCCATTGCTCGATGGTCAGCAGTTTGAGTTTATCCCCGCCGTTGTTGAAATAGATGCGCGGGAAGCCGGTGCCTGCGCCGCTGTTGTCCTTGATGCGCACGGTGTAGGTTCCAGCGGCGCCATAGTTGCAGGTATAGTTCCCGGCCTGTGCGGAGGCCTCGTTTACGCCGTCATTGTTGCAGTCCACATTGTAGTTGTAGCCGCCGCCGGTGGTGGGGATGGTGAATTGCGTGCTGGAGGAGCTTCCGGCGTTGTCCGTTTTGACCGTGATGACAAAGTCATTGATCGGCAGGCCGGCGCAGTCCTTGCCGCCATCGGTGATCGTCCAACCGTGTGTGGTGGTCATGTGATTGCGCGCCGACTCGCCAAGGCAATAATGACTGCCCCCACCGCTGAAGGTCACGCCGGGAAACAAGGTTTGAGCGCCCCAACCGGTGAGCAGGGCGTCGTAGTTTGTGGTGGAAAGCGACACGCCGGTGAACATATCTGTCGCATCCCCCAACGGAGTAACGTTCCAGCCGCCGAGATCCTGGTCGAAGGCAATGGCGCCCGAGAACATTAAACTCATATCTGTCACCCGCACGGTGTTCCAACTCCCGATGTCCTGGTTGAAGGCGCTGGCATCATAGAACATGCCATACATATCCGTCACGTTGGAGGTGTCCCAACTCCCGATATCTTGGTTGAAGTCACCGGCGTAGGCGAACATGGCATTCATACTCGTCACGGCAGCAGTGTTCCAGTTCCCGATGTCTCCGTTGAAGTTACTGGCATTGACGAACATGGAAGCCATATTCGTCACGTTGGAGGTGTCCCAACTCCCGATATTCTGGTTGAAAGATGAGGCCCAGGCAAACATCGAACCCATATCCGTCACGCTGGAGGTATCCCAACCCGCGATGTCCTGGTTGAAGGCGTTGGCTTCATAGAACATGGCAGCCATATTGGTCACGTTGGAGGTGTCCCAACCCCCAATATTCCCGTTGAAGGCGCTGGCATATTCGAACATGTAACTCAGATCCGTCACGCCGGAGAGATCGGGACTGTCGGTGGCATTCGATACCAGGTTGGCGCAGCCATGGAAGGCGTTGGCCATCGAGGTCCATTTGCCCCTGCCCCATTGCTCGATGCTCAGTATTTTGAGTATATCCCCGCCGCCATTGAAGTGGATGCGGGGGAAGCCGGTCAGAGCGCCGCTGTTGTCCTGGATGCGGATGGTATAGGTTCCGGGGACGGCATAGCTACAGGTGTAACCCGCGAGGCGACCGGTACCTTCGTTCACGCCGTCGTTGTTGCAATCCACGTTGTAGTTGTAGACCCCGCCTAAATAGGTGGGAATGGTGAACTGATTGCTCAAAGAGCTTCCGGCATTGTCCGTTTTGACCGTGATGACAAAGTCATCCGGAGAGGCAAGCGAAACAACTTCCTGCGGGGGAAGTGGTTCCGCCTGCGCGGGTGTGGCCTTGGCTGCGCTGAGACCCAGCACGAGCAAAATAAGAACAATGAGGCTGGCCATTCTGCGGTTCATCGCATTCTCCTTTGGTGAATGTCTCCCGCCATTGCAGGCAGGGTGAACGAAAGCATCCATATTCCTAAAGGGCTTGATGAGTGGGGTTGTTGGATTTTACGCCCGTATCTTCCTCCACAACAAAGAGATAAATGGGCTTGGGATGCGCTGCGGTAAGCGATCCCCACGGTTAGTGAATTCCACCATTATTATATAACATGTGACAGGAAATACAATGGGCGGAAAAAGAATCATCCGGTGACAGTCCACAGCAGTGGTCTGTCACCGGATGATTACGGCACACGGCGCGCCAGAAAAGACCTCACAGGTCTTGTAGACCTGTGAGGTCTCTAGTCTGACAACCCCCATTCTCATCCCCCTTCCGCCCCCTTCCCTTGAAAGAGCAGGAGCAGCTTACTTTGTAGGCACTCTTGACCGAATGCCCAGGAAACAAAAAGAACTGCACCCCATCCAAGCTGCTCCCGAATAGCAACCCCTGCTGATAAAATCCTCTCGCAGAAATTTTTCTTGCTTCCTTGATAGTTTACAAGCTTCCCGCCTGTAGTACTTAACCTCACAATTACCGCTTCATTTCTGGTTTATTACTGGATTGGAGTACAATAGGTTTCTTCATAATCCAACTGTGCGCTAGAGGGCGCACCCAAATCAGCGAAATTTCGAATATTCGGTCAGTTCATCCAGAGGAGCGTATCGAGTATATGGAAGGCAAGATCCTGATTGTGGATGACGAAGAGGGGATCAGGAATTCCCTTGGAGAGTACTTCAGTCGCCAGGGATTTGATACCATACTGGCTGAAGATGGCGAGAAGGCTTTGAGGGAAATCGAAGGGTGCAAACCAGACATCGCGGTGCTGGATGTTCAGCTTCCTGTTGTGGATGGCCTGGAAGTCTGCAAGAAGATCCGCCAAAATTCCGGTCATTCCATCGGGATCATCATGATTTCCGGGATCAGAAAGGAGACAATCGATAAAGTGTTGGGATTGGAATTGGGCGCGGACGTCTATATCACCAAACCTTTCGAAAGAAGCGAGTTGAATGCCCAGGTTCGGGCCTTGCTGCGGCGGATTCGTTCTCAAAAAGAGCTCGCGCAGGATGGCTGGTTTGTCGTGGACGATAACCTGCGCATTGACCTCAAGAGGCGTCTTGTCGAGGCTGGCGGAAGAGAAGCACATCTCACAAAGCTGGAGTTCGATCTGTTGGAATACCTGCTCTCACGGCAGGGCATCCCGGTCGGCCGCTCCGATCTGGTCGATAAAGTTTGGGGATACGAAGCCGGTGGCGATATTTCAGATGCGGCAATCAATGTTGCCATCGCAAAGCTCCGAGCAAAGATCGAACCCGACCCGGCAAATCCGCGTTATGTTTTATCTGTGCATGGCATCGGCTATCGCTTCAGCGTCCCTTAGGAGAATGGCATGCCTCCCTTTTATTCAACGGTGGTCATAAGCATCCTCTTCCCCGTGGCAATCCTCATTGGATTAGGCATCCTCGGTCTACTTATCGCGATTACATTTTTATTCCACCGTAATTCCCAGCGGACGAAGATGCTCATGCAAAAGCTGGAAGGGCTAAGCATGGAGATCGAAGCGCTGAGGAAAGTGTCCATTTCTGTTGTTCCGCTGCGCGAGGCGTATCTCAGGTTCATCGATCATATCTCTCACGAGGTCTCCAACCCTCTTGTGAGTGTTCAAATCAACCTGGCAAACATGGAAGATTGCCCTCCTGAAGAAACCGGCGAGAGAGAACAATATATCGGGATCATGAAGCAGGAAATCAAACGGATATTCACCCTGACAGAAAACCTGCGCTTGTTATCCCATTTGGAACGTACGCACGAACAGATCAAGCGTGAACCTGTAAATATGAAGAGCGTGGTGGAAGATGTCATCATGGCGCAAGCTGATAGAGCCTCGAAAAAGAATATCAGCTTGACCTATCAAGGGCCGAACCGTCCGGCCAAGGTGCTCGGCAATCGTGATTACCTGTATCAGGTGATCATCAATTTGGTGGATAACAGCCTCAAGTATTCAAAAGAAGCCGGAGGAAGCATCGTCATCAAACTCGCCGAGGAAGGCAAGTGGATGAATATTACCGTCTCGGATGAAGGGATTGGCATCCCGCAAGAAGATCTGGGGCAAGTGTTTGAGACGGCCTACCGTTCACCGAATAAAGGCTGTATGGCGCGCCCTGGAAGCGGCCTGGGTCTGGCGATCGTAAAAAGAATTGTCGAACAACACGAAGGCTTGGTAAGGATCGATAGCATTTTTGGAAAGGGAACAATCGTGGCCATCGACCTGCCGATCTACATTCCCTCGGAATCATGAACAATCCTATTTGGAGGCAAGAATGTTTCGGCAACTGACATACATCCTTTCGCTGGGCTTGCTCATGCTCGTGAGCGCCGGCTGCGGATCCATCGAGTTAAATCCACAAGAGACGCCGGCACCGATCATCGTTGTGGCATTGGAAACTCCAACAGCAGAGGGGATTCCTGCAGAAGGAATAAACGCTCCGGGCGGGTTGGTGAACCTTTCATTCGACCACGACCTTTCCGGTTGGGAAATCAACACGATCTGCTGTGAACCAACCGGTGCGACGACCAACGAGCCGAAATGGAGCAGAGAGTTCGGCGGAAGCATGAAGGTGACAGTTTCTCAAGATGTGGAGGAAGCTTATGCATCCCTGTCGCAGCGCTTGACGGCGCCGATCCTAAAAGGTTCTGAGATACGCGTGCATGTAAAGACCACCTCCGGGCCGGGAGGCATCGGGCTGGAATTTTGGGAGGCGCCAAGAGACGGGACTCGCCCGTTTTCGAGCATTCCCGAACTCCATCAGCTCGCCAAAGGTGGAGAATATCAACTTGAGTGGATTGCCTCCCAGGAGATACCTGCCGGTTGGTATTTCGTGCTTTTTTTGAACGTTTGGCCTGGAAAGATCACGTATTGGGTAGATTACATCGAGGTACTTCCGCCAGCCTTTTGCCTGGACACGATCACCGTCGCCAACGCCAACGATGGCGGCGCGGGTTCGCTGCGCCAGGCGCTTGCTGATGTCTGTATGGCTGGTACGATCAACTTCAGCAGCGATATCACGATCCAACCAGAGAGCCCCTTGCTGATCGAAAAGGGTATGACGATTGACGGCAAGGGACATACAGTCGTCATCAGCGGCGGCAATAAGGTGGGAGTATTTATCATAGACACTGGGGCGATTGTCAACCTGGAACACTTATCCATCGAAAACGGATATGCGGCGGATGCCGCCGGCATCCTCAATAACGGCAATCTGACCCTATCCAGTTGCATCCTGGCGAACAATGTAGCGGACAACCGGGGAGGCGCGGTCTGGAATAAGGGAGCAATCACGGTTGAGTATAGTTACATCCATGATAATCGCGCCATCTACGGAGGTGGGATCTACAACGAACCCGTTTCAATTAGTATTAACAATAGCACCTTCTACAACAATCAAGCGGATGTTGGCGGCGGTATCCTCAGCTACGGGCCAGGCAATATTTTCAACAGCACATTTGCGAATAATTCTGCCTCAGACCAAGGAGGCGGCGTGTGGATCGCCACTTTCCTGGATATCACCAACAGCACCTTTTTCGCTAATAGCGCGGTGAACCTTGGCGGCGCGATCATCCACCCTCAAGGTGCTAGCGGAGTGGTCACATTGCGCAACAGCATCCTTGCCAGCAGCCCCTCGGGAGGCAACTGCTCCGGTGACTTTATGGATGGGGGAAATAACTTGGTGTGGGGCGATAACTCTTGCCCGGCGCGCTGGAACGCGGATCCCACGCTTGGTCAATTAGGAAATTTTGGCGGAGATACTCCGACCATCCCGCTGTTGACTGGTTCGCCGGCGATCGACGCCATCGATGCCACGGCTTGCCCTGCCGCCGACCAGCGCGGCATTCCACGTCCGCAGGGAGAGCATTGTGATATCGGCGCCTTCGAAGCCGAGCAGTGAGCAGAGCTATTTCAGTAGATAAGCGAGCGAGGTGATCAATGAGCACAATATTCGGAATCCTCGGACTGATCGTCACGTTCATTGGAATGGTCCTTCCCCCCATATCAGCCCTGTTTCCAAAGATCAACTTGCATGTCTACCATAAACAAAGGAGCATCCGGCGGATACTCTATGCCGCCGGCGCGCTCTGCGCAATCGCAGCCGGATTATTGGGTTCGAACCCATTCACCTGGATTGCCCTGGCGCTCGTTGCTATTTTTATCCTGGTGGGAGAATTCATCCTGCTTCCCCATAAGGTCATCCCCCCGCTTGACAAACCCGCATCCAGCCTGGCTTTCCCTGACGATTTTACCAATGATTCTATGCTTATTGGTGTAGTGGTGAAGGAAAACTCACGCGCCTACCCATTGTCGGTGCTAACTCCCCACCATATTGTCAACGAGGAGATTGGAGAGACACCCATCCTGGCTGCCTATTGTCCGGCCTGCCGCAGCGGGTACATTTTCGATCCGGTGGTCAAAGGGAAAAGATTGACCTTCGAACCGGTCACTGTCCGCCGCAGGAACATGGTGATGAAAGACCGGGAAACCGGTTCGGTCTGGCAGCACGAGACCGGCGCCTGCCTGATGGGAGAACTAAAGGGTGAACAACTGGAGCTATTGCCCAGCGAGCTGTGCAACTGGAAAAGCTGGGTGGCTGAACATCCGGAGACCACGCTGTGTACCCGGCCGGAGGGTTACCGGCACCCTTCGCCGCTTGGGCACATCTTCGAAAAGCTACTGGATCGCGGGCCGGAACACATGATCGGCCCGGGCGTACACAAGATGGATAAACGCCTGGAAGGACACGGATTTGTCATTGGAATGCTCGTTGACGGAACAGCCAAAGCATACCCATTGAAAAAACTGATGGAGCAAGGTTCGATCACGGATAAGATTGGAGACATTCCCATCCGATTGACCTATGAACAAAAGGCGGACAGGGTGAGAGCGTTCCAAGGAGAGGCGGGAGAAGAGGCGATACCGGTCGTCCGTCAATGGTGGCTGGCGTGGAGCGAGTATCATCCAGAGAGTGAGCTATTTGAGTAGAAAGGAGACCTCACAGGTCCAAAAGACCTGTGAGGTCTGGAGGACCAAGATGAGCAACCAATTGCGCATTTCAGCCAAAACGCTTGGAGAGGTCGCTTTACCCTCCTTCTGCCCGCGCTGCTTTTGGATCAAGCTTCACGTGAGCAAGCTGCCGTACCAGATATTCCCCGGCATCTTCAGCTCGATCGACTCTTACACCAAGCGCGTGATCCATGGCTGGTTCGACGAGCGCGGCAGCGCCCCGCCCTGGCTGCAAGACCTGGGTGATATCGCCGGATACGAGCCCGCGCCCCATTTCTCCCAATTCTTCATCGAGGACAGACCGACCAATATCATGCTCACCGGCATGGTGGATGAAATCTTTCTCCTACGCGACAACTCCTATCTCATTGTGGATTATAAGACCGCCAAGTATACAAGCGCACAAGATACGCTCATGCCTCTGTACGTAGCTCAACTGAACGCCTACGCGTACATCGGCGAACAATGTGGCTTCAAGCCGATCTCGGGCCTGGCGCTGGTGTATATGGAACCGGTCACCCATGACCACGCTGCTACGCAGGATGCCAACCTGCGGGTGGATGGCTTTGCCATGGGTTTCTCGGCGTATATCCACCCGGTCGGTTTGGATATATCGCTCATTCCATCTTTGTTCAATGAGGCAAGAAGGGTCTATGACTTGAATGTGGCGCCTCCGGGCGGAGTTGATTGTAAGGATTGTGCGCTGGTGGAGGAATTGACCGAGATTACGAGCCAGACCATCCACGAATAATTCACGAATACTCGAATAGTCAGCGGAATTTTGTAGATTCGAGGTCCCATTCGTGCATTCGTGGCCCTATTCGTGAATTCGTGGCCCTATTCGTGAATTCGTGGCCCCATTCGTGAATTCGTGGCCCTATTCGAGGACGGTTGACCATTCCATAATCAACGATCAAGTCATGGATACTGCGTCGTTATCTTGAAAGGAGAAATTGATGTAATTTCAACTGATGGTAAATCTACCGAAAGAAGGTGGTTACGTAGATGTCCAAGTTGGAGAGCATCTTATCCGGGCCTCCACCAGGCATGATGGAACAGCACCTTCTCCTGGCGAACTCTTTTTGGCCGGGTTGGCAGCTTGTGTTGGTGGAAATGTAAATGAATATTGTCTTTCTCACAACCAGCCAGCGCCGGTGAAAATTACAATGACGGCTAATTTTAATTTAGAGACCCAAATGGCTGAAAGAGTGGTGATCGAGGTAAGGTTGCCAGAGAATTTTCCCGAAACGCACATAAAAACCATTGAACGGGTGATAGAGACCTGCGATGTCAAACAGGCCTGGAAACATGCCCCGATGTTTGAAAACATCATTGTTCGAAGCTAAATTAGGAGGAAGAATGTTCTTCTACACAACTTGGGCTTTACGTTGGTTCGGACTTTCCGGAATTGTTGGAGCATTGATCTTCATTTGCGGTGATCTTCTATATAATCATGTTCCGGGTTCGTCAGCATCTCCGACTGTCAAGATGGGTAGCCTGCCTCAGTCACGATTACTGCTGGCTGGGACTGCCGGTCTTATCGGTTGCTGGTTTTATGTCTTGGCAGCTTGGCATTTATACTTGGCCTTCCGACAGGCGGGGGAAGTCTTTGCATTTGTGTTACTGCTTGCCTTCGGAGCGGTAATGATCTGTTATGGCATATCCCATACCGCTTACTTTGCAATTGCCGCTGGAGCGCAAGTTGCTGCCAATGACGGAACCGATGTCGAACAAGGCGGGAAGTTGGGTAATGTCTTTTTTCAGAGGCTGGTAACTATCACCTATATTCCAGTTGTGGCAGCCAGCCTGATGATGCTTTATGGGATCATCACGGGACATTCGCTATATCCAAAATGGATGGTCCTCTTCCTGCCGATAGTTATCTATCTCCTCAAAACACCGATCGTCCGAATCCTTAAAGGGCGAATGCGCGAACTGGTCAACGACTCATACGACAACATCGTTCTGTTTGTCTTCTATCTGATTTCTACAATCGTTTTGTGGAACGGACCGGTCAGCTAACCATTAAAAGCTAATATGGGAATAAACGCAGTATTTGAATTAATCAAGAATAAGCAATTAGTTCCATTCTTGAAGTTGAATCGCATGTTTACCCCATTCTACAGATTGGGATATATCGCTGCGCTGGTCAACAACGGGTATTTCCAAGCCTTGAAAGAGAATCCGGCATCACTGGACGAGTTGATGACCACAATGGGCATCGAAAAAGAACACGGCGAGGGGCTAAAAGCCTGGCTGCAAGTGGGTATTCGCCTGAACGAGGTCAATTTGAAGGATGGAAGGTATCGCCTGGGCGGGATTTCAAAAGGGTTGGCGGGTGTCGCCGGGAATGATGCGTTATTGGCACTTACCGAAGAAGTGGCGACGCTGCACCATAATCTGATTCTCAGTACGCCAGCAAAATTAAAGGAAGGCCGAAAATGGACGATCCGCGACCAGGACGGCATGTTGATTGCCCGTTCGTCACGGATACTGGAGTCGCTCCAAAACGAAGTGATCGACACCGTGGTTCCGAGGGGAAAATCCATTCGCTTGCTCGAAGTAGGCTGTGGTTCAGGAATATATATCAAACGAGCGGCAATGAGAAATCCGCAACTCAAAGCGGTTGGCGTTGAGTTGCAGGCGTCGGTTGCAGAAATGGCCCGCCAGAATGTCGAGAAGTGGGGATTACAGGAACAAGTCACCATCGAAAGCGGCGACATAAGGGAGAAGCATTTCGAAAACAGCTTTGTGGGGGGCAACCACACAAGACTGTGACCGGTTGCCTGCCGTGAAAGAAATGGTCGCCCAAATGAAAAATGCAGGAGTTGAAAATATCAAGAAGAAGAACCTGCTGCCTGGTGATGCGTTTTATGTGTTTATCGGAGGATAATATGCCACCCGACCTATCGTCACTTTATAAACAGATGCTGAGAAGCCGTTTGTACGAAGAAGCCATTGCCAAACTCTGGCGCGACGGGTTGATCTCCGGCGAGATGCACCTGGGAACCGGCGAAGAGGCGATCATCGCCGGCGTCGTGACCCACTTGCGGGAAGGCGACGCCATGGCATTGGATCATCGTGGCACGTCGGCTTTGCTCATGCGCGGCGTGGACCCGCTCCTGATCCTGCGTGAATTGCGTGGATATCCAGACGGCCTATGCGGAGGAATGGGTGGTCACATGCACCTGTTTTCCAAAGAACACCTGGCCGCTGCCTCAGGGATCGTCGGCGCCGAAGGGCCAACCGCTGCCGGCTTTGCACTCTCGGCGCAATATCTTCGCCCTGGCGCGATCGCCGTTGCCTTTTTCGGGGAGGGGGCAATGAACCAGGGCATGTTGCTGGAATCCATGAACCTGGCATCAGCCTGGAACCTGCCGGTATTGTTCGTCTGCAAAGATGATGGCTGGGCCATCACCACGCATTCCAAGAATGTGACCGGCGGAAAGCTGAACGAGCGCGCCCGCGGCTTGGGTATGCCCGCAGTCGAAGTGGATGGTTGCGAGGTATCCGCAGTGTGGGAGGCGGCCAATCCGGCAATCGCGCGCGCCCGTTCCGGGCAGGGTCCCACCTTTATCCACGCGCGCTGCGTGCATTTCGAAGGCCAAAAATCGCCATCCCCCTCACCCGGGCATTCCTCCAGCCCCGCGGGGCGCCTTTGGATGAACGCCTGGCTGGGTTGAAGATCGTGCTCGGGTCGGTGCTTGCGACGCTGCGTGATGCGCGCCGCGACCCGGCGAATGACCCGCTGCGACGGACGCGCACTGCCCTGCACATGGACGAGGATCGCCTGCGGGAACTGGAATCCCAGGTTGAGGCAGAGATCGATCGCACGCTCGAATCTGCTTTGGAGGAGGCGCCGGCATGAAAACCATGTATTTCACCCAAGCCGCTGATGACGCCCTGGCCCAAGCCATGGCCGGTGACACGCGCATCATCCTTTTTGGCGAGGATACCCCTCTGATCCGGCGCAACCTGCTGGTGCGCTTTGGCCCCAAACGCGTGCGCGCCACGCCGATCAGCGAAAGCGCCTTCCTGGGGGCTGGCGTGGCGGCCGCCATGTCCGGATTGCGTCCGGTGGTCGAATTGTATATGGTGGATTTTCTCGGCGTGTGCATGGATGCCCTGCTCAACCATGCCTCCAAAATAAGAACGTTATCGGGCGGCAAATGGACCGCTCCCATCGTCGTGCGCGCGCCGTGCGGGGGCGGTTATGGCGATGGCGGGCAGCACGAGCAATCTTTATGGGGCTGGCTGGCGCACATTCCGGAGCTGACGGTGCTGGTCCCATCCACCCCCGCCGATGCCGGTGGGCTGATGCTGGCCGCGCTGCACTACGATGGCCCGGTCATCTTTCTCGAACATAAACTCCTTTCAGAAACCTGGCTGGAGTTCCTGGGTTCTGGAGGGCGAAGTACGGTGCAATATGACCTTCCTGCCGAGGGGGTAAAAGGCGCGGTGCCCCAGAAGTGGGAGCCGCTGCCCATCGGTAAAGCCATCCTGCGACGGGCGGGAGATGATGTCACCATCGTCAGCGTAGGGGTGGGCGTTCACCGTGCGCTGGAAGCTGCAAAAGAATTGGAGACCGAAGGGATCTCAGCCGGCGTGCTTGACTTGCGCACCCTCTCCCCGCTGGACAAAACGGCAGTCTGTGCCGCGGTCGAGAAGACCCGTCACTTGCTGGTGGTGGATGAAGATTATGAAGGCTTTGGCCTCTCGGGTGAGATCGCCGCGCTGGTGGCAGAAGCCGGCATCTCCTGCCGCTATGCGCGCGTCTGCACCCAGACGACCATTCCGTACGCGCGCCATCTGGAAGACCAAACGCTCCCGGACGTGGGGCGGATTTGCGAGGGAGTCAGAGGGCTGATGGGATGAGACTATCTATCCCCGCCCAGGACGATTTCTTTACTTTCCCTGGCGGGTTTGCTATACTGATGGAAAAGCAATCGAACCACAAGTAAGGCGTCACAGAGATCGGATGTAATAGATTAGGCAATGATCTGTACGAACCAGTTAAACAGGTGCTGGTGAAGTAACTTGGGCTGCATAAGGCAAATCCGTTACGCCGCGATGAAAGAATAGAAGCAATAAGGATAACCAGGATAGCTTATGAAACAATCCACGCGGGATCGCATCCGCAGGCTCAACAAGCGGTTTACGAACAAGATCATTATCCACCTTGCGGGTAAAGGATTCGGCCATTTCGCCATCTTGGGCCATGTCGGGCGCAAGAGCGGAAAGCTGTATCGCATTCCGATCATTGCGGAACCTTTCCAGAACGGTTTCATTATCGCGTTGACCTATGGGAAAAAGGTGGATTGGTATGAAAACGTCGCCGCCAAAGGAAGCTGCTCGCTGAGATGGAAGAACAAAGATTATCCGCTCATCCATCCCGAATTTATCGACAAGGAAATCGGTATCACGGCCTTTCCAACGATTTTCCAATCTGGTTTAAAGAAAATGGGGATTACTGACTTCTTAAAACTGGAGATCCAGCAATAATTTGAGAGACCGCCTGACAACGAGTCAACTCTTCCATACAACTTCCAATGAGTGCATCCATATCTTAAGCTATGCGCAGCATCATTTTGGAGGCAGCCATGAAAACACGTTCTCTGTTCCCCTTCCCCGTAATAGGGGTGTCCGAAGAAAGAAAGTGAGAATGAATATGGATAACAGAAAGTTGATGTCAATCATTAGTCTGGCATTTCTCGTCTCGCTGGTCATCGGATGCAGTGCGCCTGGGACCACGCCCCCAAATTCACCCTCATCCTTACCCAAAAAGATGCTTTTGATCTTCGACGATGACGGCAGCCGGGATGGGACGGTGGCGCTGCTTTACTTACTCAGTCAGCCAGAACTATCCTTTGAAGCAATCACCATCTCCTATGGGGAGGCGCACCCGGAATTGTACATCCAACACATCGGGCGTTTACTCGACAACCTGGGAATGGCGCATATTCCCCTTGGCGCAGGACAAGATCTGCCCTTGGCTGGAGGCACACCTTTCCCCGATTGGCTGCGCCAACTCAGCGACAACTTCTGGGATGTTCCTGTACCAAACCCGGACAAAACTTACCCGTTCCAGGATGCCCCTCAATTGATCGTTTCGATCATCAACGGGGCGCCAGAACCGGTAACTTTTTTTGAAAGCGGACCTTTTACTAGCCTTGCACAGGCGTTACAACTCGACCCGGCGATCAAGAATAACATTTCGGCGGTTTACTTTATGGGTGGCGCCGTGTACGTCCCCGGCAACATCACCGGCTTGGTGCCCACCTCCGACAACCGGGTTGCAGACTGGAATATGATCGCCGACCCGCAAGCCGCAAAAGAAGTCTTCGCCTCTGGCTTGGAACTTTATATGGTCCCGCTGGACGCCACCCATAGAGTGTTGCTGCGTCAGAAGGATATCCAGCCCTGGCGCCAGGGTGATGAAAAAGCGAAGATGGCCGCAGACCTCATCCAGCGGATGTTCGATCAATTCGGGATGACGAATGCCGAGATTTTCGATCTCACCGCGGCCGTGCTCATGGTGCAACCGGAATTGTGCAGTTTTCAACCACTCCATTTGCAGGTAATCACAGAGGACGGCCCGACTTTGGGACAGACCAAAGTAGTTCCAAATGCGGAGCCAAATGTTCACGTCTGCCTGGAACCTAATACTCGCCGGGTGATTCAGAACATCAAGGAGACATTTTCTCCGTAGGAAATACCGCCCAAGAAATGCGCCTATTGGCGAAAGAGTATTATTCACCATCTGCCTGCGTTTATCACTATTTACACATGGCACGCAGCAATTTTCGCCGGAATTCGCAAAGCACCCTTCGGACACTTGGCAGTTGGCAGCGATATAATTGAAGGGTGGAAAAATTTATCTCCTGGCAGCGCATTCTGAAAAATGTAGCCATCCTTTTTAGTCTGGCGGTGCTCGTCGCTGCCCCTACACCCCTGGCCGGTTGGGGGAATTTGCGCCGCGCTGAGCGGGCAAGCGCTGAGAGTCACTTCAGTATCGCGTCCATTGAATACAGCCTGGCCGCGCGGCGCCTGCCGTGGATGCCGGCCTTATGGGGACACGCCGCACAAGCCACTTTCTCCAGCGGCGATCCGCAGGCCGCCATCCCTCTTTTCGCACGGGCAGCGGATCATGATGCCCTCTCGCCTCAGGGCTGGCTGGCTTGGGGGGATGCCTACCAGCAAAGCGGCGATCTCGCCTCAGCGCTATCCACCTGGCAGACCAGTCTTTTACATAGTGACCCCTCGGTTGAACTCTACACCAGGCTGGCGCGCGCCTATCGCCTCCAGGGTAACTACTTGCCCGCGCAGGACGCCTGGCGCGCCGCGCTCGATTTAGATCCTGGGGATGCTGAGGCCCACTACCAGCTTGGGCTTTTGTTGGCCGCAAACGCGCCTGATTCAGCCCTACCCGAGCTGATGCAGGCGGCGAAGCTGGATGCGAGCCTGGACTCTCCGGTCCAAGTCTTGCGTACCAACCTGAACAGCGCACTCCTGGTTGAAAACCGTGCTTACCAATTGTTGATGTCTGGACGCGCCCTGGCAGCGTTGGGAGAGTGGGACCTGGCCTGCGAGGCCTTTCGCGGCGCGCTACTTGCCAACCATAACTACGCCGAAGCCTGGGCCTGGCGAGGCGAAGCCCGGCAACACCTTGGCGCGGATGGCCTGTCCGATCTGCAGATGGCGCTAAGGCTGGACGCAGATTCACCCGCCGTCCATGCCCTGTTCGGCCTCTATTGGCAGCGTCAGGGTAAGGCCGACCAGGCCTTGGCTTCCTTCCAGAAAGCAATCGCACTGGAGCCAGCTAACGCCTCCTGGCAAACCGCGGCAGGCAGCGCTTTCGAGCAGGCGGGCGATCTGGTTGCCGCGCTGGCTTACTACAAGCAGGCCGCTGCTCTCGATCCGCAAGGAGTCGAAACACTGCGCGCCCTGGCAGCCTTCTGCGCCCGCTACCAGGTCGAGGCGCTCGATGCCGGATTGCCGGCCGCACGCCGTGCGTTGGAATTGGCGCCGGAAGATTGGCATTCGCAGGATGTGATGGGACAAGTCTCACAAGCAGTCGGCGACCCATCGAGCGCGGAGAGGTATTACCTGCGGGCCGTGGAATTAGCTCCCAATGAGGCTGCACCTTACCTCCACCTGGCATTACTCTACTTACAATTGGGAAGGGCGCAGTCCGCCTACGATAACCTGCTCAAAGCGCAAAAGCTCGACCCGCAAGGGAGTTCTGGTCTGCAAGCTGGTCGCCTACTGGAAAGGTATTTCCCCTGACACTGATGATCGGAAAGAGTAATCAACCTAATCTGATAGAATTGATATTGCTATGAACCTTCCACGTTTATTCCTTCTATTCCTCCTGGTTGCCCTGGCGACCTCCGCCTGCCAATCCTACCGAATCGCTGACATGCTGACGAAATCCGGCGAGGCGCTATTCAAGGATGATTTTTCTGATCCGAGCAGTGGTTGGGCGCGGGCGACCAGCACCGACGGAACAACCGATTACTTCGGCGGCGGATTCCGCATCTGGGTGAACACAACAGACTACGATCTCTGGTCGACGCCCGGGCTGGATTTTAGCAACACGCGCATCGAAACAGACGTGTACCTGATTGGCGGACCGGTGGAGAATCGCTTTGGTCTGCTCTGCCGTTATCGCGACGCCCAAAACTTCTATTTCTTCATCGTCAGCAGCGATGGCTATTTCGGTATTGGTAAGTTGATCGGCGGCGTCCGCTCGCTGCTCGGACAGGAGATGATGGCTTACAATCCCGCCATTACGCAGGGCGTCGCGCTTAATCACTTGCGCGCCGATTGCATCGGTGAGACGCTGACGCTATACATCAACGGAGCACCGGTCGGCATGGTGCAAGATGCTGACCTTGCCAGCGGTGATGTCGGTCTGCTGGCGGGGACGTTCGACCAACCCGGAGCGGATGCGGTATTCGATAACTTTGTGGTGATAAAGCCATGAGAACAGGCGACGGTATGGAGGTCACAAAACAACTCAACTCCTTCTATACAAATTTGTTGACAAACTACCATAAATTTGGTATAAATTTACCGACATGATCCCACGGACTTTGGCAAGAACCATCTTAAATAGCCTAAAACCCGGCTTCATTGCAATCATCTACGGTCCACGCCGGGTTGGGAAAACTGTACTTCTCGAGCAGCTTTACAAGAGCCTGGCACCGGAAAAATTGTTCCTCAACGGCGACACCCAGGAAACCCGTGACTTGTTGAACACGACTGCGGAGACCAGCCTGACTCAGGTGGTGAAAGGCTACCAGACGATCATCATCGACGAAGTTCAAAGGATACCCAACATCGCCCTGGCTCTGAAGATCATCATTGACAAATTCCCGGAAAAAACCATCCTGGTCAGCGGTTCGACCTCGCTGAAACTTGCGCACGGCATCCCCGAAGAATTGACCGGGCGGACATTGAAGTTCAAGCTTTATCCCCTCTCAACAACGGAGATGACTGCTGGTCATCCCAACTTCGAAAAGCCTTATTATCTGGAAGAACAGTTGGTATTTGGCGGCTATCCGTATCTGCAACAACTCGCCGCGCCACAGGAGAAGAAACAGTATCTGGCATCCATTGTTGAAGACTACCTTTTTCGGGATATATTGGAACTGAAGGATGTGGGGGCTGCCAATAATTTGAGAAAACTCGCCATGCTTCTCGCCTTTCAAATTGGCTCGCAGGTCTCATTGAACGAACTCGCAAATACTCTGAAAATTGATGTCAAAACAGTCAGCCGCTATCTTTATCTCTTGGAGCAAGGTTTCATTATCTTTGAATTGGGCGCTTTTTCGAGGAACTTGCGCAATGAAGTAGCCAAGAGCAAGAAATACTATTTTTGGGATTTGGGAATTCGCAATGCCTTGCTGGGTCTTTTCTCGCCTTTGGATGCTCGAGGCGATATCGGCGCGCTGTGGGAAAATTTCCTGGCAGTGGAGAGGCTGAAAAAACATGAATATATGCGTCAATTAGTGCAGACTTATTTCTGGAGGACCTACGAAAAAGCTGAAATTGATTGGATTGAAGTGAACGGGGAAACAATCGAGGCATATGAATTCAAGTGGCAATCCAAGTCTGGTCATACCCCCAAGGCCTTCCGGGATAACTATGGCGTGGAAACAAAGTTCATCTCGAAGAAAAACTACCTTGATTTTGTAGGTGAATGAAGATTTTTCTCGATACCGTGGGCTGCCGGTTGAACCAGGCAGAAATCGAACAAATCGCGCGCCAGTTTCGTGCTGCTGGGCACGAGATTGTCGGGACAGCAGCCGAGGCGGACCTTGCGGTGGTCAACACTTGCACGGTGACAACCGAAGCCGCATCGGATTCGCGCGCCAAGATCCGTCAAGCGGCTCGGCAAGGGGTACAAAAGATCGCTGTCACCGGCTGCTGGGCCACCCTCGAACCGGATGCTGCGGCGGCATTGCCCGGGGTGAAATATGTAACGGCAAATGCCCGCAAAGAATCCCTTGCCGCGGAAATTCTTAACCTGGATCCTGGAGCCTGGAACTTGGAACCCCTGGAACGCGTTCCCCTGCCCGGTTTACACGCCCGCACACGCGCCTTCATTAAAGTTCAAGATGGCTGCGACAATCATTGCACCTATTGCATTACCGCCATCGCGCGCGGAGCGGGGCGTTCGCAGCAGATTCCAGATGTACTGACCGATATCCGCTCGGCGCTGGCGGGCGGGACAAAGGAGATCGTGTTGACCGGCGTCCATCTCGGCTCGTGGGGACAGGACCTTTCGAACAGGCACAATGCAGGTGTCGAACTGCGCCTTCAGGATTTGGTAACGTCGATCCTAGATGAAACGGATGTGCCGCGCCTGCGCCTTTCATCGCTCGAACCTTGGGACTTGGATGACAGTTTCTTCGGTCTCTGGGCGGGAGAACAACGGGCGGGGAGACCCCGCCCCTACGTCGGGAGGCTGTGCCGACACCTTCACCTGCCGTTGCAATCCGGCTCGGCGAGCGTGTTGCGGCGGATGGCGCGCAAGATCACGCCGGAGGCTTTCGCTGAATTGGTCGCTGTGGCGCGCGCCGCGATACCGGATGTAGCCATCACTACGGATGTTATCGCTGGATTCCCCGGCGAGACGGAGGCTGAATTCATCGAAACGCTGGATTTTGTCAGGAGCATGGAGTTCGCCCGCGGCCACGTATTCACCTACTCCGCACGACCTGGCACAGCGGCGGCGCGCATGGACGGGCAAATCAAGCCCGAGATCCGCAAGGAGCGAAACGCCGAATTGCGGGCGCTCTTCGCTGAAACTGAGCATACCTATGCGCATAAATTTCTGGGTCAGACTTTGTCTGTATTGTGGGAATCCAGCAGCCAGTTAAGCGACGCCGGCTGGCAAATGGAAGGGCTGACGGACAACTACCTGCGCGTGGGCGCGATCACGCCACAGGCAAGATGGAACGAGATAGACCTGGTTCGGCTGGATGCTGTGGCAGACGATGGTCACCTGCAAGGCGAATGTCAACCAAGTTAAGGGGAGATATTGACAAGGGGGGCAAGTCACGCTTGAAGCGTGACCTATTGGCGGTTATTTTCATGTCAAGCGTCACTTCTTGAGCAACAGGGAGGCATTGTATAATAGTGCCGTAACTCACAAAATCTACAAAGAGGAGAGAAACAATGTCCGCTCAACTCATTGACGGAAAACTGATCGCCCAACAGGTGCGCGATAACGTCGCGGCCGAAGTCGCCAAGCGCGCGGCAGCCGGCAAACCCCAGCCAACCCTGGCCACTGTGCTGGTTGGCGAGCGCGTCGACTCAGCGACCTATGTTGCCTCCAAGCAGAAGGCCTGCGCGGAGTTGGGCATGGGTTCGGTCAGCCACCACGTGCCGGCTGACATCAGCCAGGAAGAGCTGGAAAAGTTGATCAAGAAACTGAATGCCAGCAAGAAGGTCAATGGCATCCTGGTGCAATTGCCCCTGCCCTCACACCTGAACGAGGAGCGCGTGCTACAGCTTATCAGCATCGAGAAAGACGTGGACGGCTTCTCGCCGATCAACATTGGACGACTGGCGCAGAAGGGTCGCGAGCCGCTCTTCGTCCCTTGTACACCTTATGGCTGCATCTACCTATTGGAACAGGCCGGGGTCAAGATCGAAGGCGCAAACGCGGTGGTGCTGGGTCGCTCGAACATCGTGGGCATGCCTGCTGCGCTGCTGCTCATCGGCAAGAACGCCACCACCACCGTCTGCCACTCGCGGACGCGCGATCTGCCCGGCGTCGTCCGCCAAGCGGATATTCTCATCGCGGCCATCGGCAAGATGGAAATGGTGCGCGGCGATTGGATCAAGCCCGGCGCGGCGGTGATTGACGTGGGCATCAATTCCAAGCCCGACCCGACCAAGAAGAGCGGCTACCGGCTGGTCGGCGACGTGAACTTCGACGAGGCCAAGGAAGTGGCCGGCTTCATCACCCCCGTCCCCGGCGGCGTCGGCCCGATGACGATTGCCATGCTGATGAGGAACACACTGCGGGCAGCCGAAATTCAGAACCCATAACCAGGTTGGGTGTTACCTCTTTGTGAAAACAAAGAATGGAAAACACTCTTCGCAAAGCCTGGTATAGTCCTGCATTTTCAACGCTGCTTTCCAACCGCGCCGAAGGGTTGGTGCTGGTTATTGTAGCTGGTCTGCAATTGGGTCTGCATTTGTTCGGCTTGCCGGCTTGGGCATGTCCCTTCAAAGCTGTTTTCGGGATACCCTGTCCCGGCTGTGGAATGACGGCTGCCATTGGTGAATTACTCCACGGCCGGGTAAGGGAAGCCTGGAATACCCATCCCTTTGCGCCAATCTTCTTCGTCGCTTTCCTCATCCTGCTGGTGTCAATCCTCTTGCCAAGACCTTTGCAAACAAAACTGGCTGAGGCTTTCGCGAGATTAGAAATGCGCACCGGTATTGCGGCTTGGGTGTTATCAGCATTGATGTTATATTGGGTTGTCCGGCTGTTGGGGTTTGTCTGAGATCTATCATGATTTGCAGAAAGGAGAAAATCAAATGCTTTCCTGGCTCGGTTCTGCTCTTGCTTTTGTAGCTGGCGTGGTTGTTCTTTTCAAACTCTTCCAGAAGGAAGGTTTTTTGAAAGGAATCCTGGGACTTATCTGCATGCTTTACACATACATCTGGGGTTGGATGCATGTGAAGGATGAGTCCTTGAAACTCAAGACCTGGATGTGGATCTGGACTGCTGCGATTGTGGTTGGCATCATCTTGAACGTAATTGCTCAGTCGCAGTCATAATATTTAAAGAGACCACTCCCACCAGCCCGTCGATAAGCGCCTTCACGATTGCATCCGGTACGCCATCCGCGGCTTTGGATTGCAGGCGCAGGTCAATCTGGTCGTTGATGTAATCCACAACCAGGAACAGCCCATCCGCTGTGAGGGCGATTTCAGTCGAGAAGATGGACAGCTTGCTGATCTCAGCGATGCACCGCGTGATGACGCCCAATTCGCCCAAGCCGAATTCGGCTTCTTCAGCAGGAGTGACCGGTGTGTAATTGTGGCTGACCGGGTCCCACCAGCACGGATAGACCTGGCTGGTGCAGTAAAGCACACGGAACCACGCTGGTCGTGCTCCCAACAAGCGCGGGCGGACGTGCGCCTGCAAGAGGTACTTCTCATTGGGATATTGCTGGCGGGAGGCAAGCACCTGTTCCAATGAAGAGGCTTCCAGCACGACCCCCTCCCCTCCGCCGCCGCGCGCCGGCTTAATGACAAATGGATTTCCCAGAAGTCCCAGTTCAGGTGTGGGAATATTGGGGCTTTCAGCGTATGGAGGTAGGATGATGGTATGGGGTGTGTAGAGACCGTGGGCGATAAACTCCAGGTGCATCGTGGACTTATCTTCTGACCAGAGAGAACATTCACGCGGGTTGAAGCGGCGCGCGTCGTGGCTGAAGGCCCAGGCCTCTACAGGGAGAAAACGCTCATCGGCCTCCGAGGCGCGATCCAGGAGCGCGCTGAAGCTTGTCTCTCCGCTGTTCAGTTGAACGAGGCTCGCTTCCAAGTTATCAGGCGTGATCTGGAGCAAGGATAGACCTTTCGCCTGAAATGCCGTTAGGAGCAGTTGCAAGAAATCGGCGTCGTATTCCCAGTTCCAGGTCAGGCAAAGGTCGTAATGGAACATTTTTATTCCTGCGACGTGCGCATGTGCGGGAAGAGCAGCACCTCACGGATATTATGCTTATCCGTTAAAAGCATGGTCAGCCGATCCACACCCATGCCGAAACCACCGTTGGGCGGCATCCCGTAGCGCATGGCGCGCAGATAATCCTCATCCACCGGGTGGCGCTCCTCATCGTCCTCGTTGTAGGCGCGGCCCATTTCCAGGAAACGGGCTTCCTGGTCGAGAGGATCGTTCAACTCGGTGAAGGCATTGCATAGCTCGAAGCCGGCGATATAAGTCTCAAAGCGTTCCACCGTCAACGGATCACCCGGTTTGGACTTGGCCAGCGGAGAAATGTCACGCGGGTAATCATAGAGGAAAGTTGGCTGAATCAGGGTTGGCTCGAGGAACTCACTCAGCATGAAGTCAATCAGCTTTCCACGTGTCGCCTGTGGATCGGGCATCTTTCCGGCTTTTTTCAACGCACCGAACAGGGATTCGGCGGTAGGGTACGCGGCGATATCTATGCCAGTCACATCCAGCAGTCCCTGGCGCATTTCCAGCCGCCGCCATGGTAGGGAAAAATCCAGCTCTTGACCCTGGTATATCACCTTGCGCGTACCCAGCACCTTCTCCGTCACGTAGGTGATCATCTGCTCGGTCAGCTCCATCACCTGTAAGAAATCGGCATACGCCCAATAGAACTCAAGCTGGGTGAATTCCGGGTTGTGCTTGAACGAGACGCTCTCGTTACGGAAGTCGCGCCCAATCTCGTAGACCTTTTCCAGGTTGCCAACCAGCAGGCGCTTGAGGTAAAGCTCGAAGGAGATACGCAAATACATATCCTGGTCGAGTTCGTTGTGATGTGTGATGAATGGTTTGGCCGCCGCGCCTCCATAGAGCGGTTGAAGGATGGGCGTCTCGACCTCCAGGAAGCCGTGCCCATCGAGAAACTCACGCAGAGCACGGATGATGGCGGCGCGGGTACGGAACGTGGTGCGGACATCCGGATTCACCGCCAGGTCTGCATAGCGTTGGCGGGCGCGCAACTCGGCATCCTCCAGCGCAGCGTGGCGAATAAGCTGACCATCGGCGGTCGTTTCATCCTTGGCGGCAGGCAGCGGCGAGACGGCCTTGGCCAGCATCTTGAAATCCTGGACGTGCAACGTGACCTCGCCCGTGCGCGTGCGGAACATGAAGCCCGCAGCCTGGACGAAATCTCCCAAGTCGAAGACATGGTTGAACAGGTTGAGCTTCTCTTCGCCGAGGTCGTTGGCGCGCAGGAAAAGCTGAATACGCCCGTCGCCATCCTCGATGTGGGCAAAGGTGATCTTACCCATCGGACGCATGGCACGCAACCGTCCGGCCAGCGTAACTGTCACCGGAACAAGTTCGGCATCCTTCTGTGCAGTATTTTCTTGGTCTGCCTTCTCGAAGGCCGCAATTGCCTGGGCGCTGGTATGCGTTCTATCTGCGCGTGTGGGATAAGGTTCGATGTCTTTCTTGCGCAGCTCTTCAATCTTATCGAGCCGGATTTTTTCGAGGGAAGTGTATTCTGGCATGAGTAAAACCTTTCTGTCTGTATTTTACAACAAAAACCCCGCGCTTTCTTTCGAGAAGCGCGGGGCAATAAGGCGTGGCCGCCCCTGGCTCAATCAACCTTGACGATGCGAACTTTGTACATGCCGCCTGGAGCTTCCACCTGCACTTCTTCGCCGGCGTGGTGATTCAAAATGGCTTTACCGATGGGCGATTCATTGGAGATGCGCCCTGCGCGCGGATTGGCCTCGGCGGCGCCGACAATCGTATATTTCTCCGGATTGGAGCCATTCTCCTGGATGGTCACGGTCGAACCGACCTGAACGTTATCACCTTTGCCTTTACCATTCTCATCGATCACGCGCGCGGAAGCCAGGATGGCATCCAATTCCTGAATACGCCCTTCAACAAAAGCCTGCTCGTTCTTGGCGGCTTCATATTCAGCGTTCTCGATCAGCTCGCCGCCCTCCATCGCCTCGTGCAGGCGGTTGGCGACCTCCTGGCGCTTCACCGAGCGCAGGTATTCGAGTTCCTCCTGAAGCTTATGAGCGCCTTCACGAGTCAAAAAATTGGTTGGCATGATTAATTCCTCGCTAAAATACGAACATCTCTGAAACAGAGATGCGTTTAATCGATAGGTTGCCCTATCCTCTAATACTATAACATGTTTCAAGCTCAAAAGCAAGCCATACGAAGGGGTTTTAAGGAATCTTTTTCTTCGAGAAGAAAGAGGCCTGGCGTGCTTAGCCCTTTTGCCATAAACGGATGCCGGCATGGCTTAACCAATAGAGGCGGATCATCTCCCGCATCCTTTCCGGAGTCTCGAATAACATGCCGATCTGGGACGCGTACGCGGCGATGCCATCCTGCCAGGCGTTCAAGCCGGCTTCAGAAACAGGTTGGATTACGAACTGCTTATCGTTCGTCAGCGGCTCCAAGGCGGTCGGTTGATTCAGCACGTAGGGCACATCCGCATAATATAACAATGGTCGCCCCAACGCCTCGACTGCGAGGCGCGTCAGGCGATGGTCGGCGTGACCGCCAACGGTCAATGGACAGAGAAGACGGTCATCCGGTTTGAGGCTGGCAGCCAGGAAGAGGCGCAAGGTCTCGATCAGCGGACGATCGAGGGGGTGAATTTCGCCCATCAGTGTGAGCGGGTCGTAGAGCCAGGCGCCGTCCGGCGCGCTGCGGTAGATGCAATCTTGCAGCGGCAAGTGGCGGTAACGCGCACCGACCCGGGAGCAGGCAGCCATGTCTTCCTTGCGGCGTATGGCTGGCGTCTCGCGCCCGGTGCCCCATTGGGCATGCAAGGTTTCAGCGAAGGGAGAAATCCGCTCAGGTGGGTCGCCCGTGCAGATCGTCCAGACCTCGACAACGATACCAGAACGCGTCTGTTCCCAAATCCAGCCGCCGCAGGAGAGGATGGCATCATCCAGGTGGGGAGATATGTAGATGTGGCGCATGATGGCTCCGGGATGATTGAGATGTGAGAAGGAAGAAGTGAAGAGTGATGAGTGATGAGTGGTGCATGGTTGACGTTGGTGCTATACCCGGCTATGATAAACGAAATTATCGAAAAGGAGTAGCCCATGCCCGACTTGCCGCTTGAAGGAATCCGCATCCTTGACCTTTCCCGCCTGCTGCCTGGACCTTACCTGACGCAACTGCTGGCCGACTTGGGGGCGGAGGTGATCAAGGTCGAGACGCCGCGCCTGGGCGATTACGCCCGTCTCGCCCCGCCGGAAATGGGAATGGGCGGGATGTTCGCGGCGATCAATCGTGGCAAGAAGAGCGTGGCAATCAACTATCGCAATCCACATGGCCGCGATATTTTTCTGAAACTGGCTGCCACAACGGATGTAGTTCTGGAAGGCTTCAAGCCCGGCTCGATGAAGAAATGGGGGATTGACTACGAAGCAGTGCGCCGCGTCAAGCCGGATATCATCTATTGCTCGCTCTCCGGCTACGGGCAGGAAGGTCCTTACCGCGAACGCGCCGGACACGACTTGAACTACCTCGCCGTGGGCGGCGCGCTGGCGCTCAATGGCCGCGCCGGAGAAGCGCCGGTTCCCTATGGCCTGCCGGCCGCGGATCTCTCCGGCGGCATGTTGGCGGCGATCGCCATTCTCGGCGCGCTGGTGGGACGTGGCAAGCGCGAGACGGGCATGTATCTCGATATGGCGCTGCTGGATGGTGTGATCTCGTGGATGACGCCGCTGGCGGGCGGCGCCTTTTTTAGCGGGCTGGGTGTCGCCGCGGCCAGCCATCCCTTGCTGGGCGGGCTGCCATCTTTTAACGTCTACGAGGCGGCGGATGGGAAGTACCTCACGTTGGGGATTGTCGAGCCGACCTTCTGGGCAGATTTCTGCCAGCGGGTGGCATGCCCGGATTGGATCGCCCGCCGCTACGACCGCGAGCTGGGCAATGAAATAGCCGCCCTATTCCGCCAGAAGCCGCGCGCCGAATGGCTGGAGCTATTCGCCGACAGCGAAGCCTGCGTGGAGGCGGTCAACTCCTTCGAGGAGATGCTCGCTCACCCGCAAGTGCGGAGGCGCGGCTACGTGCGCGAGGCGGATGGGCAACCGGTGGGGATGAATTCGCCGTTCGTCTTCGCCCGCGATGAGTCTGCGCCCGCGCCGCGGCTGGGAGAGCAAACAGAGACGGTTCTAACGAGTATTGGGTTGAGCGATGGCGAGATCGAAGAACTGGCGGCGCGCGGCGTGATCGGGCTGAGAAATAATGACGGTATGACCGTATGACTTCGGAGTATGAAACGATTATGGCTCTGGAACAGGCCATAAATTTGCTATGGAAAAAGCTCAAGTTCCACATGCGCATTTGCTGGGCATCCCAGTATATTTCCGCCGGCAAGTTGCATTTGGGTGGTGTAACTGACTAACATTCCTAGATCGGGATACAGAAGAAGAATGTGAAACCCCCATGAGCCACCGTCGCGAAAAAAGCCCGCCAACGTACCGATTAAAACTGAGTCTGGAATGCCGTGCTGAGAGAGAATGCTCGGCAATTCGTAGAAGCGGACTCGTTCGCCAAAGATGGTCGAATTAAAAATATCATCATAGCCCCCCTTCACTCTTCGCAAAGACCGCGAATCAAAATGGATGCGATTGACAATATTATCGTCGCCAGTAAGGAAATCTACATAGAACGCAACCACCTCTCGAAGGGCGCGCCGGGTAGAGCGTTGGGACCGGTCGGACTTTCGTCTTATTCCCTAACTCTTACCCTATCTCTTTCTGCCGTTATCAAAGCCCCGTGCGCAAGATTAATCCGGTAATCTTTAAGAACCTTCACACATATTATTCCCTGTTCTTGAGAAGACAAATTCACCAACCGTAATATGCCGGAATGGGGTCGCCCGAATAAAACCGCCAATTCCCCAAAATCCTTATCCAAGGTAACCAAAACCCTTCCTTCTTGATGGGCAATAGATAATATCTCCTCGTCGCCAGGATCTTTATCCCAATCCCCAGCCCAAATCACATCATGACCTGCCGCTTTCAACACCTGCTGCACCCCACCCCAAACACAGGTATCGAGCAGAACTTTCACGCCATACTTCCTGTGAACAACAATTCCACACGTTCATGGCTGACCAGTCGGTTCGCATAAACCAGGCAGGCGCGAATATCTTCCGGTTCAAGAAATGGATAGCCACTCAAAATAGTCTCAGGAGTATCTCCCGAAGCCAGCATCCCCAATATATGTTCCACCGCGATACGCCGGCCGCGGATAATCGGCTTACCGTTGAATATCCGAGGATTAACGACAATACGTTCCAGAAGCTTGTTTTCGTCCATGACAACCTCTTCCTAATTGTACAACATTTTTTGCGTTTTCCGGCCCTCACCCTGCCGGCAAGGGAGTGGCTAACATCGAAAAGAAGATGTCATTCTGAGCTCCCAAAGGGAGCGAAGAATCCCGCCGCAGTGCGGCGGAGACCCTTCGATTACGCTCAGGGCTGGCGGCTGGCGGCTGACTGCTAACGACTGACAACTGGCGACTGACAACTGAATACAGGGGCTTCCCGCTTGCCACGAGGCAAGGCGGGTGTGGTTGGTGTTGGTAAAGTGCGCGTCTTGCTCCAGCTTTCTTGAAGTATAATCCAAATACCCCCCATGAGAGACGGGCTGGTTGTTCAAAAAAACAATCAGTTCGTCTTTTATTTTCGGGGGTTGAATGTCAGGTGCAGGAGTCTTGCGACCTGGCGCTGGGGCTGGGCAAGACGCCCAATCGAAAATCAACATAAGAGGTCATGCATTCAGGAGGCAAGGTAGTTATCACTTAGGAGTGTAGGAGAAAAGGGAAAAGCATCATTTAGCGAATTTTATTATTCCTTTGATTGATGCGCCATTTCACAAATCCAATTGCATGATTGTGCAAGTATTTTTCTGTAAATTCAAGAGCAAGATCAAGTGCTTCCTTTGAAGAAAAAACCAACTACTTTGAACCTTGAAAACTGATATACGTTCTGCCGGTCAGCCACTCATCGCTAATCTC
>Ga0233425_10001202_pt1 | contig 60052 bp, 59 predicted proteins | sample Watercolumn_Towu_2_FD_181712 | JGI IMG/M metagenome (GOLD analysis project Ga0233425, IMG submission 181712) | Freshwater microbial communities from Lake Towuti, South Sulawesi, Indonesia - Watercolumn_Towuti2014_140_MG | ecosystem: Environmental > Aquatic > Freshwater > Lake | place...
AGAGCAGCTGACTCTTAATCAGTAGGTCCGGGGTTCGAATCCCTGACGGCCCACCAAATTCCCACAAGCCCCGATTCCACGGGGCCTTGCTCCTGACCGGAACCGCCGATCTCGTCCAGCCCGGCGAACGCGCGGGTCCAGCCGTACCGGCGCATGTCAATTGCGGTTCAGGACGACCCGTGCCGCAGCACGAGGCCGGTCCGGGCGTCGCGGATCTCGGTGGGACGCGATCGCGACCCCGTTGCGCCGGGGACGCGGTAATCGATGCGCGCGCCGAAATAGCGGTGCACCGCCAGAACGCTGCGCGCCGGCGACCGGCCCGCGGGATTGGCGCTGGTGGAAACCAGCGGCCCGGCCAAGCGACACAGCGCGGCCGCGACCGGGTGCGCGGTCACCCGCACGGCGAGCGAGCCGCGCCCGCCGCGCAACCACGCGGGCACTCCGGGCGTAACCGGAAGTATCCAGGTGACGGGACCGGGCCAGGTCGCGACGACTTGCGCCCGGACCTCGGGTGAAGGAAAGACCACGTACGACGAGAGTTGCGCGACGGTGGCGGCGATCACGATCAGCCCCTTGGACGCCGGCCGGCCCTTGAGGTCGAGGATCCGGGCGACCGCCGCGGGATTCCACGGATTACAGCCGAGTCCCCAGACGGCCTCGGTCGGATAGGCGATCACGCCGCCGCGGCCGACCACCCTCGCCGCCCGCCGCAGGTGCCAGTCCTGCCACATGCCGCGTCTATCGCCGCGGACCGGACGCGCGGCCGGGCCTCAGGTCGCGGCCGGCGCCGCCTTGCGGCCGCGGCCCCGGCGCCTGGCGGCCGGGGCGCTGTTCAACAGCTGCTGCGCGTCCTCCAGGGTGATCGTCTGCGGTTCGCGATCCTTGGGCACACGCGCGTTGCGGCTGCCATCGGTGACGTAGGGCCCGTACCTCCCGTTCAGCACCCGGATCGAGGTGCCGTCGAAGGCCTTGATGTGCTTTTCGGCGTCGGCCTGCTGCTTGTCGCGGATCAGTTCGACGGCGCGGCCGAGCTCGATGGTGTAGGGATCGTCGTCCTTCCGCAGCGACACGAACTTGCCGTTGTGCCGGACGTAGGGACCGAAACGGCCGATGTTGACGATGATCTCGTGACCATCCGGGGCGTTGCCCAGGGTTCGCGGCAGTTCCGCGAGCGTCAGCGCCTCCTCCAGCGTGATCGCGTCGATGCGCTGACCCGGACGCAGGCTGGCGAACCGCGGCTTTTCGCCGTCGCCGGCCGTACCGATCTGCACATAGGGCCCGAATCGGCCCATGCGCACGGACACCGGCAGGCCGCTCTTCGGATCGACACCGAGTTCCCGTGCCTGCGCGACCTCGCGGCGGGTGACATTGGCGTCCTTGTGCAGGACCTTTTCCTGGAACGGGCCCCAGAACTCGGCCAGCAGCGGCACCCACTGCTTCTCGCCGCGCGAGACCTCGTCGAGCTCGTCCTCGAGCCGGGCGGTGAAGGCGTAGTCGACATAGTGGTGAAAATGATCGGTCAGGAACCGGGCGACGATGCGGCCGATGTCGGTCGGCCGGAAGCGCTTGTTATCGAGCTCGACGTATTCGCGCTGCTCCAGCGTCGAGATGATCGAGGCGTAGGTCGAGGGCCGGCCGATGCCGTACTCCTCCAGCGTCTTGACCAGGCTCGCCTCGGTGTAGCGCGGCGGCGGCTCGGTGAAGTGCTGCTCGGCGCGAAGCCCCTCGAGCACCACCGTGTCGCCGGCGGCGAGCGGCGGCAACACGCCTCCACCCTCGCCTTCATCCACGACGGTCTCGTCCCTGCCCTCGAGATACACGGACATGAACCCGGGATCGGCGACGGTGGACCCGGTGGCGCGGAACACGGCGCGATCGCCGCAGTCGAGATCGACCGCCACCGTATCGATGGTGGCGTGCTTCATCTGGCAGGCGACGGTGCGCTTCCAGATGAGCTCGTACAACCGCTGCTGTTCGCTCGACAGGTGCTGCTTCAGCGATTCCGGGGTGCGCATGACCGAGGTCGGCCGGATCGCCTCGTGCGCCTCCTGCGCATTCTTGGCGTTGGTCTTGTACACCCGCGGCGCCTCGGGCAGTTGGTCGGCGCCATAGCGCCCGGTGACGAACTCGCGGATCTCGGCGATCGCCTCACGCGCCAGATTGACCGAATCGGTGCGCATGTAGGTGATGAGGCCGACCGATTCGCGGCCGATGTCGACGCCCTCGTAGAGTTGCTGGGCGACGCGCATGGTGCGCGAGGCGGTGAAACCGAGCTTGCGCACGCCCTCCTGCTGCAGGGTCGAGGTGATGAACGGCGCCGCCGGTTGCCGCCGGCGCTGCTTCCTGTCGACCGCGGCGACCGTCAGGCGGCCGCCCGCGGCGCGCAGGAGCTCCTGCCGCACGGCCTCGGCCTGCCCGCCGTCGGTGATCGAGAACTGCTCGACCTTGTCGCCGTCGTAGCGGGTGAGCCTGGCCATGAACGCCGAACTGTTGCGCGTCGCATCCGCCTCCAGGGTCCAGTACTCGCGGCTCTGGAAACGCTCGATCTCCTCCTCGCGCTCGACGATCAGCCGCAGTGCCGGACTCTGCACGCGGCCGGCCGAGAGCCCGCGCCGGATCTTCTTCCACAGCAGCGGCGACAGGTTGAATCCGACCAGGTAATCGAGCGCCCGCCGCGCCTGCTGGGCGTTGACGAGATCCATGGCGATCTCGCGGGTGTGGGTCATGGCCTCGTCGATGGCGCGGCGCGTGATCTCGTGGAACACCACCCGATGGACCGGCTTGTCGCCGATCGCCTTGCGTTCCTTGAGCAGTTCGATCAGGTGCCAGGAGATGGCCTCGCCCTCGCGGTCCAGGTCGGTCGCGAGATAGAGCGCCTCGGCCTTGCGCATCGCCGCGGCGATCGCGTCGACGTGCTTCTTGTTGCGGGTGATGGGCTCGTAATGCATGCGGAAGGCCGCTTCCGGCTCCACCGCGCCCTTCTTCGGGCGGAGGTCGCGCACGTGGCCGTAGGAGGCCAGCACCTCGAACCCCGGGCCCAGATACTTCTTGATGGTGCTCGCCTTGGCCGGCGACTCAACGACAACGAGATTCTTGCTCATCGTAACCCTTGGACGACCGCCCGCCGGTCGGTTTCCCCGACCGCCGGAGCAATGATAAAACCTGGATTCCTTCGGGGGTTTACTTCTAGTGCAGACCGCCGCGCATCTCGTCCATGACCAGATCCTCCATCCAGAAGAACGCCTCCTCCTGGCCGGGCTGGTTGAACAGGACCATCAGCACGATCCATTTGAGCTGATCGAGATCGATCTCGTCGGCTTCCAGGGCCATGACCCGATCGATCACCAGCTCGCGGTTGCGGTCGTCCAGCACGCCGACCTGCTCGAGGTAGAGCAGGAACCCGCGCGCCTCGCACCCCAGCTTCTCCTGCTCCTCGGCGGTGAATACCCGCAGCGAACCGCCGCGGGCCATGCGCGGCTGGCCGCCTTCCTCCTGCTGCCGCGCCAGCGCCTGCAACCAGTCGAAGGCCTTCAGTATCTGGCGCTCGCCGAAGCCAGCGGCCTTGAGTTCGGTCTTCAGCCCTTCGCTATCGGTGGACAGGCCGCCCTCGCCATCCATGTAGTTCTCGAAGAGGTATATGAGTACATCCAGAACCGTCCGCTTCATCTCAGTCCCTCGGGCGTTGCTTGACGAAGAAACCGCCCGGTTGTGAATGCACGATGCCTTCCAGCTCCAATATCAAAAGGATGGAGGAAACGGCGTTGGCCGTCAATCCGGAACGGCCGACCAGCGCATCCACGGTCAGCGGTTCGTATTCCATCGCCTCGAGCAACCGTTGTTGCTCGCCAGTCCACGATCGGGCTTGCGCAGCACCGGGTCCGGTGACTGCCGCCGGCCTGATCGCCGGACCCGTGGCCGCTGCCGCCGGCGGCAGTTCGGCGAGAATGTCATCGACACTCTCGACCAGCTTGGCGCCGTCGCGGATCAGGGCATGACAGCCGCGCGCCAGCGGATTGTGGATCGAGCCCGGAATGGCAAACACCTCGCGGCCCTGCTCCATCGCGTGCCGCGCGGTGATCAGCGAACCGCTGGCGCGCGCCGCCTCGACCACCAGGACGCCCTCGCAGAGTCCGCTGATGATGCGGTTGCGACGCGGGAAGTTGTCGCGGGTGACCGGCGTACCGACGGGGAACTCGGTGATCAGCGCGCCCCTGCCGGCGATGGCATCGGCGAGACCCGCATGCTGGCGCGGATAGACGCGATCGGGGCCGGTACCCATGACGGCGATCGTCGTACCGTCGGCGGCGAGCGCGCCCCGGTGACCGGCCGCGTCGATCCCCAGCGCCAGGCCACTGGTAATCGTGAATCCGGCGATCGCCAGGGCGCGGCCAAACTCATGCGCCGTTTCGGCGCCGCCCGCTGTCGGGCTGCGACTGCCGACAATGGCGATCTGCCGCCTGCCGAGCACTTCCGCATCACCTTCAACGAAGAGCACCGGGGGCGGGTCCGCGATCGCGCGCAGGCGGTGCGGGTAATCCGGGGCACCGGCAATCAGGATGCGGCGTCGCGGATTTCGTGCCCAGGCGAGGTCGGCATCGACACCGTCCCAATCCGGTTGCCGGAAATACTCGGCGACCGCCGCGGGCAGGCCGAAGGCCTCAATCTCCCGTACGACGGCGGAGAGTACCTGGCCGGGTGAACCAAAGCGCTCGACCAGCCGGGCGAACGTCCGGACCCCGATCCCCGGCGCCCGGTAGAGCGCCAGCCAATCCCTGAGTTCACGTTCCTCTATCGGTTCCATCCGCGGTCATCGTATCGTGCCGGGACGGCCGCCGCCAACCGGTCGGCGGTGGTCTGGACAAAAGCAAACGGGGATGGAACGTCCATCCCCGGCGGGTCGAATCGGAGAACGGGCACGGAACACCGTGCCCGTTCGAGGGAGGATTACGGGTTGCGGACGGCGTCGTTCATCCGCACCGGCCGGAAGGTCGCCATGACCAGCGCGTAGCTGACCTTGTCGAAGGTGCGGAACACCATGAGATCCCCGGCCCGCTCTTCCGGCAGGGTGACCAGTTCGTCGGCCGTGAACATCCGCACACCGAGTTTCTTGTCGATCAGCTTCTTGGTGTTGCGCACATCGTTGAAGATGTGCTCGAGCATGCTGTCCACCGGGCTGGTGTCGGAACGCGCGAACTTGAGCTGGCGCTCGGCTTCCTCCTTTTCCTTGATCTTCGACTTGATGTCGTCACGGGCGGTCAGGCCGCTCTGGAAGATGCCGAGCACATGGCCGGGTTCGATCCCGTCCTCGGCACCGAGGTCCACGACCACGATCTGGTGACGGCCAACCTCGGCCACACCGTCAATGGCGGAGATGATGTTGCCAGCGACATCCGCCGCGGGCGCGTGCGGTATGAATTCCGGGAACGATTCTTGAGCCTCGGGCAACAGGCGGTCACCGTTCAGGACCTCGCGGCTGCTGCGCACGAGATTAAGGATCGCAGGGTCGCCGGTGCGTTCAAGCACGGCATCGCCGACATCGAGCGCCTCGTAACCCAGGACCTGGTCGCCGCTCTTGTAGGCGCCGCCCGGGCGGAAGATCGTGAACCGGGTCCCCATGCCTTCGTCGATGCCGCGGACATAAATGCGATCGTCGGCGCCGGTGATGAGATGCTGGTCCTCGCTGGAGACCACATAGGGCGCCTTCTCCATCTGCACCTGCTCGACCACCAGCGGTCGTGTCAGGAAGGGCCGGATGGTATCCAGCGGGATGGTCTGGATGGCATCGTCATGCAGATGCTCGCGCGCGACCGGCGACTTTTTGAAGTTGCGGCCGCCGAGGTGTCGCTCGCCGCGGCTCAGTTCGAGGGTCGGCTGGCCATCCTTGTAAACCAGGGTCAGGGTATCGCCCGGGTAGATCAGGTTGGGGTTCTGCACCTGCGGATTGGCCTGCCAGATCTGGGGCCACAACCACGGCTTGACCAGGAAGCGGCCGGCGATGTCCCAGAGTGTGTCCCCTTTCTGGACCGTGTATTGGCCCGGGTGATCGGGATTGAGCTGTAATTCATCGGCGGATACCGCCATCGCGATCAGTATGGCAGCGGCAATTGCGCAGATTTTCTTAATCATGTCAGTACCCTTGCGACATTTGGTTAATGTAGTTTAGCAGAAATATTCGACGGAAATGAAGGCCCATCTGGATTTTTTTCCAAGGTCCGCGCGCGGGAATCGATCCGGCTGGCAAAGGCGTTGCGGATTCAGTGACTTAGACTTATCCTTGGATGCCATCCAGAGCGATTGCACCGATGGCGCTGTTGCAAATACTCCACTTTCCGGACCCCCGACTGCGGCTGCGGGCCACCCCCGTCGAAGCCGTGGACGATGGCATTCGCAGGCTCGCCGCCGACATGCTGGAGACCATGTACGACGCGCCAGGCGTCGGCCTCGCCGCGACCCAGGTCAACGTCCAGAAACGCCTCTTCGTCACCGATGTGTCGGAGACCCACGATCAGCCGCTGGTCTTCATCAACCCCGAGATCATCGGGCGCGATGGCGACGAGGAGATGGAGGAGGGGTGCCTCTCGGTACCCGGAGTGTTCGAGCTGGTCAGGCGCTCGTCGCGCATCCAACTGCGGGCACTGGACCTCGAAGGCCGCCCGTATGAGCGCGTGGCCGACGGCCTGCTCGCCGTCTGCATCCAGCACGAGATCGACCACCTCGACGGCAAACTGTTTGTGGACTACCTGTCCACGCTCAAGCGCGACCGCATACGCAAGAAGCTGGAAAAGGTCCAGCACGAAGTCCTCTAGGCCCACGTCGCCCCGACGGACCGGATAGGCCGGAGAGCAACAGACCATCGTGTCGCGCCGACTGCGCCTGGCCTTCGCCGGCACCCCGGAATTCGCCCGGGTCGCGCTGGCCGCCCTGCACCGGCAAGGTCATCACGATCTGGTCGCGGTCTATACGCAACCGGACCGCCCGGCGGGCCGCGGGCGCCATCTGACCCCGGGCCCGGTCAAGGCCCTGGCCCTCGAGGCCGGGATCGAGGTGCGCCAGCCCGTAACACTCCGCGACGAAGGCGAACAGGCAGCGTTGCGGGCGCTTCGGCTCGACTGGCTGGTGGTGGTGGCCTACGGATTGATCCTGCCGCAGCCGGTACTCGACGCCCCGCGCGGCGGCTGCCTCAACGTCCATGCCTCGCTGCTGCCGCGCTGGCGCGGCGCGGCACCCATCGAGCGGGCGATACAAGCAGGCGATCGCGAAACCGGGATTTCGATCATGCGGGTGGAACTGGCTCTCGACAGCGGACCCGTATTCGATCAGGCATGTTGCCGCATCGCGCCGGAGGACACCGCCGGCAGCCTCCGCGATCGCCTGGCGCAACTGGGCGCGGAGCGGCTGCTCGCGGTCCTCGACGGTCTGGCCGACGGCCGGCTGGACGCAACCCCGCAAGACCACGCGTCGGCGACCTATGCACGCAAGATCGACAAGGCCGAGGCCCGCCTCGACTGGGCCCGACCCGCCGACGAACTGCACCGCCAGGTGCGGGCCTTCAATCCCAGGCCGGGCGCCAGCGCGGCCTTGGGCGAGATCGAAATCAAGATCTGGGAAACGCTGCCGGTCACGTCACCCGCAACCACGACCCCGGGGCGCATCGTGGCGGCGTCAGCGCAGGGCATCGATGTCGCCACCGGTGCCGGCCTGCTGCGCCTGCTGCGGCTGCAAGCGCCCGGGCGCCGGACGGTCAGCGCCGCCGAGTTCCTGAACGCCCACCCGCGGCTGCGCCCTGCCTGACCATGCAATCCGGCGGACCCCAGGCCCGCGCCGCCGCAGCCCGCGCCGTCAGTGCCGTGCTCGACGGCGGGCAGTCACTGGCGGCGAGCCTGCCACGCTGTCTCCGTCCACTCGGCGATCCGGGCACACGCGCCCTGGCGCAGGAACTGACCTATGGCTGCCTGCGTCACGAACCGCGCCTGCGCTGGTTTGCCGGCCGCCTGCTCACCACTCCGCCGGCGGCCGTCGATTCCGAAGTCCTGGCGCTGATCCTGGTCGGCCTCTATCAGATCGATCAGATCGGCACGCCGGCACACGTCGCCGTCTCGGTCACCGTCGAGGCCTGCCGGACCCTCGGCCGGGCCAGGGCGCGAGGGCTGGTCAACGCCGTGTTGCGCAACTTCCTCCGCCGGCGCCCCGAACTCACCCGCGCCGCCGATGCCGATCCGCCCGCCCGCCACCGCCACCCGCGGTGGCTGATCGACACCGTGGCCCGCGCCTGGCCCGCGGCCTGGCCGGACATCCTCGCCGCCAACAATGCCCGCCCGCCCATGACCCTGCGGGTCAACGCGCGCAACCCGGGACGCGATGCCTATCTTCGCGAACTCGCCAGTGCGGGAATACAGGCGGCGCCGACCCGCTGGAGCCCGGACGGTGTCGTCCTGCGCGATCCGGTCCGCGTTGACGACCTGCCCGGTTTTCGCGCCGGCCAGGTCTCGGTCCAGGACGAGGCGGCACAGCTCGCCGCCCCGCTGCTCGATGCCTTGCCCGCCCAGCGCGTGCTCGACGCCTGCGCGGCACCCGGCGGCAAGTCCGCGCACCTGCTGGAACGGGTAGCCGGCATCGAGCTGGTCGCGGTCGAAGCGGAGGCCGAGCGTCTGATCACCCTGCGCGACACCCTGCAACGCCTGGGACTCACGGCGACCGTCATCGGTGGCGACGCAGCCGATCCCGGAGCGTGGTGGGACGGACGTGCATTCGATCGCATCCTGCTTGACGCCCCGTGCACGGCCACCGGCGTCATTCGCCGCCACCCCGACATCAAGGCCCTGCGCCGACCGACCGACGTCGCCGCCACCGCCGCCCTCCAGGCCCGGCTGCTCGACGCGCTATGGTCGCTGCTGCAAGGTAACGGTAAGCTCTTGTATGCAACCTGCTCGTTGCTGCCGGCGGAGAATCAGGACCAGATCCGTAGCTTCCTGGGGCGCCGCCCGGACGCCGTGGTCCTGCCGATTGAAACCGAGTGGGGAATACCAACCGACCCCGGCCGCCAGATCCTGCCGGGCCAAGGCGATATGGACGGCTTCTTCTATGCGCTGCTGCAAAAACGCGCCTGACCGCCGGCGGTGGTCGCGCCTGTTCGCCCTGTGCGCCGGCCTGTTCCTGGCGGTGGCCGCGCACGCCGAGTCCGGCATCGCCGTCAGGCGCGCCGAGAGCCGGATCGTCAACGACATCTACGTGGTCGATGCCGACCTCACGATGACCCTGAGCGACGAGGTGCGTACCGCGCTCGATTCCGGGGTGCCGCTCACCTTCATCGTCGAGATCGAGTTCCGGGAACCGCGGCGCTATCTCTGGGACCCGACGGTGGCGACGTCCACCCTGCAGCTGCGCCTCGAATATCACGCCCTGAGCAAACGCTACGTGACCAGCAACCTGTCCGCCAGGACCCGTGACGGCTACCCGACCCTCGATGATGCGCTGGTCGCGCTGGGGACGCTGCGCGGCGTGGCGATCGGCGAGCGCCGCTTCCTCGCCGCCGAAAATCCCGGTGAGGGCCGCATCCGCGCCATGCTCGACACCGAGGCCCTGCCGGCGCCGCTGCGGCCGGTGGCCTACCTGACCTCGGCGTGGCGGCTCAAGTCGAAGTGGGCGCGATGGACGATCACGCCGTGAACGCCGCCGCCCCACCGGCCAGCGGCACGCCGACACGCATGGTGTTCGTCGTCGCCATCCTGGGCTTCACCCTGCTCGCCTCGCTGATCATGCTCGGCGACGCGATGCAGGATTCGGCCCGCTTCAGCCGCATCTATTCGCTGCTGCTGGTCATCAACGCCACCGGCCTCCTGGCCTTCGTCGCGCTGATCGTCACGCAGGCCCTGCAACTGCGCCGCGAACTGCGCGCCGCCACCGCCGGCAGTCGCTTGAAACGCCGGATGACGGTGTTGTTCGTCGCGCTGGCGGTCACTCCGGTGCTCGTCGTCTACGGCTTCTCGCTCGACTTCCTGCGCCGCGGCATCGACTCGTGGTTCGACGTCAAGATCGCGCAGGCCCTCAACGATTCCCTGGACCTGAGCCGCGCCGCGCTCGACCTGCGCATGCGCGAGCTGCTCAAGCAGACGGCTCAGCTCGCCGAACGGGTGAACGAGGGCGGTGGCCCGCGCCTCGGCACCCTGAACTTCGATCAGTTGAGCCTGCCGGAAAGCGTCACCGTCGAAAACGCCGTCGCGCCGCCACCGATCGATCTCGACGGCCTGCGCCAGCAGGGCGGGGCCGAGGAACTGACCCTGTTCACCGCCAGAGGCGCGATCATCGCCCACAGCAGCGCCACCAACGAATTCCTGCCGCGCGTGCCCGCCGACACCATCCTTCTGCAGCTGCGCCAGGGCGGCAACTACATCGGCCTCGAACCGGTGCATGACGCCGGCCTGTTCATCCTCGCCGCCGTCAACGTCCCGGACATCGGCGGCGAGGGGCGCGTGCTGCAGGCGCTCTACCCGGTCGCGCAGCGGCTGACGGCGCTCGCCGACAGCGTGCAGCAGGCCTACGCCCAGTATCAGGGCCTGACCTACCTGCGCAATCAGCTCAAGGTCAGCTTCACGCTGACCCTGACCCTGGTCCTGCTGTTCTCGATGTCGGCGGCGGTGTGGGCGGCGTTCTATTCCGCCGGCCGCCTGGCGGCGCCGATCCGCGACCTGGCCAAAGGCACGAGGGCGGTGGCGGCCGGCAACTACGAAACCACGCTGCGGGTGCCCGGCGCCGACGACATGGGGGTGCTGATCGAATCGTTCAACGACATGACCCGCCGCATCGGCATGGCCCGCGACGAGGCGCGGCGCAGCCGTGACGAGGTGGAGGCCCAGCGCACCTATCTCGAGATCGTCCTCGGCCGCCTGTCATCGGGCGTCATGACCCTGGACCCGGGCGGCCGGTTGCTGACCGCGAACACCGCCGCCGCCCAGATCCTGGGCGTGGCCCTCGCCGGGCGCGAAGGCCTTAACATCGCTGATCTCGCCAGCCAGCACCCGCACCTCCAGCCGCTCGCCGAGGGGGTCGCGGCGGCGCTGGCGGCGGGCGGCGCCGACTGGCAGACTCAGATCACGCTCTTTGGTCAGGGCGGCCGGCGGATCCTCATGTGTCGTGGCGCGAAATTGACCGGTGCCGCGGACGGACACAGCGGCCAGGTCGTGGTCTTCGACGACATCACCGCCCTGATCCAGGGTCAGCGCGACGCCGCCTGGAGCGAGGTGGCCCGTCGGCTCGCCCACGAGATCAAGAACCCGCTGACGCCGATCCAGCTCTCGGCCGAGCGCCTCCGGCACAAGTACCTGCGCACGCTCGCGGCCACCGACGCCGAATTGCTCGACCGGCTGACCCAGACCATCGTCCAGCAGGTCGAGACCATGAAGGGCATGGTCAACACCTTTTCCGAGTATGCCCGCAGCCCGAAGATGCAGCAGGAATCGGTGGCCCTGAACACGCTCGTCGACCAGGCCCTGGACCTCTATCGCGGCGCCGATCCGCAGCTGCGGCTCGACACCGATTTCGACACGGCCATCCCGCCCTTTTTCGCCGATCCGAACCGCCTGCGGCAGGTCGTCAACAACCTCGTCAAGAACGCCATCGAGGCGCAGGCCGACGCCGCGGAAAGGCGGATTGCGGTCACCACCCGTCTGGGCGAGGATCGAACCGCGCTCGAAATCAGGGTGGCGGACCGCGGCCCGGGCATCCCGCCGGACATGCTCGGCCACGTCTTCGAACCCTATGTGACCAGCAAGCCGCGCGGCACCGGCCTGGGGCTCGCCATCGTCAAGAAGATCGTCGAGGAGCACGGCGGCATCGTCTGGATGGAGAACAACGCCGACGGCGGGACCACGGCCATCATCCGCCTGCCGCTGGCCGGCGAATCGCGCCCGGCGCCGGCCGCGCGCAACGACACACGTACGGGGGAGACAGTCGCATGAACGGCCATATCCTGGTGGTGGACGACGAACCGGACATCCGGGCCCTGGTGCGGGACATCCTCATCGACGAGGGCTACGAGGTCAGCGTCGCCGCCAACGCCGCCGAGGCCGACTCGGCGCGGCGGGCGCGGCGACCGGACCTGGTGCTGCTCGACATCTGGATGCCGGACCGCGACGGCATCGCCCTGCTCAAGGAATGGTCCCAGGGCGGCGGTCTGGACATGCCGGTGGTCATGATGTCGGGGCACGGCACCGTCGAAACGGCGGTCGAGGCGACGCGCCTGGGGGCCCATGACTTCCTCGAAAAACCGCTGTCCACGGCCAAGCTTTTGGTCACCGTCCAGCGGGCCCTGGAGATGGCCTCGCTCAAACGCGAGGCCGTGGTGTTCAAGAAACAGGGGGCGCCGGAGCCGCTGGGACACAGCCGGGTGATGGTGCAGTTGCGCGAGCGCGTGCAGCGCATCGCCCAGCACGGCACCGCCGTGTTCGTGACCGGCGAATCCGGCACCGGGAAAGAATTGTTTGCCCGCTACCTGCACGCGTCCAGTCCGCGGAGCGCGGGGCCGTTCTTCGCCATAAACGTCGCCGGCCTGACGCTCGGCACCGTGGAACGCGAAATGTTCGGCAGCGAGGACGGCGGCCAGATCCGGTTCGGTGCCCTCGAACAGGCGAATGGCGGCACACTGCTGATCAAGGACATCGCCGATCTCGACCCGGGCGTGCAGGCGCGCCTGCTCGACGCCCTCGAGAACCAGCGCCTGACCCGCGTCGGCGGCCGCGATCCGGTGCGGATCGACGGTCGCATCGTCGCCGCCACCCGGCGCGACCTGAAGGAGGCCGTCGAGGCGGGGCGGTTCCGCGACGACCTCTACTATCACCTCAACGTCCTGCCGCTGCACATCCCGCCGCTGCGCGACCACGCCAGCGACGTCCCCGATCTCATCGCCCACTACGTCGACGATTTCGCGAGCCGCGAGGGCCTGCCGCTGCGCCGGTTCCCCGCCAACACGCTGATCCGCCTGCGTGGCTACGGCTGGCCGGGCAACGTCCGCGAACTGAAGAATCTGGTGCAGCGCCTGCTGATCCTGGGGGGTGCCGAAACGGTCGAACCGATCGAGATCGATCAGGCGCTCGGTCTGCGGCCGGCGTCGGCGGCGGTCACCCGGCAGTTCGGGCTCGATCTGCCGCTGCGCGAGGCCCGTGAACAGTTCGAGCGCGCCTACTTGGAGCACCAGCTGGAAGTCGAGCAAGGCAACGTCAGCCGGGTCGCCGAGAAGATCGGCATCGAGCGCACCCACCTGCACCGCAAACTCAAGACCCTCGGCATCGATTCCCGGTTGATCAAGCAGCACAGCCGCGACGACGGCGGCTGAACCGCGGGCGCGCTCAGGGGCCGGGACCGTTCAGTTTGAGGGTGCCGGTGAGTTCGGTGACGCTGGCGAGGCCGTGGCGCCTGAGGTATTCGACGATGCCGGCGTTGATCTCCCGGCAGACCAGCGGGTCGTAGAACAGCGCCGTACCGATGCCGGCCGTGGCAGCGCCGGCGATCAGGAACTCGATCGCATCGGCGGCGGTCGCGATCCCCCCCTGGCCGATGATCGGAATGCCGTGCCGCTTCGCCACCTGATGGACCTGGTGCACCTTGAGCAGGGCGATCGGCTTGATCGCCGGGCCGGAAAGCCCGCCCTGGTTGTTGCCGATCAGCGGCCGGCGGGATTCGCTGTCGATCGCCATGCCCATCAGCGTATTGATGACGGCGAAGGCGTCGGTGCCGGCATCGATGCAGCGCTGCGCGTTGCCGGCGATGTCGGTCTGGTTCGGCGACAGCTTGGTGATGATCGGCTTGCCCGTCGCCCGCCGGCAGGCCTCGACCACCCGCGCCGACATCGCCGGGTCGTTGCCGAAGGCCACACCCCCTTCCTTGACGTTGGGGCAGGAGATGTTGATCTCGATGGCATCGATCGGCGAGTCGTCGAAGATGCGGGTGACCTCCTCGTATTCCTCCACCGTCGAACCGGAGACGTTGGCGATGAACCGCGTCTCGGCGAAGTTCAGGGTCGGCAGGATCCAGTCGACCACGTGGCGCGCACCGGGGTTCTGCAGGCCGATGGCGTTGAGCATGCCGGCGGGGGTCTCGCATATCCGGTGCGGCGGGTTGCCGAGGCGGGGATATAGTGTCGTGCCCTTGAGGCAGACGGCGCCGGCGTCGCGGTTGGAGAAACCCTCGACCCGGGTGTACTCCTCGCCGAAACCGACGCAGCCCGACAGCAGGACCAGCGGCGTTGCGAACCGCAGGCCGCAGAAGTCGAGCGCCAGGCACTGTCTGTCTTCGTCAGCGATCGTCATGGGTTCCCGCAGGGCCGGCGCACGGCCGGTCCGACTACAATGGACGCATGCTGCGCGTCGTGCTCCATCAACCTGAGATCCCGCCCAACACCGGCAACATTATACGGCTGTGCGCCAACACCGGGACCGAGTTGCACCTGATCCATCCGCTAGGCTTCGCGCTGGAGGACCGGCAGTTGCGCCGGGCCGGACTCGACTACCACGAATGGACCCGGGTCCATGAACACGCCTCGCTGGCCGAATTCCGCAGCCGGGTCGCGCCGCCCCGCCTGCTGGCCTTCTCGACCCGCGGCGCGCGCCGCCATACGGAAATGGAATACCGGGCCGGCGATGCGCTGCTGTTCGGTCCGGAGACCCGCGGCCTCCCGGCGGCGCTGCTCGACGAGATCGGCCACGACCACGTCCTGCGCATCCCGATGCAGCCGGGCTGCCGCAGTCTCAACCTGTCGAACGCGGTCGCGGTCGCCGTCTACGAGGCCTGGCGGCAGCTCGGCTTCGCCAGCGGCGGGTAGGACCGGGGACCGCCGCTCGCGGTCGGCGCGCCGGACCAGGCCAGCCGGTCACGGCGCATCGGTGAAGGTCGCATTCACGGTGCGACTCACCAGGTCGCCGGTCGCCGGGGTACCGCTCGTCGCCGTTGCCGCGACGTAGAACACGTTGTAGCCGGCCGCACCCTCGGTCACCGCCGTCGCGGTGCAGTCAACGGTCACGTCGAATCCGGCCAGTGCGCCGCCGCTCAGCGTGAACGGCGTCGAGGCCGCGCAGGACCCCGATTCCAGCGCCTGCTGCGCGCCCCACTCGATCCCGCTCATCGCCGCCGCCCAGGCCCGCGCCCCCTGTACGGACAGGGTGGAGGTCTCGCGCTGGGCGATGCCGACGGTGACGATGAAGAGGGCCAGCGCCGCCAGCACGGTGATGAGGAACACCGTGGTGATCAGGGAAAACCCGCGCACTGCCGATTTACGGGACATTGGGGATGTGCACCTGATCGACCAGCGTCACGCTCTCGTTGGCGCCACTGCTGACGCTCTGGTCGGTGACCGTGATCTTCAGCGTCACCAACCCGGCGCGGCTCGCCGTACCGGCACTGTACGAGAAACTGCAAGCCTCGACGTGATCGGCCAGCAGGTCGCCGCTGCCGGCCGGCGGTACGGACTGGGCGGGGGCGATCGCGTAGCCGTCGTAACGACGGATTTCGTCGCCGGCGGTGTCGCAGACGAAGCTCACCGGCGTATCGATGACGTGGAAGCGCTGGAAGGGCGACGCGAAGGGGAAGGCCGTACCGCGCGTGAAAGTCAGGGACGTCGCCGTGGCGGTGGCGGTGTCGATGGTCGCCGTGTTGTCGCCGTCGTAGGCATTGGCGCCGACCGACCCCGTGTTGTAGATGGCGAGCAGACAGCCGCCGGGACAATGAGTGGCATCGGGCACGACCGGCACGCCGCCCAGGATCTCGAAACAGTCGCTGGCCAGGGTGAAATCCAGGATGTCGTCGCTGGCGCCGCCGCCGGCACAGACATCGTCGCTCGCATCGGCCTCGCGGCGGTAGCGGCCGCCGGTCAGGGTGCGCAGGAACTCGAGCCCGGTACTCGTCCCCGAGGTGGCGATGCGGATGCTGTTCGGCAGGGCGAGGCGGATCTCGCGGGTCATGCGGTTGAGCGTGGTCTCGGCGATATCGACCAGTCGCGCGCGGCGGGTGGTATCCTCGAAACCCTCCAGCGGCTGGGCGACGTTGCGCCAGATCACGGCGGCGATGATACCGGTCAGCGTGATCACCGCGATCAGTTCGACCAGCGTGAATCCCGCCGCGCGGCGCATCAGTAGTTCGCCTTGTAGGCGGTGAGCACGATGCTCGACGGCTGCATGGCCGGATTCGACACGGTCACGTCGATGCGGAGCGACTGGCTGCCGCCCGTCAGTCCGTTGAGGTTGGCGCCGGCGGCGTCGATGACCGCGACGCTGACCGTGTAGTCGTTCAGTTCGGCAATCGCCGCCCCGGTCCGATCCGTGGCCGGCTGACTCAAACCGTCGTAGTCGCAGACGTCGTCAAAATCCGGGCGCGCCTCGCCGCCGGCATGACAGCTCGCATTGCCGCAGGCGTTGCCCGCCGCGCAGGCGGTCGGACAGTCGGACGACAGGTCCGGGTCGCAGAAGGATTGCAGCAGGATTTCCTCGAGGTAGGCCTGGGCGATGGCGCTCGCCTGCTGCTGGATCATGGGATCGGCGCTGCGGCCGATGGTGGTGGTCAGCGCCAGCATCACGCCGCCGATGGCGATCGCCAGGATGACTATCGAGGTGACAAGCTCGATCAGTGTCGCCCCGGTCTGGCGAACCGCGGTCAATGGACGAACCCCGTTTCGGCCTCGACGGTGATCGGGCGCGTACCAATCGTCAGCGCACCGCCGGACGTGCGCCCGATCTTGTCGAAATCGATCGTCGCCGCGCTGACGGTCACGCCGGCGGGCGCGCTGCCGGTGAAGCCGCCGCCGCCGGGTCTGGCCACCGCCCCGCTCGAACCATCCGGACAACCGGCACGACTCAACGCATAGCCGGCGGCGGTGAAAGTGGCGGTGACCGTGCAGCCGGAGGCCATCGCGAACTTCTGCGCGTAGCGCAGGGCGGTCAGCGATTCCTCGTAGAAACCGCGCTCCGCGAAGACGTTGACGTCGAAGAAACGCGGCGCCGCGAACGCGGCGAGTATGGCGGCCACCACCATGACGGTGACCAGCTCCACCATGGTGAACCCGCGAGGGCCCCGGATCGGAACCCGCGCGGGTGTCTGCGGTCGGCTGCCGCTACGAATCGTAGCTGCCGTTCGTAAAATCAGTCGCAGTTGGCGGTAGAGATGTTGTTGGTGATGGCCGGCTGGGCGTTGGCCGCGGCCTCCGTGTACACGAAGTTGCAGGTCGCAATGTCCTCGTCCTCAATCTGCTGGGTCGTGGCCGTGGAGGTGAAGTCGAAATCGGCGTCATTGGCAACTCCCGCCGCCAGGTGAATCGTCTCGGCATCCGGATAGCCGTTGACGATATCGATCGACTGCCCTTCCATGGTAACGGCCGCGGGCTGACTCTGTGCCAGCCACGCGGCGTGCGCCAAGGCCGCGCCCGAGCGAACCGCCGCCAGGGCGCCGCTCATCTTCGCCTCGCGCGCCTGGGCCTCGAGGCCCGCAAATCGCGGCAGTGCGAAGGCCGACAGAATCCCCAGGATCACGATGACCGTGATCAGCTCAATCAGGGTAAAACCACCTTGCTGCTTCATGACTTTGTCTCCTCTGTCTTGGTTGACTACCATAATGACCTTCGGCGCTGTACGCCGAATCCTACAAACTCAATGGAAAAATAGCATATTTCCTGCCGATTGACCGCTTAATCCTTTGCAGTTTGCAGCCACTCGTGGCGATCCGCGGCGGTCATCGCGATGCCGAGCACCTGGTCCGCCGCGTCATACCCGCCATTGCCGTTTTGGTCCCGGTATTTCAATTCCACCCGCAGGCGTATCCGTTCCACGCCCGGCAGTTCGCTGCGGAAATAGCGGCTGTGGTTGACCCGATAGACGAGATACCGCCCCTTGTTGTCGTAATACCACTGCCCGGGCCGGACCCGTTCGGGGCGGTCGCCGTCGAACGCGCCCGCGTAGCCGGTCGGTTCCATGAACACCACGCCCACGGGGTTGCCGGCCGCCGCCGTTGCCAGATCGGCCATCCTGCCGCTTATCCGGTGGCCGGTCTCGAACATCACCAGTTCGGTGCGCAGGTTCCGCACCGTCAGGTCGTATGCCGTCCTTTCCATTTCCGCCTCCAGGCGCTCGGCGCGACGCATGAACACGGTCATCAGCACGGCGATGCCGGCGATCATGACGAACCACTCGAGTCGCCGGAGGTTCGTCTGCCGCGCCTTGCTTTCCAGGGTCATGAAGCGCTCAACGCCGCAGCTTGACGCTGGCGAGGTCCCACATCGGCAGGAAGACGCCGAGCGCCAGGATCAGCACGAAACCGGCGATCACCGTGATCATGATCGGCTCGATCGTCTGGCTCAGATTCCTGATGTCGTAATCGACCTCGCGCTCGTAGAAACCGGCGACCTCGGCCATCAGGTCGTCGACGGAGCCGGTCTCCTCGCCGACGGTCAGCATCTGGATCACCATGGGCGTGAACATGCCGGTCGCCTGCGCCGTGCGCGACAGGCTGTCGCCGCGCTCGATGCCGGTGCGCATGGCGAGGATGTGGTTGCCGATGTGGACGTTGTCGACGGCGCGCGAGATCACGGTCAGTGCCTGGATCAACGGCACGCCCGCCTGCAGCGCCATTGCGAACGAACGGGCGAAGCGGCCGAGCGTCGCCCGCAGCAGGATGTCGCCGATGATCGGCAGGCGCAGTTTGAAACGGTCCCAGGCCAGCCGGCCGTCGTCGGTATTGACCCAGGCCCGGACCCCGAACACCGCCAGCGCCAGGGCGATGAGCATCACCGGCCAGTAGGCCACGAAAACGTTGGAGGTCCCGATCAGGATGCGCGTCGGCAGCGGCAGATCGACGCCGGCCCGCTCGAACATCCTGGCGAAGGCCGGGATCACGAAGATGTTGATGATGCTGACCGCGACGCCGATGGCCAGCAGCACCATGGTGGGGTAGCGCAGCGCGCTCTTGATGCGCTGGCGCGTGTCCTTTTCCAGTTCCAGATACTGCGCGATCTGGAGCAGCGCCTCGTCGAGGCGGCCGGTGTTCTCGCCGACGCGGACGATGGCCACGAACAGCGTCGAGAAGATTCGCGGGTGCCGCGCCAGGCAGTTCGACAGCTCGCGCCCGGATTCGATGTTGGCATGGATGTCGCGCAGCGCCTCGACCAGCGTTGCGTTGCGCGTCGAGCGGATCAACCCGGCGATGGCCTGATTGATCGGCACGCCGGCGCGCATCAGCGTGTAGATCTGGCGGGTGAAGAGGATGACCTCGGTCAGGTCCGGGGCCTTCGCGCCGAAGCCCTTGAGCAGGGTGTCGAACGACTCGCCGATCGAAGGCCCGCCGGCCAGGACCTCGGCGATGTCCACGGGCGTAACGCCACCGTCCAGGAGCTGCGCCGCGACCGCGTCGCGCGACGCCGCATCGAGCTGGCCTTCGATCAGTTCGCCGCCCCTGCGGCCCCGGTAACGGAAACTGGCCACGACCGCGAACCCCGCCTCAGGCCTGCATCGCCACCGTCGCCGGCGGTTCGAGGGCCTCGATGTCGGCCGACACGCGCATCACCTCGTCCATGGTGGTGACGCCCTGGCGGGCGTATTCGAGGGCGACCTGGTCCAGGGGTCGGTAACCGGCGGCACGGCGCGCGTGCTGGGCAAAGGCGCCGCTGTCGCCGCGCGCCAGCGCCAGGGTCATGTGCTCGTCGAGCTCCAGCAGTTCATAGACGCCGATGCGGCCGGAATAGCCCGTGTTGTTGCACTGATGGCAACCCAATCCATGCACGAAGCAGGCCTCGCCGGCCAGCTCCGGCGCATTCGAGCGCAGCCAGGCGGCGGCCTGCGCCGTCGGCGGTGCGGGCGTCTTACAGCCGGCACAGACCCGGCGGATCAGCCGCTGCGCGAGGATCGCGTGCAGCGCGGAGGCCAACAGGTAGCCCGGGGCGCCCATGTCGAGCAGCCGGTTGATGGTGCTGATGGCGTCGTTGGTGTGCAGGGTCGACAGCACCAGATGGCCGGTCATCGCGGCGCGCAGGCCGATCTCGGAGGTCTCCTCGTCGCGCATCTCGCCGACCAGGATGATGTCCGGGTCCTGGCGCAGGGCGGTGCGCAGCACCCGCGCGAAGGTCAGGCCGATCGCCGGCATCACCTGCACCTGGTTGATGCGCGGCAGGCGATATTCCACCGGATCCTCGACCGTGATGATCTTGGTCTCGGCCTTGTTGAGGCGCTGCAGCGCCGCGTAGAGGGTCGTGGTCTTGCCGCTGCCGGTCGGCCCGGTGACCAGCACCATGCCGTGCGGGCGTTCGATGATCCGCTCGAAGCGCAGCCGGAGTTCGTCCGGCATGCCCAGCTGGTTGAGGTTGAGGACGCCCTGACTCTGGTCGAGCAGGCGCATGACGACCGACTCGCCGTACTGCACGGGCATAATCGACAGGCGCACGTCCACCGCCCGGCCCTTGACCTTGAGCGAGAAGCGGCCGTCCTGCGGCAGGCGCTTCTCGGAGATGTCGAGGCTCGCCATCAGCTTGAGGCGCAGCACCAGCGCGGCGGTGATCCGCTTCTCGTTCAGCACGTGCTCCTGCAACACGCCGTCGACGCGGCTGCGGATGCGCAGCACGCTCTCGTCCGGTTCGATGTGGATGTCGGAGGCCTTGATCTGCAGGGCGTCCTCGAACAGCGTCTGCAGCAGTTTGACCACGGGCGCGTCGGCGACGTCGGCGGCGGCGGCGAGTTCCTGGATGTCGAGATCGGCGTCGCCCAGTTCCTCCTTCAGTTCCTGCGCCAGGCCGGTGATCTGATCGGTATGGCGGTAGACGGTGTCGATCGTCTTCAGCAGGTCCGCCTCCCGCACCACCGCCATGTTGATCGGCTTGCCGAGCAGCCGCGACAGCTCGTCATAGGCGAAGATGTTGGTCGGATCGGGCATGCCGACCAGCACGCCCTCGTCACCGGCCTTGAGCGCCAGCGCCCGGAAGCGCCGGGCCTGGATCTCCGGGATCAGGCGCGCGGTCGCCGGATCCAGTTTGTAATGCACCAAATCGATCATCGGGATGTTGAGCTGGCGCGACAGGAATTCGAGGAATCGGTCTTCGCTGAGATAGCCGTTCTCGATCAGGATGCGGCCGAGCTTGCGACCGCTCTTCTTCTGGTCGGCGAGCGCGAGCTCCAGTTGCTCGGCGGTGATGATGGCGTTTTCGACCAGCAGATCGCCGAGGCGGATTTTCATGCGTGGCGTGGTCATCAGCCCTGCCCCCCCTTCAACACCCGGATTTGCGTCTGCGCGAAATCGCGCAGCCTGGACGCCAGCGCGCCGTCACCCACGGCGCGTTCATAGGCCGCGACCGCGCCGCTATTGTCGCCACTCGCGGCCAGCGAGATGCCGAGCCCCAGCCACCAGACGCCGCGTCCCGGATTCACGGTCAGACACCGCCTATAGGCGGCGATGGCGTCGGCATGACGGCCGGCCCGCTGCGCCAGCGCACCCGTCAGGGCGTGGTACTCGGGATCGACCGCAACGGGCGGCGCGGCACGGCCAAGCGCCGCCAGCGCGCCATCGAGGTCGCCGCGGTCGGCGAGCAGCCGGCCGTACAGCCCCGTCAGGCGATGGTCCGCAGGACTGAGTTGCAGTCCGCGTTCGAGCACGGCGGCGGCTTCGGCCTTGGCACCGTCCTCCATCATCAGCCCGGCCGCCGCCTGGCGGGCGTCGGCCCGCGATTCGTCGACCGCCACGACTTCCATGAACAGGGCCAGCGCCTGGGCGCGGTCGCCTTTGTTCAGGGCAGCGAGGCCCTCGCGATAGGGGTCGCGCGGCTCCGGCGCGGCGGTGGCGGCTTTCATTTCCGCCGGCGGCGACGGCGGGGCGACTGCGACGGTGCTCGCCGCGGGCTCTGCCCGCACCTCCGCCGCCCGCGGCGGTTCCGGCTTCGCCTCGCGCCGTTCGGCCCGTTCGCGGCGCGGCAGGCGGCTGTGCACGGACAGCACGTACCCGGCTTCTGGATCGGCGACGATTTCGGCCGCGCCGAGACTGGCGCCCCGCTCCAGGGCGAACGTGATCCGCAGATCGGCGCCTTCCGCATTCACCGCGATCTCGCGTACCACCCTGGATTCGAACCGCTGCGTATGGCCTTCGACGAAACGCGCATCCTTGAGCACGAGCTCGCCGCCGCCGGCGGTGGCGCGCACGCTGTATTCCACGGGTTTTGCCAACGCCAGTTGCAGCGCCGCGCCCTGTTTCTCGGCGATCACCGCCAGATGCGAAATCTCGATGACTGGTTCGGGCGGCGGCACCGGGTTCGCGACGGGCGGCACCATCGGCTCGGTGACGACCGCCGGCGCCGGCTGTGCGGTCACCGGTGCCGGGCGCGGAGCGGGAACAACCGGTGGAGCAACCGGCTCTTCGGTCAACGGTCGATCGGCAACCGTGAAGAGCCGCATGAAGGCAGGCAGCACGCCCGGATCGACATAGCGGACGGCAATCAGGGCCACGATCGAGATCAGCAGCAGCCACGATAATCCCCGGACCAGCGCCTGCTGTGATTCGCCACGGCGATCGGCGGCGTTCAACCCGGCCAGCACCGCCGTCTCGGTGACGGGTACGCCGCCGCGGCGCTCCGCGAGGTCGGCGAGCATGTGGTTGATCAGGCTCATGTCGGTCTCATATTAGGGCTATCTGGGGCTTATTTGGGGCTCATCGGCTAACCGGCGTGCACACCGTAGCCGACGACCACCGCGACCAGCAGCAGCGAGGCAACGCCGAGCGGACCCCGGATCCAGCGCAGCGTGCGCCGCCAGGTGGAGGGTCTGGCCCATTGCCGGGCATCGGCCGTGTCCTCGATCGCCATGCGCATGTGCAGGCGTCGTACCTGCCGATCGCCGCGGCCGAAGGCCGCCATCAGCGCCTTGTTGGCGAGGATGTTGGCGAGGCGCGGAATGCCGCCGCTGGCCTGATGCAGCAGATCGCGCGCCGCGCGGTGGAACAGGTCGCGGCCCTCGTGGCCGGCCACCGCCAGGCGATGGCGCAGGTACTGATCGAGGGCGACGCGGTTGAGCGGCAACAACTGGTAGGAAAAGGTGATGCGCTGTTTCAGCTGCCTGATCGACGGATTCTCGAGCACCTGATCCAGCTCCGGCTGGCCGAACAGCACCACCTGGATGAGCTTGCTCTTCTCGGTCTCCAGATTGGTGAGCAGGCGCAGCGTCTCCAGCGTCTCGACCGGCATCGCCTGCACCTCGTCCATGCAGACGACGACGCGGCGGCCCTGTTCGTGCAGCGCCATCAGGCCCTCGCTCAGCCGTTTCATGAAGGCATGCTGTTCGTCGGCGCCGGCATGGTCGATGCCGAGCTCGTCGGCGATGGTGTAGAACAGCGCCATCGGCTTGAGATAGGGATTGGGGACGTAGGCGGTGGCGAATTCGCCGCCCAGGCGCCGCAGCAGGGTCCGGCAGAGCAGGGTCTTGCCGGTGCCGACCTCGCCCGTCACCTTGACGAAACCCTCGCCGCTGCGCAGCGCCACCAGCAGGACGTTGAGGGCGTCCTGATAACCGGCGCGGCTCATGAAGAAGGCCGTGTCCGGGGTGATCGAGAACGGCATTTCCTTCATGCCGAAGAATTCGAGGTACATGCTCAGGCCCTCGTCGCGGCGATCGGGTTCATGCGCCGGTCATTGCGGTCCGGTCGTGGCGCCGAACGCGCGGCGGATTCACGGTGCCGTCGGCCCCAGCGCGGGCGCGCCGCTGCGCCTCTCGGCCGCCCATTTGTCGAGCTGCTCGCGCATGCGCCGGAAGTTCTGCGCCGAGGACTGCGTCGCCTCCGACCAGCGGTCGGCGGCATCGATGACCACCGGCCGCATCAGGATGACCAGTTCGCTCTTGACGGTCGAGGTGAGTTTGTGGCCGAACAGCCCGCCGATGACCGGCAGGTCACCCAGGATCGGCGTCTTGGCGTCGCGGTCATTGGTGCGATCCTGCATCAGGCCGCCGATCACCACCACCTGGCCGCTCCGCGCCCGGACGATGCTGTCGGACTCGCGCACGGTGCTCTTGGCGAGCGGGAAGGATTGCGAGGCGCCGCCGACGGAGATCTCCTTCTGCTGCTCGGTGACCTGGCTGACCGACGGGTGGATGTGCAGGGTAACCTCGCCGCCCTCGCTGATCTGCGGCGTCACGTCGAGCGCGATCCCGGAAAAGAAGGGCGTCAGCTCGACGTTCGGAGTCGAGGTCGTCGCCGTTCCGGTCACCGTGGTCGTCGAGATGTCGGTGACGAAGAACTCGTCGGTGCCGACCTTGATCAGGGCCTTCTGGTTATTCATGGTCGAGATGCGCGGGCTCGACAGCACCTGGACGTTGCCCTGGGTCTTGAGCAGCTCGATGAAGGCGGCGAAGTCGTTGCTGTTGACGGCGAGCGCGAACACGCCGCCGAATACCGGCGCCACGGCGCCGGCGATCTCCGCGACACCGGGCGCCAGCGTCACCGTCGAACCGGACGAGCCGCCGACCCCGGTCTCGTTGGTGAGCGCATCGCCGCCGATCTGCATGGGTGTGAAGTCGCCGAACAGGCCGGTCCAGTTGATGCCGGTCTGATAGCCCTCCGACAGTTCGACTTCGAGGATCTTGGTCTCCAGGATCACCTGGCGCTGGGCGATCAATTGGGTGGCGCGCAGGAAGGCCTCGACCTCGCGCAGTTCATTCGGCAATGCCCGCGCCACCACGACGCCGGACTGCGGGCTGACCACGACACTGCGCCCCTGCCCCTCGCCGACGATGGCCTGCACCGCCGTCTGCAACTCGGTCCAGAACGTCGTCTCCGGTTGCGCGGTGCTGATGCGCGTGCCGACCACCGCCCGTTGCTGCTCGCCGCCCGTGCCACCCGACTCGTTCGCGCTGTCCGCACTGCCTTCGTTGATCCCCGGCGCCTGCTGCAGGGTCCCGGAACTGACGAAGGTCGACGACTGCCCGCTGCGGCTGACGTTCAGGTAGTTGATCTGGTAGACCCGCGCCTCCAGACGGGCCGGCAGGACCTGGAAGCCGTAGCCGGTCTGCACGAACTCGTAGCCATAGACGTCGCGTGCTGCTTCCAGCACGTCCGGAATGCCGACGTTCTTGAGGTTGAGGGTGATGCTGCCGGCAACCTCCGGGTGCACCACCATGTTGTATAGCGTGCCGTCGACGAGACTCATGAAGAACTGCGCCGCCGGCACCTCGTTGACCGAGATGTCGAAGCGCTGGGTATCGGTGACCTTGGGGATTTCCGGTGCGGTGAGCCGCACCGACGGCAGCAGGGCATCGGCGACCTCGGTCGGTACCGACTGAGCGGTCGCCGGCCCGGTCGCCGGCCCGGGCGGCGCACTCGCCGCCGGCGCCTCGATCGCCGTATCGATCTTGCCGAGCGTATCGCGACGCGGCGCCAGGTTGTCGCATCCGGCCAGCGCCACGGCAAGCATCGCGCCCGCCGGCACCCACCGCGCCATCAATTTCTTTTTGTTCGCCGTATCCAACCTAGCTTCCCCCTGCAATTCGCACCCTGCCTAGCGTTTGCCCGCCGCGGGCGGGTTCTTGATCGGCTGCCCCAGCAGCTCCAGCGTCAGGCTTTCCCCCTCGTAGTCCAGCAGCACCGCCGACGGTTTGATCTCGATCACCCGGGCGGGGCCGATCTCGTCACCCTGCGCCACCCGTTCGCCGTTGATGATCGCCCAGCGCGCAGCGCCGCTGAACTTGACGGCGCTCAGCCGGTAGTCGATGACCTCCTTCGGCACCTCGACCACCGGTGCCGCGCCCGGCACGTAGTCCGGCGGTCGGGTCGGATCGGGCAATCGTTCGGCCCGCGCCGCGCCGCATGCGAAAGCCGCCGCCAGCGACCCGACGCAGAGAGCGACCCGGATCATAGCTGTATCCAGTCCGGGGCGAGGCTCATGGTATTGACGGTAATCGTGCCCTTGCCGCCCGGATACTCGGTCACCGTGTACGACACCCCCTCCCACAGGAACTTCCACGACAGCGCCTCCAGCGCCTTGAGGTAATCGACCATGTCGAAATAGCTGCCGCTGAACTCCAGGCGGATGCCGTGCAGCCAGGCGCCGGCCATGGCCCGGACCGGCACTGCCGCCGCGGTCTTCGATTGCCGTTCGACGCCGCCCTCCGCCTTCGTCTCGCCTGCCGGCCCGCCCGCAGGCTGCCCTGGTTGCACGGGCCGGCTGCCGAGACCCGTCAGGGCCACGAAATTCAGCCGCTCGAACCTGGCGAGGACGGATTTCAGGACCTCGGCGATCTGCTCCGGCGGCACCAGTTGCGACTGGTTTTCGGCGATGACCCGCCGGGCCTCGTCGATCTGCCCCCGCGCCGCGGCGATGGCGGCCTTGGTCTCGGCGTCCGGATCGCGCCTGCCCCGCTCCTCGATGGCCTTCGCTTCCGCCTTCAGGACCTCGATCGACGCGCGTTTCTGGTCGATGTCCTGCATGACCGAGCGCTGCCGCGCGTGTACCGGCTGCATCGCGATCGAGTCCCACAGGAACAGCAGCACCGCCAGCGTGGCGAGGAACAGCAGCGCCCGTTCCTTGACCGGCTTGGCGTCGAGCCTGGCGATCTGCTCCTTGACGCTAGCCATTGCCGCCCGCCTTTTTCGCCGCCTCGGGCCGTTTCAGGCCACCCGCCGAGACGAAGAAATCGACGCGCAGGGGATCGTCCTGCGGGCGCGTCAATTCGAGTTCACCGAAGGCCTTGCCGGCGAACGAGGGTTCGCTGCCCAATTGCTGCAAGTACAACGGGACCATCTCGGGTGCCAGCGCATGACCGTCCAGCGCCACCGCCCGGCCGCCCGCGCCGACCTCGATGCCGGAAAGCCAGGTGCCCTCGACGTGCTGGCGGGCCAGCGCCTCGAAATAGGGCGACAGGCCGGCGGCATTGCCGAGCGCGCCGCTGGTGAGCATGTCGGCGAGCTGCCGGAGTTCGTCCAGTTGCAGTTGCAGATCGGCCAGTTCGTTTTCGAGCATCTGGCTCTTGACGCGCTCGGGAAACCTGACCCGCATCTCCTCGACCTGCGTCGTCGCCGTCTGCTCCTCGGCGGTAGCGATGGCGAGTTGCTGCTCGACTCTGGCCAGTTCCACCCGCTGCATCGCGTAAACCCCGGCCATTGCCACCGTGGCCACCAGCAGCAATTGCAGCAGCAAACGCGCCGGCAGCACCGTCTTCCGGCGCCGGAACTGCGGCTGAAACAGATTGACCTGCTGCATCATGCCGGCCTGACCTCCGTGCGCAGGGCCGCGGCAATGGCCGGCAGGCAGCGCACCTGCATCTCCGGGCTCAGCTTGCCGCGGACGTCGATCAGTTCATTGAGATCCAGCACCCGGCAGGGCAGGCCCAGCTGGCTCTTCAGATATTCGGCGACCCCGGCAACCGGCCGTCCCAGCGGCCCCAGCACCAGACCCGCGATCGGCGGCACGGTGAAGTGGCTCTCGTAGTAGTCGAGCGAACGCTGCACCTCGATCACCACCGAATCCAGCCAGCCTTCGATCTCGGGCGTCACCGTGTCGGCCTGCTGCTGCCAGAGGATTTCGGTCCCGGCCTGCAGGCGGCGCGAAAAGTAGAGCGTGGCCTGGCGGGTCAGCGTGATGAGCCCCTGATTGCGCGCGAGGTACACGAAGGCGACGCCGCCGACATCCTCGGGGAGCAGCGCCGTCACGTTGCGCAGGCAGAGTTCGGGGATGTCGATGGCCGTCAGTTTCAGTCCGGCGTCGAGCAGCAGGTCGGCGCGCTGCTTGATCACTGAGGCGCGCGCGGCGACCACGAAGACCTGACGGCTGCGATCCGAACCCTTCTGCGCCGGCACTTCGAAGAAATCGATGACCGCCTCGTCGACCGAAAAATCGAGCAGGTCCTTGACCCGCCAGCGCATGGCCCCGGCGAGTTCGGCCTTGGGGACGTCGGGCGCTTCGACCAGCATCAGGCTGTAGGCGTTGAGATCGAGGGCGCTGGTGCAGGCGATGCGGTTGAAGCCGCCGTCCTTGACCATGCGGTTGACCGCCGCCTGGCGGGCGTCGGTGTGGTCGGGGGTAGGGAAAAACTGACAGAGGTCGAGGCTGGGCGGGACGCCGTGCTCCCTGCGGACGACTGCGGCAGCGACGCCATCGGCGGCAGGACACACCGCCAGCAGACCGTTCCCAAAGGATCTCTTGCCAATCCTCACTGTGGACCGCGCCCCCCGCCACGGGGAATTATCGAACCGTGGACGACGTATTAACCACTTATCTTGCGGGATTTTGACAGGGTTGAATCAGAAGTCAATGATTTCCATGGGATTGAAGCACGCTGGCGCTACCACGGTTCGCGGATGTAGATGTGCCGGCTCGGCCCGGCGTAGATGCCGAAGGTGACGTCGGCGGAGGGGTCGTCGTCATGAGCGGCATCGCCATCCCAGTCGTAGCGCAACCAGGACGAAGTGCCTAGGGTCAAGGTCGCGCTGCCGGTATTGCCCGCGCCCGGCGCCGACAGGCGCAGCGGATCGGCCGGCACGGACCGGCCGTTGACCAGGGTTACCGGCGCCGCCGGCCCGATCACGTTCGTCTCGCCGGCCGCCAGGTTGCCACGGAAATTGCCCAGGGTCGCCCCGCTGCTGTATTGGGTGCAATCGTCATCGGCATGGGTGATGAAGGCGCCACCGTCGAAATACTCGGCACGCACCGGGACGTCGAGCGGCAACAGTTCGGAACCATAGGCGTTGGCCAGGGCCAGCCGCCCCCAGCGCATGGCCTTGCCGGAGCTGAAGGCGATGCCATTGCCGGCGGTCGCGGCGCCGAACGTCGCCGGATTGCCGCCGTAGGCGATGGCGTCGGCGTCGATCACGTTGATGGCGAGCGCGATCTCGCCGTCGAACGGCGCGGCCGGCGAACCGCGACTGAAGGCGAGCCCCGCCCCGTCATCGAACGTCAGAGTGCCGGTACCATTGCCGGTATCGGCGATGATCGGATCCGGGGCCGGCAATCCACCGGTATCGAGGGCGCCGGTCAGCGCCGTATAGACCTTGCCGGTCAGCGATGCGTTGGTGATCTTCCACCAGGCGCCTGTGTAATTTCGGGTCGTGGCGCCCTGCTTGTTGCGGGCGGTGAGCGTGATGACCGGGGCCGTTGCGTAACCGAAGGGCTGGCCGATGTAGGTGAAGCCGCCCGCCGCGCAAGCAGTCGAGAACGATGGCACGTTCTGGATGGCGTTGAAGTCGAAGGGCGTGAAGCGTCCGACCACCCCGCCGCTGCCGGCGATGTCGACCCCCGGCGTGCCGAGGTAAGCGCTCGCCGTTCCGTTCATGGTGAAGCTGCCGACCTCGGTGTACTGGAGGTTCCCGGGCGCGGCCGAACCGCCGCTGAAACTCGCCTGCGCGACGGTGCCGTTGTTGAGCGTCCCCAGGGTGCCGCCCGTAGGCGTAAATGGCGCCGCCGCGGTGAGTGTCGTCGCCCAGGCGTACCTGGGTGTCACCCCGTTGTTGCCGAGATTGGCGCCGGCGTCCGGCACGCCGTCGTTGTTCGCGTCGTCGGCGGCCGACCAGAGGACACCGCGCACCGTGGCGGCGAAATCCTCGCCGGCCTTGGTGAATATGCCTCCGGCCGGCGTGTTGGCGGCCGGATTGCCGGTCACCTGGATATCGAGGCCGAGCGGTCGCACCGTCAGGGCGGCGCTGCTGCCGGTGATGTCCACGCCGGTCGCGAAATTACGGCTGTCGTCGCGGAAATTGAGGGTGTACTTGCCGACATCGGTCGTCACCAGATTGAAGTTGACGACGCCGAAGACGAATCCGAACCAGAGATTGTTCACGCCCGTGCCGCCCGGCGCGGCGTTGGGCAGGGAAACCCCGTTGATGGTCGGCGCGGTGCCGGACGGATCGGCCGCGTCCCGGGTAATCCAGGCATCGAGGTGGCGGTTGCCGCTGTAGCCGGTGGCGATGGCGCAGACTCCGGTCGACGGGTCCTTGCGCCACATCTCTACCTTCATCCCGTGGTTGCGCCCGGCGACGACCGTTGTGCCAAGCGCATCGGTCGGCGTGATGACGAAGGCATTGTCGCGAAACTGGATCGTCCCCGAGGTAGTGCTGGTCGACGGCAGGGTGTTGTCGACGACGGTGATGGTGAGGTCGTCGGCGTGGCGGTTATCCAGGCTCAGCACGATGTCGCCGCTGTCGCCGGCCACGAAGGTGTAGGACGCAGCGCCGTCGTCGGCCGTGCCGTTGGCGAGCGTGCCCAAGGCGGCTACGGCCGACCAGTCGCCGTGGTTGGACTGGACGCTGATGTTGATCGTGCCGGTGTAGCCGGTCAGGGTAGCGTTCGCCGCATCCTTGGCGGCGATGGTCACGGACAGCGGCGTACAGGTGCTGGCCGAGGTACTCGCCGTGATCGTGAAATGGTGGATAGCGGCCGTGCAGGTAGTCGTGCCGCCCACGGCGGCCTGGTCGGCCGCCGTATAGGTGAAATCGGTGTTGTTGCCGATCTGCACATCGCCGGCGCTGATGACCGCGCCCTGGATATCGGTGTTGATGCGGAACTGGATGTCGGACCCCGATCCGGGGGCGTAGAGGATGCCGACGAAATCCTTGGTCGAATCGGCGGCCGACTGGTCGCCGAATTGAGCGTCGGCGCCCGGATACAGGAACACCTGGAAGTTGCCGACACTGCCGCCGGAGTTGATTTTGTAATCGTTGCCGGCTTCGAACTTGTCGCCGATGAATATCTTCACCACCCCGGCGGGCGATATGGCGATCGTGCCGGTCTTGCCCATATCCAGTTCGTCGATGAAATAGGTCCCGGGAGCGAAGACGGCGGTGGCGTTGTTGTTGATTGTCAGCTTGTCGATGTAGTAGGTGCCGCCGGAGGTGGCAAACGTCGCATCCGTCCCGGCTGTCCAGTTGCTCACCGTGATGTCGTTGTAGGAGCCCGAGGCGATGCTGGAGGTGCCGGCGGAACTAACAGTGACGTTGGTGGTTCCCGTGGCGGGGAAGCTTGCCGGTTCAAGGCTGGGGAGCGTCGGCGCCGGTGACGGATTGGTGCGAGTGCCGTTGGGGTTGAGGGCCCTGCCCGAGCTGCCGGAAGGCACATTGGCGGCGTCCGGCGAACCGACGCCGTCGACGATGGTCGAGTTGTTGCCGATCTGCAGGCTGCCTCCGCCATAAGTCGCGTGACTGCTGGGCAGGGACCCGCACACCGCCATGACGCCTGTTGCCGCCAGGGTGGCGACGGCCGCTACCGCGATACGCGCAATCGTTCGAATATTCATAGGGAAATCATAGCGGTTGGCGGCGGCGGCGGCCCGTGACCCGATTCGCATTCGCCGCCACAGGCGCCTTGGCCCGCCGGTCATTCCGCCCGGGGTTCACGCGCCAGGAGCGACTGCACCGCCTCCCGGGGCGTGCATTCGCCGCGCAGCAGCCGTGCCACCTGCATCGCGATCGGCATCTCGACGCCGTACTTGCGGGCGAGGCCGGCCACGGCCTGCGCCGTGCGCACGCCCTCCACCGCCTGCCCGATGGCGGCAATCGCCGCCTCGACGCCTTCGCCGCGGGCGAGCGCGAGCCCCAGGCGCCGGTTGCGGGATTGATCCTGGGTGCAGGTCAGGACCAGGTCGCCGAGACCGGCCAGACCCATGAAGGTGTCGCGGCGCGCGCCCATGACCGCGCCGAGGCGCATCACTTCGGCCAGTCCGCGGGTGATCAGCGCCGCGCGGCTGTTGGCCCCGAAGCCGAGGCCGTCACTCACCCCGGCCGCGATTGCCAGCACGTTCTTCACCGCCCCGCCCACCTCGACGCCGAGCACGTCGTCGCCCCGGTAGGCGCGAAAGGTGCCGCCGTGCAGGCGCGCAATCAGATCGGCGGCAAAATCGGCGCTGGCCGATGCCACCACCACCGCGGTCGGCAACCCCGCCGCCACCTCGCCGGCAAAGGTCGGACCGGAAATGACTGCCGTCGGGTGCTGCGGACCGAGTTCGGCCTCGACGATCTGGTGCGGCAGCAGGCCGGTCTCGATCTCTATGCCCTTGCAGGCCAGGGCGACGCCGATCCCGGTTCCACCCGCCTGCCTGACCAGCGCCAGAACCTGGCGCAGGCCGTGGCATGGGACGGCGACGATCAGGCTCCCGGCCTGCCGCAACCCGTCGGCGAAATCAGCGATGATGGTCAGGTGCCCGGGGAACGGCATGCCCGGGAGATAACGGGCGTTGGTGCGGTCGCGCGCCAGCGCGGCGAGCCCGCCCGAATCCCGCCCCCACAGTAGCGCCGGATGACCGTTGCGGGCGACGAGGATCGCAAGCGCGGTACCCCAGGAACCGGCACCCGCGACCAGGAGGGGCGAGCGCGCAACCACGATGCCGGCCGCCGAGTCCTAGTACCTCAACCCGTAAGTTTGCGTACATGCCGAGACACGCATCCGCGCGCCGAGTGCGCGAAGCGAACCGCAGCCATAGCGGTAGCTATGGCGAGGATGAGCGACAAAGCAATCGGCGATGCGGGGCGTGTCGAACATAGCGAAACTTGCGGGTCGAGGTACTAGTGCTGGGTGTCGGCGGCGGCCGCAGGCTGGCCCTCGGCCGCCTGCCGCTGGCGCTGTAGCTGCTGCGCGTAGAGCGCCTCGAAATTGACCGGCGACAGCAACAACTGCGGGAAGCCGGCCTTGCCGACGATATCGGAGATGGCCTCGCGCGCGAAGGGGAAGAGGATATTCGGGCAGGCCGTTGCCAGCACCGCGCCCAGAAACTGCTCCGGGAAGCCGCCGATGTTGAAGATCCCGGCCTGGTGAACCTCCACCAGATAGGCGGCCTTGTCCTCGAACTTCACGGTCACCGTGACGGTGAGCACGACCTCGTAGATGTCGTCGGCAAGTTTGCTGGCGGTGTTCGCGAGCTGGATGTCGACCTTGGGCCGCCATTCCTCGGTAAAAACCTGCGGCGTGTTGGGGGCCTCGTAGGACAGGTCCTTCAGATACACCTTCTGTATGGCCAGGTGCCCGGTCTGCGGGCGGTTGTCCGCCGCCGCGGGCTCGTTGTTCGTTTCTGCTTCGCTCATCGAATTGCCTTCCGGTTGTTTTGGTGAACTGGGTTCAGGTCTGCTTGCCGCGGGCGATGGGGAGATTGTCCTGCCGCCAGGCGCCAACACCGCCGCGCAGGGAGAACAGTTTTCCGAGTCCCGCCTTCTTCAAGACCGCCCCCGCGCGCATCGAGGTGTGGCCAGCGTCGCAGCAGAGCAGGAGCGGCCGCTCGTTGAACTTCCGCACCTCCGCCAGCCGCTCTCCCAGCCTGGCCATGGGGATATTGACGGCGTTGGCAATGTGCCCCTGCTGGAATTCGGCGGCCTCGCGCACGTCGATGACCACCGCATCCTCGCGATTGATCAGCCGCACGGCCTCGGCGGTTCCTACCTGCGCGGCGGCGGCGCCCATGCCGCCCATCAGGTTGCCGGCCAGCGCCGCCAGCAAGGCCACGAAGGTCATGCTCAGTACCCAGTGGTTGGCGACGAACTCGGCGAGCTGCTGCATGGGAACCGGAATCTCCTGAGACGGCCGGGACGGCTTTTCATGATACACTTTTCCGCATCGCGCTCGCACCCGCAATCGCTGCCGCAACAGTCCCTTGACGACGCCGATCCCGCCCCCCATCCAGCCTCTGGTCCTCGTGGTCCTCGACGGCTGGGGCTACAGCGAGAGCACGCAGTACAACGCCATCGATGCCGCCCTCAAGCCGGTCTGGGATCGGCTGTGGAAGACCCGGCCGCACACGCTGATCAGCGCCTCGGGGGTGGACGTCGGCCTCCCCGACCGGCAGATGGGCAACTCCGAGGTCGGGCACATGCACCTTGGCGCCGGGCGCGTCATCGACCAGGATTTCACCCATATTTCGAACACCATCCGTGACGGCGATTTCTTCGACAATGCCGTGCTCAAAGAGGCGTTTGCGCAGGCGGCGCGGACCGGACGGGCGGTGCATGTACTCGGCCTGCTGTCGCCGGGCGGCGTGCACAGCCACGAAGACCACATCCTCGCGATCATGGAGCTGGCCAGCCGCTGCCAGGTGCGGAACGTCTACGTCCATGCCTTTCTCGACGGCCGCGACACCCCGCCCAAGAGCGCCGCCGAATCGATTCAGGCGGTCATGCTCAAGTTCAACGAGCTGGGCCGCAACGGCCGTGTCGCCTCGATTATCGGCCGTTACTTCGCCATGGATCGGAACCGGCACTGGCAGCGGACGCAGGAGGCCTGGGACCTGATCGTCGACGGCTACGGCAAGCACGAGTCCTCCGACCCGCTGATCGCGCTCGACGCCGCCTACGGGCGCGGCGAGACCGACGAGTTCGTGCGTGCGACCGTGATCGTCCCGCGTGGCGGCCGGCCGGTCCGCGTGGAAGACGGCGACACCGTGGTCTTTGCGAACTTCCGGGCCGATCGCGCCCGCCAGCTCACCGAGGCATTCGTCGAACCGCGTTTCGGCCACTTCGTACGCCCGCGCCTGCCGGCACTGGCGGCCTTCGTCACCATGACCCGCTACAGCGACGACTTCCGGGTGCCGATCGTCTTTCCGCCGGAGCACATCGGCAACACCCTGGGCGAGTACGCCGCCGGCCTCGGCCTGACCCAGCTGCGGATCGCCGAAACCGAGAAGTACGCGCACGTGACGTTCTTCTTCAACGGCGGCGAGGAGCGCGCGTTCCCCGGCGAGGACCGCATTCTGGTGCCCTCGCCGCACGTCGCCACCTACGACCTGAAGCCGGAGATGAGCGCCGTCGAGGTCACCGACCGCCTGGTCGAGGCCATCCGCAGCCGCAAGTACGGCGTCATCATCAGCAACTTCGCCAACGCCGACATGGTCGGTCACACCGGCCGATTCGAGGCCGCGGTCAAGGCCGTCGAGACCCTCGATGCCTGCCTGGGCCGCATCGAGGCGGCGGCGGCCGAGGCCGGCATGGAGCTGCTGATCACGGCCGATCACGGTAATGCCGAGATCATGCGCGAGGTCTCGACCAAGCACTTCATCGGTCAGCCGCACACCGCCCATACCAGCAACCGGGTGCCGCTCATCTACATCGGTCGGCCGGCGGCGATGAAGGATGGCGGCTCGCTCGCCGACGTCGCCCCGACCATGCTGCGCATCATGGGCCTGCCGCAACCCCGGGAAATGACCGGGCGGCCGCTGCTCAAGTTCACCGCCGCGCCGGCACAGGTGCCGGCGACCTGACCATGGCGCGCCGGGCAGCCGCAAGCGCCAGCTGCCTCGCCCTCGCCGCCGCACTGACGGTCCCGACCGCGGCTGCCGAAGGGCCCCGCCCTGATGAGCTGAAGGCGCTGCAGCAACGCATCGACCAGGCCGAAAGCGCCCGCCAGGAAGCGGCAACCGAGGCCGGAGCGGCGGTGGCGGAGCTGCGCCGGCACGAACTGGCCATAGGCACCACCGCCACCCGACTGCGGGAGATCGAGCAGGGTATCGCCGGCCGCACGGCGACGCTCAAGGACCTCGCGGCGCGGCGCGACGGGCACGCCCGGCGGCTGGAGGAATTGCGCGCCGGCCTGGCCCGGCAGATTCGGGCGGCCTACCTCGACGGCAGCCGTCAGGACACCATCAAGCTCCTGCTCTCACAGGACGACCCGCGCCGACTGTCACGGATGATGACCTACCATGGCCACGTCGCCCGGGCGCGCGCGGGACAGATCGATGCCGTGCGCGCCGAGCTCAAGGCGATCGAGGACCTCACCCTGGCCGTGAAGCTGGAGAATGACCGCCTCCGGCAGTTGCAGGCCGAACAGGCCAGGGGCATGGCGGACCTCGCTTCCTTGCGACGGGTGCGCAGCGAGGCCGTCGATCGCCTGCAGGCACAGATGCAACGGCGCGAGGCGGAACTGGAAACCCTGAAGGCCGATGCCCGGCAGCTCGAGTCCCTGATCGAGACGCTGGCCAGGAAACCCGCGGCGGCTCCGGCCGACGAGTCGCCATTCGGCAAGCTCAAAGGCAAACTCGCCTGGCCGGTCGCCGGCAGCATCGCCCGGAAATTCGGACAGGCGACCAACCGCGCGGCCGATGGCGGCGAGCTGACCGCCCGCGGCGTCTTCCTGACCGCGGCCGCCGGCACCCCGGTGCGGGCCGTGGCCACCGGGCGCGTGGTCTTCGCCGACTGGTTCCAGTCCCTCGGCATGCTGCTGATTGTCGATCACGGCGACGGCTACATGAGCCTGTACGGCCACAACCAGTCACTGACGCGCGCGGTCGGAGAGACAGTGGCGGCGGCAGACACGATCGCGATGAGCGGCGACAGCGGCGGCATCGCCGAACCGGGCCTGCACTTCGAGATTCGGCGCAACGGCACCCCGCTCAATCCGGCCCACTGGTGCCGCTGACGCCAGACGGCGACCACGGCGACCGCACCGATCCCGCCAACCACACTGCCTTGTCACCCGTCGGTAACCGCCTGTATCCTTTGCCGTCCCAACCCGCGATCCGCCCATGAATTCTCCCCGCATCCACCGCGCCATCATCAATTTCTCGCTGCTGACGATAGGCCTCGTCGCCGGCCTTCAGCTCGCCATCGGCCAGAACGAGTCGGCAGACGGCCAGGGCGCGGAAACGGCCCTGCCGCTGGAGGAACTGCGGGTATTCACCGAGGTGTTCGCCAAGGTCAAGAGCGACTACGTCGAGGACGTCAAGGACAAGGGCCTGCTCGAGAGCGCCGTGCGCGGCATGCTGGCCGGCCTCGATCCGCACTCGACCTACCTCGACCCCGAGGAATACAAGGTGCTGCAGGAAGGCACCTCGGGGGAGTTCGGCGGCCTCGGCATCGAGGTCGGCGTCGAGGACGGCTTCATCAAGGTCATCGCCCCGATCGACGACACCCCGGCGCAGAAGGCCGGCATCCAGTCCGGCGACCTGATCATCAAGATCGACGAGACGCCGACCAAGGGCATGTCGCTCAATGACGCGGTCGAGAAGATGCGCGGCAAGCCGGGTACCGGAATCAATCTCACCATCGTCCGCCAGGGCCAGGACAAGCCGCTGCAGATCGTCATCAAGCGCGACATCATCAAGGTGGCGAGCGTCAAGAGCCGCACCCTGGAACCCGGGTTCGGCTACGTCCGCATCTCCCACTTCCAGCAGCACACCGGCAACGACCTGCAGCGCACCCTGGACACCCTGAAGCGGGACAACGGCGACAAGCTCAAGGGCCTGGTCCTCGATCTGCGCAACAATCCCGGCGGCGTCCTCAACACCGCGGTCGAGGTCTGCGACGCCTTCATGGACAAGGGCCGCATCGTCTACACCGAGGGCCGGGTCAAGGATTCACAGCTCGAGTTCAACGCCAGGCCCGGCGACTCGGTCAATGGCGCGCCGATCGTCGTCCTCGTCAACGGCGGCTCGGCCTCGGCCGCGGAGATCGTGGCCGGAGCGCTCCAAGACAGCGAGCGCGCCGTGATCATGGGTTCGCGGACCTTCGGCAAAGGCTCGGTGCAGACCATTCTACCGATGAACAACGGCGCTGCCCTGAAGCTCACCACCGCCCGTTATTTCACCCCGGCCGGCCGCTCCATACAGGCTCAGGGCATCGTTCCGGACATCCCGCTCGGTAACGTCAGGATCGCGGCCGCCGAAGGTGATGGCGCCGAAGGCGTGAAAGAGAGCGACCTGGCCGGACACCTGCAGAACGAAAGCGAAACCAAACCGCTGGACCAGGTCAAGAAGCAGATGCAGTCGGCCGGGGCGCCCAAGGACGAGGGCGCGGACACCGATTACGAACTGCACGAAGCCCTGAACCTGCTGAAGGGCATGGTGCTGCTGCAGGAGCGCAGCGGCCGGACCTCCTGACCGGCCCATGGCGGCGCGGGCGCGGGGCATGGCACCGGCGCTGGCACTGGCGCTGTTGACCTGCCTCGGCGCCGACCTTACCGCCGCCGAAGCCGACTCGCCGCCGGCGATCGGCCTCATCATCGACGACGTCGGCTACCGCCTGCACGACGGCCTGCGCGCCCTCGCACTTCCGGGGCCGCTGGCCTACTCGGTCCTGCCCCACTCGCCCAATGGCGCCGAGTTGGCCGCCGCGGCGCGGCGACTCGGCAAGGACGTGCTGCTGCACCTGCCCATGCATGCCCAGGAGAACAACCACCTGCTCGGTCCCGGGGCCTTGATGGAGGGCATGTCGCAGGGCGAATTCCTCGCCACGCTCGACGCCGATCTCGCCTTCGTGCCCGGCGCCATCGGCCTCAACAACCACATGGGCAGCCTGCTGACCCGCAGGCAACAGCCGATGCGGTGGCTGATGGAGGCGCTCATGGCGCGCGGCGGCGATCTGATCTTCATCGACAGCCGCACCAGCGGCGCCACCGTCGCCGGCGCGACTGCCAGCGCCGCCGGGGTGCCGCTGCTCAATCGCGATGTCTTCCTGGACAACGAAACCGACCCCGCCTACATCCGGGGCCAGTTCGAACACCTGACCGCGAAGGCCCGGGAGACGGGCGCTGCACTCGGCATCGCCCACCCGCGTCCCGAGACCATCGCGGTGCTGGCCGAGGTGCTGCCGCAACTGCAACGGGCCGGCATTCGCCTGGTCGCCCTGCCTGAATTGTTCGCCATCCAACAGCGGAGGAATCCAACATGGCAACCGTCCTTGTCCCACTCGCCCAGGGTTGTGAAGAACTAGAGGCCGTCACCGTCGTCGACCTGCTGCGCCGGGCCGGCATCAACGTGGTCACCGCCGGCCTCGACGACCGGCCGGTCAAGGCCAGCCGCGGCGTGACGCTGATCCCGGACACGACCCTCGACGAGGCCCTGGAAAAGTCCTACGACATGATCGTGCTGCCGGGGGGGCTACCCGGCGCCGATCACCTCGACAATGACATGCGGATCCGCGAGGCGCTGAAAAATACCTTCGACGGCGGCCGGTACGTGGCCGCCATCTGCGCCGCCCCCAAGGTGCTGGCCGGCCTGGGCCTGCTGCGCGGCCGCAACGCGACCAGCTACCCGGGCGTTCTCGACCGGATGACCGTGCCGGGCATGCGCTACACGGGTGAGGCGGTCGTCGTCGACGGCAAGGTCATCACCTCGCGCGGGCCCGGCACCGCCGTGGACTTCGCCCTCACCCTCATCGAACAGCTTACCGGCAAGGACAAACGCGACGAGGTCGAGCGCGGCCTGGTGCGCTGAGGTTTCAGATCAGGCAGGCGGCAAGCAGCGGGTCGGCGGCCTCCAATAGCGCGTTTCCCGGATGATGCGGGTTTGTCGTCATCGGTGACATGCTACGTCCCTGCCTCCGGGGCGATCAGGATGACATCGGCGAAGTAGGCGGCATAGCGCCGGGTATCGCGGGTCAGTATGGGCGATCGCGAAACGGCGGCATGGGCGCCGATGAAGAAATCGGCCAGCACGTTGCTCTTCTTTCCACCCTGTCGTCGATAGCGCGCGAAGGCCTTGCCGGCGAGAAACAGCGCGGGCCGGGGAATCTCGATCATCGTCAGGCCCAGGTCATCGACGGTGCGATCCAGGGCCTCGACCGTCGAAAAGGTCAGCGACAATTCCGCGTAAATGACCGGGTTGATGACGAGGCGGTGAATCTTGGACTGCGCTCGCAGCCGGTCGATGGACCAGTCCGCCCATTCCGGATCGTCTTCCAGAACGTCGACCAGCACATTGGTATCGACCAGCAGCATCAAGCCTCGCCGCGCAGCAGGGCCATCAGATCGTCGGTGCGCCACTTCACGTCGGCCTTGCCGCGCGCCGCCTCGAAACGATCGGGCTTGCGACCGGGCCGCGCACCTGCCTTGTGAATCACGACATCGCCTTCGCGATTCACAGTGAAATCAACGGCGCAGCCAGGTGCCAGATTCAATGCATCTCGAATCTGCTTGGGAATAGTGACCTGCCCTTTGCTTGTGAGCGTGGTTGCCAATTGCTGACCCCCTCAGTATTACGGTGATTCAGATTGTAATACTACAGGGCAGGAACGGCGATTGGCGATTCGGGATTGCCCAAGCCCTCATCCTCATCCACTTTGCTCGGCGCCCCTGCGCCAGGGAACCGTGTGGCCTGGTGCGTTGAGGTTTCAGACCAGGCAGGCGGCGACGAGCAGAACGCTCACCAGGGCGTGGGCGGCGATGGTGGAGCGGATGACGGGGATCAGCGCCGCATCACCCGTATGAACCGCCGCCGGCAACTTCAGCGCGGCATGAACGGCGGGCAGGAGACCGGCGAGGGCGATGAGCGCCATCGCCGGCAGCAACCGCCACAGTGCGGCGGCGGCGATGGCCAGCCCGGCGGCGGCGGGGAACAACAGGTAGCACGCAATCGCCTGTTCGATCCCCAGTGCCACCACCAGCGTCCGCTTGCCTGCCTTGACGTCCCAGGCGAAATCCGGGAATTGATTGACGTACAGGATCGCCGCCACCAAAAATGACGGCGGCAGGGCGATGAGCAGTGCCGGTGCCGACCACATCCCGGTCTGAACGACATGGGCGCCCTGCACCGCCAGCACGCCGAAGTCGAGGCCCACCACAACCTCGCCCCAGCCGCGGTAGTTGAGCGCCAGTGGCGGCGCCGAATAGCACCAGCCGCCGAGCACCCCGACCAAGCCGATCCACAGCAGCGGCAGACCGATAATCGCCACGAGTCCCAGCCCGAGCATCACGGCGGCGGCAAGCAGCGCCATGCCATAGGCGCGGGTCTGCGCGGGGGTCAGCAGGTCGCGCTGGATCATGCGGCTGCCGCCGGCATAGGGCGAGAGTGGCCGGGGGTTGCGGTTGTCGGCGCCGCTTTGCCAGTCGAAATAGTCGTTGAGGACATTAACCCCGGCGTGGCACAGCACACCCGCGATCAGCGACAGCAGCAGCAGCCCGGCGTCGAACATCCGGTGCTCGCGCCAGGCGATCGCAGCACCGAGCAGGATCGGCAGGACAATGACGGTGAAGAACTGCGGCCGGGTAGCAAGTATCCAGCGCTTGACGGTGGCGACACTCACTCGTCGGTGAGCGCGGCGGCGAGGATCGCGACGCCCAGACCGCCGAGCAGCCAGACCGTCGCCGGGGCGCGGCCCAGCATGGCCGGTGCATAGCCGTCCAGACCGAGCAGCACGGCTGCCGCCACCACGAGACCGGTGCCGATCACCGCCAGCACCGTGCGCTGATTGGCGCGGCGCAGTTCGGCGCGCAGTTCGTCGATCTGCGGGTCACGGGTTTCGACCTTGAAGCGGCCGGTGCGCGCCTGCTCGATCAGCTCGAACACCGCGGCCGGCGCCTCCGGCAGGCGTTCGGCCCAGGTCGGCAGCCGATCACGCGCCGTGTCCAGCAGCTTGCGGACGCTGACCCGGTTCATCATCCACTTCTCCAGCGACGGCCGCGCGGCCGCCCACAGGTCCATATCCGGACAAAGCTGCCGTCCCACGCCCTCGACGTTGACCAGCGTCTTCTGCAGCAGCAGCAACTGCGGCAGGATCTTCATGTTGAAGCGCTGCGCGGTCTGGAACAGCCGCAACAGCAAATGGCCGACGGAGATGTCCTTGATCGGCCGGTCGAAGATGGGCTCGCAGACGGCGCGGATGCCGAACTCGAAATCGTCCACGCGCGTGTCCCGCGGTACCCAGCCCGACTCCACATGCAGTTCCGCGACCCGCCGGTAGTCGCGGTTCATGAAGGCCATGAAGTTCTCGGCGAGGTAGCGCTGGTCGAAGTCGCTGAGCGACCCCATGATGCCGAAATCGACCGGCACGAAACGTGCCCGGCCGCCGCCGATCGGCGCCACGAACAGGTTGCCGGGGTGCATGTCGGCATGGAAGAAGTGATCGCGGAACACCTGCGTAAAGAACAGATCAACGCCGGCCTCGGCCAGCCATTTCATGTCGATCCCCGCGGCCTTGAGCGCATCGACGTCATCGACCCGGATACCGGAGATGCGCTCCATGACCATCACCTTGCGCCGGGTCAGGTCCCAGACCACCTCCGGCACGTAGATCTCGTCGGAGTTCTTGAAATTGCGGCGCAGCTGCGAGGCGTTGGCCGCCTCCCGCAGCAGGTCGAGCTCATCGAGGATGGTCTTCTCGAACTCGGCGACCACCCCGGTCGGCTTAAGCCGCCGGCCCTGCGCCCAGTAGCGCTCCAGGGCCTCGGCAACGATGTACATGAGGCCGATGTCGCGACGGATGGTGCCGGCGATGTTGGGCCGCACCACCTTGACGATCACCTCGCGGCCATCCTTCAGCCGCGCCGCGTGCACCTGGGCGATGGAGGCCGAGGCCAGCGGCACCTCGTTGAACTCGGCGAAGACCTCCTCCAGCGGATGGCCGTAGGCCTTCTCGATGATGGCGCGGGCCTGCGAACCCGGGAACGGCGGCACCCGATCCTGGAGCCGGGCCAGTTCGTCGGCGATGTCGTCCGGCAGCACGTCGCGGCGGGTGGACAGGATCTGCCCGAACTTGACGTAGATGGGTCCCAGATTCTCGAGGACATGGCGGATGCGCTCGGCGGTCGGTGCGTACTTGCGACGCCGCCAGTTCCACGGCAGCAGGTAGAGCAGGAAGCGGAAGGAATTGAACAGCGGCGTGTTGAGGATGATCTCGTCGACGCCGTGCCGGATCAGCGTCGTCTGGATGGCGAACAGGCGGAAGAACTGTCCGGGCGTGATCATGGCGCGCGACGCTCGGGAACCCTGCCGCCGGCTCAGGCCGGCTGCGCCCCGCCCGCACCCTGGCGCAGGCGGGCGATCCGCGCCTCCAGTCGCTCGGCGGCGTCGCGCAGGTCGTCGACCTCGGCATTGAAGCGATCGACGTGGACCCGCTCGGGGACCACCTCCGTCTCGTAACGCGCATACTCCGAAAGATTGGCCGCCAGATCCTCGCGCATCCGGCCGAACCAGCGCCAGGCGCCGCGCGCCGCGCGCGCCAGCTGATGCCCGGCGATGTCGCCGCAGGCACGCGCCAGCATCTCCTCCCAGTCGATGTCGAGCCCGCCGATGATCGCCTGCACCTGCTGGGCGGCGCCCAGATCGCCGACGATCTCGATGCACCCCGCCGGTATCGGCACGCCCTGCAGGCGGCAGCGCGCCAGGGTCGCGTAATCCGCCGGCCGCCCGCGCACCCGCACCCGCGCCTCGCCTTCGCAACGGGCGCGGAAATGGACACCATGGGCGCCGGGCACCAGGTACAGGGTCCGCTCGATACCCTCGAACTCGATGGCGATGACCTGCCCGGCCAGGCGCTCAAGCGCCGCCCGGGTCTCCGGGTCGAACTCAAGCAGGCGATCGACGGCGCGGTCGAGGAACGCCAGTACCCGTTCCGGAACGGCCTCGAATCCGGTCGCTTGTGTGTTCATAACTTGTACCCCCGATGGACGGCGACGATGCCGCCGGAGAGATTGTGCCAGTCGACGCGCTCGAAGCCCGCCGCCGACATCATTCCGGCCAGGGTTTTCTGATCCGGATGGCGATGGATCGACTCGACCAGGTACTGGTAGGAATCGCGGTCGTCGGCGACCAGGCGGCCGAGCCACGGCAGCACCGCGAACGAGTAACCGTCATACACCTTTGCCAGCCACGGGACCACGACCTTCGAGAATTCGAGGACGATGGCCGCGCCGCCGGGTTTGAGCACCCGCTGCATCTCGCGCAGCGCCGCCGCCTTGTCGGTGACGTTGCGCAGGCCGAAGGCGATGGTGAGGCCGTCGAAGGCGGCGTCGGGCCACGGCAGCCGCTCGGCATTGGCCTGCGCGTAGCCGATGCCGGCCACCCGTCCGCGATCGATCAGGCGGTCGCGGCCCACCGCCAGCATGGCGCTGTTGATATCGGCGCAGACCACGAGGCCGTCGCGCCCGACCCGCCCGGCGATCAGCGCGCTCAGATCGCCGGTACCGCCGGCCAGATCGAGGATGCGCTGGCCGCGCCGAGGTGCCAGCATGTTCACCGCGAACCGCTTCCAGAGGCGATGGCTGCCGAACGACATCAGGTCGTTCATGAGGTCGTAACGGCCGGCCACCGAGGTGAACACCCGCCCGACCAGGCCGCGCTTGTCGGCGGCCAGGACCTCGCGAAATCCGAAGTCCGCCTTGGCGTCGCTCATGGCGGCGCGCCCGCGGGGGCGTTGGCAGCGACCCGGCGGCGATATTCGTCCAGCAATCGGTCGCGTTCGCTGCCGAGCGCGTACAGGTACTCCCAGGTATAGAGCCCCGTGTTATGGCCATCGTCGAACACCAGCCGCACGGCATAGTGGCCGACCGGCTCGATGGCGGTGATGTTGACACCCGATTTGCCGGTCACCAGGGTTTCCTGACCGGGCCCGTGGCCGCGCACCTCGGCCGACGGCGAATAGACACGCAGCAGCTCGCAGGGCAGCTCGAAGGCGGCGCCGTCCTCGAAACGGACTTCGAGCCGGCGCGAGGCCTGATGCAGCTTGATCTCTACGGGGACGGGGGCGTTCATCAGAGGATGTACTTGGCGAGATCCTCGTCGCGGGCGAGCTCACCCAGATGTTCGTCCACGTAGGCGGCGTCGATCTCGACCCGGAACGGCTCGCCGGCGGCGTTGAACGAGACGTTCTCCAGCAGCCGTTCCATCACCGTATGCAGGCGCCGGGCGCCGATGTTCTCGGTGCGCTCGTTGACCTGGCAGGCGATCTCGGCGAGCCGCGCGATGCCGGCGGCGGCGAAGGCCAGCTCGACGCCCTCGGTGGCGAGCAGCGCCGCGTACTGGCGGGTGAGGGAGGCGTCCGGTTCGGTGAGGATGCGGATGAAATCGGCCACCGACAGGGCGTTCAGTTCGACCCGGTTCGGGAGCCGGCCCTGCAGCTCCGGGATCAGGTCCGAAGGCTTGGCGAGATGGAAGGCGCCGGAGGCGATGAACAGGACGTGATCGGTCTTGACCATGCCGTGCTTGGTCGACACCGTGCAGCCCTCCACCAGCGGCAGCAGGTCGCGCTGCACGCCCTCGCGCGACACGTCGGCGCCGACCGTCTCGCCCCGGCGGGTGATCTTGTCGATCTCGTCGAGGAAGACGATCCCGTTCTGCTCGGCGGCGGCCAGCGCCCGGGCCTTGATGTCCTCCTCGTTCACGAGCTTGCCGGCCTCTTCCTCGGTGAGCAGCTTGCGCGCCTCGCGGACCCGGACCTTGCGGCTGCGGGTACGGCCGCCGCCCAGGTTCTGGAACATGCTCTGCAACTGTCCGGTTAACTCCTCCATGCCGGGCGGCGCCATGATCTCGACACCGACGCTCGCCATGCTGAGTTCGATGGTGATCTCCCTGTCATCGAGCCGGCCGTCGCGCAGCATCTGGCGGAACCGCTGGCGGGTGACCGAGTCCTCCTCGACCTGTCCCTGCTCGGCGAGCGTGGTGCGCGGCCGCGGCAGCAGCACGTTGAGGATGCGGTCCTCGGCCGCCTCCTCGGCCTGGGCACGGACCTTGTTCATCGCCTCCTCGCGGGTCAGCTTGATCGCGACGTCGACCAGGTCGCGGACGATCGATTCGACGTCGCGGCCGACATAGCCGACCTCGGTGAACTTGGTCGCCTCGACCTTGATGAACGGGGCGTTGGCGAGCTTGGCGAGGCGCCGCGCGATCTCGGTCTTGCCGACTCCGGTCGGACCGATCATGAGGATGTTCTTGGGCGTGATCTCGTTGCGCAGCGAGGGCTCGACCTGCGACCGCCGCCAGCGGTTGCGCAGCGCCACGGCCACCGCCCGCTTGGCGGCGTCCTGGCCGATGATGTGCTTGTCCAGCTCGGCGACGATCTGCCTGGGGGTCAATTCAGTCATGCGAATGGATGGGGAACCGGATCACGCCCGATCTACGGCGCGCCCAGCTCCTCGATGGTCAGGTTGCGGTTGGTGTAGACGCAGATGTCGGCGGCGATGTTCAGGGCCGCCTCGACGATGCCGCGCGCCGGCAGTGCGGTGTGCGCGAGCAGGGCCCGCGCCGCCGCCAGCGCGAACGAGCCGCCCGAACCGATGGCCATGACGTCGTCCTCGGGCTCGACCACGTCGCCATTGCCCGAGAGGATCAGCGAGGCGCTGCCGTCGGCGACCGTCAGCATCGCCTCCAGCCGCCGCAGGATGCGATCGGTGCGCCAGTCCTTGGCCAGTTCCACCGCCGCACGGGTCAGATTGCCCTGATGCTTCTGCAGCTTGGCCTCGAAGCGCTCGAACAGGGTGAAGGCGTCGGCGGTGCCGCCCGCGAATCCGGCGAGGATGCGGCCGTCGAACAGGCGGCGGACCTTGCGGGCGTTGCCCTTGAGCACGGTGGCGCCCAGCGACACCTGGCCGTCGCCGCCCATGACCACGCAGCCGTCGCGCCGCACGCAGAGGATGGTGGTGCCGTGTAAGGGTTGCAAGGTCGTGGATCGGCTGGCCGGACTCGGGCCGTCATTCTAGCAGAGCCCCAGCCGGCGCCGGCTTACTTGCGGCGGGCGCGGGGATGGGCACCGTCGTAGACGCGGGCGAGGTGCTGGAAATCGAGATGGGTGTAAATCTGGGTGGTGCCGATGTCGGCGTGACCGAGCAGTTCCTGCACGGCGCGCAGATCGCCGGAGGATTCGAGCAGATGGCTGGCGAAAGAATGCCGCAGCATGTGCGGATGCACGTGCGTCGGGATGCCCTGGCGCTGCGCCCAGCGCCTGAGCCGCGCCTGCACCGTACGCACGGTCATGCGCCTGCCGCGGCGGCCGACGAACAGGGCTGGCTCGCCGACGGGCGTGATCCCGGCGCGCCGCCGCAGCCATTCATCGATCACGGCCAGGGCCTGGCGGCCGACCGGGACGTCGCGCTGCTTGTTGCCCTTGCCGGTGACCCGGACCTGGGCGGCGGCGAGGTCGAGGTCTGGCAGGTTCAGGCCGACGAGCTCCGAGACCCGCAGCCCCGACGAATAGAGCAGTTCGAACATCGCCCGGTCGCAACCCTCGTCCGCCGCCGGTCCATCGAGCAGGCGCGCGACCTCGTCCACGTCGAGCGCCTTGGGCAGCTTGCGCGGCGATTTCGGCGCCTGCACCAGATCGGCGGGATTGTGCGCGGCGAGGCCGCGTTCGACGAGAAAGCGGTAGAAGGCCCGCACCGACGAAAGCAACCGCTGCAGCGAGCGCCCCGACAGGCCGCGGCGGTGCTCGCCGGCGACGAAGGCGCGCAGGGCATGGGCATCCAGGGTCCGCCAGTCGAGCCGCTGGGTGCGGCAGTAGCGTTCGAGCAGGTCGAGGTCGCGGCCATAGGCCGCCCGGGTGAGGGCGGCGCGGTGGCCGAGGGACGACAGGAAATCCGCCAGCGCCGGATCGGCGGCGGTCACGCCGGCCGTACCGGGCCGCCGGGCACGGCCACCCAGGGATCGATGATGAGGCTGGCGATGTCGCCGAGATGGGCAAGCAGATCGATGCCCATCTCGGCGTGATAGCGCCGCGGATCGCGGCTGCCAATGGCGAGCAGGCCCTGCCAGTGCCTGCCGAGGAGCGGCAGCACCGCGACCGAGCCGACGGCATCGGCATCGCCGCCGAACAGCGCCTCCTGCTGATTGCGCTTCAGGCGGCCGCAGATCGGCTGGCGCCTGTCGAGGGCCTCCGCGAACAGCGTCTTGAGGAGCGGATCGGGGCCGATGAATTCCGGCGGCCGGCCGTCGTGCCCCGGCGCCGGCTCGGCCAGTATCCGCAGGGCCACGAAATCGGCCGCGAAATCGGCGCGCAGGCCCTCGTCCAACACGGCGAAGGTCGCCGCCGGTCCCGAAGACTCGACCAGCCGCAGAGTCAGCCGGTGCATGCGCCGGGCCAGGTCCTCGTTGTCGCGGGCGATGGCCACGAGTTCGCGGAACCGGGTCTTCAGCTGCCGGTTCTCCTCGCGCAGCACCTCGATCTGCTTCTCGACCAGCGATACGGCCTTGCCGCTGGCGTGCGGGATCACGAGGTCCGCCAGCAGTTCCGGATAATCGACGAAGAAGTCGCGGTGGCGGCGCAGGTATTCCGCGATCGATCCGACCGGATCGGCGAGTTCCTGCGGGCTGGAATCATCGGGTAGCTGAGTGTTCATAGTTCTATCTGGCCCTCGAATACGCGCGTCGCCGGTCCGGTCATCCATACCGGCGACCCCTCTCCCGCCCAGGCAATGGACAGCATCCCGCCCGGAAGCTGGACCTCCACCTGCTCGTCGAGCTGACCGCGGCAACGGCCGATGACCACGGCCGCGCAGGCGCCGGTACCGCAGGCCAAGGTTTCGCCGGCACCGCGCTCGAACACCCGCAGGCGGATACGGTCCCGCCCGCTGACCTGCATGAAGCCGACGTTGACGCCTTCAGGAAACATGGCGTGGCGTTCGATGAACGGCCCCAGCGTCGCGACCGGCGCGCTGTCCACGTCGTCGACCTCGATGATCGCGTGCGGGTTGCCCATGGACACCGCCCCGACCGCGACCCGGCCGCCGGCGACGTCTACTTCGTAACGATCGGCGCGCGCCGCCGCCCGCATCGGAATGCAGTCGGGATCGAACCGCGGCGGCCCCATGTTCACGCGAACCAGACCGCCGGCCTCGACCCGGACGCGGGCCTCGCCGTTCTTCGTCTCGATCGCCACCTCGTCCTTGGCCGTCAATCCCTCTTCGCGCAGGTAGCGGGCGACGCAGCGCACGCCGTTGCCGCAGTGCTCGACCTCGCCGCCGTCGGCGTTGTAGATGCGATAGCGGACATCGCCCCCGCGCCGCGCCGGCTCGATGACCAGCACCTGATCGCAGCCGATGCCGAAGTGCCGATCGGCGAGAAAGCGCACCTGCCCGGCGTCGAGCTCGATGGGCGCGCGCAGGCCGTCCAGCAGCACGAAATCGTTGCCCAGCCCGTGCATCTTGGTGAACTTGAGCAGCATGCGGGCTAGGGTAGCCGAAGGCCCGTCAATAGACCACTTCGACCCGGTAACCTTGGCGTTCTATCAGTGCCAGCACGCCATCGTCGCCCGGCAGGTGCAGGGCGCCGATGGCCACGAAGGCATTGCCCTCGACCAGGCGCGGCAGCACCCGGCGGGCCATGCGCAGGTTGCGCTTGACGATCAGTTCGTCCATCAGGCGCCGCGTCAGGCCGTCGTCGCCCTGCGCATAGCTCTCCGACAGGGCCTTGATGCCACCCAGATCGCGTTCGAGGTAGAGCCCCTTCAGGCGATCGATCTCCTGCTGCACGGTGGCGTACTGGCACACCGTCTCGCGCAGCAGCCGCAGCTGATCGGCGAGTGGCATGGAGTCGAAGATATCGGCCTGCTCGGCCAGCGTTTCGAGCCCGTAGAGGCGGGCACCCCGCTTCATCGCCCGCTGCATCAGGACCAGATCGAGCGGTATGCCGGCGTCACCCGCCGGCTGGCTCAAAGTGATGAACGCGGCCCACGGTCGCATCGCGTCCACCGTCGGGCCGGCGATCCCGTAGGTTGCCAGCAGGTCGCGGGCGCGCGCGAACAGTTCCGGCCCGATCAGCTGCGGCAAGGGAGCGCCGGCGGCGTCGTACATGCGTGCCGAGAATTCCGCCACCGCCTGCTCGTCGAACAACGCCTCCATGACGAAGCTCGCGGCGCCATCGATCGCCGACGTCACCGCCGGCGGCAGCTCGACCACCCGCTCGTCGCTCACGTGGATCGTGCCAAACAGCCAGCTCGGCGCCCCGCCCCTGTCCGGCGTCAGTTTCCACAGGAGGCCACGGCCGTGCCGGATATCGCTCGCCGCCGCTGCCACCAGCGGCTCGGCCGGTGGACATTCCGACATCGCCCCGGCCAGCGCCGGAACGAACACGAGCCACAGCCAGGCGAACAGGAGCGCCAGCTGCCGGATGAAGAGTCCCGGCGCTCGCCAGCAGTCAGACCGGGTTGTCATCGCCGAGACCCAGCTCGGGTGCCGCATTCAGCCCGCTCATCGTCGCCGCCACCTGCCGCCAGCGTTCGTCGGCCCGCAGGTCCGCCGTATCCTGCCGCGTCCGACCGTGCATGCGCATCAGGCGCACCTGCGACACGGGTTCCACCAGCGCACCCAGGTCGCCGACTGGTGCGTCGAGCAGGGCGCCGGCCGCGTCCGGATCATTGCAGACCAGTACCATGTCGCAGCCCGCCGCCAGCGCCAGCCGCGTGCGATCGTGCAGCGAGCCGGCGACCGTGGCCCCGGCCATGCAGAGGTCGTCGCTGAAGATCACGCCGTCGAAGCCCAGTCGCCGGCGCAGCACCTCGCGCAACCAGAAGGCCGAAAATCCCGCTGGCTGCGCGTCGACGCGCGGATAGATGACATGGGCGGGCATGATGCCCTCGATGCCGTTGCGGATCAGGTGCTCGAAAGGCAGCAGGTCACGGCCCTCGATGGTCTCGAGATCGCGCCCGTCGACCGGCACCTCGTGGTGGGAGTCGGCGGCCACCGATCCGTGACCGGGGAAGTGCTTGCCGACGGCCGGCATCCCGGCCGCGTGCATGCCACGCATGCAGGCGCAGGCCAGCGCCGCAGCGGTCCGCGGATCGCGATGGAAGGCGCGGTCGCCGATCACCCGGCTGACGCCGATGTCGATGTCGAGCACCGGCGCGAACGACAGGTCGACGCCGCATTCGAGCAGCTCGGCCGCCAGCAGCCAGCCGGCGTCCTCGGCCAGGTGCAGGGCCCGCACCGGGTCGGAATCGTGGATGGCGCCGAAGACCCCGGCCGCGGGCAGCGGCGTGAAGCCGTCGCGGAAGCGCTGGACCCGCCCGCCCTCGTGGTCGACGGCGACGATCAGCCGCGGCCGCCGCAAGGCATGCAGTTCCGCGGTCAGGGTGCGCAACTGCGCCGGGTTCTCGTAGTTGCGCGTGAACAGGATCACCCCGCCGACCAGCGGATGGCAAAGGCGCCGCCGCTCCTCCGCGTCGAGGCGCGGACCGCGCAGATCGATCATCAGCGGCCCCAGGGTCATGGATCCATCATCGCACGGTCGGCCGCGCGCCCAGACGGTCGTTCAACTGCTCGCCGAGCAGGTTCACCGCCAGCACGACGATGAACAGCGCGGCGCCGGGGACGATGACCGCGTGCGGCGCCACCAGCATGTAGGCGGCGCCGTCGCGGATCATGGCGCCGAGCGAGGCCGCCGGCGGCTGCACGCCGAGACCGAGGAACGACAGGCCGGCCTCGGCCATGATGACGGCGGCGACCCCCAGCGTCGCATGCACGATCAGGGGCGCCGCGATCAACGGCAGCACGTGGCGCCAGAGGATCAGGGGAACCGGGACGCCGAGCAGGCGCGCGGCGGCGATGTGCTCGCGCCCCCTGAGCGCGAGCGTCTGGGCCCGCGCCAGACGCGCGTAACCGACCCAGCCGACCGCCGCCAGCGCGACCACCACGTTGCCGATCCCGGGCCCCAGCAGCCCCGACAGCGCGATCGCGAGCAGGGTGCCGGGGAAGGCCATGAAGATGTCGATCACGCGGGCGCCGACGGCATCCCAGGCGCCGCCGAGCCAGCCCGCCGCCATGCCAACGATCGTTCCCGTCACCGCGGCAAGGGGGATGACCAGGACGGCGACCGCGAGCGAGGTGCGCAGCCCGAACACCAGCCGATCGGCGATCGACCGGCCCAGGTCGTCATGGCCGAGCCAGGCGTCGGCCGCCGGCGGAGACAGGACATGGGTCAGGTCGATCCGATCCGGCGCCAGCGGCAGGGTGGTGGCGAACAGCGCCGGCAGCACGGCCGCCGCCAGCAGCGCCAGCGGGATCGCGAGCCGCGCCTTCATGTCAGGCGCAGCCGCGGATCGACGAGGCCGTAGAGCAGATCGGTCACGGTGTTTACCAGTACATAGGCGAGGCTGATGACCAGCACGCAGGCCTGCAGGGTCGGGTAGTCGCGGCGCTGGATCGCCTCGACCGTCAGCAGGCCCAGTCCCGGCCACTGGAACACGGTCTCGGTGATCACCGCGCCGCCGAGCAGGGCGCCGAGCTGCAGGCCGACGACGGTCAGCACCGGCAGCGCCGCGTTGGCGAGCGCGTGGCGCAGGATCACCGCCCGGCCACGCAGGCCCTTGGCGCGCGCGGTACGCAGATAGTCCTCGGCGAGCACGTCGAGCAGCGCCGCGCGCACGATGCGCGACAGCGTGGCCGCCAGCGCCAGGCCCAGGGTCACCGCCGGCAACACCCAAGCCAGCGGCTCGTCGCGGCCGCTGACCGGCAGCCAGCCGAGCCAGAGTGAAAAGACGAGGATCAGCAGCGGGCCCAGCCAGAAGCCCGGCATCGAGACGGCGGTGGTGGCGAACGCCAGCGCCCCGCGATCGAACCAGGTCCCGCGCCGCAGCGCGGCGCCGATGCCGATCGGCAGCGCCAGCAGCAGCGACACGGCGACGCCGGCGGCGGCGAGGGTCAGTGTCGCCGGCAGGCGTTCCCGCAGCAGATCGGCGATCGGCCGGCGCACATGCAGCGACTGGCCGAGATCGAAGCGCGCAACACGCGCCAGATAATGGCCGTACTGCCGGCCCAGGGGTTCGTTCAGGCCGAGCGCGGTGCGCAACTGCTCCCGGTCCGCGGCCGTTGCCGATTCACCGAGCATGACCTCGACGGGGTCGCCCGGCGTCAGGTGGATCAGGGCGAAGACCACGCTGACGATGCCGAACGCCACGATCAGGGCGCCAAACAATCGGCGCACGACGAACTGCAACATGGTCCGGACCAACCTCCCGCGTCAGTTATGGAGTTTATGATACAGTTCGGCGACGCCGGTACGGCCCTTGATCCGCATCCCGCATCCCATGGCGCAATATCAGTTTGACGACAACGACGGCTCGCAGATGTTGTCCCGGCTCGCGCAGCTCGCCGGCGGCGTGCTCAACGGGGTCATCCGCATCGCCGGGCTGTTCCTGCTGGCCGTCGGACTGTGGGCGGCGGTCACCCTGATTCAGGAGGCGTGGGCCGTCTACGAGCGTCCGGACAGCCCGCGGATCGAGGCCATGGCCCGCGCGATCGAGAGCGCATCCCACCTCGACCGTACGCTGAGTCCCAAGCGCACCGCCGGGGCCTCCCCGGCGCCGGACGGCGAGGGCGAGGCTGCGGAATCGACCACGGCGACCGAGGAACCGCCCATCCGGTTCTCCTACTTCATCGCCTGGGCCGTCGTGCTGATGCTGATGCTGCTGATCGGCCGGCTGGCGATGGCCGCCATCAAGACCGGCGGCGAGCTGGCGCTGCACGACGTCGAGATCCGGCGCTTCGCCCGCGAACTCGTGCGCCAACTGCGACAAGGGGAATAAGGTTCGCGACCAGCCGGAGGGCCGGCCCGACCCCAGGATCAGGCCGGCGTCTCGGCCACCATGACCCGGTTCCGGCCGCCGCGCTTGGCGGCATACAACGCCTGATCGGCGCGATGGAGAAACGCCTCGGCGGCCTCTTCCGGCCGGTGCATGGCGACACCGACGGAAACGGTGATGTTGCCGATCAACTCGTCGCTGTCGATCCGCCGGATACGGCCGTTCATCACCACCCCCCGGATCTTCTCCGCGAGCGCCGATGCGCCCACCAGTGCCGTCCCGGGAAGGATGACGGCGAACTTCTCGCCTCCGATGCGGGCCACCGTGTCCTGACCCTTGACGTTGGCCTTGATCGCCATGCCCACGGCGCGGATCACCTTGTCCCCGAACAGGTGGCCGTAGGTGTCGTTGATCCGCTTGAAATGATCGATGTCGATGAGCAGCAGCGAGGACTCCCCCGCGCCGCTCATGACCTCGTCGAGCACGCGATCGAAGCCGCGGCGGTTGCGCAGGCCGGTCAGCGGGTCGTTGAGCGCCTCCGATTCCACCCGATGCAGCTCGGCGCGCAGCTTCTCGACCTCCCGCCCGTTGGCCGTCATCTTCTCCTGCAGGGCGTCCATGGAACGCCGGGCCTCGTGGGTCTCGGCGACCAGCGCCCGCACCAGTTCGCCGAGCGCGCTGGCGTCGAGCGGGTCGTTCAGCCGATCGCTGTAACGAGCCAGGGACTTGCCGAACTCGCCGGCCTGGGTGCCTGCGGTCGCGGCCGACTGCATGACCTCGTCGAGGATGCGGCGGAGGTTGGCGCTCATCCGCGCCGCGGCGTCCTCGTCGCGCTCGGTGATGTACTTGCAGTAGTAATCCCAGACCAGTCCCTCGTCGAGCTTGTTCCCGTCGGAAAGCTGCTTGTCGATCACCGCGCTCAACGGCGGATTGATGCCGGCGACGTGCTCGTACCAGAGCGTGTAGGTGATCGGATGGTAGGCAGCCTCGTGCCCGGACATCATCGGGATGACCAGACGCAGGATCTCGCCGCTCTTCTCCTTGTTATCGGAGTAACGCATGATCGGACTCCCCGTGGTCCGCCGGCGCGGACCGCCGTCGTTGTCATTGTTGGCCGGATAAGTTACATCAAACCGCGGCCTCCGGCGACGTATGGTTGCCCACGGCGCGGTTCTTCACCATACTCGGCGGGACCGTCCGGTACTCGCGCCCCGTCGTGGTGCAGGGACCGCGGCGGCGACTAACAACAAACGTTCAATAATCATCGGGAGGGACCAACATGGCTACTGGTAAGAAGCACGTCGGCGGCGTCGCCTATCACGAGGCCGGCGCCGAGTATTTCGCCAAGCGTGAATTGCGGAAACACGCCCGCGTCTGGTCGCTGTGGGCGCTGGGGGTCGGCGCCGTCATCTCCGGCCATTTCTCCGGCTGGAATTTCGGCATCGGGGTCGGTGGTTTCGGCGGCCTGTTCTACGCCGCCATCATCATCGGCGTCATGTACGTCGGCCTGTGCTTCTGCCTGGCCGAGATGTCCCCCGCCCTGCCGCACACCGGCGGCGCCTACTCCTTCGCCCGCACGGCGATGGGCCCCTGGGGCGGATTCATCACCGGTCTGGCCGAGAACATCGAATACGTGCTGACCCCGGCGGTGATCGTCTTCTTCATCGGCGCCTACCTCGGCAGCATCTTCGGCACCGGACCGGACTTCCAGCCGGTGTGGTGGGCGCTCGGGTACGTCGTCTTCGTCGCCCTCAATCTGGTCGGCGTCGAGCTGTCGTTCCGGGTCTCCGTGATCGTCACGGTACTGGCGCTGGCGGTGCTCGCCATCTTCTGGGTGAGCGCCATCCCGCACTTCGACTTCGCCCGCTGGGCCCTGAACATCGGGATCGGCGCCGATGGTGCCGCCACCCAGCTCGCCGAGGGCAACGGTCCGTTCCTGCCCTTCGGCTGGCAGGGCGTGCTCGCCGCCATGCCGTTCGCGGTCTGGCTGTTCCTGGCCATCGAGCAGTTGCCGCTGGCGGCCGAGGAGTCCCACGACCCCAAGCGCGACATGCCCAAGGGCCTCATCTACGGCATCGCCACGCTGGTCTTCTCCGCCTTCATGACCAGCTTCCTCAACGCCGGCATCGGCGTGCAGAACGAGGACGGCAGCTCGACCGGCGCCTTCTTCCTCGGCAGCTCGGCCGAGCCGCTGCTCGACGGCTTCCGCGCCATCTACGGGCGCGAGGCGGCCAATGTCCTGTCGCTGCTCGCCGTGATCGGCCTGATCGCGAGCTTCCACACCATCATCTTCGCCTTCGGCCGGCAGATCTACTCGCTGTCGCGCGCCGGCTACTTCCCACACTGGATGTCGGTGACGCACGGCCGCCACAAGGTGCCGCACGTCGCGCTGATCGTCGGCGCGGTGCTGGGCTTCGCGGTGATGTTGGTGGTGTACACCATCGCCGGCCAGGAGAAGGGCGGCGCCTTCATCGGCGGCACCCTGCTCAACATGGCGGTGTTCGGGGCGATGATCTCCTACGGCATGCAGGCCCTCTCCTACATCCTGCTCAAGGTCAACCTGCCCAGCATCGATCGTCCCTACGTGAGCCCACTCGGCTCCGTCGGCGCCTGGCTGACCCTGATCATCGCCGTGATCACGCTCTACCAGCAATTGAACGACCCCGTCTATCGCGACGGCGTCTACTGGGCGGCGGCCTGGTACGTGGCCGGCATCGTCTATTTCGCGATCTACGGCCGGCACACGCTGGTCTATTCACCGGAGGAGGCGTTCGCCGTCAAGCACCGCGCCGCCGCCGGCGTCGACCGCTAGGCGACGACCCGCAACACCTCAAATCGGCCGGCGGCAGATGCCGCCGGCCTTTTTCTCGCGGCCAGATCAATCCGACAACACGACCGGCAGTTCGGGAGGCATCGCCATGAAACCAGCAGAAGTCAAAACGGTCGCCGACGCCAAGAAGATCGTCGACGAACGGGGCCTGACTCATGTCAAGGTCGGGGTCTTCGACATCGACGGCATCCTGCGCGGCAAGTACATGTCGCGGGAAAAATTCTTCGGCGCCCTGGACAAGGGCTTCGGCTTCTGCGACGTGGTCCTCGGCTGGGATTCGGCCGATCAGCTCTACGACAACGTCAGCTACACCGGCTGGCACACCGGCTACCCGGACGCCCCGGTGCGCCTGCTGCCGCAGACCTGCCGCGACATCCCCTTCGAGGGCAACATGCTGTTCTTCCTCGGCGAATTCACCGACGGCGGCGAGGCCCTGTGCCCGCGTGGCGTCCTGCGCCGCGTGATCGAAAGGGCCCGTGCCATGGGTTTCGAGCCCTATGCCGGCCTCGAATTCGAGTACTTCGTCTTCGACGAAACGCCGGAGTCGGTGCGCGAAAAACACTACCGCAACCTGAAGCCTATGGCGCCCGGTTATTTCGGTTATTCGGTGATCCGCAACTCGGTGCATTCCGATCACTATCTGGAAACGCTGGATCTGTGCGAGCGCATGCGCTTCCCGATCGAGGGCCTGCACGAGGAGACCGGGCCGGGCGTCATGGAGGCCGCGATCACCGTCGATCGCGGGCTGGAGGCCGCCGACAAGGCGGCACTGTTCAAGACCTTCATCAAGATCCACGCCCAGCGCCGCAACCGCATGGCCACCTTCATGGCCAAGTGGTCGCCGGACTGGCCGGGGCAGAGCGGCCACATCCACCTGTCGCTCAAGGACCGCAAGGGCAAGCCGCTGTTCCACGACCCGAAGGGCGAGCACGGGATGAGCGCGCTCATGCGGCAGTTCGTCGCCGGCCAGCAGGCCCTGCTGCCGGAGCTGTTGTCGCTGACCGCAGCGACCATCAACGCCTTCACCCGCCTCGTGCCCGGCTTCTGGGCGCCGACCCACGCCACCTGGGGCGTCGAGAACCGCACCTGCGCCCTGCGCGTGATCCCGGGCTCCGAGAAGAGCCAGCGCGTCGAATACCGGATCGCCGCCGCCGATGCCAATCCGTATCTGGCACTGGCCGCGGCACTGGCCTCGGGCCTTTGGGGCATCGAGAACAAGGCCGAGCTCGGGCGCCCGATCTCCGGCAACGCCTACGCGCAGAAATTCCCCGACCGGCTGGGCCTGCCGGCCACCCTCTGGGATGCGGCGCAGCGGCTCAAGAAATCGACGGCGGCGCGCGACTGGTTCGGCGACGCCTTCGTCGAGCACTACGCCGCTACTCGCGAGTGGGAGGAGCGACAGTTCCGCAAGTCGATCACCGACTGGGAGCTGTCCCGCTACTTCGAGATCATATGACCGTGCTGCAGAAGACCATCACGCCGGTAGACGGCAGCGTCTACGTCGAACGGCCGCTGGCCGGTGATCCGGAGATCGCGAAAATCCTCGCGCAGGCGCGTACCAGTCAGATCGGCTGGCGGCGCGTGCCGATCGCCGAGCGGGCGGCGATCCTGACCCGCTTCGTCGATGCCTTCGTGGCGAAGAAGGAAAAGATCGCCGAGGAGATCTCCTGGCAGATGGGCCGGCCCGTCGGCCAGAGCCCGGGCGAGGTCCGCGGCCTCGAGGAACGTTCGCGCTACATGATCGGCATCGCCGCCGAGGCGCTGGCCGACATCGACGCCGGCCCGAAAGAAGGCTTCCGGCGCTTCGTGCGCCGCGAGCCCCTGGGCGTGGTGCTGACGGTGGCACCATGGAACTATCCCTACCTGACCTCGGTGAACGCCGTGGTGCCGGCGCTGATGGCCGGCAACGGCGTCATCCTCAAGCATTCGGCGCAGACCCCGCTCTGTGCCGAGCGCTTCGCCGAATGCCTGGGCGAGGCCGGCCTGCCGGACGGCGTCTTTCAGCACGTCCACTGCGACCACGACCAGGTGGCGCGGATGATCGCCGGTCCCGACGTGGACTTCGTCTGTTTCACCGGTTCGGTCGAAGGGGGACATGCGGTACAGCGGGCGGCAAGCGGGCGCTTCATCGGCCTGGGCCTCGAACTCGGCGGCAAGGATCCCGCCTACGTGCGCCCGGATGCCAACCTCAACCACGCGATCGAAAACCTGGTCGATGGCGCCTTCTTCAATTCCGGACAGTCGTGCTGCGGCATCGAGCGCATCTACGTCCACGAGAAGATCTACGACGACTTCGTGGCGGGTTTCGTGGCCCTGACCCGTCAGTACCGTCTCGGCAATCCGCTGGATCCCACCGTCAACCTCGGCCCGATGGTGCGCGCCCGCGCCGCCGACTTCGCCCGCGGCCAGGTGCGCGAGGCCGTGGCCGCCGGCGCCCGCTCGCTCATCGACCCGGCGGAATTCCCCGCAGATCGCTCCGGCACGCCGTACATGGCCCCGCAGGTGCTGGTGGATGTTGATCACTCCATGCGCTTGATGACCGAGGAGAGCTTCGCGCCGATCATCGGCATCATGAAGGTGAAGGACGACGAGGAGGCCGTCCGCCTGATGAACGACAGCGCCTACGGACTGACCGCCGCGATCTGGACCGCGGACGCGGAGGCGGCGCTCGCGATCGGCGATCGGGTCGAGACCGGCACCTGGTTCATGAACCGCTGCGACTACCTCGACCCGGCACTGGCCTGGACCGGGGTCAAGGACTCCGGCCGCGGCTGCACCCTGTCGCGCGTCGGATACGAGCCACTGACCCGGCCCAAGTCCTTCCACCTCCGCGTTTCCGTATGAACAAGGCCGACCACCACTTCACTTATCCCGGATAATCATCCGTCATGACCATCGATCCGAAGAGCCTCACCCGCAACTGGAACTACCCGACCTCGGTGCGCTTCGGCGTCGGCCGCATCGCCGAACTGCCCGCCGCCTGCCGCGAACTCGGCATGCAGCGCCCGCTCCTGGTCACCGATCCGGGACTGCGGAGCCTGCCCATGGTCGGCAACGCGCTGGCGGCGCTCGCCGCGTCCGGGCTCGGCGACAACGTTTACGCCGACGTGCAGGGCAACCCGGTCGGGCGCAACGTCGATGATGGCGTCGCCTGCTTCAAGGCCCGCGGCTGCGACGGCGTCATCGCCTTCGGTGGCGGCAGCGCGCTGGACGTCGGCAAGACCATCGCCCTCATGGTCGGCCAGAAGCGGCCGCTGTGGGACTTCGAGGACCGCGAGGACTGGTACACGCGGGTCAATACCGCCGGGATGGCGCCGGTGATCGCCGTCGCGACCACCGCCGGCACCGGCTCCGAGGTCGGCCGCGCCGCCGTCATCCTCGACGAGGCCACGCAGCTCAAGAAGATCATCTTCCACCCGCGGATGATGCCGGCCATCGTCATCGCCGATCCGGAGCTGACCGCCGGCCTGCCGCCGCGCATCACCGCTGCCACCGGCATGGACGCGCTGGCCCACAACCTCGAGGCCTATTGCGCGCCGGGCTTCCACCCGCTCGCCGACGGCATTGCCGTCGAGGCGATGCGACTGATCAAGGACTGGCTGCCGGTGGCGGTGCGGGATGGCGGCAATCTCGTCGCCCGCGCCCACATGCTGGCGGCCGCGAGCATGGGCGCGGCGGCATTCCAGAAAGGGCTGGGCGCGATTCATTCGCTGTCGCACCCGGTCGGGGCGATCCATCACTCGCACCACGGCGAGACCAACGGCGTGGTCATGCCCTATGTGCTGGTCTACAACCGGCCGGTCATCGAGGAGCGGATGACGCGCCTGGCGCGTTACCTCGACCTGCCCGAGCCGGGTTTCGACGCGGTGTTGACGTGGGTGCTGAACCTGCGCCGCGAGATCGGCATCCCGCACACCCTCGCCGAACTCGGCGTCGGCGAGGCCGATGTCGATCGGCTGACGCCGATGGCGGTCGACGACCCTTCCACCGGCGGCAATCCGCGCCCGGTTGGTCTCACCGAGATGCGCGCCCTGTTCGTTCGCGCGATCCGCGGCGATCTCGCCCCGACCGTCGCCCCGGCGTAAGCCGGTCCAGCCGTGTAGATACCGTCTT
>Ga0233425_10001203_pt1 | contig 60037 bp, 54 predicted proteins | sample Watercolumn_Towu_2_FD_181712 | JGI IMG/M metagenome (GOLD analysis project Ga0233425, IMG submission 181712) | Freshwater microbial communities from Lake Towuti, South Sulawesi, Indonesia - Watercolumn_Towuti2014_140_MG | ecosystem: Environmental > Aquatic > Freshwater > Lake | place...
TACATTGTGATCATGGCGCCGGTGCCGGCGTTGGTGACGCAGGCGGTTCAGAGCGCGGCGGCGGGCGCCATCATCAATATCTTCGCTGGGATTCCGGCGGACAAGACGGCGGCAGTTGATCTGGATGCGTACATTGCGAAGAAGATGTATTTCATCGGAACCAGTGGGTCGGTGTTGGAGGACATGAAGGTGGTGCTGGAGAAAGTGCTGTCGCGACGGCTTGACACGAACCTGTCGGTAGCGGCGATAAGCGGCTTGGATGGCGCTATTGAGGGAATCCGGGCGGTCGAGAAGAACCTGTTGCCGGGGAAGATTTTAGTGTACCCGTCCTGCCAAGGGTTGGGGTTGACGCCGTTGGGGGAGGCGGCATGGGACAAACAGGCCGAAGAAGCCTTGTTGGCGCGGTTCAAAAAAATGTGATGGCACGCTTGACAGAAACAGGGAGAGCGGTTAGATACAGCGCGCAAGACAACCCTCAAGAAAGGATTATCAAATGAAGCATGGTTTGACAGTATTCAATGGCGGCGTCCTCGCTGCGTTAGTGGTGGGCACGGCGGCAGTGATTTCGTGCGCGCAAGCGCCACAGAATCCTGCGGCGGCACCAGCGGCCGTGGCGACTTCCGCCTCCGATAACGGTCGGTTCCAGATCGTTGTGAAGCCCGAAGCGCAGAACACCTCGATTCTGTTCTTGGTGGACACGCGCACAGGCGACTCATGGATCTATCGTCCACCGCAACCGCCCACTTTCAATGGCTACTGGAGCGATATTCCCCGCATGACGTATCCTCCGCAAGTCTGGCAGCAAGCGTTCCAGATTCTGTTTACGCCGCCCACCAATGCACCCGCCCCCGGCGCCGCCGGCGGAGCAACGGGTGGCGCAGCGCGCCCCACTCCGTAGTTCCAACGCGAACTTGACGCAACCAAATCAGCCCCGATCCTTCGGAAACGAAGGGTCGGGGCTTTGCTTTGTAAACGTTTCAAGCACCGGCGTGAATTCCTAGTCGGTGCCGCCAGAGGCAGCGGGCAGGCCAATGGCTATGCGGTCGCGGTTGGAGCGGCAGGAGTGGTATCTGCCTTGCGGTTCTGTTGTTTGCGGCGCTCCAGATAACGGCGACGGCGTTTGCGTTTGATCACTTTGTTGTATTGCTTGCTCATGGTGACATTCCTTTTAGCGCAGTTCTTGGGATATTTCAACCTCGATGCGTTTGCGCCCTATGACGCACGTTGTTGGCGCGTATCTGACACAAGACATGGATTCGGGATGTTGACGCGCAAGCCTTGATTTGTGCTGGCGCAACGCGCACGGGTGCAGCTCGCGGTTTTGGTCAGTCCAAGGAACGCCGCCGTCCCGGCGGTTTGCAGTTTGGCTCCGGCCGCCGGGACGGCGGCGTTCCTGCCCAAAGGCGGCACACCCAACGCGCACTCTCCGTTCGGCGCAGGTCTTCCGACCGCGCCGTGTCCGCTGACCGCAAGATCTCCCCGAGCGTCAGGCGTCGAGTGACCTTCAGTCGAGTCAAGTGCGCGGTCAGGGTGCAGTTCGAACCTTTGGGCAGACGTGGAATCATTCTGTTCCGGGTAGCGTAGGCGTCCCCGCCTGCGCAATCTCGTAACGGCACAGGCACGGAGGCCTATGCTACCGGCCCACAACATTGAACGGCACCCGCGCGGTCAGGAGACCTGCGCACTGTTGGACACTCTAATCCATTGTGCCCATCAGTGGATGACGGAGCAATGTGGACGGCGATTGAATCGTCCTTGTCCACCGGCCGCGGACTACACTCACACGGAAAAGAAGAACCCCCCGATTTCTCGGGGGGTTCTCTGAGTCTAAGCTCTATCCGTTGGGATTAGAACCGGACATTGACTTCGCCACGGATCCCATGCACCACGCGGTCAAAGCCATAACCACCGTAGGGGTAGTTATTGCCAATCTCGCTGTTGCTGGAATTAGCAGCGGTGAACGCTCGGTCCGGAATGAACACGGCGTACACAAGCTGGAACCGCGCATCCTTGCTGTAGTCATAGCCAAGAATCGCATCAATCTCCCAGCCCACTTCTGCCGCTTCCGTCTGGAACCGTGACAGACTGCTCAGCCCACCGTAGTCAATCCACGGATTGCTAATGGCGTTCGAGTCGCGGTCAGCCTTCAGGTAGTAATAACCTTGGACAGAGGCCGTAACGTTCTTCGCAGGCTTGATCGAAGCGCCCACATTGAAAATGTGGATGTTCGACAGCTTCGGCTGGAACAGATAACCATTGTGGCCATCCTTGTCGTCAAACCACGGAACGAACATGTTGCCGTTGCCGCTGGAGCTACCACCGCCAGAGGCGAAGGTGTACTCGACATTGACCGACGGCTCCATCTTCACGTCCTTGAACGTGTACTTCAAACCAGCGTTGGCAATGAACGCGCTGAGCGTCGCATCCCGCGAGGTGTCAAACGCACCACCAACCGGGGCTTGGCCGCCTTCATAGGCGCCTTCCAACCAAACGTTCAGTCCCTTGATCGGGGTCAAGTCCGTACGCAGACCGATGATCCACGGCGACGCCGCACTGGCCGTCGGCAGATACGACGGGCTCATCATGCCAGCGGAAGCGCGAGCCGCCCAGCCGAAGTAGGCTTCCACGTTCTTGATGATGGAATCCTTCATCTCATAACGGGCATTGACAAACAGCAGATCATTGCCCCTATGGCCGGGGTTCGGCGTGGCAAGCGATCCATCGCTGAGCTTCGCTCCGACAAGGTCAACCGTGAATGGATAGAAATCCAACACGAGACGGCCCGCGTCGAAGTTATAGGTCTGATCGTAGCTGCTGATGATCAGGCCACGGCCGTAGTTCAGATACTGGCGACCAAGCTTCAAGGTCGCCGGTGTGAAGAACATCTCACTGAACTGAACATACGCTTCCGTGATGCCGATGCTCCAGCCACGGTTACCGGGATACGGACTATACGCGTTGGGCGCGTACACGTCGTAGGGTTGCCCCCACTGGCCTTGGCCTGTCAGGGTAATCACTACCAACACGTGATCTTCGAGATCGGCTTCGCACGTAATGCGGGTGCGTTGTACGATGAACGAATTGTCACGCCTGTTCGCAGTTATGTACCCCATACTCGCGCCATTGGGGGCGTAGTCGTAGCTCGCATTCCCGTTCTGGATGAAATACCCGCGGACGCGGACATCGCCGCTGAGGCGGATATTCTGAACGTCAGCGAACACGCTGCTGGCCATCGTAACAAGGCCGAGCAAGGCTGCTGCTAACCATACTTTCTTCACTGTGTCCTCCTGTTGTTGTTGTTTGCGTTTCTTACTTGTGATGCTGTCTTGTAGATTCTCGAGATATCTACAAAACACTCTCTTTACGGCACTGCCGCTGAGAAATCGCCTGACCAACGACCTCTCATGCACACACTCCTTGCAGTGCCTGCGATTATATGAGACTTCTTGAACCTGTCAAGCATTCAGACAAAGTTTTTTTTGTTATCCAACCATCAGATTAGCAAGATATTAGGGGTTCTTCGACGTTTGGGGGACAGGTGGTTTGGCAGAAAGTCGCCCCAAAACAGTCCAACGGAAGAACGCTTCGCCTTGCCATGCACCGGCTTTGTCGGAGGCCATAACCTCGTTGTAGGCCTGTCGTGCTTCGTTGGGTTGACCCAACAACTCGGTGCAACGTGCCATCCCCAGTTTGGCTGCCATGGCAGCATAACGGTTTTGGTTGGGAGTGACCAGTTGAGAATACTGCATGCGAGCACCATCGAAATTCCCGGTCGCTTCCTGAATCGCGGCCAGCCCCAAACGCGCTGAGTCGGCCAGGAAATGTTTCGGATGTTTCTCCAAGAACTGCTGCCAAGCCGCTGCTGCTTCGGGATAACGGTTTCCGCGGAAATGCAGGCTGGCCAGTCGAAGAAGGGCTGCGGCCGCCACATCACTGTCGGCATAACTCTGGACAATCTGTTGCAGCGAAGTGATGTCGGCTGCTTGGGCCAGTTTGGCCGAGGCAGCGTCGGCTTCCTGAAGGCGTTGCTGTTGCCACAGATAAGCGACCAGTCCGACCGCCAGTGCCGCCGCTGTGGCCCAAATGATCTTGCGGCCGTGTTCCTGCCAGAACAGGTCAGGCTCGAATTGCTCGAAATCACTAAACTTAATCTTGTTGGTGTCTGTCACAGGTTGCTCCAGAATTGCCGCGCATTCTCGGTGAAACCGCCCAAAAAGCAAGCGGAAATCCTTGGGCACCTCCGGTAACTCGGCAACCATTGTAGGCCGACTTTGTAAGTCGGGTACCTCCGGTAACTCCATTTCCGATTGCCAAGGTTGTAGGCCGCTTCTGCGAAGCGGCGGTTTTGTTGAGGATTTCGCCGACTCGCAGAGTCGGCCTACAACAAATCCCCGGTTTTGGAGAGTTATCGGAGGTACCCAGTCGGCGGTTCCTCGAAGGATTTCGCCGCTTCGCAGAAGCGGCCTACAGCATAACACCAGTTACCGGAGGTTCCCGGTTGAAGAATCGAAACCAAACAACTGAAGTGTCACGGAATCACCGGTAACAGCAGATGCGACGGATGCGCGGCGTCATGATAAATGGTCTGCGTCGCCTTCTGGCGTTCCGCGTCGGCGCCGAAGGGACGGCCGGTGTTCGGATTGCGGTCGAAGCGAGGGAAGTTGCTGCTGGAAATCTCGACGCGAATCTTGTGGCCGGGCAGGAAGGCGTTGCTGGTGACCCAGAGATCAATCTCGTAACGAGAAATTCTTCCCGGCCTAACAGGGGTGCGCAGGATGCCGTCGCACAGATTGATCGCGCGCCCGTCCGGCCATACATCCACGAGTTTGCCTGTCCAATCCGTGGCCGTAGCGGTGCTGGCCGCGTACAGAACAACCTTTATCGGACCTGTTACCTCCAGTTCGCGCGTCAACGTCTCGCTTGTGAAAATCAACACATCGCTCCGCTTCTCGACTTCCCTCTGATCGCGCGGACCGGCGGAGCCGCCGAGGTTGCAGCCGCCCGTCGTGGGTACGGGATTGTCGGGGTCATAGACAAACGTATCGGCAACTTCGTCGCCGGGTTTTGTCGTGCTCAGGCGTTTGTCACTGTGGAAGTAGTGCGGAACGTAGCGCGTTCGGCTCAGGGGCCACTCTTGTTCGTCGCGCCATTGGTTGCGGCCCATCACGAAAATCCGAAATGGCGGCCACGTGTCCACGTCGGTCGTTTCGTCCTTCAACCAGTGATCGAACCATTTCGTCTGAGTCTCATCGAGCTTTACCAGCGAGCCTTCGCCAAAATCCACGTCGCCCACCTTGCGGTTTTTGTTGATGCCGTGAACCCACGGTCCCATCAATAAATGCTGGTGTTTGCGTCCCGCTTTACGGACAGCATTGACGTGGTCGAACACGCTTTTCGAGTAAAGGTCGTACCAACCGCACGCAGTGTAGATGGGCGTTGTGATGTCTTTGTGCCGGCCACGGAGGCTCATCGGTTTCCAGTAGTCGCCGTATTGCGGATGAGCGACCCAGTCGCGAAGGTACGGCACCGTTTGCCCGATGGCGGCGTCCCATGCGCAAAGCGGCAGCGCACGGAGCCAGTCCTCACGTTTCCATTGGCGCATCGCCGTGTTGCCGGCAGTGCCGGATCCCCAACCCATCAGCACCTGAAGCTGAAACGCGCCGCCGGTGTAAGCGAGGTCGTCATAGACATCTACCAGCGGCACGATGGTAAACATCGCTTTCAGGTAATCGCCTGCGCCGGGCGCGGAGATCCATTGCGTGTAGCCGAGGTAGGAACCGCCGGTGGCGCCGAGTTTGCCGTTGCACCACGGTTGTCTGAGAATCCAATGGTGTGTGTCTGCGCCGTCGTCGCGGTCGTGCGCGAATGGATACCACTGTCCTCCCGATGTGCCCTTGCCCCGGCAATCCTGACTGACAAAGACGTAGCCGCGCGACGCCCAGACCCGTCCCATGCCACCTTTGGCATCGCCTTTGCCGTAGGGCGTTCGAGCAAGGATGACGGGGAATTTTCCGTCCGCTTTTGGAAGGAAGATGTTCGCCGCGAGTTCGACGCCGTCGCGCATTGGGATTTTGACTTCGGCGCGCGATTCGACTTCGTAGGTCGTCGCCGCAAACAGCGACGCGTGCAGCACGCACCACAACACGATCATGTTCCGGACTCTCATGATTCAAACCTCTTTGTCGAAAGACTGCGGTGTCAACGACTCCCGGACAAGTTGAAACGGGACGAGGTGTGGCGCGCCGACCAATTCAACTGACGCAAACACAGTCCCGATTTTATTTTATCTGCTCGGCGAGGTAAATCTGGATACCCATCTGCTTGATTTGGTCGAGCTGGCCTTCGATCCAGTCCACGTGGTCTTCCTCGTCCTTGAGGATCGAGGTAAGCATGTCGCGCGTGCCGTCGTCGTTCCACTCGGCTGCGAGTGATACAGCTTTGTTGTAATCCTTGACTGCGCCCAACTCGGCCTTGAGGTCGTTGTCCAACTGTGCCTTGACGTCGCTGCCGATGAAAAGCTTATTGAGCTTGCTGACGTTGGGTGTGCCTTCAAGGAACAGGATGCGCCCGATGAGTTTTTCGGCGTGTTTCATTTCGACAATGGCGCGGGCTTCGACGGTTTTGTGGAGACGTTCGTAGTTCCAGTTCGCGCACATCTCGGAGTGAACCATGTACTGGTTGATGGCGGTAAGTTCCTCGGCCAACAGGCCGTTCAGACATTCGATGATCTTGGTGTTACCCTTCATGCACAACTCCTTTCATGCGCACTACATTATCAGGCTGCGCAAAGAGCGTCAACTCACAGTGCCTGCAAGATCACATCGGGCACTTTCTCGATGCGCTCAATGCGGAACTGGAGTTTGCCGGTGTCGCTGTTGGCCTCGACAACTTCGCCGACATGCTTGTTCAGCAATACCTGTGCAAGCGCAGCCGGGTAGCTGATGATGTTGCGAGCCGTGTCGCTGTCCCACGCGCCGAGGATGTGATAGGTCGCCGTGGCGCTGGTGGCGAGATCGGTCACGGTGACAGTCGTGCCGATGTTGACGGTGTCGGTCTTGGCTTCGGCGAAATCGGTGCCCTGCGAGCGGACGAGCAACAGTTCGAGTTCGCCGCGCCGGCGCATGAGGACTTTCTGCATGTCCTTGGCGGCTTTGAACTCGAAGTTCTCGCGGAGGTCGCCGTAGCTGCGCGCTTGGGCGATCTCCTTGCTGTTCTGCGGAATCTTCTTCTGGATGAGATCGTCAAGCTCCGCCTGCCGTCGGCGCAGACTCGTCCAGGAAACGATGAGCGGCTGCTCCTTCGTCGTGCGGCTGACGAGAAACTCCTGCACAAACGGGAACTCCTTGACCAAGCGGGCCATCAACAACCGGCGATCGAGTTCTTCGAACGCGGGCGTGCCGAGCAGGCGGCGGGCGACATCGCGGACGGCGTCAGTCGGCGCGTTGGACAACAAGTCCACGAGCAGCGTCTCGTCCTTGACGAGGAGGTCATACAACTTCGCGGCGGACTTGGCCGAGGAGGTTTCCATCGCGCTGACGACGGCCTGGATGAGAACCGAGCCGGAGAGCGGTTGCAGCCATGGTGTTCCGGAAATGTTCCGGCAAATCCACGCGAGCAGTTCGGCGCTGGCGGCGTGGTTCTGGACGCTCTGGAGAATCTGCGGCGCGCACGGCGTGAGAAGGTCGGCGATCTGGTCGAGCGTCTTGGCGGCGAACTGATTGACGGTGGCGAGCAGGCGTTCCGGCTCGGCGATTTTCAGCGCGGCGACGGAGCGTTTCTCGGAGGCGGCGCTGAGTTCGTTGAACAGCCACGGCAAATCTTTGACGCGACGGAGTTCGTCGGCGACGAATGTGCCGGGCACGCGCATGTCTTCGAGCAGGAAGGCGGCTTCGAGGCGGACGACATGGAGGTCGGGCTTGGTCGCGGCGAGCGACGCGAGCAGGCCGTCCTGCAATTCCCTGAGCGCGAGTTCGGGGTCGGCGATTTCGTCGGCGACGCGGAGAAACTGGCGGGCGATGTCGGTCTTTTGGATGAGGCTCGGCGCGTCGCGGAACGCTTCGAGCAGTTCGTCCTGTTGCGAGACGGGCGCAGTGCGGAGAACGAGCGGATCGCTCTTCTTGGCGGGAACGCTGAAGTGCGGGTCGCGTTTGGCGAGGCGTTTGGCGTTGTCCCACCATTTCTTCCAATCGGCGGTCGCGATGATCGTCGGCGTGAGAATCGTTTCGAGGCGTTCGGGCGAGACGGCGTGGCCGTGGCTGACGAGCGCGAGGCGCAGCAACGCCAGTGGCTCGGCGGTCGCGAGTTGTTTCAGGCCGGCGAGGTCGGTTTGTTTGCGGACTTCGAGGTGCTCGGCGCCGACCGGCGTGAGGCTCTCGCCGGCGTAGGCAAGCTGAAGCGCGTGTTCGGGATTGTGCGGGAAGGCGATGATGAGACGGCCGAGCGTGGCGTCGAAACTTTTCACGCGGCCATAGCCCCAGCTTTTCTGTTGGCAGTAGGCGCCGGGGGCGAGTGCGAGAAGGGTGTCAATCTTCGCGATGGCTTCGGTCATCGGCACGGCATCGTTGTCGAGGGCGGAGACGGCGAGGATGGGTTTGAGGCGCGAGTCTTTCTCGTGGATGGTGGTATAGGCCTCGGCCAGCTCGGGGCGGAGCGCTTTCTCCTTCGGGCTGGCGGCGGCGCGAAGCTTCAATGCGAAGAGCCATTCGTGATGTTTGCCGGCGGTCTTGAGCGTGGGCGTGATGAGCGCGGCGAGTTCGCCCGCCGTGCGCGGATGGCCGGCGTCGGCGAACTCTTTGACGAGTTCGAGGAGGAATTCCGGTTGGGCGGCGAACTGCTCGGAAAGTTCGAGCCAGCGGAACTGGGCGTCGTCAAGATTATCTTGGGCGAGCAGGTCGCGGATTTGTTGATGATGTTCGTGGGCGACAGACATGGCGCGGCATTATAGTGGTGAATCAAGGGAATGCAATGAAAGGTAAAACCATTTGACGCGGCGCTTGCGGTTTTGGGGCGGCGTTGCTAGGCTGCCTGTCATGGTGCCGTTTGTGAAATGGTTTTATCTGTTGGCCCTGTCGGTCTGGATCGGCAGCATCGTGTTCTTCAGCGTGGTGGTCGCGCCGACGGTGTTCAAGACGCTGCAATCTGGTGACGCGGCAAAACTTCAGCGCGCCATCTTTCCACGTTACTACCTGCTCGGTATTTTGTGCGCCGGCGCCGGCATTGTGTGTGTCGGCTGGTTGCTGGCCGACCGCGCCTTTGGCAAATGGCCGGGCATCCTGAGCCTGCTATTGCTGGCGAGCACGGGCGGCACCGATGGCTGGCTGTTGATGGCGGTGTTGCCGCGGCTCAACGAATTGCGCGAACGCAAAACACCAATCATCGGCTCGGGCAAATTGCCGGAGCCGCATTGGGAACAACAATGGAAGGAACTTCACCGGATGAGCGTGCAGTTGAACTTCGCCGTGCTGGCGGCCGCGTTGGCGTTGTTGTTCCTTGTCGTGTTTGCGCGGGTGGCTTGATGATGAAACAACTTACGATTCTCTTTTCTTTGTTGACGGCGGCCGTGTCGGTTTCTGCCGACTGGCTCGGCGGCTCGATTGACCGCGCCGTGGAACGAGTGAAACCGGCGCTGGTACGCATCGAGGTGGTCAGCACGCGTTTCCAAAGCGGACGGGCGCTGAAACAGGAGGAAGGCGGCAGCGGCGTCATCATCCGCAAGGACGGCTACATCCTCAGCAACCACCACGTGGCGGGGCACGCGACGCGGCTGGTTTGCATCCTCAGCAGCAACGAGGAGATCGAGGCCGAGCTTGTCGGCACCGACGCGCTCTCCGACATCGCTGTTCTCCGTTTGAAACCGGACAAGGCGCGCGAGTTTCCGGTCGCGCCGTTTGGCGACTCCGACCAGCTCAAGGTCGGCGACGCGGTGTTGGCGATGGGCAGTCCGCTCGCGCTTTCACAATCGGTCACGCGCGGCATCGTCAGCAACACCAAGCTCATCATGTCCCGGGGCGTGGGCCGCTTGACGCTCGACGGTGAGGACGTCGGCGGGCTGGTCCGTTGGATCGCGCACGACGCCGCGATTTTTCCCGGCAACTCCGGCGGCCCGCTCGTGAATTTGCGCGGCGAGATTGTCGGCGTCAATGAGATCAGCATCGGTCTCGGAGGCGCCATTCCCGCCAACATCGCGCAACGCGTCTGCAACGAAATTATCGAGCGCGGCAGCGTCCGTCGGGCGTGGCTCGGCGTCGAGATCCAGCCGTTGCTCAAGAGCGGCCCCGCGAGAAGCGGCGCGCTCGTCGCCGGCGTCATTGCCGATTCGCCGGCGGCGCGGGCGGGGTTGCAGGCGGGCGATGTGCTGGTTTCGCTCGCGGGCCAACAAGTCAACATTCACCACGAGGAGGAGATTCCGCCGGTGACGCAGTTGATCGCGTCGCTGCCCATCGGCAAGCAGATCGAGGCGACCGTGCGCCGCGACGGACAAACGAAGACGTTGCGGCTGGCGACAATGGAGCGTCCGTTGATGGAACCGAAGACGCGCGAGTTGAAGCCGTGGGGCATCACGGTGCGCGACATCTCGTTCATCGCCGCGAAGGAAAAACGCTTGCCCGATACCAACGGCGTGCTCGTCACCAGCGTCCGCAGCGGCGGCCCGAGCGGTGAAGCCAAGCCGCCATTGCAGGCCGGCGACGTGCTGCGCGAAGTCGCCGGCCAACCAGTGCGCAACGTGACGGAGTTGTTTGCCGTGACCGACCGCATCACCGTTGGCAAGACCGCGCCGGTGCCGGCGTTGGTGTCGTTTGACCGACGCCGAGAAAACAATCTCACTGTCGTCAACATCGGCGTGAAGGAACTCGACGCGCCGGGCGCCGAGGCGCGCAAGGCATCGCTGTCCGCCTCGGTGCAGGCGATTGGCCGCGAGATGGCCACGCAACTTGGTATCAAAGGCGTCACTGGCGTGCGCGTCACGCAGGTTTATCCGGACGGAGCTGCCGCGAAGGCCGGGCTGCGCGTGGGCGACTTGGTTGTGTTGCTGGATGGCGAGAAGATCCCGGTTCAGCAAGTTGGTGACGAAGAAGTGTTTGTCCAGATGATCCGCCAGTACCGGATCGGCACAAAAGTTGACTTTGGAATTTTGCGCGGCAAGGAGAAAATCACGCTGAACATCGAGTTGACAGCGGCGCCGAAACCGGAACGCGAGATGCGCCGTTACCAGGACCCGAACTTCGAGTTCACCGCGCGCGACCTGACCTACCACGACCGCTTGAGCACGCGACGGACGGAAGGCCAGCCGGGCGCGATGGTCGCCGAGGTCGCCGATGGCGGCTGGGCGGCGGTGGGCGAGTTGCGTGGCGGCGATATTATCGTTGCCGTCAATGGCGAGACTGTTGCCGACGTCGCGATGCTGGAGAAGATTCTGAAACGCCTGGCGCAGGAGCGTCCCAAGCAGGTTGTGCTGCGCATCCAGCGCGGGATTCATTCCCATTTCCTCGAACTCGAACCTGACTGGAGCCAGAACGGAACTGCCGCCGGAAAAGGAAAATCATGAAATCGTTGTTTTGCCTGTTGCTTGCGTTTGCCGTGACGGCGCGCGCCGACGAGATCGCCAACGCCGGGCGCGCGGTGCTGAAGAAATACCGGGAAGCCGTCATCGGCGTGAAAGTCGTCGCGAAGGTCGCTGTGCCGGGCCGCGAGTCCACACAGGAGATCAAGATTGATGCTGTCGGCATCGTGGTGGACGCGAAAGGACTGACGGTGGCGTCGTTGCGAGTCGTCGAGCCGAGTGACATGCTCAGCCAGGCGGCGCGCCGCGACATCCAGGCGGAAGTGACCGACTTGAAGCTGGTGCTCGCTGACCGCACCGAGGTGGGCGCGGCGCTGGTGTTGCGCGACAAGGACCTCGACCTTGCCTTCCTGCGCCCGACCGAAAAACTGCCGAAGCCTGCCGTCGTGGTGCCGTTGAGCGACGATGCCGCGCCGGAAGTGTTGGACAACGTGGTCGCGCTCGGCCGCTCCATCCGCACGCCGCGCCTCGACCCGACGCTGACCGACGGGCGCATCTCCGCCATCGTTGACAAGCCGCGATTGTTTTATGTTGGCACCTCGGCACTGGTCAACAGCGGCGCCGGTTCCGCCGTGTTTGCACTCGATGGAAAATTGATTGGGCAGATTCTATTGCAGCGCACGCTCAAGGGCGACACCTGGCCGGTGATCATCCCCGCCGCCGACATCGCCGAGACCGCCAAACAAGTGCCCGCCGCGCCCGCGAAGTGAACCGGGAATGTTTCAACGAGCTGGTGCGGCGCCTCGAACAGTTCGCGGAACGCCGGCCGTCGCAATACAAACTGCGTTGCGGGGCGCTCGCGTTGCTCGGCTACGGCTACATCCTCGCGGTGCTGGTTGTCGTGCTCGGACTGCTTGCGTTGGCCGTCGGAATCATCGTCAGCACCGGGCGCATCCACGGCGGGATGGTCCAACTGGTGATCGCGCTGGTCGTGTTCACCGGCATCATCCTGCGGTCGTTGTGGGTGAGTTTTCCGCCGCCGGACGCAATCCCGGTGCGCCGTGCGGATGCACCACGCATCTTTGAGTTGGTGGACGAGATGCGGCGCAAATTGAAAACGCCGGCGATTCACCACGTCGGCCTCGACGGCTCGTTCAATGCCGGCGTCATTCAGCGTCCCCGGCTTGGCTGGTTCGGCTGGCACCAAAACTATCTCATCCTCGGCCTGTCGTTGCTGGAAGCGCTCCCGCCCGAGCAATTCCGCGCCGTGCTCGCGCACGAACTCGGCCACCTCTCCGGCAACCACGGACGGTTCGGCAGTTGGATCTACCGTGTCCGGCAAAGCTGGAGCCAGTTGCTCGACAACCTCCAACAGTCCGGCCGCGGCGCGTGGGTGTTTGGCTGGTTCCTGCGTTGGTTCGCGCCGCAGTTCAACGCCTACTCGTTTGTCCTCGCCCGCGCGCACGAGTATGAGGCCGACCGTTGCTCCGTCGAACTGGCGGGCGCGTCGCACACTGCGGCAGCACTCTTGACGTTTGAAGTGCAAAACCGCCGTCTCAACGACGCCTTTTGGCCGGACCTCTACAAGCAAGTCAACGCCAACGCCGCGCCGCCGTCGGACCCGTACAGCGCGATGGCATTGAACTTCCGCGCGCCGCTCTCGCCGTTACAACGCGACCGCTGGCTGCGCGAGGCGTTGCGGGCGGAGACCAACAACGACGATACGCACCCGTCGCTCACCGACCGGCTCCGCAACCTCGGCGTCAGCGCCTCCGATGTCGAGAGTCGTCCCATCCAAACAAGTGCCGCTGAACATTTCCTCGGCGACCGGCGAGCGGAATACACCACTTGCCTCGCCCAGCGGTGGCGCAAGGAGATCGAACCGCAGTGGAGTGAACGCCACAAACAAGCGCAGGAGGAACTCGCCCAGCTCGCTGCGCTCGACGCACAAACGGCGACGCTCAGCCTCAACGAGGCGCTCCAGCGCGCTCAACTCACGCAGACCCATCGCGGCGACGACGCGGCGATGCCGTTGTTCCGCGAGATTCTCGCGGCGCATCCCGATCATCCCATCGCCAACTACCAACTCGGCCAGATTCTGCTGTCGCACGACGACGAAGCCGGCATCGCCCACATCGAGCGGGCAATGACGCTGGACAGCGACGCGACGTTGACGGGCTGCGGATTATTGTTCGATTACTTCAACCGCCACGACCGCGACGACGACGCGAAACGATGTCGTGAGCGCGCCGAACGATACCAGGAGCTGCTCGCATTGGCCCAGCAAGAGCGCGCCACCGTCACGCCGACCGACAAGTTCGCGCCGCACGGACTCGACGATGAAGCGGTGAAGCAGTTACAGGCGCAGTTGGCCGGTTACGCCGAGGTTAGGACGGTCTATCTTGCGCGCAAGGCCGTGGAACACCTGCCACAGAAACCGTTCTTCGTGATCGTCATCGTCCGCGCCTGCACCTGGCGCGAAACACTCAACTCCGCCGAGGGTGCCTGTGCTGCGCTTGCCGACCGCATCGCCCGCGAATTGCGACTGCCATGCGGCGACGGACGGATCTTCGTCGTGCCCAAGCGCCGGCACAAACTGGCCAAGGCGCTGCAGACGATCCCCGGCTCCCGCATTGCGGCTAGGGCGTAACTTCGACCACTTCGATCTGGTTGGTGTTGTTCCGGCCAAGACCAAGCTGCGCCGCGGTCGCGACGTGCGCAGCGCGCTCGCCGAGCGGCGAGACGTTCGCCTCCTTGCGTTTCGTTTCCAGCAGTTGCAGGCAGACTGCGTCGAGCGCCACCGGGTCGAGGCTGAAATAAAGCGTGTTCGGCTGCCACGAATACTGAGGACGAAACGCCGGCCCGCCGGCGTAGCCGGCAGTCAGCGCGTCCATCACGTTGAGCGCGAGCTTGCGGCGCACCGCCGGCAACGCGGCGATCTCGGCGATGGCCGGGTTGCCGTTCTGGCTGTACTGCTCGAAGCGGCGCGTGTTGTCCACCATGCCGACCGAGACGTTGTAGAGTGAGCCGCATAGGCCGCAGGCATCGTGGCTCTGGAGAACGGGGACGTTGATGAGCTTGGTGATCGTACGCGTCACCAGTTTCGGCAGATGCGAGCGGGTACTGATCTGCTCGTCGTTCGGACGGAACAGCAAGTCGCCCCAGATCAAGCGACCCACCAGTTTGCTTTCGTAGAACGTCTCCGGGTCCCACACGACGCCGCTCACTCTCGGCCCCGCAAACCCGGCCTCGCGCATCTTCTCAATGTCACGATCAAAAACCCGGATGTTCTCCGACGGAACCCCGGCAGAACACAACCCCGCGACGAGGGCGTCCACAACGGCGCGGTGGGTGGCGAGCAACGGCGCGGCTTGGGTGTTGATCTTGATGCCGACGACGTCGTTGGTGGAGACAAACGCGCGCCACGCGGTCGCTTCATCGCGCGGCCCGGCGAGCGCCTTGAGGCCGGCGGCGACCGTGGCGCGGATGTCCGCAGGCTGCGGGTTGCGCACGGCAATGACACGGCTGGCGGCGTGGGCCGCAACGGCGCCGAGCAGCAGTCCTGCCACAAGGAGACATCGGTTCATCGCCGGCATCATGCGCGGTGAAACCGCCGAAAGCAAGGGTGCAGAACGGCCTCAGGGATTTCCTGATGCCGGTTTCAGGTTTTGCCTGATTGCGGAGATCGTTCGTTCTCCCGTAAGAATATGCGCACGGTATGAGTGAAGGTCAGTCAAGAGGAGAGCAGACAACTACGCTGATTTGGTCGTTGCTGGGCATCATCGTGGTGGCGACCGTGGCGTTGTTGTGGCTCCTGAGATGAAAACGATGAGCGCCCAATGGACAGACGTGCGTCGAGTGAACGGCACCAACGACGAAGACACCGCGACCGAGTGTGTGTTTTCTCTCCTGGTTCAGCGCCCCTACCTAGTGCGCAAAACCTCACCGTACACATGCTTGACGGCTTACTCCCGTCGGTAATGGTGCCGTTCACTCGGCCCACGGACAGAAGGTAACAGGGCAAGGGGGGCCGCGGGCGGGAGGGGCGAGGACAGGTCCTCGCCCCCGTCCTTTTTGGGGGCTTCCTGTAGTCGCGGCGCTCCGTCGCCGCGCCCCGGCGGAGCGGGGCGGCTACAGTTTAGAACTTCATCGAGAGCAGGAACTCGGCGTTGGACTTTGTCTTTTTGAGTTTCTCGACAATCAACTCCATCGCCTCCACCGGCGGCACGCCGGCGAGCGCCTTGCGGAGAATGTAGATGCGGTTCAACTCGTCGGGATGATAGAGCAGTTCTTCCTTGCGGGTGCCGCTCTTCTCAATGTTGATCGCGGGGAAGATGCGCTTGTCCACGAGGTGACGATCGAGGCACAACTCCATGTTGCCGGTGCCCTTGAATTCCTCGAAGATGACCTCGTCCATCCGCGAGCCGGTGTCCACGAGCGCGGTCGCCATGATCGTGAGCGAGCCGCCTTCCTCGATGTTGCGGGCGGCGCCAAAGAACCGTTTCGGTTTGTGCAGCGCGTTGGCGTCCACGCCGCCGGAGAGGATCTTGCCGCTGTGCGGGGCGAGCGTGTTGTAGGCGCGCGCGAGGCGCGTGATCGAGTCGAGCAGGATGACAACGTGTTTCTTGTGCTCGACGAGGCGCTTGGCTTTTTCGAGCACCATCTCGGCGACTTGGGCGTGGCGTTCGGGCGGCTCGTCGAAGGTCGAGCTGACGATCTCGGCATCCACGGTGCGCTTGAAGTCAGTGACTTCCTCGGGGCGTTCGTCAATCAGCAGGACGATGACGATACACTCGGGGCTGTTGGCGAGGATGCCGTTGGCGATCTTCTGGAGGAGAATCGTCTTGCCCGTGCGCGGCGGTGCGACGATGAGGCCGCGCTGGCCTTTGCCGACCGGACAGAACAAATCCATCACGCGCGTGTTGATCTCCTCAGCCTTCGTTTCGAGAATGAACCGCGAAGTCGGGAAGTACGGCGTGAGATTGTCGAACATCACTTTCTCTTTCGCCTTTTCCGGGTTTTCGTGGTTGACGTTCTCCACTTTGAGCATGGCGAAGAACCGTTCCTTGTCTTTCGGGGGCCGGACTTGGCCGGAGATGACGTCGCCGGTCTGCAACTCGAAGCGGCGAATCTGTGACGGCGAGACGTAAATGTCTTCGGGACACGGCAGATAGTTGTAGGCGGGCGAGCGCAGGAAGCCGAACCCGTCGGGTAATACTTCGAGAACGCCGTCGCCGAACATCGTGCCGTTGCGGAGTGCGTTCTTCTTGAGGATGTCGAAGATGATTTCGTGTTTCTTGAGGACGGCAAGGCCCTCGACGCACCAAGCACGCGCTTTCTGGTGCAATTCCGTCATGCTCATTGCCTGCAAATCGCCCAAGTGCATCGTCTCGCCCGGCGGCAACGGCGCCGCTGGCGCTTCCGTTCCCTCCGCTGCTTGCCCGTGTTCGGGAACAGCGACCGCCGGCGATGGCTCCACGGCCACCACGGGGGTGTTCATCACCTCGTCCGGGTCGGGGATATCGGTCGGCAGATGTTCTCTCGGTATCTTCTCGACCTTGGGGGGTCTGCCTCTTCTATTGGATCGGCCTCGCCGCATGGTGTGTCTCCTTGATGTTGTTCCAAATTGTGTCGGCCTGAGCCGAAAGCATTCGGCTCGAACCGTCATTCCAAATCACGTAATCGGCGCGGTCCATCTTCTTCGCCACCGGCCACTGCGCCGCAATCCGGGCACGCGCCTGAGTCTCGCTCAACCCTTTTGCCACAAGCCGCGCCATCTGCGTCGTCTCGCTGCACGCCACCGTCACGACACAATCAAATTCTTTTTCATCGCCGACCTCGTACAGCAAGGGAATCATCGCCACCACCACGGCGCTTGCGGCATCGGCGTGTTCCACCGCGGCCAGCGCCTCCTGTCGTTTTTGTCGGACGGCAGGATGCACCAATCCATTCAACACCAGCCGGCGCGATTCGTCGCGGAAAACGATCTCGCCGAGCGCGGCGCGGTTGATCGAGCCGTCGGCGTTCACGATGCCGGCTCCGAACTCCTTCACGACTGCCGCATGCGTCGGGGTCCCCGGCGCCAGCGCCTCGTGCGCGAGCGCGTCGGCGTCAATCACCACCGCGCCCCGTTGCCGCCATAGCTCCGCCACCGACGACTTGCCGGTAGCGATGCCGCCGGTGAGACCGACGCGAGTGAGGCGAGGGGATGAACACATACGAAATGGCGTGAAACGGGATAATGCTGAATGGGGAAACTGGTTTTGGGAACGGCGGCAAGATACGCAGCCGAGCCGTTTCCGTCAAGCTTTTGCTTTCCGTCGCGGGTGCTGCTGCGCTACACTGGGCGCATGAATTCGCTCCGCGACGATCTTCAGGAAGTGCTGTTGACCGAGGCTCAAATCCAGCAGCGGCTCGACGAATTGGCGGCCCAACTCCAGCGCGATTACGCCGGCAAAGATCTCACGTTGGTGCCGCTGTTGACCGGCAGCGTGCTCTTCGTGGCCGACCTGCTGCGACGATTGCCGGGGCCGTTGCGATTGGATTTCCTCGGCGTCTCCAGCTACCACGGCCAGACCAGTTCCTCCGGCGACATCCACATCACCAAGGCGCTCCAGCTCAATATCCACGACCGCGATGTGCTCGTGGTGGACGACATCCTCGACACCGGCCTGACGCTGGTGCGCGTGCGCGACCTGATCGTCGCGTTGCGACCGCGGAGCCTGAAGTTCTGTGTGTTTCTGGAAAAGGAAATCCCGCACCACGCGGAAGCCCGCGCCGACTACGTCGGTTTCCGCATTCCCGACAAGTTCGTCGTCGGCTACGGACTCGACTATCAAGAGCGTTACCGCAACCTGGCGTGCGTCGGCGTCCTGAAGCCCGAGATTACGGCCAAAGCTGCTGTGGATACTCGCCGCGCCGGATGAGCGTGCGGACGTTCTCCTGCACCTTCGGACGGTCTTCCTGGTAGGTCACGCCGAACCACGACGACTTCGTCGGCAACACCTTCAACGTCGCGCGCTTGCTGGTGATGAGTTGGTTGACTACCGTCGGGATCAGGCACTCGCTTTTCTCTTCGCCGCCGCGCTCTCTCAGGAACTTCGTGAACTCCTCCCGCAGCAACGCAAACAGCGTCGGCGTGAATCCCCACATGTTCATCGAGCAATACTCATCGGCGGTCAACGGCTGCGAGCCGCCCTTGCCATCGAGGTTGCGGGCTGCGTTGCCATGCCGCTCGATCTTCAACAGTTCCACGACCTGCTTGACCATTCCCTTCACGTCCACGTCGCAGACGCCGCGCGACACCGTGCCGTGGTCGCTGAGCGTGTTCCGCAAGATGAACCCGACCATCGAATAATCCTTCGAATCGTTCCGGGCCTTCGACAGAAACTCGCCCAGCACCCGGAACGAATCCGCGCCGTAAAAATCGTCCGCGTTGATCATCGCGAACGGTTCCCGAATCACATCTTCGGCGATCAAGGTCGCGTGCGCCGTGCCCCACGGTTTCGTCCGTCCCGCCGGCACCGCGAAGCCGGCGGGAATCTTGTCGAGTTCCTGGAACGCGTACTCGACCGGCAACCGTTTCTCGAAACGCGCGCCGACGGCCTCGCGGAACGCTGTCTCGATGTCGTGGCGAATCACGAACACGACCTTGCCGAACCCGCCGCGCAACGCGTCGTAAATGCAATAATCAATGATGGTTTCGCCGTTCGGCCCGACGGGATCCACCTGTTTCAGCCCGCCATAACGGCTCCCCATTCCTGCAGCCAGCACCAAAAGTGTCGGTTTCATGCCTGCTTTCTATAAAGGCAACCGTTCGCAAACGCAAGAGCCAGCGGGTGCTGCACGGACTCGCCAATTTCCGGCTTGAACTTTGTGGGCTGGTTGCCGTCCAATCACACAACCATGAAAGCGACGTTTACCGCTATCGCCATCCTCGCGCTTCTGTGTTGGATTTGTGCCGGACAAGACCAGGCCAATAACAAGAAGTCCGCAGCCGGAATCATCGCCTCGCACGCCCAAGGATTGCACGGGTATATCGGTTTTAGCCACGAACAACCACCGGCCAAGTCCGACTACCATGCCGGCATGGGATTCTACGCCGCGGTGTGGCCGCTGGTGGACCAGCCGCTCGCCAATTTCCAAATCGGCCTGCCCAGTGCGTGGATCACACCCGACAATTCCGACAACAAAGACAAACCGCTCGCGCCCGAAGGCACACTCGCCCGGACGTGGAAGCCACGCGGACCGACGTGGAGCAGCGTGTTCCAGACAGTCGAAGGCGGTTTGGGCTACTGGGCCGGCAACCATTTCCGTTACGGCCCGCCGAAGTTCAGCATGAACGCCACGCCGCAATGCTACGACTACGAAGTCGGCTCGCCCGGCTGGTCGTTCTTCTACAGCAACGAAGCGCTGCCCGACAACCGCCTCGGCATCGCGCAACTCAGCAACCGCCTGCTGATCCCGCCTGACGCGTTGCCATTCCAAGGCAACCCCAACGGCGAATTCCTCGGCTACACCTGGATGGCGCTGCCGTTCACTGATCCCACCACCGGTGCCCCGCCCACGGGCGACCAGAGCTGGACCTGTTTTCTGAGCGCGGCCAACTTCAAAGGCCCGATCGCGTACTACATCCCGGAAACATGGAGCAAAATCGGCAAGCTGTTCAACTATCCGTTCCTCTACGGACGCGGCCTCGATGCGCGCCGCGGCAAGATGGGCGGCGGCGCGATGGAGATCAACACCGTCCCGCGCTTTGACGGCACGGACTCGCACGGCACAACCTACTCGAAGCTGCCAAAGCTCCAGTGGCCCGTAGACGCCGCAGGCCGCGCCTACCTCGTGCAAGACGTCACCTACTACTCGAAGGCCGCTCTCCAAACCGCCTTCAAAGCCTGGCGCAACGGCGGCCCCGCCTGCTCCGGCCGCTTCGACGACAAAGGCGCGTGGCGACCCAAGCTCAACACCCGCACCACGCGCTATGACCAAGCTGGCAAGAAGATGATCGGCGTCGAGCGCGCTTTCGACACCCGGATTTTCGACGGCAACGTCTGGGGCTTGCAGTGGTTCACCAACAACCTCGCCGCGAAAGGTTTTTTCCCACAATACTACAAACACGCCGGCGAAGAACGCATTGCGGTCGCCGCAACCGAAGTGCCGGCGGAAACCAAACTGCACGCGCAGGAATTCAAACTGGCCACGCCCGGCAAACCGTACACCTCGCCCTCCGTTGGCGCATGGGCCAAGCCCGGCCCGAAACTCGGCCCCTTCACGGCCAAGCTCGTGGATGGCTCGGTGGTGACCTACTCGTGGTATCGTTTTGTGGACCAGCCGTCGTTCCAGCAATACAACTGGAGCGCGGACAAGAAGGCGAAACTGCAAGCCTTCGTGGAAAAGCTGCACGCGAATTGGCGGACGGATCGCGACTACATGGCGCCGCCCACGCGGGGCAAGCTGGTTGCTCTCGATCCCGCGCTGCTGGTGACACCACCCAGAGGCTTGGAGGTCGGCTATGTTCCGATCGTCACGCACCAGGAAGTAAGAGCGCCTGACCTCAGCAGAATCGTCACGCCAGAGATGTTGTCTGGACGTTATCAGCATGATCCGAAGGAGAACAACTGGCACGAGGGAGAACTCAAACAGGAAGGCGACAAGCACTCACCACGCTTTCGATGGACCAATCAGGCCCGAGTCAGTTGGGCGCTCACCTCTGACCTCGCTCACGCGAGGCTGCTGTGTGCGAAGGGAAGCCCTTATTTTGAGAAGGAAACCGGCAGGAGTTTCATCATCGAAATGCAGCCGACCTCTGGAGCGGCGAAACCCGCGATTGCTGGATTCCACTTCAACGGCGCTTTCTACAAGCGAATTGGCGACTGATGACCGGCGAATCGCGACTACATGACGCCGCCCACGCAGGGCAAGCTGGTCGCCCTCGATCCCGCACTGCTGGTCACCCCGCCCAACGGTTTGGAGGCCGGCTACGTCCCGATCGTCACCCGTCAATCAATGCCATGAGATCCACCGCACCCCTTATCGCCCTGCTGCTGGCGCCGCTGGCTGCATCCACCGGACTTGCCGAAGCCAAACCCAACCCGCCTCAGCGGGTAAACATCATCGTCATCCTCGCGGATGATCTCGGCTACGCTGATCTCGGCTGTCAGGGATCGAAGGAGGTCATCTCGCCGCACATTGATTCGATTGCCGCCAACGGGGTGCGGCTCACGGCGGGCTACGTCAGCGCGCCGCAATGCTGCCCGTCGCGCGCCGGGTTGATCACCGGACGCTACCAGAATCGTTTCGGCTTCGAGGCAAACTGGCCGGCGTCGGTAAGCTCGTGGGCGGGACTGCCGGCGGGAGAGCGCACCATCGCGGATCATTTGAAGGCGGCGGGTTATGTCACGGGCATAGTCGGCAAGTGGCACCTCGGCGATTCCGAGGCGCAGCGGCCCTACAACCGCGGCTTTGACGAGACCTTCTGGCATCCGAATGGCGGCGTGCTGTTCCCCGACAAGAAAACCGGTTTCCTGAACAACCTGCGTCGCGGTCCTGACCTCGTCGAAGTGAAAGAGTATTCCACCGATGCATTCGGGCGCGAGGCCGCGGCGTTTATCGAACGGCATCAGCGCGAGCGGTTCTTTCTCTATCTCGCCTTCGTGCCGCCGCACTGGCCGATGCAAGCCAAGCCGGAACATCTCGCGCAGTTCGCCCACGTGCGGGACCTTCACCGGCGCACGATGCTGGCCATGATGGCGTCGCTCGATGAAAACGTCGGTCGCGTCCTCGCCAAACTGCGCGAGACGAAGCTGGAAGAGAAGACGCTGGTCTTCTTCCTCAGCGACAACGGCGGTCCCACCGGTAAGGCGCGCCCGCAACCCGATGCCGATTTCGAATACGGCCAGAACACTTCCAAAAACGACCCGTGTCGCGGCGTGAAGGGCGAACTCTTGGAGGGCGGCATCCGGATTCCGTTCCTCATCCAGTGGAAAGGCCGTATCCCGGCGGGCAAGACCTTCGACCAGCCGGTGATCAGCCTCGACATCCTGCCCACCGCGCTGGCCGCGGCCGGCGTGGATAGTAGTCATCTCGCTCCGCGAGATGAACCGCCATCCGACGACCTCACGCGGAGCGTGAGGACTACTTTGGACGGCACAAACCTGTTGCCGTTCCTCACGGGCGAGAAACAAGGTTCGCCCCACGACACGCTCTACTGGCGGTTCCGTTTCCCGCCGGCGCAGCCGGCGTTGCACCGCTGGGCCATCCGGCAAGGCGATTGGAAGCTGGTGAAAAACAACCGCGAATCGGTGGCACTCTACAACCTGGCCAGCGACATCGGTGAAACCAACAACCTCGCCGCCGCACAACCCGAGCGCGTCGCCGCCATGAAGGCCGCGTGGCGACGCTGGGACGCCCAGAACAAGGAGCCGCTCTGGACGGACGCCAAACCAGCAGTGCCTCCAGCGCCTCGCGCGAAGGCCGAGGTTCAAGCCGCCGCGTACTACTTTCCGAACTGGCACCGCGCGCCGGGCCAGACCGGACCGAACTTCGGCGAGTGGGGTAATTTGCCGCGCGCCACGCCGCGTTTCCCCGGCCACCAGCAGCCCAAACATCCCGTGTGGGGCATCCAAGACGAGGCCGATCCGCAAGTGATGGCGCAGAAGATCGCCGCCGCCGCGGATCACGGGTTGAGCGCGTTCATCTTCTGTTGGTATTACCACGAGCAGGGCGCCTATCTTGACCGCGCCGTCAACGAAGGCTACCTCAAGGCTCCCAACAAAGCGCGCCTGCCGTTCGCCCTGATGTGGGCCAACCACGACGTCGGCACGAAACCGTTTCGCAAGGGCGCCGTCAACCGCGAAATCTTCGACCGCATGAGCGACCTGCTCATCACCCGCTACTTCAAAGACCCAGCCTACTGGCGCGTCAACGGCCGCTGTTACTTCAGCATCTACCAGCCGATGACCTTCATCGCCGGCATGGGCGGCCCCGAACCAGCGCGCGCGGCGCTCGATGCCTTGCGCGACAAAGCACGGAAAGCCGGCCTCGGAGAACTCCATCTCAACCTCATTGACTTCGAACTCGCCAAGCAACCCGATGCGCTCAAGCCCGTGCGCCAGCTCGGCGGCGACAGCGTCACCAGCTACGTCTGGATTCACGATCCGTCAGCCTATCGAGAACTGAAATTCCCGCACTCCGATTTCGACCCCGTGTGCCGCGCCTACTTTGCGAGCTGGGACAAACACTGGGCCGCGTGCGGCACCCCGCATTTCCCCAACCTCACGATGGGCTGGGACCCCACGCCGCGCCTTCGTCCCGACCAACCCCACACCGGTAAAGGCTATCCCGACACCCCCGTCATCACCGGCAACACGCCCGACCGGTTCCGTGCCGCCCTGCTCGAAGCCAAGACCCGCGCGGAACGACTCCCCGCCGGGCAGCGCGTTGTTACGATCTACGCATGGAACGAATGGAGCGAAGGCGGCTACCTCGAACCCGAAGCCTCCACCGGTTTGAAGTATCTCGAAGCCATCCGCGAAGTCTTCGGCGTCGCCAAAGGCAAGTAGGCGGAACATTACCGGAACTTGGTCGCGGAACCGGATTCTGGTACAACTCAGCCATGAAAACGTTTTTCATTTTCATCTTTCCGTGTCTTCTGTGTCTTCCGTGGTTTCATTCTGTTGCTGCGCCGGCCAAGCCGAATCTGATCTTTATCCTCGCCGATGACCTCGGTTATGGCGACCTCGGTTGTTACGGACAGAAGCAAATCCAGACGCCGTGCCTCGACCGGATGGCGGCGGAAGGAATGCGGTTCACGCAGTTCTACGCCGGCGCGACCGTGTGCGCGCCGTCGCGGTGTGTATTGATGACCGGCAAACACACCGGCCACTGTTGGGTCCGCGGCAACGCCATGAAGAACAACCTCGAGATTCAGACGCTGCGGCCAGAAGACATGACAGTCGCCAAGCTCCTGAAACAGGCCGGCTACTCCACCGCGTTGATCGGCAAATGGGGACTCGGCGAAGGCGATTCAACCGGCATCCCGCGCAAACAGGGCTTCGATTATTTCTTCGGATACATGAACCAGGTCCATGCCCACAATTATTACCCGGCGTTCCTGTGGCGGAACGAAACGCGCGTGCCGCTCAAGAACGAGGTGCCGGGCGACGGCGAATACGGACAGGGCTGGGCATCGAAAAAAGTCGAGTACAGCCACGACCTGATTGCCGCCGAGGCGCTCCAGTGGATCGAGAAACAAAAGGACAACCCGTTCTTCCTCTATTTTGCAGTGACGACTCCGCACGCCAACAACGAAGGGATGCGCGCCACCGGCAACGGGCAGGAAGTGCCCGACCTCGGTATCTACAAAAACAAAGATTGGTCGGAGCCCAGCAAGTGTTATGCGGCGATGGTCACGCGCCTCGATGCCGACATCGGCCGGATGTTCGCGTTGTTGAAGAAGCTCGGCCTCGACGACAACACGATGGTGTTGTTCAGTTCCGACAACGGCCCACAAAAGGAAGGCGGCAATCCGCCGGAGTTCTTCAAGTCGAGCGGCCCGTTGCGCGGCATCAAGCGCGACCTCTACGACGGCGGCATCCGTCCGCCGTTCCTCGCACGTTGGCCGGGGCACGTCAAAGCCGGCAGCGTGTCGCATCACATTGGTTATTTCGGCGACCTGATGGCGACAGCGGCGGAACTGGCTGGAGTGCCGGCGCCGTCGGGACTCGACAGCATCAGTTTCGCGCCGACGTTGCTCGGACGGCCGCAACGGCAGCATGAGTATCTCTACTGGGAGTTTCACGAAGGCGGATTCAAACAGGCGGTGCGAATGGATGACTGGAAAGCGGTGCGCCTCGGCGTGAACAAACCGATCGAGTTGTACAACGTGAAATCCGACATCGGCGAGCAATGCGACGTTGCGGCACAACATCCAGAGTTGATCGAGCGATTCACCAAGCTCTTTGCCAACGCGCGCACGGACGCGCCGAACTGGCCGGTACGCGTCGGGAAGGAGAAACCTTGAACCTTCGGTGCTTGTGGTTGGTGCTCGCGGTTGTGTTTGTCGTCAGCGCCGCTGAAGCTTCTCAGAAGCCCAACATCATTGTCATCCTTGCCGATGACCTCGGCTTCGGCGAGCCGGGTTGCCAAGGCGGAGACATTCCCACGCCGCATATTGATTCCCTCGCGCGGAACGGCGTCCGTTTCACCAGCGGTTATGTGACGGCCCCGTTCTGCGCGGCGTCGCGGGCGGCGTTGCTCACGGGACGCTACCAGACGCGGTTCGGATTCGAGTTCAATCCACTTGGCGCACGCAATGCAGAGCCGGGCATTGGCCTGCCGCTGACGGAGCGCACGTTGGCCCTCGCCTTGCGCGAGGCGGGCTATGCGACGGCGCTGGTCGGGAAATGGCATCTCGGCGGCACACCGCCATTTCATCCGCAACGCCGCGGATTCGACGAATTCTTCGGATTTCTCCACGAGGGGCATTACTACGTGCCGCTCCCTTGGGCCAACCACACAACGTGGCTCCGTCGCAAGACGTTGCCCGACGGCGGCGAGGGGCGTTGGACCTCACCCGACAAACGCATCATTTGGTCCACGCACATGGAGCGCAACGAAGATGACTATGACGCTGACAACCCGCTCTTGCGCAGCGGCCAACCAGTGGACGAACGCGCCAACCTCACCGAGGCTTTCACTCGTGAAGCTGAGGAGTTCATTGGGCGGCATGCCTCGCAGCCGTTCTTTCTCTACCTCGCCTACAACGCCGTGCACAGTCCGATGCAGGCTCGTGACGATTATCTCCGCCGGTTCGCGAACATCGAGGACATTCACCGTCGCATTTTCGCCGCGATGCTGACCCAACTCGACGATGGCGTGGGGCGCGTGCTGGCGAAGTTACGCGCCCGGCATCTGGAAGAACGCACGCTGGTCATCTTCCTCAGCGACAATGGTGGGCCGACGAAGGAATTGACGTCCAGCAACCTGCCGCTGCGCGGCGGCAAGGGCGAGCTTCTCGAAGGTGGCGTGCGCGTGCCATTCCTCCTGCAATGGAAAGGCCGTCTGCCGGCGGGGCGCGTTGAGGCGCGGATGGCCAGCGCTCTCGATATCTTCCCCACCGCGCTTGCCGCCGCTGGCGTCAAGACTGACGTCAAACTTGATGGCGAGGATCTTCTGGCGCCGGATGACCGGCGAATTCGCACGGAACATTTCTGGCGCGTCGGTGGCAACGCCGCGATGCGTCAGGGAGACTGGAAGATCGTTCGCGGTCGCAACGCACCCTGGCAACTTTACAATCTCGCAAACGATCTTGGCGAAACGCAGAACCTCGCCGCCCAGCAGCCGGAAAAAGTACGCACACTCGAAGCGCGTTGGAAAGAGTGGAACAATGAGCAAGCCGAACCGGCTTGGCCGGCCATCCCCATCAGGAGCAAACCATAATGCAATTACTCAGCCTCATCTCATTCGGTCTGGCCTGCACCACCGGCCAGTATTTTGAAGTCACCTATCCAGCGTCCACGCACACCAACGAACTGACGCTCGGCGTGACCTATCGGCTCTGGGTGCCGAATGGCGCGAGGACGTTGCGCGGCGTCATCGTCCACCAACACGGCTGCGGCGTCGGCTCCAATCAAGGCGCGGTGACGGCAGCGCAGGATTTGCATTGGCAGGCGCTGGCGAAGAAGTGGAACTGCGCGCTGCTCGGCCCGTCGTATCATCAGGGCGAGAAGGACAACTGCCGGCTCTGGTGCGACCCGCGCAACGGTTCGCACAAGACCTTCCTGCGTTGCCTCAGCGATTTCGCAGCAATCACGCGACATCCCGAACTGGAAGATGCGCCGTGGTGTTTGTGGGGCCATTCCGGTGGCGGATTCTGGTCGAGCATCATGCAAACGATGTATCCCGAACGCATCGTCGCCATTTGGTTCCGTTCCGGCACGGCGTTCGCCACGTGGGAGAAGGGTGACATCCCGAAACCGACAATCTCGACCGCCGCGCTGGCCGTCCCGGCAATGTGCAACCCTGGCGTGAAGGAGAACGGCGACAAACGTTTCGGCGGCGCGTGGACCGGCTCGCTGGAGATGTTCCGCGCGTATCGCGCGCAGGCCGCACCCATCGGGTTTGCACCGGACCCGCGCACCAGCCACGAGACCGGTGATTCGCGTTACTTGGCGATTCCGTTCTTCGATGCGTGCCTCGCGATGCGATTGCCCGACCGCGTCGGCCAACCGCTCAAGCCGGTGGACACGAAACAAGCGTGGTACGCCGAGTTACTCAGTGAAGAAGCCCGGCCCGCCGCGAAATTTACCGGCGACCTAAAACAAGCTGTCTGGCTCCCGAACGAACGCGTCGCCAAAGCGTGGCTCGAATATGTGCGGCTCGGTGCAACCTCCGACACCACGCCGCCGCCCGCGCCGACAAACGTGAGGGTATCTGCTGCTGGTGAACTGACGTGGAACGCCGAGGCGGATTTCGAGAGCGGCTTGCAGACGTTCATCATCCAGCGCGACGGCAAGGATTTTGCCAAGTGGCCGGAGAAACCGTCAGGCAAGTTTGGTCGTCCGCTGTTTCAAGGCATGAGCTATGGCGACACACCGGAAAAGCCGGTCCGCGAGATGAAGTTCACCGACACCACGGCGAAACCCGGCGAGCGACACGCCTATTCCGTCATCGCCGTGAACAGCGTCGGTCTGTGCTCAAAGCCAATCGCCGCGCGTTGAGCCACGAAGATGTGCTGCTGACGGAAGCACAATGTTGTCATTCTGAGCGAAGCGAAGAATCTCTGTCTTGTGGGCATGCCATGAACGACAGAGACCCTTCACTTCGTTCAGGGTGACAAACGGTGGCGTGATTGCCGTCCCGGATTCTGATACAACTCAGCCATGAAAACGCTTCGCATCTTCTTTGCGGTCCTTGCGCTTCTTTGCGGCTATTCCTTTGCTGCCACACCACCGAATATCGTCCTCATCCTCGCCGACGACCTCGGTTGGGCTGATCTCGGTTGTTACGGCGCGGACTTGCACGAGACGCCGCACCTCGACCGGTTCGCCAAGGAGGGCGTGCGGTTCACGTCGGCTTGCGCGATGCCGGTCTGCACGCCGACACGGGCGACGTTGATGACCGGCAAACACGCGGCGCGGCTTCGCATGACCATCTGGTCGGAAGGCGCCATCGAAGGCGGCCCGGAAAACCGCAAGCTGCGCGACGGCGAATCGTTGCCGGATTTGTCGCACTCGGAGACGACTATTGCCAAACACCTGCACGACGCCGGTTATCTCACGGCGCTCGTCGGCAAGTGGCATCTCGGCGACGCGAACCATTACCCGGAGACGCACGGCTTCGACGTGAACATCGGCGGCACGCACTGGGGCGCGCCACAGACGTTCTTCTGGCCGTATAGCGGCGTGGGACGATTCGGGTCGCAATTCCGTTTCGTGCCGCACCTTGAGTTCGGCAAACCCGGCGAGTATCTCACCGACCGGCTCACCGACGAGGCGTTGCGCGTCGTGGATCGTGCCGACGGAAAACCGTTCTTTCTTTATCTGGCCCACCACTCGCCACACACGCCGATTGAAGCGAAGGCGGATGACGTGAAACATTTTGAGCCGAAGCTGCGCAAGGAACTCAATCACCAGCACGCCACCTACGCCGCGATGGTCAAGAACCTCGACGAGAACGTCGGCCGCGTCCTCGCCCACCTCAAACAACGCGGCCTCGACCGGAACACTGTGGTCATTTTCACCAGCGACAACGGCGGCTACGTGAACTTTGACAAGGGCGAGAAGATTCCGGTCACGAGCAACACGCCGTTGCGTTCCGGCAAAGGCTCGCTCTATGAAGGCGGCGTGCGCGTCCCGCTCATCGTCCGCTGGCCCGGCGTGACGCCTGCCGGGGCGACTTGTAGCGAGCCGGTCATTCTCACCGACCTGTTCCAGACGTTGCTCGGCGCAGCCGGGCTGCCGCCCTCGACGAATGCGACCGACGGCGTGAATCTCGCGCCGTTATTGAAGAATCCCGCCGCAAAGCTCGACCGCGACGCGTTGTTCTTCCACTACCCGCATTATTATGCCACGACGACGCCGGTGAGCGCCATCCGCACGCGCGACTGGAAGTTGCTGGAGTATTTCGAAGACAGCTGCGTCGAGCTGTTCAATCTCGCCAACGATCCCGGCGAACAGCGCGACCTCGCCGGGCAGATGCCCGACAAAGCCGCTGAGTTGCGCCGCCGCCTGAATGCGTGGCGCGAGTCGGTCGGTGCTGCGCTGCCGAAACCAAACCCGGACTTCAAACCCGGAAAAGGAAAGAAGAAAAAATGAAATCACTTCTCACGATCTTGCTCACATCGTTTATTGCAGTCGCTGGCGTTGCCACGGCCCAATCGAAGTATCCGAAGATCAATCTCGCCGCCGGCTACAAGGTGGACGCGGCGTGGCCGCAGAAACCGCCGGAGATCAAATGGCGTTATGTCACCGGCGTGGCGGTGGACTCGCAGAACCGCGTGTGGGTGCTCAACGAGATCAAACCGCAAGTGCAGGTCTATTCCGCCGACGGAAAGTTTCTGGACTCGTGGAGTTCGGATGACTTCAAGAAGCCGCATTCGATACGGCTCGACCGCGAGGGCAACATCTGGATCACCGATTTCGGCGCGCACATCGTCCAGAAGTTCTCACCGAAAGGCAAACTGTTGCTGACGCTCGGCACGCTGAACACGCCGGGCTGCGACGCGACCCATTTCGGCCGGCCCACGGACGTTGCGATCGCGCCGAATGGCGATCTCTTCGTGACCGATGGCTATAGCAACAACCGCGTGGTCCACTTCGACGCCAGCGGAAAGTTCGTGAAATCCTGGGGCGAACTGGGCGTCGAGCCGGGCCAGTTGAGCCAGCCGCACCACATCGTGATGGACTCGCGGGGCCGGCTCTATGTCGCCGAACGCAACAACTGCCGCATTCAGGTCTTCGACCAGAACGGCAAATCGCTCGCGCAGTGGCGCAACCTGATCAACCCGTGGTGTCTGTGGGTCACGCCGCAGGATGAGATTCTCGTGAGTGGTTCCTCGCCGGCACGATGGACGCAACGCGGCAATCTCGGCAATCCGCCGCACGATGCGATGGTGATGAAGTTCGACACCGGTGGCCGGGCGCTGGAGTTGTGGACGTTCCCACTGTGCAAGCCGGGCACGATGGAGCCGGGCGAGCTGGACTGGATTCACGCGATGGCCGCGGACTCCAAAGGCAATCTTTATCTGGGCGACGTGGCCGACAACAGCCCCGCGCATCGCGTCCAGAAATTCACGCGCCTCCCGGCCGAGCGATGAAACTTCTGGTGACACTGCTGCTGGCAGCTTGCACGGCGTCGGCGTCTCCGTTGCTGCTGCCAACGAATCTGGACGCGCCGTTCTGTTACGTCCATGGCGGCACGCGACGCTGGCCGATTCTCTCGCGTCCGCTGCCGGATGGAGTTGCGGTCGAGTTAACCACGAAATTGGAACTCACCGGGCTGCGAGTGTCGGTGTCGCGCGATGGTTGGCTGGAGATCGTTTCCGATGGCAAGGCGCAACCGCTGGCGTTTGAACTGGAAGTCGGCATCGGCAAGACGGAGTCGCAGCGATTGGTTGTCCGCGCGGCGCCGCCGGCGCGACCTATTTCTTACGTCGCGGATTTCATTGACGATCTGATTCACATCTTCATGAACACCCGCACGGGACAATGGCGACCGATCGAGAAGGGTGGACTCGATCAGCATTTCCGTCGGTTGCAGGCGCACGGCGTCGGGCGATTGATCTTCCGTCAAAGCCCGTTTCCGTGGATCAACGACCCGAAGAACTACGCCGCCGGCGACTGGCAATGGCACGCCGGGCAGGCGCGGGCCATCGTCGAGAGCGACGCGCTCACGGCGGCGCTGGAGAAACATCGCCGATACGTCGAATGGGCATGGGTCCGGCAGAAGTTGGCGTTGGGGTTGACGCCGGCCTTCGGCGAGATGCTGGCGCGCAGCGCGGCGGAGCACGGCATCAAGTTGAGCGCGAGTTTTCGTCCGTTCGAGCCGGCGGTGAGCAAATACTATTGGGTGCCGGCCTTTGACCACAAGGGCGGGTTCTTGTGGAACTTCTATCCGAATGCGTCTCCGACGGTGAACGTCCGTCCCGAAACTGTCTGCTTCGCGCATTATCGCACCGTCCTCGCCGCGATGGGACGCGGGGACGCTGCCGCTCTCAGCAGAATCAAGATCGCCAGCCCGACCAACGCGGACGCGTTTCTCGCCCGGTTCGCCGCGCGCCGCGACAATCTGCGGATCGTCGCGAGCGGTTTCCCGCCGCTGCAACGCGATTCGTTTGTGCTGGTCCGCGATGAACAGGGCCGTTTCCAATTGCGTCCGTTCGCCGAAATCCAGCCGTCGGCGGAAGCGCGGCAGCGCGACCTGACCGGTTTTCGCGTCGCGCGGTGCGCGGACGGCTCCGTCGAGATCGCGTCGTTGAAAGTGCCGGCGGAATTCCGGTTTCTAATCCTGTCGAACCCCGCCGGCGCGGACGAAGCGCTCGATCTGCCGGCGGCGCAGCCGGTCACGTTGTGGTCGCGCGCCGGCAATCCGTTGGGCCGCGAGAACGTGTGGTGGGTAACCTCCGACCCGAAGACGCGCGTCGGCGGCATCACGGCGACAGGCGCGGCGCACAGCGATTTCTTTGCGTCGGAAGCGAGCACCGATCTCTGCTCGCGGGGACCGCAACGCCGCGCGTTGCGGGACGATCAACTCGTGATTGACCTGGGACCGCCCTGGTCGGCGGAGATGGTGGACTTCAATCAACCGGCCGCGCGCCGCTACGTTGTGAACGAGCTTCGCACCATCTTGGCGCTTCCGCCGTTCGACGAGATCTACGTCAGCACCCGCTCGCACACGCAACTGGCGGCGTACCTTGGCGACGGCGCCGACGGCATCCAACCCCGGTCGGCATATCGCGCCGCGAAGAAACCCTATGCGCACTTGGGAATTGACCGCGCTTACGCGCCACGCGCGGCGGCGAAACTCAAACTGCTTCGTGATTGTCCGGTGGAGAAGATCACGACATGGCAACCGGGCGAGTGGGCCGACACGTGCCAGCAACCCGACAGTCCGTATCCGTGGCGTTACGCCCGCAACCGCGAGGTGGCCAACGGCATTCGCAGCCTGTTGCAAGACCTCGAACGCGCGTTTCCCGCCACGCGGATCCGGGTCGTGCTGCCGGAACGCGCCGCGGCGACGGAGAAGATCAAGGCCGCACTGGACACGATGCCCAAGCCCGGCGGCGGCGTCTATGGACGCGACTACTACCGGCACATCTGGGCTTCGATCAACCACATCCCCTCCATTGGCGAAGGCATCGCGATGGTGGACCTCCGCGGCTTGCGAATCGAACCGGTTTTTCTCGGCATCCGTTCCTTGCCGGACATGGAACCGTTCAAGTTGTTCGTGCGCGAGTGCATCGCCGACATGGCCGACAATCACGGCTCGTCGTTTCGCGGTCCGCGCAGTTTTTTCTACGAAGGCCACGAAACACTGCGAACCACCGACCGCCTCGTGGGACGTCGCGGGCGCGAGGAAATCATCCGCTATCTGTTGGCGCAGAAAGGGGAGATCAACGAGGTGATCCTTTACGAGTCCGCCACGTGGCTCGAAATGCCGCTGTCCGACCCCGACTTGTGCGGACACGGTTTCCTGGATCGCGGCAACCAAGAAAAGCCACGTTGAAACCGCTTCTCACGATTGCACGGCACGGAGAATATGCCGCCGTGAGGCACATTCGGCTTTCTTACAACCAGTTCTCCAAGTCAGCGAGACATTGCGTCATCGGCAGAATCTCCACGCCGCGTTCGTGCCATCGCCGGTTGCCGAGATAGACCAGATGCGTTTTCGCTTCTGGGAAATCCTCCCGGAATCGCAGCAGCGCCCGCCAATCGTCGGGGCGGACGGTCTGCGCCATCTTCACCTCAAACGCGCGCAGGCCGCGTTCGCCGTACAGGATGAAATCCACTTCATCACCCGTGGCGGTGCGCCAGTAGGAGAACCGGTAGCCGAGGTCGCGGTAATCGTTGAGCGCCCGCGCCTGTTGCAGGAACAACGTCTCCAGGGCCGCCCCGTGAATCTGTTCCGGCGCGTCGAGCGGGCCGCGTGGACGGATCGCCTGATAGACCCCGGCATCGAAGTAGTAGAACTTCGGGTGCGCCACCATCCGGCGTTTGGCCCGCCTGGTGAACACCGGCAGCCGCACCGCAATCAACAGGTCATCGAGAATGCTGAAGTAATCTTCCACCACCTTGGCTGCCACCGCGCACTCCCGCGCCACGGCGGCCATGTTGAGCACCGATCCCTGCGAGAAACTGGCCGCCTCCAGAAACCGGCCGAACGCCGCGATGTTGCGCGCCAACCCTTCCTGTTGAACTTCCTCCCGCAGATACGTCGCCGCATAACTTCGCAAATAATCCTGCGGCTTCTCGCTGGTGCAGGCCAGCGGCAGACAGCCGAATGGCAACGCCCGGCGCAGATCGAAGTCCTTGCCGAGTTCCAGCGCCGTAAACGGGTGCATGTGCCGCGTCAACGCCCGGCCGGCCAGCAGGTTCACCCCTTTGCCGCGCAACTTCCGCGCGCTGGACCCGGTCAACGCGAACCGCAGCTTGCGCGTCTCCATCAACCGATGCACTTCGTTCAACAACTCCGGCGCCCGTTGGACCTCGTCCACGACCACCCAGCCCCGGTAGTTCGCGGGAATCTGATCGCCCAACCGTTGCGGCGCGGCCAACAGTTGCGAATAGACATGATGATCGAGCAGATCGAAATACGGCGCGTCAGGGAACTGCTCCCGCAGCCAAACCGTCTTGCCCACCCCACGCGGCCCGAACAGGAAGAAACTCTGCTTCTGATCTGCCGAAAGCAATCGTGGATACATGAGGCGTTTTTACCATGCAAAAACGACTTGGCAAGGCAATTTCAGAACTTTGCCGCAGCACCGGATTTTGGTACAACTCAACCATGAAGCAAGTTCTCATTCTCCTGTTTGCGTTTCTGTGCAACCAATGCTTCGCGGCAGGCAAGCCAAACATCATCTTCATCCTCGCCGACGATCTCGGCTATGGCGACCTCGGTTGTTACGGGCAGAAGGAAATCCAGACGCCGCACCTTGACCGGCTGGCCGCTGAGGGAATGAAGTTCACGCACTTCTATGCCGGCGCGAGCGTGTGCGCGCCATCGCGTTGCGTGTTGATGACCGGCAAACATGGCGGTCACTGCCGCGTCCGCGGCAACGCGCCGATGGCGCAACGGCTGAAGCAATCGCTCATGCCGGACGACGTGACCGCAGCCAAGCTGCTTCAACAGGCTGGTTACGCGACGGCGCTCGTCGGCAAGTGGGGGCTTGGCGATGCCGACACGCCCGGTCATCCGCTGGCGCAAGGATTCGATTTCTTCTTCGGCTACCTCGACCAGATTCACGCGCACATGTTTTATCCTGAATGGCTCTGGCGCAACCGCGAGAAGATCACGCTGCCCAACGAAGTCCGTTCCATTCCCGTCGGCAAAGATGGCGCGTGGGGCTTCGGCGGCATCAGCACGAAGAAAACCGTCTATAGCCCGAAGCTGATGCTCGACGAGGCGCTTGGGTTCATCGAGCAAAACAAATCGCGCCCATTCTTCCTCTACTTCGCCAGCACGATTCCCCACGCCAACAACGAAGCCGCCAAGGAACTCGGCAACGGCGCCGAAATCCCCGACCTCGGCCTCTACAAGAACAAGCCGTGGCCGGAGCCGGAGAAAGGTTACGCTGCAATGATCACCTATCTCGACGCGCAGGTCGGCGCGATTTTGGCGCGGCTCAAGGCGCTCGGCCTCGACGATAACACGCTGGTTCTCTTCAGTTCCGACAACGGCCCGGAGATGAAGCAGTTCGCCGGCTACGACACGACGTTTTTCAAGTCGGCGGACGGCTATCGCGGCTTCAAGCGCGACCACACCGACGGCGGTATCCGCGTGCCGTTCCTCGCGCGCTGGCCGGGCAAGATCAAAGCCGGCAGTGTGAGCGATCACGTTGGCTACTTCGGAGATTTCATGGCGACAGCCACGGAACTGGCCGGCGTAAGAGCGCCGTCGGGTTTGGACAGCATCAGTCTTGCGCCGATGCTGCTCGGACGCGCCGAGCAGAAGCGCCACGAATGTCTCTACTGGGAATACCACAGCACGGTTTCCTCGCAAGCCGTGCTGCTCGATGGCCGCTGGAAGGCGTTGCGCGGGGTGTCGCTGGAACTGTACGACCTCCAAACCGATCCCGCCGAGGAACACAACATTGCCGCTGCGCATCCCAACATCGTCGCGAAGGCCGAAGCCCGGCTGAAAAGCGAACGCGAAGAAAACCCCAACTGGCCGCTGCGCCGGAGAGCCAAGCCATGAGCATCGAAATCATTCGGGGCGACATCTCGACGCTGCGCATTCCATGGTTGCCGCAAACCTGTGGATATGCTTTGATACGGTTGTGTGGAGGTACTGCCGATGACAGCGATAACGGAAAAAGTGCTCGATGAAGCGCTCGGCTTGCCGGCTGACGAGCGGTTGAGCTTGGTGGATCGGTTGATTGCCAGTCTGAATCTGCCGACGCAGCCTGAAATTGACCGGCTTTGGGCCGAGGAAGCCGAGCGACGGCTGGCGCAGATCGAGCGGGGGGAAGTGGAGTTGATTCCCGGTGAAAAAGTGTTTGCCGAAATTCGCGCCAAGTACCGCCGATGACGTTCCGGTTCCACCCAGAGGCCGCTGCGGAATTCGATGAGGCGACGGGCTACTACGAATCGCAGCAGACAGGCTTGGGACTTGAGTTCGCCGAGGAGGTTTACGCCGCCATCTTTCGTGTCCTGCGGTTTCCTGACGCGGGCAATCCTTTATCGGCAAACACGCGCCGGTGTTTGGCCAACCGGTTCCCGTACGGCATTATCTATCAGGCCAAACCGGATGGCCTGCGGATCATCGCCGTTGCCAACCTGCACCGAAGACCGGGCTACTGGAAACATCGGGAACACGCATGAAGAAATCCATCGGCTCGGCCACGCTCGAAATCATCCAAGGCGACATCACGACGCTGGCGGTGGACGCCATCGTCAATGCAGCCAACGTCCATCTACAGCATGGCGGCGGCGTGGCGTGGGCCATTGTCAAGCGCGGCGGTCGGATTATCCAGGACGAATCCGACAAGCTCGCGCCGATCAAGACCGGCGACGCCGTCATCACCACCGGTGGAAAACTTCCGGCGAAGTTTGTCATCCACACTGCGGGACCAATTTGGGGCGAAGGTGACGAGGACAACAAACTGCGCCATTCGATCCGCAACAGTCTCGCGTTGGCAGACGAACAGGGGCTGAAGAGCATCGCGTTCCCCGCGATCAGCACCGGCATTTACCGGTTCCCCGTCGAGCGCGCGGCGACGTTGATGTTGGAGGAGGCAGCGGAGTATTTGCGCGGCCCGACGAAACTGGAGCGGGTGATCTTTTGTTTGTACGACGCGCCGACGTTTCGAGTGTTTGAGGCAGCGTTGTAGTCGCGGCGCTCTGTCGCCGCGCCCCCTGCACGCCGGCGGAGCGGCGTGGCTACAGCGGACTTCAGAACTGAAGCTGGAACAGGCCGCTGACGGGCCGGCGTTTCAGTTCGCTGGGGCCAAGGTTGTTGTCCTGGTCGGTGTCCATCTGTTTGAACAAGCTCATGCTGACGCCGGTCTTTTCGAGGCCGGCTTTCCATTCATCGGCAGTGACTTTGCCGTCATTGTCAGCGTCGAGCGAATCGAAATGACGACGGGCATCGGCCGAGGCGTCGAATGACTGCCACTCTTCCCATGTGATTTTGCCGTCGCCGTTCTTGTCGGCCTTGGCGAAGCCCTCGGTGCGCATCGCACGCACGAACTCAGTGTACGACACTTTGGCTTGGTTATCGCGGTCGGGCGTGTTGGTTGCGCAGCCGGCGAGCGTGACGGCGGCGAAAAGATAAAGGAGCTTGTTCATGGCGCTACGGAGTCTATCACGGCGCACGGGTGAGCGTCCAGTCGAGGAATCGCGGGCACCAGCGCTTGAGGAATGCGCCGAATTTGCCGGGAATGGTGAGGACGATTTCACGTTTGCGCCGGGCGCAGGCGCGGAGAATGGCGCGCGCAACGGTGCGCGGGTGGACGCCTTTCATCGGGCCGATGCGGACGGGGCCGCCGTAGCGGACCTGGTTCTCGAAAAACGGCGTGTCGGTGTAGCCGGGCATGATGAGGATGACGTCAATGCCGGTGCCGCGGAGTTCGATGCGGAGCGAGTCGCTGAGGGCGCGGACGGCAAACTTGCTGGCGCAATAGATGGAGTTGCGCGGCGTGGCCAGCAGGCTCAGTACGCTGCCGACGTTGACAATCTGTCCACGTCCTTGCTTTTTCATGTGCGGCAACACTGCCTGTGTGCAGCGAAGGACGCCGAAGAAGTTCACCTCCATCAGCCGGTGCGCGTCCTCGAAGGCGGTGTTCTCGACGGTGGCGCGGATGCCGAAGCCGGCGTTGTTGACGAGGATGTCCACCCGGCCAAATCTTTCGAGCGTCGTCTCGACGAGTCGTTTCACGTCGTCGTCGCGGGTGATGTCGGTTGGAACGGCGAGGATTCTTTCACCGGCAAGCTCCTGCAGTTGCGCGGCGTTGCGCGCCGCTGCCACAACGCGGGCGCCCGCAGCGGCAAAGGCGAGGGCGGTTTCGCGCCCGATGCCGGTGGAGGCGCCGGTGACGATGACTGCTTTGTCCGTGAATTTTTTCACTTTCCTTCTGTGTGATGACAGGATATAGGTAATGGAGGGATGTGACAACAACCGATATGGAAGAAGGCAAAGTCAACCGGCAATCGCGCGTGCTCGCGATAGATGACGACGAGAGTATACTGGACATCGTGAAGACGTGTTTGGAGGCGGAAGGTTTTGCAGTGGAAACGAAGAATGATCCACGGGATGGCGTGAAATGGTATGCGCAGCGCTGGGCGGAGGTGGATCTGGTGTTGTTGGACTACATGATGCCCGGAATGAAGGGTGACGAGGTGTTCCATCACGTCCGCCAAGTCAATCCGCAAGCCAAGGTGATGATGTTGAGCGGATCGGACGCGCCGGTGGCCAACCTCCTCCTGGCGCAGGGATTGAAGGGTTACATCCACAAGCCGTTTTACCTGAACCAACTGGTCAAACGAATCCGGGACGCAATCACATCCCCCTGAACCAATACAACGGAGGCATGACATGGGCGAAACAAATCAGGTCAATGCCGAGAAACTCATTGAGGTTCACAAGGCGCGCGACCCGTGGCAAGGTCATCTGCTGATCGGCTACCTGCAGGACAACGGCGTGGAAGCGGCGTTTCAAGGGTTGTCCGCGATACCGTTGGTGGCGGACGAACTGCTCGAGACCAACGACAACGTCGCCGGCATTTACGTTCTCGAACACGACGCCGAGCGGGCGCGGGAACTGATCAGCGAATTCCTGTCCGCCGAGAACATCGAGGATGCATCCGATGGAAGACTCCATCCCAACAAACAACGGATCGCCGAGTTGCGCGGCGCGTTGCAGGAGGAACGGCGCACGTTCGCATTTCTCGGCTGGACGACGGTGGCATTTCTCGGCGCGCTGGCCGTGCTCTGGGCGATCTGGCCGGTCTGGCTGAAGACGGAACCACCGGCCCCATTCTACCGGTGGACGGGCGTGATGCTGCTCGCGTTGGCGTCGCTGTTCGCGCTGAATCAGACGCGACGCTAAACGGAGGGCTTCAGCAAGCCGAGGCCGTCCAGCCAGTTCACCAGCAGCGTGCCCCACGTGGACAACTGCGGGTGATCTTTCGCCAAGCCGACACCGTGTTTGCCAACACGATAAATGTGCATCTCGGCGGGAATCTTGTTCTGCCGCAACGCGCGGTAGTAAAGCACGCTGTTCTCCGGCGGCACACCGGAGTCGGCATCGGTGTGGAACAGGAATGTCGGTGGCGTTTTGTCGCTCACTTGAAGCTCCGCCGACATCTTTTTCACCAACTCCTCCGGTGGATTCTCGCCGAGCAAATTCTTGCGCGAGCCGAGATGTGTGAACTCGACAAACGAAATCACCGGGTAACACAGAATCGAGAAGTCCGGCCGGCTCGATATGCCGTCCGCCGTTTCAAACTTCGTCGAGACCGTCGCCGCCAGATGTCCCCCGGCGCTAAAGCCCATCACGCCGATGCGGTCGGGCTTCACGCCGAACTTGGCGGCGTTGGCGCGGACGTAGCGAATGGCGCGCTGGGCATCCTGCATCGGAATTGGGTGCTGGTAACGTTTTGCGTGGCGGTAGCGCGTGACAAACGCGGCAACGCCGTGTGCATTGTAGAACTCGGCAATCTGTTTGCCTTCGTGGTCCATCGCGAGGCTGCCGTAACCGCCGCCCGGCAGCACGACGACGGCGGTGCCGCAGGCTTTGTCTTTCGGCGCGAGGCAGATGTCAATCGTCGGCTCGGTCGGGTCGTTTTCCTTGTCTTCACCGGCGACGATGCTGGGATCGCCGGGGGGCAGAAGCTTGACGCGCTCGGCGCGGGTGAACGGCGCGAGCAGGACGACGGCGAGCAAAAAAAGAAGTGGTTTGTTCATGGTGAATGTGTTTTACCTGAGGTCGTCCAAAAGGAAAACCATGAAAATGACTCGATGGCTATGCGTCGCGGCGATGATTGGCAGCGCGCTTGCGGCTGAAGACGGGTTCAATCCGCTCTTCGACGGCAAGACTTCCGCCGGCTGGCGCAGCATCAAAGGCGCTGACTTCCCCAGCGACGGCTGGGAGATCAAAAACGGCGTCATCACCGTCCTCGGCAAGAAAGCCGGCGACATCATCACCGTGAAGAAATACACGAACTTTGACCTGTGCTTCGAATTCAAGCTCCCACCCGCCGGCAACAGCGGCGTCAAGTATTTCATCGAGCCGGACAAGAACCAATCCGTCGGCTGCGAGTTTCAAGTCCTCGACGATGATAAACATCCCGACGCCAAGCGCGGCGTCAACGGCAACCGCACTGTTGGCTCGCTCTACGACCTCATCCCCGCGCGCGCCGGCAAGAAGGTGAAACCGATTGGCGAGTGGAACGAAGGCCGCGTTGTCGTCAAGGGCGCGCACGTCGAGCATTGGCTCAACGGCGAAAAGGTCGTCGAGTACGACCGTACCTCACCGGAGTTCAAGGCGCTTGTCGCTGCCAGCAAGTTCAAGACAGTGGACGGCTACGCTCAACAGAAAGAAGGCCACATCCTGTTGCAAGACCACAACGACGTCGTCTCTTTCCGCAACATCCGCATCAAGGAACTGAAATGACTCAGTCCATTAGTCGCCGCCAGTTTGTGAGTCGAGCTACCGCCGCTGCGTTGCTCGTGTCATCATTGAGTTTCGCGGCGGACGCGCCTCGCAAGATCAAACTCGGCCTCATCGGTTGCGGCGGACGCGGCAAATGGATCGCCAATCTCTTCCGCAAGCATGGCGGCTACGACATCCACGCCGTCGCCGATTATTTCCCGGAAATCGCCGACGCTGCCGGCAACGAACTCGGCACTGACAAGACGCGCCGGTTCAGCGGATTGTCGGGTTACGAGAAAGTCATCGCCAGCGGCGTCGAAGCCGTCGCGCTCGAAACGCCGCCGTTCTTCATTCCGCAACACGCGACCGCCGCTGCCGCTGCCGGGCTGCACGTGTATATGGCCAAGCCGGTCGCCGTGGACGTGCCGGGGTGCCTCGCCATCGAGGCGCTCGCGCGAAGAAAACAGTGCATCTTCGTTGACTACCAGATGCCGACCGATCCGTTCAACCAAGGCGTTGTCCAACGCATCCACGAAGGCGGCCTCGGCAAGATCGCTTACATGACAACGTTCGGTTACTGCCAAGGTTTCGCCGACCCGCCGTTCACCGACACCATCGAAAGCCGGCTCCAGCGTCTCACGTGGGTCAACGACGCCGCGCTGAGTTGCGATTACATCGGCAACTTCGACATCCACGCCATTGACGCCGCGCTCTGGGTCGCTGGCGCGCGCCCCGTCAGTGCAATGGGCGCGTCGCGCATCTGCCGCGACAATCCGCACGGCGATTCGCGCGATGTTTGCCAGGTCGTGTACGAGTTCGCCGACGGTCTCCTCCTCAACCACTCCGGCCAAGGACTCAAGAACAACACCGATGGCGCGCTCACCTGCCGCATCTACGGCCCGACGGCCTATGCGCAGATTGACTACTGGGGCAAAGCGTTCCTGCGCGGTGGCCCAAAACACTACGGCGGCGGCGCGGTGAAGAACCTCTACGAAGACGGCGCCAAGCGCAACATCGCGTCATTCTACGACGCGGTGACGAAAAACGATTTCAGCAACACGACCGTCCGACGTTCCGTGGACGGTTGCCTGACCTGCATCCTCGGACGCGAAGCCGCCGTGCGTCACACGAAACTGACGATGGATGAACTGCTCAAGGAGAACAAGAAACTCGAAGTAAACCTGAAAGGATTGAAGACGTAGGTAGCGAATCACTTGAGCAAAGCGGTGAATCCCGCTTGCTCGAAATGCTTGTCGCCGGTCAACGCCTCCGTCACACCTCGTTCGCGCATGATGACGAAGGAAACACAGTCGGTCAGCGTCCAACTCTTGTCCGTGTGCTGGTGATACAAATCAAGCGCACGATCCAGCAATTCACGGGATGCAGGAACAATTTCACAGGACGCCAGTCCGCGTAAATGAAGAACGAAGTCGCGCACACGTCCCCGGCACTCCGATTCCGCCAGCGCATCCGCCACTTCCATCAGCACCCAGTCCGACGTGAGCAGGCGGGCGCGAAAATCGCGGGAGAACTTCAGCACACGGTCATGATGTTGGTCCCAGCGGTTCAGCCGGGCGACAAAGTAAAACGCATCGGCAAAGACCACGCTCATCGGCGGGGATGACCGTGAACGTAATGGTCAAGGTTGGCAGCCAAGTCGGCGGGCAGGTCACCAGCCATTCCGTCAAAATCCTTCAGTGTTTCCAACAACGTCGGCGCTTGCTCTTCCACCGGCTCAATGCGCACAACCGTGCCAGACGCCCACGGAACGTCCTTGGGCAGTCGAATTACACCTTTTTCAATGACAGCGGTGATGCTCATGGCGCAAAACATACCAGCTTGGGGCGGTCATGCCAACTGGTTTTCAAGCGCAGGAATTCTTGTTGGAACTCGACGGGATTCGTGGCAAAACTTGCACCACTATGAACACCATGACCCGCCGCCAATTCATCACTCGTACTGCCCTGACCGTCGCCGGGGCTGCGTGGCTCACACAATTAGAGGCTGCACAACGGTCGCGACTGCGCGTCGGTAGTTGCATGATCGGTCTTCCTGAAGCCAAAGAAGCCGGGCTCGACGGCGTCGAGGTCAGGGTCGCCAAGAAACCCGAAGATCGCCTTGAGATTACCGACCCAGCCGTGCGGGCCAACTTCAAGGAACAGATGAAACAAACCGGGCTGCCTATCGCATCGCTGATGATGGGCATTCTGAACAGCGCGCCGCTCGCCTCCGATCCGCGCGGTCCCGCGTGGCTGGAGCAGAGCATTGATGCCGCGAAAGACCTCGGCGCGAAAGTCATCCTTGTCGCGTTCTTCAGCAAGGGCGACCTGCTCGACGAAGACCGGAAGGTCAAGCAACAGGACGTTGATGTCGTCGTCCAGCGTCTCCGTGATGCCGCGCCGCGCGCGAAGAAAGCCGGCGTCATCCTCGCCATCGAGAACACTCTCCCCGCCACCGAGAACATGCGCATCCTCGACCGTATCAATCACGAGTCCGTGCAATTCTACTACGACGTCTTCAACACCGGCGTCAGCAAAGGTTACGATGTGCCGGCCGAGCTTCGCCTGTTGAAGAGCCGTGTCGCGCAGGTTCATTTCAAGAACGGGCCGCAGTATCTCGAAGACCGCAAAGGTTTCTTCGAGCCGATTGTCACCGCGCTCCGGGACATCAAATACAACGGCTGGATCGTGCTCGAAACCTCCAGCCCGTCGAAGAACGCCGTCGCCGATGCCCGCCGCAACGCCGAGTTCACGCGTCGTCTGCTCGCCGCATGATTTTGCGCCTCATTTTGCTCTTGGCAGCCTGTGTGTCGGCGCTGGGAGTGGAAACGCTACAGGAAGCGGATGTTTGCATCTACGGCGGGACGGCGAGCGGCATTTGTGCGGGCTTGGCTGCGAGCCGGCGCGGACAAAGCGTCATCATCGTCGAGCCGTTCCGACACTTGGGCGGCATGCATGGCGGCGGAATCCGCATCCAGCAGGATTGCCTCTATCTGAACGATATCGGCGGCATCGCCAAGGAACTTCACAATGCCGACCTTGCGTTGCCGGGAGGAGGCAGCGCCAATCAGTGGCAGGCGCGTCTGATGATTCAGAAAAAAGTTGAGGCCGCCGGGATCAGGTATTTCACGGAGCACCGGCTCGATGCGAAGACTGATGTTGTGAAAGATGGCACCAGGATCAGCATGATCCATCTCAACTATGCGCCGGTCATGGAGGAAGGTGTGCCCGCGCCGCAACCGGCCAAACGCCGGGTCTTCTCCGTCAAGGCGAAGGTGTTCATTGACGCCAGCTATGAAGGCGATTTGATGGCGTTTGCCGGGTGCGATTACGTGCTGGGGCGGGAGTCCAAGGCGCAGTACGATGAATCGTTGGGTGGCCAGCGCGGATTACGGTATTTCGACGTTGATCCGTATGTCGAGCCGGGCAATCCCGCGAGCGGTGTGTTGCCGATGATCACGACGGAACCCTACGAGCCGGGCGCCGCGTCGAAATACATGATCGCTTACAACTTTCGCCTGCAATGGGTAGGCGAGGGCGGGACGCTGATCAAGCCGTTGGGACGCGAGGTTGACCGGAAGCGTTATGAATTGGTGATCCGCGCTCTCGCAAAACGGAGCCGGTTGTATGTGCACTGGCCCGACAGCAATTATGCCCGGGCCTCCCTGATTTCCTCCGCGCCCCCGGCGCGACAACTGGACTATCCTGATGGCGATTGGTCAATGCGCAGCGCCATCTGGCGGGACTGGATTGATCACGTCAAGACCATGAACGTGCTCGTCGGGTTGGAACATCCACAACTTCGGTCAGGCGAGTACCCCGACAACAACGATTTTCCCGACCAGCTCTACACCCGGATGGGACGGCGCATGGTCGGCGAGTACGTCATGACCCAGTATGATTTGATGCATCAGACGAAGCTCAACGACTCAATCGGCTTGGCCTATTACGCTGTTGATATCTATCCGCCGCGCCTCATCGCGCACGACGGCAAAGTGGCCTCTGAAGGCGAAATCTTTATGCGCGTCAGCCCGGGACCCTATCAGATTTCCTACCGGGCCTTGCTTCCCAAACGAGAGAAGGTCAGCAATCTCATCGTCCCCGTCTGCATGTCCGCGTCGCACGTCGCGATGGCCTCGATCCGTATGGAATCTTCCTACGTCGTCATGGGCGAAGCTGCCGGCATCGCCGCGAGCCACGCCATGAAGTCCGGCAAACTGGTTCACGAGATTGATGTTGAAGCGTTGCGCGCCGATATGAAGAAAGCCGGCGTCATCACGGAATGGAACGGGACCGGTTATGGGCCGAGAAGCAAGCGGCACTGGAGCGGGAACGCCGTCTATTGGAAGATCAATCCCGATGACTACAAAAAGATCCCGATCCGGCTCGATCCTAGTTGGGCAACAGAAACATCCGACGATGAGGATTTTCTCGCGTCGCGCGAAGCTTGGAATGCGGTAAAGAGAGGTTGGGAATGGCTGTACGACGCCATTGACCTGAACAAAGACGGCAAAGTTTCTCCGGCTGAATACCAAGCTCTCCAAGACTACAAGCAGAAAGACAAAAACTGGGCCACCACCCTTAAGACCAAGCCCTTGGCCGAAGTTCTGCAACTGAACCGACAATCAAAATGAAACACACCCTCACACTTCTCACCGTGCTCCTTTTGGCCGGTTCGGTTTACGCCGCCAATCCGTTCTTCGCGATGGACACGGCTGTCCGCAATCTCGACGAACTCGACACCGTCAAACAACTCGGCTACGCCGGCATCGGCTGGAAAGGAGTTCCGCCGGAACAACTCGCCGCCGACGTGAAACGAGTTCAGGAGCACGGATTGAAACTGTTCGCCATCTACACCGGCGCGACGTTGACCAAGTCGAACCTGACGTGGTCGCCGCACTTGGAAGCCGACATGGTCGCATTGAAAAGCACCGGGGCCGCGATTTGGATGCCAATCAATAGTAAGGATTTTCCGCGCTCATCGCCGGAGGGAGATCAGGTTGCTGTTCCGGATTTGCTCCGCCTGTCGGAGCTTGCCGCTGCCAGCGGCCTGCGCGTCGCGATCTACCCGCATACCGGCTGTTGGGCCGAGCGCGTGCAGGACGCCGTGCGTCTTGCAAAGAAGGTGAACCGGAAAAATTTCGGCGTGACGTTCAATCTTTGTCACTGCCTGAAGGTCGGCGACGAGGTGAAGATACCGGAGTTGTTGGCCGAAGCTGGGCCGCATCTGTTTCTGGTGACGATCAACGGCGCCGACAAGTACGAAGAGAACTTCAAATGGGACCGGTTGATTCGTCCGCTCGACGAAGGCAGCTACGATGTCGGCATCGTGCTGCGGAAGCTGAAGGAGTTGAACTACACGGGGCCAATCGGCTTGCAAGCTTTCGGCTTGAAGATACCGGTGAAAGAGAGTCTAACTCGTTCGATGAATGGTTGGAGGAAGTTGAATCCATGATTTCGCGTCGGAATTTTCTCGTCGCCAGCGCCGCGACGATCTGGGGCAGCCGGTTGCGTGCCGCGCCGAGCGAGCGCGTCACCATCGGCATGATCGGCACCGGCAGCCACGGCGTCGCGATGAACCTGCGCAATTTCCTCCCGCAGCCCGATGCGCAGGTCGTCGCGGTCTGCGACGTTGTGCGCAAACGGATGGAAGACGCGCGCGACATGGTGAACCAGAAATACGGCAACACCGATTGCGCGATCTACGGCGACTTCCGCGCGATCCTTGCGCGGCGCGACATTGACGCGGTGATGATCTCGACGCCGGATCACTGGCACGTACCGATTTCGTTGATGGCGTTGCGCGCCGGCAAGGACGTGATCTGCGAGAAACCGACGTTGACCATCGAAGAAGGTCGCGTCCAGAGCGATGCGGTGCGCCGGTTCGGGAAGATGTTTCAGACCTCCACCGAGGACCGCTCGCTTTATCAGTACCACCGGATTGCCGAGATCGTTCGCAACGGTCGCATCGGCAAGTTGCAGCGCATCGAAGTCGGGCTGCCGACCGGCGATAGAGGAGCCGGCGATCCGACGCCGCAGCCGGTGCCGAACGATTTTGATTACGAGATGTGGCTCGGCCCCGCCCCGTGGGCGCCGTATTGCGAGGCGCGTTGTCACTGGAATTTCCGTTGGATCTTCGACTACTCGGGCGGGATACTCACCGACTGGGGCGCGCACCTGCTCGACACCGCCCAGTGGGGCAACGACACCGAGCGCACCGGTCCCATCTCCGTCGAAGGGACCGGCAAACGCTACGAAGGCGGTCTCTACGACACGTTCTACGAGTTTGATCTTCGCTACCGCTACGCCAACGGCGTCGAGATGACCGTGGACGGCAACGGCGTCCGAATCCGGTTCATCGGCACGAACGGCTGGGTCGGCAACACCGGCTGGCGCGGTCCGCTCGAAGCCAGCTCGAAAGAAATCCTCGATACGCCCATCGGCTCGGCTGAGTTGAAACTCTACACCTGCACCGGCGGCGAACACCGTAACTTCCTCGACTGCGTGAAGACCCGGCTCGATCCGTATTTCCCCGCCGAGATCGGCCATCGTTGCGCGACGGTGATGCACGTGGGCAACATCGCCATGCTGCTCGGTCGCAAACTCCGCTGGGACCCGGTGAAGGAAGAATTCCTCAACGACGAAACCGCCAACCGCATGCGCAGCCGCGCCATGCGTGAACCTTGGAGCCTCACCACCTGCGTGGCTTGATCACTGCTTGAGTTGTTTCTTCAACAGCTCGGCGTCCGCCAAATCCTTGGGGCGGCCGGCGGCGAGCTTGTTCTGAATCAAATCGGGAAGAGCCAGAATCGGCACGCTCACCCCCTCCAACTCCTGCACCAGCGCATTGCGCCGGGCGGTTTCAAAGGTCAGCCCCGAAACACTGGTGACAATGTCCACGCGTCGCGGAGCCACGCCGATTTGAACGACCATGTCCTCGCGCGCGAAGTCGGTTTCCGTGATGTTGGCCGTCGGCGCGCCGAACCGCCGCAGCGCGGCGCAGACGCGAGCGGCGTTGTCGGCGGAGGGGCGCACCCAGACATCCATGTCCAGCGTGGCGCGGGGAAACCCGTGCGCCGCCAATGCGTACGCGCCGACGAGGATGTACTCAACGCCCTCGGCGTTCAACGCGCACAACATGTCTTTGTAGTCTTCGTTCCACATCGTGTTGCGGACTGAGCGCGGCGATTTCGCGGGTAATCGGCCAGACCATTGCCAACCGTTCCGCCTCGGTGCCGGGAACGTAGTTGTCGTCCGCGTGGTCACGCAGGGCGGACTTGGTGATGACATACCGGTCCAGTTTCACGCCTGCATCTTATCCGATTGCAGGATGCCGGGCAAGCAAACTTGCCGGCTTGCGGTGGGCGGCCAAGAACCGTTATCATGCGCCCACTTATGAGAACCATATTGCTGTCGTTGCTCCTCGCCGCGAACGCATTCTCGGCGCAACCGTTCTTTCCATTCTGCTTTGACATGCCCGACGCGAAGAAGCGAAACCTTGCCGAACAGGCTGCGATGCTCAAGGAACTAGGTTACGACGGCGTCGGCCACATCTGGCTAGACAAGGTTGAGGAGCGAATCAAGACGCTCGATGAAGTCGGCCTGAAGCTTTACCAGATCACGATGGTGGTCAACATCGCGACGAACGCGCCATATGACCAGAAGCGTTTCAAGGAAGTGCTCGCCGCCGTCAAAGGCCGCAACGTCCAGTTCCTCATGATCATGAAAGGCGCGAAACCTTCCGACGCCTCCGCCGATGATCGTGCCGTGGCGATTGTCCGCGAGATGTCCGACCTCGCCCGCGACTCCGGCTCGCAGTTGCTGGTTTACCCACACACGAAAGACTGGGTCGAGCGCGTCGAGGACGCCGTGCGCGTTGCCGAGAAGGTGAACCGCCCGAACGTTGGCGCTATGTTCAACCTCTGCCACTGGCTCCGCGTCTGCGAAGACCGCGATTACAAGACCCGGCTCCAGAAAGCGATGCCGCGCCTCTTTGCCGTCTCGATCAACGGCGCCGACGAGCGCGACGAGAAGGCCGCGAACTGGAAGCGGTACATCCAACCGCTCGGCAGCGGCGACTTCGACATCGCAACATTCTTGAAAACCCTGAAAGAACTCGGCTACAAAGGTCCCATCGGCCTCCAATGCTTCGGCATCGGCGGCGACGCGCGCGAACATCTCGCCCGTTCGATGGCCGCGTGGCGCAAACTCAACGAAAGGAAACAACCATGAACCGCCGTCAATTCATCACCAGCAGCCTCGCCACCGCGGCTGCATTCACCATCATCAAGCCGTCGCTCGTCCGCGGCGCGGACGCTAACTCGAAAGTCCGCCTCGGCGTCATCGGATGCGGCGGACGCGGCAGTTGGATTACCGACCTGTTCGCGGCGCACGGCGGCTATCAAATCGCCAGCGTGGCGGACTTCTTTCAGGACCGTGTCGAGAAAGTCGCCCAGAAACATCAGGTCGCAGCGGACCGGACTTTCACCGGCCTGAAGTGCGCCGAGAAGATGATCGCCAAAGGCGGTCTCGACGCTGTCGCCATCATCAGCCCGCCGTATTTCCATCCCGAACAGGCCGCCGCGGCTGTCGCGGCAGGCTTGAACGTCTATCTCGCCAAGCCCATTGCCGTGGACGTGCCCGGCTGCAAATCCATCAAGGAAAGCGGCCTGACAGCCGGCAAGAAGGGACTCGTGTTCCTCGTGGATTTCCAGAGCCGCGCCGACGCATTCTTCATCGAGGCGATGAAACGCGTCCACGCCGGCGCGCTCGGCACGTTGGCCTTCGGCGAGGCGCTCTATCACACGGGACGACTCGGCAAGAAAGGCGACGACGACAAGACTCCTGAAGGTCGCCTTCGCAATTGGGCCTTCGATATAGCGCTTTCCGGCGACATCATCGTCGAGCAAAACATCCACACGCTCGACATCATGAACTGGGCGATGAACAACGCCACGCCACTCCGTTGCACCGGCCTCGGCGGACGCAAGGGTCGCGTGGACGTCGGTGATTGCTGGGATTATTTCACCTGTGTCTATGAGTATCCGAACAAGGTCGGCATCACCTTCAGTTCCCGCCAATACAACGTGGACGCCCCCGGCGGTATCATCAACAAGATGTACGGCACCAAAGGTGCGTTGCTGACCGAGTACGGCGGCGAGGTGATCATCCGCGGCGGCCAAGGCACGTTCTACCGCGGCGGCAAGACTACCGGCATCTACAAGGACGGCACCGTCACCAACATCAAGACCTTCCACGAATCCATCACGGCGAAGAACGTTTCCAACCCGACCGTCGAACCGAGCGTGATGAGCAATCTCGTCTCCATCATGGGTCGCACCGCCGCCTACACCGGCCGCACCGTGACATGGGATGAAGTGATACGCTCCAAGGAACGTCTCGACGCCAAACTGACCGGCGCGAAAGCATGAGCAAGATCAAACTCGGCATCATCGGTTGTGGAGAGCGCGGCAACCAACTTGCCGCGCTCTTCAAGGAACACGGCGGCTACGAACTCCACGCTGTCGCCGATTACTTCCCCGAAGTCGCGCAGGAAACCGGCAAGACACAAGGCGTCGAGCCATCGCGCTGTTTCAGCGGGCTGGACGGCTACAAGAAAGTTCTCGCCAGTGGTGTCGAAGCCGTCGTGCTCGAAACGCCACCGTGTTTCTTCCCGGAACATGCCGCCGCAGCGAAGTGCCACGTGTTCCTCGCCTCCCCGGTGGCAGTGGATGTGCCGGGATGTTTGCAGATCGAGGCGCTGGCGAAGCAGAAACGGTGCGTCTTCGTTGACACGCAGATCACGACCGACCCGACCAACATCGAAGTCGCCCAGCGCATCCGCGACGGTGGCCTCGGCAAGCTCGCGTTCATCACAACAGTCGGTTGCGGCGGCGGCAAGGCTGATCCGCCGAAGACGGCCAGCATCGAGAGCCGTCTCCGCGAAGGTGTCTGGATGGCCGATGTCGCACTCGGTGGCGGACGCATCGCCTGTTTCGATGTGCACGCGCTGGAAGCTGCGCTCTGGATCGCCGGTAGCCGGCCTGTCAGCGCCACCGGCAAATCGCGCATCTGCCGGATCGAGCCGCACGGCGACATGAACGACGTGACGGAAGTCATCTACGAATTCGCCGACGGCCTCGTGTTGAACCATTGTGGCCAAGCGTTGAAGAACAACGCGCCGGAACGTATCACCTGTTCCGTGTTCGGCCAGTTGGCAAATGCTGAGATCAACTACTGGGGCAAGTCCTTCCTCAAAGGCGGCCCGAAACATTTCGGCGGCGGCAACGTTGACAGCGACGGCCCGAAGCGCAGCGTCGCCGCGTTCCACAAGGCGATCACCGAAAAAGATTTCTCCAACCCCACCGTCAAGCGAGCCGTGGACGCCACGTTGACGGCGATTCTCGGACGCGAAGCCGCCGCGCACGGCACGAAGTTGACGATGGCCGAGTTGCTCAAGGAGAACAAGAAACTCGAAGTCAACCCCGCCGGGTTGAAACCGTAACGTCCGTCCTCTCCGTTTTGACAACCGCCCGCGGGTTGGCAAATACGTGAGCAGGCTGTTGTTGGCTTTCCTATCTCTTAATAAGGCCTGCCGCAATCATGATCCCAATGAAGATTGCGGGTGCGCCGTTGATTATCAGAGCGGACAACGACATCTTTCTCGATTTCTCGCCTCGTGCAAGTGCAATGATTGCAGAGACAGTTCCAGCCAAGACGGCTAGCCACAACACCTCGGCTGGAAGCATGAGAACACCCGAGAGCGAGAGACTGTCAGCTTTGCCGCGGAAGATTTCAGCAACGATCCAGAAACCGGCTAAGCCGACCACGAGGAGAAAGAGCGAGGCGATGTTGAATACGTTCCCACGCTGCATTGTTTGGTTTCCATTCATTCTTCCGATGGTCAACATAGTTAATGGGACAAAGTTTCCGGCAAAAGACAAAGTCGGAAACCATATCCAACTGAGATGGAGGCTACCGTGAATCTTCGGCATGTCAAGCTCGCCGGCAGAGATGGGTGGAGTTAGGGCACCCTTGGAGACCGCCCGTTTTTTTTGGTGTCACCCTGAGCGAAGCGAAGGGCCTAGCAAGGTTCGCGCGGTTGAACTGCATCAGTTGTGAGGTTCTTCGCTTCGCTCAGAATGACAAACTGGAACGTGGCAGCGCATTCCTGTGAAGAATGTCACGGGCTTGCGCGTCGAACTGGCTGGTTACGGCGCATTGCTGTTTCAATTTCAAATAGAAAGGTAAACCATGACACGAATCATCCTGACCGCAGTATTGCTCGCCGCCACCGCGATGGCGGGCGAAGTGAAATTCAAAGCACATCGCATCGGCAACTTCCGCAGCGAGGCCGTCGCGGTCGCCGACTTCAACGGCGACGGCAAGCTCGACATCATCGCGGGCGCGTTTGCTTATCTCGCGCCGGACTGGAAGCCGTTGAAGATCCGGACGCTTGAAGGCACCGTTGACGAACAGGGCAAAGGCTACCACGACGATTTCATGAACCTGCCGCTCGATGTTGATGGCGACGGCAAACTCGACATCGTTTCCTGCGGTTGGTTCTGCAAATGTCTCCGTTGGTACCGGAACCAGTTACCGAAGACTGATCCGTGGCCGGAGACTGTCGCCGACAAGGGCGCCAACCATGAAACCGGCGATCTCGTTGACATTGACGGCGACGGCAAGGCCAACGAAATCCTCGTTCACGTCAAGGAAACCGTCTGGTACGACCGTAGCCTCGTCAAACATGTGATCTCCACCAACGCGATGGCGTTCGGCGGTGGCGTCGGCGACTTGAACGGCGACGGCAAACCCGACGTATTGCGCCCGCAGGCGTGGTTCGAGGCGCGCAACGGCAAGTGGATCGAACACAAGTGGACCGGTCTCGCGGAAGGACTCGGCGCGAAGGACGGCAAGGCCGACCACACGCCGCAGATTCTCGTGTTCGATGTGAATGGCGACGGCAAGGCCGACGTGATCACCAGCAGCGCACACAAGTATGGCATCTTCTGGTATGAGCAGACGAAGGATGGCTGGGTTCAACATCTCATTGACGACACGTGGTCGCAGGCGCACAGCCTCGCGCTCGCCGACCTCGACGGCGACGGCGTTCCCGAACTTATCGCGGGGAAACGCTTCATGGCGCACAACGGCAAGGACCCCGATGAGTTTGGCAAACTCTGCGTTTTTTACTACAAACTCCAGCGCGCTCCGGAACTGAAGTGGACGAAGCACATCGTTTCCTACGACGAAGGCATCGGCTCCGGCCTCAACATGTGCGTCGCCGACATCAACGGCGATGGTCGCCTAGACGTCATCGTCACCGGCAAATGGGGTGGCCCCGTCTGGTTCGAGAACCTCGGCGTCCGCTGACGCGCGTTACTTCACCTTGCCGGTGGCAGCCCACTCGGTGCCGCGCACGATGAGCGTCCGCACCGACGGCGTTTCGAGCGCCTTCACGTCGTGGCCGAAGGTGTGATGGAACACGCGGCCTTTGCCGTAGTTCAGCGTGAACACCATCGGCTCGGTCACCTTGCTCCAGTCGGAATCGGCGGTGGCGAGCACATGAATCGGGGCGTCGCCCTGGAGCTTGGCATAGAGTTCGTCGTCCTGATCGAAGTCGGCCAGGCCTTTCGTGATCGGGTTGTTCTTGTCCTTGATGTTGACCTTGAACACGCCGCGCGGGCCGTGGCCGGAGGTTTTCATGACCCAGCAACGCCCGCACAGCTTCTTGAACTCGTCCCACTCCTTGAACGACGCGCTCGCGAGATGGCAAACGACAAAGCCCTTGCCGCCCTTGACGGCGTTCAGCAGGTTCGCCTTACCGGCGTCGGAAGCGGTCGGCGTCGTGGCATTGTACATGTGGAAGTAAATCACATCGCACTTCTTCAGCGCGTCGGCGTCATCGAGCGCTTTGGCCTGTTCAACTATGGTGACGTTGAACTTGCCCGACGCTTCCAGAATCTGTTTGGTGACCGGGGCGGTTTCCCGCCAAGGGTGAACTTTCACGTCGTCGCCGGTGACGAGGAGGACATTGATTTTGGCTGTGGGTTGCGGCTTCGACACCGAACAACCAGATGAGATGAGAATTGCCAAGCTGGCGATGGCAATGAGTAGGCGGCGCATAAAATATTCCTTTCGTTGCCCAGAGGTGTAACGGCATCGCGTCGCGCGGTCAAGACTGAGTTTGCTTCGGCCCACCTGCCGGAAGCCCAGATGAACTACTGGCACGAGCAGGGCCGGCATGAAGTGGATTTCGTGATCGAGGCGGGCCGCCAGGTGTTCTCCATCGAGGTGAAAGCGGCAAGTCGCTGGAACGAGAGCGACCTGTCCGGTTTGCGGGCATTCCTGGAGCGGACGCCGGCTTGTGTCGCCGCCGTGCTGGCGCACAACGGCTTGCCCGCCGTGGCCGCGCCGCAGGCGGATAAACCTTGGCGAAGACGGGAACATCTTCCCCAAGCGACTTGATGGCAACGCTTAGTTGAAGACGCCGATTCGTCTTGTGGCGGTGTAACCCGGGTTGCCGTCGGGACTGCTGCAGATTCTCCACTCCTCGGAGCGCACGATGCCATCGCCGTAGGCGCAGATGTCGCGCGTGGACGGAATGCGCTCGAAGAGCAGGGCGAACAAGTCGCGCGCTTTCATCGTCGCGCCCGGCATCAGGCCGAGCTTTTGGAGGACATCGAGGTCTTTCTTGTAATCGCGGATCAACCCGCACGAGTGAACGCAACGGCCGTTGGACGGATGAAACCCGTCGCAGCAATCGCACGCTACGCACGTGCCCTCGACGAGTGTGATGGGCACGTCCGGCTCGCGTCGAACGCGCTGCCATATCTCGAAGAGGGTGTCGTTGGGCCGGGGTGACTTGTTCTTGCCGCCGGCATACCAACAGGCCAGACACATCAAGTGATGCGGCCGGACAAAGAGACGGTCGCCTGTCTCGATGCGCTCGACGTTGCGCCGGCGATATTGAGCGCGTTCGTCGTCGGTTCGCAAATGAACCACGGCCTTCCAGCTTTGCGCTCGCACACGCTCATACGCGCCGCTTTTCGCCAACGGACAACCTTCCCATCCCGGCGTGTCGTAGGCGCAGAGGCCTTTCAGGGTCTCGATTCGTTGGAACAAGAGTTCGTAGAGATAGCGGGCGCGACGCGTGTCTCCCGGCGCGAGGCCGAGCCGCTGGAGCACATCGAGGTCGCGCTTGCGGTTGAGCACGTCCGGCACTGGTTTGGCTCCCGACACAAGCGATGTGTAATACGGAATCTCGTCCGCGTTCGATATCAGGCGGATGGCGGTCGTGGGATCAGCGCCGAGCCGCTGCAAAACCTCCCGCGCCTTGGCTGCGTCCATCAACGGGCATTTCGCGCCGCCGTGGATGCAAACGAGGCTCAGCAGTTGATGGGCGCGAATGCTGAGGGAGGCCTTGCACAAACCGTCGCTCGATGATTTCGGGCGTTTGGGTGAGAAGTTCTCGTTTCCCGATGAGAGCGCGGGGAACGCCAAGCCAGCCAATCCGGCGGTTCCGAACTTCAATACAGCACGGCGAGAACAAGCAGTCATGAGAAGCACTCCTTTCGGCTACCGGCGAAAGTCGGGGGGCATCAACTGGTGAACGGCGCTGACGATGCGCTGCTCGACGCCGGGGGCGAATTTTGTCGGGCGGTCATAGTAATACATCGCCGTGGCACCTTCGTAGCCGCCTTCGGCCAAGATACGTTCGGAGGGGATATAACACGGCATGTCATTGGCGTAGCCATTGACCCAGAGTCGCTCGGAGTCCAACTCGTGTTTGAGCCGCAACGAATAATCCACCACGACCTCGCCGGGGAAAAAGACCATCGCAAGGTCGCGGCCAAAGCTCCAAACCTGCACCAGATACGGTAGCGTTATCTGGAGTTTCTCGCCGCGGTCCAGTTTCGCAAGCTGCACTTTGGCATGGTAGGCTGCCGCTGCGGTTTTGTCTTTTGCACGCTGTTCCCATTCGGCGCGGGTTGGGAGTTTGTCGAATGGCAACTCAATCTGTTTCGCGCGGCATTCCAACTTGCCGGTGACAGGACGCATCGCCGTCTTCACGATGGCTTGGACTTCTTCGCCGATGGCGTTGCCGTAGTCGCGCGCCAGTTCGTAGGTCCGACGCGGATTCGGGTTCTGGTCCGCGCCGCAACCGAGCGCGACGAGGGCGACAGCGCCGGGGATTTGCTTTTCCAGAAACTCCTGCGCGCAGCCGGGCCAGTCGCCGTGGATTTTGTTGAAGCTCAGCACAGTCGCGTGGCAGGCATAGCTCGTGAAGACAGCGCGCACTTTGCCGTCGGCGCCGGTCACGCGCAGCACGGGCACCGAGTGGTCCTCCGGACGAAACGCGTACGGGCGGCGGTTGTGGGCGAAGCTGGCATGGGTGAAACCGAGCGATATCTTGGCGGGCTTGCGGTCGGCGAGTGCGGCAAGCGCGACCTGCTCCAGTTTGTCCGTCAACTCGCGCGTGTAACGCTCGATGTTTGTCCGGTGTTCCGGCGGAATGTCCTTGCTGAACAGGTTGGGCAGGACACCCGTCAACATCGGTGCGGAATGCGTGTGGCTGGAGCAGATGGCGACGCGAGCGTTGGCGAGCTTGAGGCGTTTCACCAGTTCATCGCGCATCCAGGCCGGCACACCGCAATTGTCCACGGTCAGCAGGATGGCGGGTCCTTCGGCATCGCTGCCGAGTGCAAGCGCCTTGGCGAAGATGCGTTGCTCGACGCCTTCGTGCTCGTTGGTGCGGGAACCGTAACCGCTGAGTCGAACAGCGTAGGCAGGCGTGATGTCTGTTTTCGCCACGCCGGCGACTTGGTCGGCAATGGATTGATCGAGGGTGAGAAAAGCCGATAGGAGGAAGAGTCGAGCCGTGAGATTCATGGACTACCGGCTGAGTTTGTAGGCACGCATGATGGTGCTGTACTTGGTCAGCATGTTGGGCACTTCCCACTCGGTCATTTTGCCGGCCGCGAGGTAGTCAAGGTATTTCTCGGCGACCTGTGAGAAATGGGCTTCGTGGCCGACTTTGTATTCGTCGGGAGTGGTGATCTCCCAGCCGGTGGCGCATTTCTTGGCGTCAATGCCGGGCAGGTCCTTGACGATCTTGCTGATGGCGATGCGGAGGGCACGCTCGAATTCCGCATCGGAAAGCTTCGTGCGTTTCTCGACGTAGAGGATCGGCTTGAAGTTCTGGTCTTTGCCTTGTCGGATGACGAGGTTGGCTTTCGTGCCGCGCATCATGGAATAATGCGTGTCGCCACAGCCGGGCGGGGCTTCGTGTTTCCATTCGACGGAGATCTTCGCGTGGACGCCACGAATCGTATAGACGAACGCGCCGTTGCAATAGACTTGCAGGACGTTCTTGGAGTCAACGCTCGGCTTGAGGTAGTCGGGGAACTGGTCGTAGCCGGTGGTCTTCTTGAACTCCTCGGCGGTAATCGGCGTCGGCCAGCGACGGCCTTCGAGCATGGTGACTTCGCGTTCGTGAATCGCCTGGCCGGGGAAACATTCCCATTGGATGAGGTCCACCAGATGCGTGGTCACGTCCACGATGCCTTCGCCCTGTTGTTTGACGTCGTAGAACCACGGCGGACGGGTCAACGGTTTACCGGCGACGAGCTTGGAGTAATAGTGGACGCTTTCCTTGGTGATGGCGGGTTTGTCGGGAGTGCCGTCTTCGAGACGCCCGAATACGGAGCCTTGGCGTGAGAGGGCGCGCTGGAGGATGGTGGTGATCTCGAATCGCTCGGTCATGATGTCGTAGAGGAACAAGCCGCGGTTGCGCGCCTCGATGAACGCCTTTTCGAGCAGGCGGAAATCAGCGGGCGTGATGGCCATCGGTTTGTCGGCGAGCACATTCAAGCCGGCTTGGATGCAGGCGAGGATGTACTTGGCTTTCTTGGCGTTGTTGCCGGAGATGACGACGACATTGCCGGCTCGTTCCGCAATCATTTTCTCGAAGAAGTCGGGGCCGGTATAAACTTTCTCCTGCCAGCGCGTCGGGCTGTCGGCGCGAGTGTTGAAGATCTCGATGCGCTTGAGGTGCTGATCCAATTCGGGGCCGCCGGGGGCATAGACGTGGACGACCGGGTTGACCTGCGGGTACATCTTCTTCTGGACGAGCGAGGCGTGGAAATGCCCCGGATCGAGCGTCAACAGACGCACTTCTTTGATTTCAGTGGCGAGGGCTGGCATGGCAATCAATGTGGTGAGGAGGATTATGGTTTTCATCATGCGTTCTTCAGGAGGTTTTGGATTCCGTAGGGGGCGCGCTCGGCGCGAGAGAGCATGCTGTTCGCGGTGTCGTTCCCGATAAACTTCTCGGCCTTCGGATCCCATTTGAGTTTGCATCCGAGTTTCATCGCGATCCACGGAACGATGCAGGCGCTGTTGGAACGATGCGCCTGCTCCGGCGTCGTGGCGCCCGGTTTCCGCCTGAGCATGGAGGTCACCCAGTCGAGATGATGGTCGTCCTTCGGGCTGGCGTGCAGCTTGATGTCCTTGGCGCCGCGAGGTTGGTTGAAAATGTCCGGGTTGCTGGCGTCGAGTGATTTGCTCTTCTTCTTGCCGGTGCTGGGATCGCTGGCGGTGACTCTCTCCGCGCCGCGCGTGACGAACACCCAACCGTCGGAACCTTCAAAGCGGACGCCGACATCAAAGGTGTTGTCAATGATGAGCGTGACGCCGTTGGCGTATTTCGCCTCGGCGTGATACGGGCCGTGAACGTTCCAGAGGCCGCTCGTCGGGAACTCGGCTTTGCCCTCGACTTCGATTGGGCCGGTCGCCTCGGTGCCCATGCCCCAATGCGCGATGTCCACGTGATGCGCGCCCCAGCCGGTAATCATGCCGAGGCAATACGAATCAATCCGCAACCAGCCGGGCCGGTCGCCGTAACGTTTCTTCGGGTTTTCATTCTGCGAGTGAACGCGGTCTTCATTGTAGGGCTTGACCGGCGTCGGACCGAGCCACATGTCGTAGTTGAGGTTTGACGGAACGGGCATCTCGGTGGTGCTGCCGCCTGCGGGATCCACGGGCAGACCGACCTTGACGGTGTGAAGTTTGCCAATGCGACCGTTACGGACGACCTCGCACGCGAGGCGGAAACCGGGATTCGAGCGTTGCTGGCTGCCGATCTGGAACATGAGTTTCTTCTTGCGGATGATGTTGCTGACGGCGCGTCCTTCGACCAGCGTCATCGTAAACGGTTTCTGAACGTAGATGTCCTTGCCGGCGAGCGCGGCTTCGATCATCGGTTGCGCGTGCCAGTGGTCGGGCAGGCTGAGGGCGACGGCGTCAATGCCGGGATGTTGCAACGCCTCGCGATAGTCGCCGTAGGTTTTCACGTCGAGCGTGATTTTCTTCTTGGCGTAGAACTCCTCGACGACTTTCTTGGCGTCAGCCACGCGGATGGAATCGAGGTCGCATACAGCGATCATGCGGGCGGCGTCTTGTTTGAGGATGCCCGGCATGTCCATGCTCCGCCCGATGCGACCACAACCGACTTGGAGGATGTTGATCTTCTTGCTGGGCGCGTCGGCGCCAAGCACGCGCGCCGGGATGATGGCGGGAAACGCCAAGATGACGGAGGTTTTGAGGAAACTTCTGCGGGACTGTTTCATTTGGTTTTCTCCTATTTGTTCATGGCCCAGCGGATACCGCCGAGGATGTGTTTCTGCAGGTTCGGATCGGAGTAATGCTCTTTCTTGTGGCCGAGCGCGGTGAACCAGACGCGTCCGCCCTCGAACTCGTGACACCACGCCAGCGGACGCGACTTCTCATTCGGGTCTTTCTTCGGATCGTTCAGCTTGGTTAGGTCGCCTTCGAGGAGGATGTGAAGGTCTTTGGGCATTTCCTTGAGGAAGTAAAACTCATCTTCCCATTCCCACGTCGCGCCGAGGTGAGCGGTCGAGGGATGTTTGCGATCCAAGACAGTGATGGTGAACGGCTGGAATTTCGGGTGCCGGACAAAGGTGCCGCCCATCATCGCCCAGAACCACGGCCAGTCCCGCTCGGAGGCGCAGGAGGAGTGGATGCCGACAATCCCGCCGCCGCCGCGGACAAACCGCTGGAACGCCGCCTTCTGGTCCTCGGTGTCGAATGCCCGGTTGTTGGAGTTGGCAAAGATGATGGCGCGGTACCGCTTGAGCTTGGCGTCGGTGAACACGTCCGGCTGGTCGGTGACATCGGAACCGAACCCGTTGTCCTTGCCGAGTTGCTG
>Ga0233425_10001204_pt1 | contig 60034 bp, 61 predicted proteins | sample Watercolumn_Towu_2_FD_181712 | JGI IMG/M metagenome (GOLD analysis project Ga0233425, IMG submission 181712) | Freshwater microbial communities from Lake Towuti, South Sulawesi, Indonesia - Watercolumn_Towuti2014_140_MG | ecosystem: Environmental > Aquatic > Freshwater > Lake | place...
AGATCTATAACAGCATTCGTCCACATAGTGCGCTGGGCTATCGTCCACCAGCACCGGAGACTATCGCGCCGCGTTGCGCCTGACTCACATTTGCACTGGTACAACTACAGGGGGCAGGTCAAAAATCTTCGGAGGATATTGCGAAGCGGGTCCAATCTTGGTACAACGACGATCCTATACCTGCAGCCGATCTGGTCAGTTTCGCTTGTCTGGTTGGCCTTCCCGTAGGACGTAACCAAACAACTCCGAACAGCCAGAAGAGCCGAGTCACTCAGACGAAAGGGGAGATGATGGTACCCACGCATATGTTTCTGACGAGAGGGGTAGGGATCCACAAGGAGAAGCTGGCCTCGTTCGAGCAGGCCTTGCGTAGCGCCGGTGTGGCCTATTGTAACCTCGTCACGGTGTCGTCCATTCTTCCCCCCAATTGCAAAATCATCCCGCGGAAGCGCGGAGAGAAACTCTTGAACCCCGGAGAAATTACCTTTTGCGTGATGGCCCGTTCGGAGACCAACGAACGCAACCGGCTGGTGTCCGCCTCCGTCGGTCTGGCGAAGCCCACCGACCGCCACACCTACGGATATCTGTCCGAGCACCATGCGCACGGGGAGACCGACGAAGAGACAGGGGAATACACCGAGGATTTGGCGGCGCAGATGCTGGCGACGACCTTAGGCGTCGAGTTCGATCCCAACGTCGCCTGGAAAGAGCGCGAACAAGTCTTCAAGATGGGCGGAAAGATCGTGCGGACCTTGAATATCACCCAGTCGGCCATCGGCAAGCCGGGCAAGTGGACCACGGTCATCGCGTTGGCGGTCTTTATCCCGGCAGAGAATGTTCCCAAGCGGTCCCGCCGTTAACGGCCTCTGCCGATCCGGATTTCCACATGCCTGAGCAGTCGGGGCAGGCGAGGGAGGAACGCCCATGACGCTTCCTGCCGGTTGGGAAGGCCCGGACCAGAACTTCCTCGGGATCGACGAACCCTGGTGCCATCCGGGCCAAGCCGGTGTCTACGTCTTGCCGGCTCCCTATGAACACACCTCCAGCTACATTCGCGGATCCGATCGCGGCCCCTCCGCTATTCTAGAAGCCTCCTGCCAGGTTGAATTCTACGACGAACAACTCGGGTGCGAACCCTTTCGTGAGTGGGGAGGGATCGCGACGGCCTCGGCCTTGGAACTGAACGGAAAAGTTGATCGTGCAGCCGTCGACGCTATCGAATCCTTTGTCTCGCCTCATGTCGGCATCGGACGTTTTCTCGTGACCCTGACGGGTGAGCACACCGGGGCGCTGGGAGCCATTCGAGCCCATGCGAAGCGGTATCCGCAGATGACCGTCGTGCAGATCGATGCGCATGGGGATCTGCGCGAGGCTTTCCAGGGTAATCCGTTCAGCCATGCCAGCGTGATGGCGCGGGTGGTGGAGGATGGACTTGCATTAGTGCAGGTGGGAATTCGATCCATCAGTCCGGAAGAGATCGCCAGGATCAACAAGACAGATCGGATCAAGACGTTCTTTGCGGCGAATATCCTGGATCCCTCAGGTCCCTATGAAGGCAAAGCCGCCAGATGGATTCCCGACGTCGTTGCGGCCTGCCGGGCGCCGGTCTACCTGACCTTCGACTGCGACGGACTGGACGCGTCAATCGTTCCTGCGTTAGGGACGCCGGAGCCGGGCGGTCTGGGATGGTACGATACGCTCAACCTCATCACCGCTCTTGCGAACGGTCCCGGCATCGTGGGCATGGACGTAAGCGAGATCGCTCCCATTGATGGATTTGTGGCGCCGCAATTCTCGATCGCACGCTTGATCTATCGCATGCTCGGCCGCATTAGGGCCGGCCGCCGCGTTCACTGATCCGTATACTGAAACAGGCCGCCCGCATCGTTCTCGCTTCGCTCAGACGCTCGACGTACACTAACACGTACGACTCGCGCCCTCGCTCGCTGCGGTCTCGCTAACGACCTGTTTGAGTATCCGGCGGTCAGTCTGATCTCCTGTGGCTGAAACCATTCGCATCAACAAATTCTTCACGGAGCATGGGATATGTTCCCGGCGTGAGGCGGATCGCCTAGTCGAATCGGGCGCCATCACGATCAACGGCTGCGTCGCAAAACTCGGCGATCGGGTGGGCCCGACGGACGTCATCGCCCGCAACGGCCGGGTGATTCCCTGGGGCAGAGCGCCCCTCTACATCAAGTATCACAAGCCGGTCGGAGTCACGACAACGAGCGAGCCGCAGGTCACGCGGAATATCATTGCGGAGATCGGGCATCCCGAGCGGATCTTTCCGATCGGACGGCTAGACAAGGATTCATCAGGGCTCATTCTCCTGACGAACGACGGCAACATCGTGAATGAGATCCTGCGGACCGAATTCGGCCACGAGCGTGAATATGTCGTGCGGGTCGATCGTCCGTTCGACCCGTCGTTTCTGGACCAGATGTCCCGCGGCGTGGAGATTCTAGGAAGCAGGACGAAGCCCTGTCAGACGGTTCGTCTCGGGCGCGATCGGTTTCGCATCGTTCTCACGGAGGGACGCAACCGACAGATCCGGCGCATGTGTCAGGCGCTCGGCTACCGGGTGACGAGCTTGCACCGTGTCCGGATCATGCACATTACTCTCCAAGGGCTGGGCGTCGGAGCGTGGAAAGAGCTGACGAGCCAGGAGCGAGAGCAGCTGTTGCAGGCCGTGGGCCGTTTCTAGCGGGATGCTGAACATGCCAGCCAGGCTCAACCTTGACCATCCCGAACGGAGTCGCTAAGGTGGATCGTTGAATGCGCGCCGTGGAGTTGGCTTCAGGGATGATGGAAGGAGACACCAGTTCATGAGCGGGACAGAACGAAAATCGAAGCGCCCTCGACGAAAAGGCGGTCGCACGACCCGGGAGGGAAGGCCAGTCGTCGGAGTCTTGGGAGGGAGCAAGTCCGATTTTCCGATTCTGGAGAAGGCAGGGGCCATCCTGGCCGAGCTGCGCATTCCCTATGAATTGTTGGTGATCTCAGCTCACCGAACCCCGGACCGTCTGTTTGAATACGCCACGACCGCACCCGGGAGGGGCATCGAGGTCATCATTGCCGGGGCCGGGGGCTCGGCACACCTTCCCGGCATGTTGGCCGCCAAGACCCACCTCCCGGTGATCGGCGTGCCGATTCCCACGGAGAATCTGCGCGGCCTGGATTCCTTGTTGTCGATCGTTCAGATGCCCAAGGGCATTCCCGTGGCCACCGTCGCGATCGGCGGGGCCGAGAACGCCGGGCTGCTGGCGGCGCAAATTCTCGCCGGTCGTTATCCGGAGGTTGCCGAGCGGGTGAAGCTCTATCGAGCTGTCCAGACCGAAAGCGTGTTGAATTCAGCCGAAGCCAAAGGGACCAGTCTGGGCAACCTCGGAACCGACGAGCCGAGTCCACGGTCGTGAGCGAAGTGGTCCTTGCAGCGGGATCTGTGCTGGGTCTGTTAGGGGGCGGGCAGCTGGGTTCGATGTTTGCCTGGGCAGCCAGGCGGATGGGCTATCGCGTCGCGGTGTGGGATCCCGATGCCGATGCGCCAGCGCATCAGCTGGCCAGCCACTCCTTTACGGCGCCGTTTTCGGACCCGACGACCAGCGCCCAGTTCGCCGACACCGTTCAGGCCGTCACGTTTGAATGGGAGAATGTGCCGGCCCACTTGTGTGAATGGCTCGAACAGCGCCGCCGCGTTCGGCCCACCGGAGCCGTGCTTCGGACCATTCAAGATCGAATCGAGCAGAAACAGTTTCTGCGCTCGCACGGGCTTCCCGTCCAAACCTTCATCACAATCGACTCCCCTGGGCAACTGAGGGACGCCGTCGAGACAGTCGGGATCCCGGCTCTGTGCAAGACAGCGACGTCCGGCTACGATGGGAAGGGCCAATGGCTGCTGCGCAGGAGTTCCGATATCGCGGACGTTGAGCAGGCGTTGCGGACAAGCGCCAGGCCGAGCCTCCGATGGGTACTGGAGCAATTCGTGGATTTCGAACGAGAGCTATCCGTTCTCGTCGTACGAGCGGATGGAGGTGAGCTGCGAATCTATCCGGTCGTCGAGAATCGACATGAGCAGGGCATCCTGCGTGTCACGCTGGTACCGGCCGCGGTGTCCTCCGAGGTCGCGGCGAGGGCCGCGGGCCTCGCCGCCCAAGCCGTCGCCGCACTGAAGGGCGTCGGGATCTTCTGTGTCGAGCTGTTTCACACCAGAGGCGGGGACCTGCTGATCAATGAGATTGCGCCGCGCCCCCACAACTCCGGTCACTACACGCTGGATGCCTGCAGCGTATCCCAGTTTGAGCAACAGGTGCGCGTTCTCTGTAGGTTGCCGCTGGGCGAAGCCCGCCTCCTGAGTCCGGCGGCCATGGTGAATCTCATCGGGGAAGAGGTTCGGTCTGTGATGACCGGTTCCGGTCTGGCCGACCTGCTTTCCATCCCCGAGGCCGTGCTTCACCTGTATGGGAAACGGGTCGTTCGCGTGGGCAGGAAGATGGGCCATGTGACGTTCCTCGCTCCTCAGGGGGCTGTGGCGGCGGACCGGGCGCATCAGTTCATGAAGCGCCTCGCGCCAACCCGGCGGGCCTGTTCCTGACAGCAACCGAGAACAACTGGCGTGCATCAAGGTCTCCGCCCGATACAGGAACGAACTCCGTTCCATTTTGTCAGGGCCTGGAGGTTTTTGGCTTCGGCAGGAACCTCCGTGTGAAGGAACTACGGGCAAACAGGGCCATTTTGGCCGCAGTGAGGGGTATAGAACTTGCTGATTCCTCCGTGTCCGCGCAGAGAGGAATAGCCGTGACCTTACCACCACATGCGGTTCACCCCGGAGGTAACCAGGCTTCCGGAGGGCTCTATCGACTCCTGACGAATCCGCGCTCGCGCTCTCTCCTGCTTCAGAGTCTGGTCAGCATCATCCTGTCCTATGAGCTGCTGTTTGGGTCCGACGCCGTCCTCAGCCGATTCATGCGTGACGGACTGGCGGTGGGATTATGGCTCTTCGTCGCGCTGATCGCGATACTGCCGCGGGTCTTCCTGGAAAGCGCGTGGTTCAGCGCCGGGCTGGTGGCCATCGATACGATTCTCGTCACCGGCACGATCTACGTCTCGGGGAACGCCAGGTCGGAGCTCTATATCGCATATTTCGTGCTCATCCTGGTGGCGGCCTCCGTACGGCGACTCAGTTATCTGTTGGGGCTCTCCCTGTTCTTAAGTGTGGGCTATGCAGCGGTGGTCTATCAAAACGTGGTTCAGACCGGCACCATGGCTGTTGGCCAGCTGCTCGGAATCCCCGTGCTGCTGGTGATGGCCGTGTTCTACGGAGTGGCGCTGGAAACCGCGGCGGTTGCGGAGGAAGAGAAGTCGACATTACTCAAAGATGTGGATGAGCTGAGAAAGACCGAAGATGAGCTCGAGGTGGCGAAGTCTCAACTGGAGACGCGGATCAAGGAATTAAAGGGCGACCTGGCGAAGGCCAACGCGGAGTTGCGCGAGGGCCAGGCTGTCCGACGGGGTCTGGCGCGGCAACTCCATGACGCACAGAAGATGGAGGCGGTCGGCCGGGTTGCCGCAAGGATTGCCGGCGAATTCGGTTCGCTCTTTTCCGTGATCGGCAAACAAACGGGGGTGTTGTTGTCTCGCCTTCAGCCGGATGATCCCCTCCGAGCCTCCACCGATGAAATCTTCCGGATGGGGGAAAAGGCCGCGACGCTTACGGCGCAGCTCATCGCGCTGAGCCTCGACGAGCGGCGGGTCCGGCAGGTCGTCTCAGTTGCTGGTGTCGTGTCCGATCTTCAAAAGACGATCGGCGGTCTCCTGCCTGACTCGATCAAGCTGGTGCTGCGGCTGGACGGGTCGGCGACCCATGCCGAGGTTGATCGTGAGGGCTTGGAAAATATCCTCTTGCAACTGGTCGTCAACGCGCGGGATGCCATGCCGAACGGAGGGAATCTGTCCATCGAGGTGAAAACTGCCGAGGAAACCGCCACTCCGGCGCCGATATCAGACGCGCGAAGGAAACAGCCGCATGTCCTCATTCGGATCAGCGACAGCGGAACCGGCATGAATCTCGATACCCAGGCCCGTATGTTCGATCCCTTTTTCTCGACGAAGGATACCAACACCGGTCTTGGGCTCACGGCAGTCTACGGGATCGTGAAACAGAATGGCGGCACCGTGGAGGTCGAGAGCCGACCAGGACAGGGCACCGTGGTCCGGGTCTGCTTCCAGGCCGTACCGGCGCCGGCTGGTCGGGAGGAAGCGATTCCGAACGCCATGTCGGCGAAGGAAGGTGAAACGATCCTGCTCGTCGAAGACGATGAAATCGAGCGGAAGCTGGCGCTGACCGTCCTGCAGCGGCACAGGTATCATGTGTTGGAAGCGGCCTCGTCGGTGGAAGCGCTGATGCTGACACAGCAGTTCAAGGGCACGGTCCATCTCGCCGTGAGTCCGCTGGTCATGCCGGAAATTGGCGGACGCGAGCTGGCCCACCGGCTCCTAAGCCAACACCCGGGCATGAAGGCGCTGTTTGTGTCCGGCTATGATGGTGAAGCTATTCGGCATCACCGCATCAATCGGCGATGTCTCCTGCAACATCCCTATCGTCAGGCCGGGTTGATCGAGAGGGTCAGGGAAGTCTTGGATGCCGCCTGAGCGTCCGGGAACCAGGACTCAGCAGGCGGCACGCCTGCTAGGGTCTGGAAGAACGTCGTCAGCGGTCCCACCTACGCGTACGGCCCGGTGAAAAGAACGGCACGTCGGGACGTTTGAAGAGCCCGATCAAGGCCATCCCGGCGACAAAGCCTCCGATGTGCGCGAAGAATGCCACTCCGCCTCCCGGAGCCCCGACACTCATTCCCCCGCTCACCAGCTGCGTGACGAACCACATCCCCAGCACGATGCCCGCTGCGACGTGGGTCATGCCGATCCCCGGTAGGAAGACCAGCACATGGGCACGGGGAAACAACAGCAGATAGGCACCGAGTACGGCGGAGATGGCTCCGCTGGCTCCGACCATCGGAATTTGCGACGACGGGTCGATGAGGGCATGACTGAGCGCGGCCAGGATACCGCAGAGGAGGTAGAAGACGACGAACTTCGCATGGCCCATCACGTCTTCGATGTTGTTTCCGAAAATCCAGAGGTACAGCATGTTGCCCAGGAGATGCATCCAGCCTCCGTGCAGGAACATGCTGGTCAACAACGTCAGGCCGGCGGGAATGGCGGGCACTTCATCCGGCAGCGAAGCGAGGCCGAAGACGACCGACGGGATGGCACCATACGTGAAGACGAAGGTTTCACCCGGCTGGCCCGGCAGGCTCGCCTGGTACAAAAACACCGCGACGCAGGTGGCGATGAAGAAGATCGTGACGAAAGGGGTTCGTTCGGTTGGGTTATCGTCGTGGAGCGGAATCACGTTGGATGACGCTAGGGTGTCCGGCGTCGGTCGGTGACCGCGCGCGGCAACGCCGGGTTGCGGGGCAGCGTCCCGTCTGCTCCGAGCGGAATGGAAAACCCGGCGGCATGGGTGTGGCCACCTCCACCGAAGGAGGCGGCGATCGCGCCGACATCCGTGCCGTCTGCGCGGGAACGCATGCTGAAATAGCGCCGGCCGTCTCGGTCGTGCCAGATGAGGCAGAAGGGGTGGTGCGGCGAAAGTCGTTCGCCGATCTGACTCGTCAGGACCGCACTTTGCACCGAGGGGACGAGCAGGCCGTGGAATTCGACCATGACGGCTTGCGCCGTGAGTTTGCCGACCAGCTCGTGTTCGTAACGAAGAATCGCGCGACCCTCCTGCTCCAGAGCCGTTCGAGAAAAACTATCCCACAGCCGGAAATCAAACGGGTAGGAGGCCAACGCTGCATTGATCTCGCGACTGCCCGGCAATGCCCAGGTCCACAGGTCCTTGTCCTGAACATGCTGGAGCAGCCAGGGTGCTTCGGTCCCGTGGGCCCATTCCCAGCTGAGCACCGCGCCGGACTTGGTCTGGTCGAAGTAGGCGTAGGGGAGCCCGTCCAGCGCCTGCTCCGCCGTGATATGGTGATCCAACACCAGCAGCTCTTTGGTCTCGGTCGCCATGCGTTCGAGGATGGGCCGCGCATAGCTGAAGTCGACGATGACCACACGGTGATCCTTCAGGTCCGAGGGAGGCGGACAGCCATGTTGCACCGGTAGGAATCGGGCGCCGGGAAATTTTTTCCAGATCGCCCAGGCGGCTCCGAATCCGTCCATGCAGTCGGCATGGTAGAGGACGATGTCCGGCGGGTGATAGAACCGCGGTGCGGAGGGTGATTCTTTCATAGAGCTATGATCAGAATAACACGACCGGTGTTGCGGGCTAAAGGATGTTTTTATGTTCGTCTGGCGCGCTGGGCCGGTCGGCTGGGAGGGGGCGCTCGGGTCGAATCAGAGCTCGTTGAGGTGGTCGATCAGCTGGCGGAGCCGGCCGGCGCTGCGTCGGTTGAAACTGAACACGAGCCGCGGCAAGTCCCGCAGGGCCGGTTCATCGAGTTCTTCGTCCAACGGACTGCGCAGTTCGAACCGGCCGTCCGACAGGAGATCGTCGAATCGTGCTTGAATCTTATCAAGTTGGTCGGCGGAGATCGCCGTCTTGAGTCGCATGGCCATCTGGCGACCGACGAAGCGGATGGAATGATAGCGGCGATAGAATCGAAGGATGTGATCCATCGCCGCATCGGCTGAGTTCACGATCGTGAACAGACTCATATCTTCTTCATTGATCAAATTCCGCTTCAAGAGCTGCTTCACGATGAAGGCCGACCAGTCGTCCCAGTAGTCGCAGCCCGGCGCCTGGAGGCAGACGATCGGCTGGGGGTCGCTCTTGCCGGTCTGAGCCAACGTGAGTATCTCGAATCCTTCATCGTGCGTGCCGAACCCACCCGGGAACAGCGCGATGGCGTTTGCTTCTTTCTGGAACATCAGTTTTCGGGTAAAGAAATACTTGAAGGTGATCAGTTTCGGATCGTCCGCGATCGTGGCGTTGGGACCTTGCTCGAAGGGCAGCATGATGTTGACCCCGAAGCTGTTCTCACGACCGGCGCCTTCTTGCGCGGCCCGCATGATGCCGTCCGCCCCTCCGGTGATGACCATGAATCCCTCCCGGACGACGGCCTGCGCGAACCGGTAGGCCAGTTGATAGTTGGGGTCGTCGCAGGTAGTCCGTGCCGAGCCGAAAATACTGATCTTCCGCCGGTCGCGGTAGCCGTGGAACACGCCGAATGCATGGCGCAGTTCTTTGACCGCGCGGTTCACGATTTTCACGTCGAGGAGGTCGAGACGCGTGTCATGCAGTTTCAGCAGTCCGGTCAAGAGCTCTCTCATGAGGACGGCATGCAAGTCGTCCTCAGGACTGTCAAACAACGTGGCGATCTGATGAAGGATCTCCTCTTTCGACAGAGTAGGGCGTGGTCGAGTCGGTTGTGACTTGCTGGGTGTGTTCATGCGTCGTTCCGTGGCTTGAGTCGATTTGATGAGTGTGGGAATTTTACCAATGGATCGCGTGTTGGTCAAAGAAGGTTTGATTGATCAGCGATGGCCTAGGACAGATCAGAGGATTTAGGCGAATTCTGAAGTACCCAGGCCTGGATTCTGGATTGGTCTGCGGGAGGGAGATTGGTAAATTGGATATCGACTCCTGGCGTTGAGGCGACGGGAGATGTGCCCGCCGTGCACGTCCGATCATACTCGCTCAAGATCGTTCCCCGAACAGTGAGCGCGGTCTTCAGGTCCGGGAGAGTGAAACTCAAGACGACCTTGGTTCCCGGCAGCAATAAGGCGGGGGACTCCACCAGGGCGCCGATGTGGCTGAGTTGAATGATCGCGGCGCGATGCCGGGCCCCCGGGCTATCCCCCTCGATGACGCTGACGGTGGCCGGGATGTTTGTCGGGCATCGTTTGAGTGAAAGCACAAGGTCTCTCGCCGTGAGGACGCCGACCGGCTGAGCCTGTTTCGTGACGATGAGGATCGGCGTACCGGTGGACATCATGAGTGTCGAGGCATCTTCCACTGCCCGATCGTACTCGATGAATTGCACGGGTCGTGTCATGATGGTGCGGACCTCGATTTCATCCGGTTCCAGACCCAGGGCGACCACTTTCTTGACGATATCTGTCGGGGTCATCAGTCCGAAACGTGTTTCCGTGTCCTTGACGAGCAGACAGGGCATCTGTTCACGCTCAAGGAGGGATGCCGCTTCGGTGACCGATATGTCACCGGGAATCTGAACCACGCCGGGTGTCATCATGTGTGCGACCACTGTGATCTGCTGCTTCGGAGCTTGGGGCCGTTGATCGTCTGCGTGTGACATCATCGCCGGGCCTGGTCCTTTCGGTTAAGAATCGGGGCTCCTGGCCGCCGCGACGTATGCCAAGTATAGCAGAAGGTTCTCCCTGCCTCTGTTCTTGGGAAACCCTTGTCATTCAACGATTTCAAAGCATACACTAGACGCAAGAATCGGCCCTTGTTGAGAGGAGGTGAATGGCTGCTGTGAGCCCGGTAGAAGGGGAGTTTCTTCGTCGTCTTGAGCGGATTCCGGCTCATGGGCTCGGCCTTTCCGTCGACCTGTATTCCCCCGACCTGACTAGCTTGCGGCGAGTGCTCCAACAACGTCAAGTGCTGCCGGCCTACCTTGAGGTCTTCCGGGCCGTTCCTGCAGCTCTGGAGGCAGTCAGGCAGCAGGTCGGTGATGGTTTACTGACCTATCATGGAGAAGGCCTCTGGCTGACTCAACCAGAGGCGGCTGACGATCCTCTCTTTGGAAAGGAGGTCCGTGAAGTTGCGGAACACCTCCAGTTGCTGCAGAGCGCATGGTTGAACCACGAATGCGCGACCAAGTATATGGCCGGCTATGCCTACGGAACGTACCTGCCCCCCCTCTATACAGAATCCAGCGCAGCGGTCGTGGCCGACAATACGAGGCTCATTCAGAATCTTCTCGACCGGCACGGTCGCCTATTGAACGGTGATGCGCCCTTGGTGCTTCTTGAAATGGCTCCCCTCACGTACTTTGCAATAGGTACCTTGTCGATTCCAGAGTTTTTCCGCCTCGTCACCGAGAGGATGCCCTGCGGGCTGGTGCTGGACGTCGGTCATCTCTGGACCGTTTTTCGATATACCGGGGCCTGGCGAACGACTTCACTTGGACAATTTGTCGAGACGTTTCTCAGCGAGTTTCCCTTGGAACGCGTCGTCGAGATCCATGTAGCCGGTCTCGCCGTGCATGAATCGAGCACAGCCTTCGGTTCTGATGCGACGGGAACGGGTGGGAACCATGCGCCGCCGGCCTGGACGGACGCGCATGCCGCCGCCATTCCGCCGGTCCTGTTCGAAATGCTGGATCAGATCATCTGGCACCCGCGTCTCACCGGCCTGAAAGGCCTCGCGCTGGAGGTCGATACGAAACCGGAGGCGTTGATTGCCGATGAGTTCGCCTGCTTCACCCAGCGCTACGCCGCGGTCTTTCCCCTGGCGAAGCGGGAGACGGGGGCTTCCCGTGATCGAGGAGACACCGCATTCGAGCCGGAGCCTGTGACGCCTGCGATCAGGCGCACAGTCGGAGAAGCCTATGATCGGTATGCCCGGGTGGTGGCGGGCCGGGCCGAGCCCGAGGGGTCTGCATGGAGCCACTACCCAGGTTGGAGGGAGGGGTTGGTCCTGTATCAATCCGTCTACCTCCCCTATGAGATTCTTCATTGGGGGGGAGAACTGGAAGCCATGTTTCCGGAGTCGTGCCGTCGACTCAAGGAGCGAGGTGTACCGATTGCGAGGCTGGTCCGGTTCTGGTTCCGGCAACCGAGGCCCCTATCGGCCTCGTACGATTTCTTTCTGTTGAAGATCGACCGGTTCCTGGAGTTTGTTCATGAAGAAATGCCGGACGGTGACGACCTCGCCGCACGAGAGGCGGAAGAGCTTCGCCAAGCTTACCATGCGGCCAATCAACCGACTGTCCAGACTGCGAGCGGACTGATATGAGTTTCTGGTCCGCCCTCCCGCACCCCGTTATCGGTCTCTCCCCTATGGATGGCGTCACCGACGCCGGTTTTCGCGCCATCATCGCGCAACAGGGGAAGCCCGATGTCAGCTTCACGGAGTTTACGCATGTCCACGATGTGTGCCGAGGACCGGCGAGACTTCTGGAAAGCCTCATCTACAGCGAGATCGAGCGACCGATGGTGGCGCAGCTCTACGGCAACGATCCGGATCTGTTCTACCAGGCCGCGCACGCGGTGTGTGAGTTGGGCTTCGACGGGTTGGATATCAATATGGGATGTCCGTCAAAGGCGGTGGCGTCATCCGGATCAGGCGCGGGCCTGATTCGGACGCCGGATGTCGCCCACGCCATCATGCGAGCTGCGAAACGAGGGATCGAAGATTGGGTGGGTGGGCAGCGGCTCGATCAGGTGGGGTTCAAGGCCGCCCAGATTTCAGAATTTCGACGTCTCAATGAGCAGCGCGGAAGCGCAAGTCCCGCAATGCGGCAGCCACTGCCTATTTCCGTGAAGACCCGGTTAGGCTACGATGCGGTCGTGGTGGAGTACTGGGTTGAATATCTGTTGCGGGAACAGCCGGCGGTGATTTCGCTTCATGGACGGACGCTCAGGCAGATGTATCGGGGCGAGGCAGATTGGACGGCGATTGCACGGGCCGCCGCTGTGACCAAGGGGACCGGAACGCTGTTGTTCGGCAACGGGGATGTCCAAAGTCTTGATAACGCCGTGATGCGTATCCGCGAGACCGGCGTGGACGGCGTGTTGGTCGGACGGGCCGTGCTGGGCGCCCCCTGGTTCTTCTGCTCAAAAGAACAGGCCCGCGCACTTGCCGGCAGGGCGAGCCCGCACAGTGGAGAATCCTGTGCGGGTGTAGCCGTCGGGCTCGATCAGCGCTTTGCCGTGCTGCTGGATCACGCGCGACAGTTTCAAGCGCTTTTCGGCCAGGGCCAATTTCACCGGATGCGCAAACATTTGGGCTGGTACTGCAAAGGGTTTCCCCATGCCGCTGCGCTTCGCGCGCGGATGTTCCGCCTGTCCTCCATCCGCGAGCTCCAAGCTGTCCTTGCCGACTATCGCGCCCATCGGATCGTAGATTCAGCCGAGACGGAGCTGATCGAGGATGCGAAGATGCCGGTGTCACGATGCAGTTAGTCCTGGCCTCGTCCTCACCCCGCCGCCATGAGCTGCTCGCACTGTTGGGGGTTTCCTTCGAGGTGCGCCCTCCGGCCTTCAAAGAGCAGCCGATCGCCGGCCTGTCGCCGCATGATCAGGTCGCGCGCTTTGCGCTGGAGAAAGCGCGATCCGTGGCCCGGGCGAGGCCCGGAGATCTGGTGCTCGGCAGCGATACGGTGATCGAATTGGACGGCCGGATATTGGGAAAACCGCTCGATCTTCAGGAGGCGCGCACGATGCTCAGTCGTTTGGCAGGCCGCTCGCATCATGTTCATACGGCGGTGGCCGTATGCAGTCAGGCCAGGGGGATCGAAGCTGTCGAGGTTGCGACCGCCACAGTACGCATGAAGGCGGATGCCGATCAAGCCCTGGAGCGCTATCTGGCGACCCGTGAATCGTTAGGAAAGGCTGGAGCTTATTCGATTCAGGGACTGGGCGGAGACCTCGTTGAGCGGATTGACGGCGACTTTACCACCGTGGTGGGATTGCCATTAAAAGTCTTGGCCCGGCTGCTGCGCTCGGCGGGCTACTCTGTTCCACAGGATGTCGCGGAACTGTATCGACTGAAGCCGTATCCCAACTGGAGTCGGTTCGCCGCCTGATTGCAAAGGATGGGACGCTTCTCCTACAATGCGCCCGCTTGTGCTCCCTGTGCCGGATATTCCGCAGCCGGTCTGGGGCGCTTCGCCGGCCTGAGAGGAAGGGCATGGGTTCACACAGAAACAGCAAGGTTTGGGCAGCGGTCGGCCTGGTCGGGGCTCTGGTGACGGGGGTCGGATCAGCCCGGGCGATTGATGTGAAGTTGTCTCACGAGGATGCTCAGAAGGCGCTGGAAGCTGGCCGGGGGCCGATGGAAAAAGCCAATCTGCCCGAAGACGTCAAGAAAGCCCTGCAGCACGCGTCGCTGGTTACCCGTGTGGGAGCTGACCCTGAGAAAGACCCCTGCGGTGCCAGCGCCATTCTTCGCACCAAGCGCTATCGGCTGGAGGCGTTCGGTCGGCAAGAAGCGGTGGAGTCCAAGAAGCGAAAGACAGACGTGCGCATCCCGGAAGAGTTCATCAAGAAGGTGATGGACATGCCTAATATGGAGGTCGAAGTCCAGTTGTGCGGCGATGACGAATATTTCGCCGAAGGGGCCCTCATCGAGCTACAGCAGGGCTCCAAGCGGATCAAGCCCATCGACATCGGAAAGGCCGAACGCGGAAGGAAGAACGAGGGCGACGGTCCGGCCTTCCGTTCCCGCTTCACCGCGCTCTTCGCCTACGAGCAGTTCGATCCGAATGCGGTCTCGGTGTTCGTTATCAATCTTCAGGACGGGAATGAAGCGCGAATCCCGGCAGACTTTTCCAAGGTGAAGTAGCCCACCAGGGCAGCCTGTCCGCTCATCCCCAGGCCTGCCTGCCCCTTTTCAACAAGGATTTCAGCTGCGGTTTCATCTGCGCGAGCACGTCTTCGCGACGCTGGCGTTGGCGCTCGACCATGCGCCCGGCCACAAATCCCGCGCGAACATTGGTTGACTGTTTCAGGAATGCCCGGATATAGACCTCCGCCTGAAGGGCGTCTTGGAAATTCCCTAATAGATCCTGGACTGCCTGCGCCCGCTTGATAAACCGAGAGACGGATTTGCCGACCGACCAGACCGCGAGTTCAGCAGCATAGCGCGCTCGTTTGGTCTTGATGCGGACTTCGTGGAGCCTAGCGTGGGTCGATGACGGACCCAGCCGGCGGATCGCTTTTCGTAGTTTTTTGAATTCTCGCTTCGCCAGCTCGCGCAAGGTGACGGGGGATTCCACGATCGATGGCTCGTGGACTGCCAGCTGGAGCCGTCGAATGAGCTCGAGATAGCGCGCACTCTTCAACTCGCTGAGCACAACCTCCTGTACCCGCCGACGCTGGATCTGCAGATGAGTCACGAACTGTGCCAACGGCTTGCGGTCTCTCGCATCCAGACGGGCGGCTTCCTTTTCGAAGTCGGCGATCTGCACGTCGAGATCGCGCGCCTGACCCAGAAACTCGCTGAGCCAGGACAATTCGTTCTCCAGGGATTGGGCCCATTCTGGTACCAGCACCGGCTCGGCGGCCCACAGGACCGCGCGCAGCCGCCTCGTGGCCACGCGCATCTGATGGAGGCTCTCGCTCTCGGTGCCCAGCCGGGTGCCGGGGTCGTGCGCCAGCAGCCAGCGGACGTGCTGCGCGAGTGCCCACTTCACATGGTCGACCACGGGCGCGTCCCGTTCCGGCGGCGCATCCGGGGCCGGGGCTGAGAGGGAGAGGGCGCGAAACAACTTGGGTCGCCCGTCGTGCTCGCGCGCGCCGGCCCCACGGAGCAGACGTTCCAGATCCTGCACCACGCGGTCGTCGGCGCCGAGCTGCTCAATTTCGATCTCACGAAATCTTTGGATGACAAGACCGTTCTTCACGACCGACACATTGTCGAGGGCGATCTCGGCAACGGGGACCCGGCTTCGTCGTATTCGAACGCCCGTCCGCCAGACCCGCAAGGTTACGACAGGGACCAGCCTCCGGTGCTGTAGGTGGAGGAGCAGCAGATCGCGAAGCGACGCCGGTGGAAGAGGACTCCGATCGATGACTTCGATTTCCTGCCGGTCGCTGCCCAGCGGAATCTTGAGCTGCCAGGCTTCTTTGCCCCGTTCGACGCGATGCTGGAGGGTAACCCGCGCGTGGGCCAGATCGTGCGACACGGTGTCGTAATAGGTGGAGGTCAACAGCCGTCGGGAGAACGGCGGGCCGGGAAGCGGTGGCAGGCGGAACTCAGGATCAACGGCTAGCTTAATCTCGTGCTCGATCTTCGACGAAACAGTGCGGGAATGATACGGAAGAGAGAGACGACCGTCGTGTCGAGCCATCGCGGGATCCCTCACAGCTGGTGCTGTGGCTTGAAGTGTATATGCCGGAGGGATAAAATTCAATTGCAAGGAATTCTTGGGGCCTTATACCAAACCAGAGCCTCGCAGAGGGGGGTACTGGAGCGAGACAAAGTGCAAACGTAGTCACCCTGTTACAAGTGGTACGAGTCTCCCGCAACAACAGGAAAGATGCTGCACGTGGCGCTCAACTCGAAGGTCGGATCGAGGTTGCTGATGTTGGCAAGATTGGATTTCCCTTCGATAAACAAGCCCCATTTGTCCATCACTAACAGCTGCATTCCGGCGGGACCATTGAACCCCGGGGCCCTCGTGACGCTGCTCCGGGCATGACGAACACCGGCTCGGTTGTCTTGTCGCGGAGCCCTTGGATTTAGACCGGCTCCGGCCCTATCCCGGCTGACACGGTCGGCTCGTTGAGGCGGATCGTATAGAGATAGTGGTACAGGCCTCTGCGTTCCATCAGCTGGGTGTGCGTGCCTTCCTCGACCAGCGTCCCTTTGTCCAGGACCAGAATGCGATCGGCACGTTGAATGGTCGAGAGCCGGTGGGCGACAACGAACGTTGTCCTCCCTTTCATGAGACGTTCCAACGCCTCCTGTACCAGCCGTTCCGATTCGGTGTCGAGGGATGACGTGGCTTCGTCCAGCAACAAGATGCGCGGATTCTTGAGAATCGCCCGGGCAATCGCGATGCGTTGACGTTGTCCGCCTGAGAGATTGATCCCCTTTTCCCCGACCAGGGTTTGATACCCGTCGGGTAGATCGACGATGAAGGTATGGGCATGAGCTGCTTCGCCGGCCTCCCGCACAGCCGCTTCGCTCGCGTCTGGATTGCCATAGCGAATATTGTCGAGGATGGTACCACCGAACAGGATGGTTTCTTGCGGAACCAGCGCGATCTGCCTGTACCAACTCTCGACGCTGACGTAACGCAGATCGTGGTCGTCGACGGTGAGGCGGCCCTCCGTCGGATCGTAAAACCGGTGGAGCAGGTTGATCACGGTCGTTTTGCCGGCACCGGTGGGGCCGACAATGGCGATGACCTCCCCGGGTTTGGCCTCAAACGACAGGTTCGATATCACCGGGTTGCGAGGATCATAGGCGAAGCTGACGCCTTCCATGCGCACATGGCCGGCGACCGTGGCGAGAGGCTGCGCGTCGCGATGATCGTGGATTTCTGGCTGCGCGTCGAGAATCTCCAGGACCCGCTGCATTGCGCCCTGGGCCTCCTTGACTTGCGTAAACACGCGGGCTGCCGAACTGAAGGGGCCGATCAAAATACCCGCCAGCAACACGAAGGCAAAAAGATCACCCGGCGTGACGGCGCCGTCGATGACCTGCCAACCCCCGTACCAGAGAACCGCAGCTGCGGCTGAAAAGGTCAGCAAACTGATAACCGGCAGGAAGATGGCCATGATTCCGGCCCGGCGCAGGGTCAGCTGCACAGCCTGATTCACCTGGGCTGCGAAGCGCGCCTCTTCCCGTTTGGTTTGGACGAACGATTTGACGATGCGAATACCCGAAATGACTTCCTCGACCAGGGTGTTGAGGGAGGCGGTCTGGTCTTGAATCGACGTCGAGAGCAGCTTGATTCTTCGGCCGAAGAGTTTGGCGACAAGGACCACCAGGGGGAGGAGGAGCAGGATCAGGAGGCAGAGGCGCCAGTTCATCGTGAGGAGCAGGGCGATGCCGCCGACAAGGGTGATGAACTGTTTGGCGCTATCGATGGGGGTTTCCGTGACAAGCGATTGAATCACGGTCACATCGTTCATGAGGCGGGAGAGCAATTCACCGGTCCGGCGGCGCGCGAAGAAACTGAAGGCCAGCGTTTGCAGGTGGCCGAACAGATGCCGGCGAAAATCGGCGACGACATGCTGAGAGATCCAGGCGGTCAGATAACTGTGCCCCATCGAGCAGAGTCCATGAAAGATCACGAGGCCGAGGAACAGTCCGATCAACTCCGTCATCCTAGCCGCATCGTGCCGGACGGTGATGACATCCCAGATGACTCCTGCCAGGCGGAGCAGGGCCAGATTGACGGCGGCCACGCTCATGACGAGCAGGCCTGCCAGCATCATGCGTGTGAGGTACGGCCGGAGGAAAGGCAGGAAACGTTTGTAGATCAGCATCGCGGTAACGAGATGAGGTCGGATGATTGATGCCGCGCGTCCCCAGCGATCATACCGGACAACGTTCTAGCGATGAGAAGAGGGTGGGGTTCTCGATGACGGCTAGACCTGGGCGATCGACTCAATGAGGTTCTTGTTGATCGCCACGAAATCCGACCGGTCTTTGTCGTTGATCACGACATCGGTCAGGCTGATGAACAGGCGCGCTTCTTCGTTGATGGCGTCGGAGACACGATTCCTCATCGGCGGAACCAGGAAATCTCCCACGTAGGTACAGCTTGCCGTACGAACACGAACCTTCTTGCCCTCGGCCACAACTTCCTCCTCCTGCCGTGCGGGCTGAGCTTAGCTCTTACGGCGAAGGAATTTTTGACGCTGGCGCAATTTCTTGTACTTGTGCTTGCGCATTTTCTTTCGGCGTTTTTTTAGCACGCTCGACATGCTTGGCCTCTCCTCGGGGGCGGAGTCTAGAAGTTTTTAAATCAAAATGCAAGTTGCGGCGGCATGCCGGATACCAAGATTGCGGGCATCCCTTGACCCTCTGTTGGCGGCCTTTCTATACTGCGACAGTATGACGCAACAACGGATGCCGTTCATCTGCTCGTCGTCGCTCGCTGGGTGGCTGGCGCTGTTGCTCGTGACCATGATCGCTTGTTCATCCAAGGAAATCCGGTATCATGAGGACCATGAACGCATTCGTCGCATCGATCGGGCGGTCGAGTCGTTGCGGGACGCGTATCAGCAGAAAAACCGCGCCGCGTTTCAATCTGTCCTGTTGCCGATGGATCAGCTTGAACCGCTTCGGCGTCACGCGGAAGCCGACTTTGAGGCCTATCGCGCCATTACACTGGAGTTCACCATCGAGCGGATCTTGATCGATGGCGACGATGTGGATGTGTTTGTCCATTGGCAGGGCCTGTGGAAAAAGGATACCGACGATGCCGGCTTTCGGCAGCGCGGCCATGGACGTTTACAATGGGTCGGGACGCAGTCGATTTTGCTGCGCGGCGTCCAGGGTGATCTGCCGTTCGGGATGAAGGCGAAGCAGGCCTTGTCCGAAGCCCTTCCCGCTCAGCCTACCCCACCATAGCGCATCAATGGCGTCGCGGATTTCACCACAAGCAGATTTTCTCGTCATCGGCAGCGGGGTCGCCGGGCTTCGTGCGGCGCTCGAACTCAGTCGCGCCGGCCGGGTGATCATGCTCACCAAAGGCCATCCGCTGCAGAGTACTTCCATTTTCGCGCAGGGCGGAGTCGCCGTGGCGTTGAGCGAAGAAGACGACGTCGCGATCCATCTCACGGATACGCTCAAGGCGGGACACGGGTTGTGTCGCCGCGAGGCCGTGCGGGTATTGGTCGAAGAAGGGCCGCATCGGATTCAGGAACTGATCCGGTGGGGGGCGAAGTTCGACAAGGCCGGAGGGAAATTCGCCTTTGCCCGGGAAGCGGCGCATAGCCGCAGCCGGATTCTCCGCGCCCGGGGCGACGCGACGGGAAACGAGATGGTGCGGGTGCTGATGGCGCAGGCCGCCAGGCAGAAGCGGATTCATCGGCTGGACTACCATTTCACCGTAGATCTGGTCGTCGAGGAGAGCCGATGTTGCGGGGCCGTGGTGCTGGACGAGAATTCAGGCGAGCGGTTCATCCTGCCTGCAAAAGCCGTCGTGCTCTCAACCGGCGGCGCGGGCCAGATTTACGCGCGCACCACGAATCCGCCGAATGCGACCGGCGACGGGATGGCGATGGCGTTTCGTGCCGGGGCGCAACTTCAAGATATGGAGTTCGTGCAGTTTCATCCGACTGCGCTCTACCTGCCGTCGAGTCCGCCGTTTCTCTTATCGGAGGCGATGCGGGGAGAGGGTGGACAGCTGCGCAACAATAAGGGCGAAGTCTTCATGCACCGCTATCATCCGCTGGGCGCCATGGCCCCCCGGGATATCGTGGCGCGAGCCATCTGGGCGGAGATGGCGGCGACGCGAGCGCGGCACGTGTATCTCGACGTGACCCACCTCGGAGCGGATTTCGTGAAGCGGCGATTCCCGACGATTTATTCGACGTGTCTGCGTCATGATATCGACATCACGGAGGAGTGGATTCCGGTTTCTCCCAGCGCGCATTACATGATGGGCGGGGTCTGGACCGATCTCAACGGCGCCACGACGTTGCCGGGGCTCTTTGCGGCGGGCGAGGTCGCGTGCAGCGGTGTGCACGGTGCCAACCGACTGGCCAGCAACTCATTGTTGGAGGGATTGGTCTTTGGCATGCGGGCCGGGGTTGCCGCCGTCTCATGGGCCGCCGGCTGCTCCCTACCACAGCTGACACCGGAGAGGGCGGAACGATGGCGCGGAGGGACCCGTGAGCGGTTGGATGACGCGGAAAAATTGCGGAGTTCGCTCCGGCGCCTCATGTGGGGGCAGGTCGGTCTCATTCGCTCTCGTGAGTCCTTGATCCGCGCGACGGCCCAGCTTGCCCGGTGGATGCGGATGGTCTCGAAGCCCTTTGCGACGCGAGCGGACCTGGAGGCCAAGAATATGGTTCAGGTGGCGCACTGTGTGGCGGAGGCGGCGCTGTGGCGGGGAAATAGCGTGGGCGCCCACTTTCGATCAGACTTCCCCGAAGCGAGCCGTCCGGGCTGGAAACTGCACAGTCACATCTCTTTGACGGAATCGTCTACGGGGCCAACGAGGCAGAAGAAGTCCGGCCTGGTAGTGGCCCTGCGGCCTCCGAAGGCGCGATCACGCGGCCGGTCGCGCTCAATTCCCGCGTGAGGAAGGTCCGGTAGTAGCGCAGCACCTTGCGGACGTACTGGCGGGTTTCGTCGATCGGCGGAAGCGAGCGGTACCGGTCCACGACATGTTCCCCGGCGTTGTAGGCGGCAAGTGCCAGTGGAAGATTCCCGCGGAATCGATCCAGCAGCTGCCGGAGGTACTTGGTGCCGCCGCCGATATTGTCCTCCGGATCGTACAGATCCTGCACCTCCAATCGAACTGCGGTCTGCGGCATCAGCTGCATGAGGCCGATGGCGCCGGCCCGTGACACCGCCGTCGGATCAAAATCCGATTCAGCCTTGATGACCGCGCGGATCAGTGCCGGGTGCAGTTGATGCTGGCGCGAGAAGCGGTTGATCATCGGCTCCAATTCCCGTTCCGAGATCAACGGCTGCAATCGATTGGGATGCAGGTCAATCCGGCGATAGCGGACGTCGGACGGCACGTTCGTGAGGGAGATCGTCCCTCTGGAATCGATATATTGGTAGATTTCAGCCTGGGCGACCGGGCCGGCGCACAGGAGGCAGCTCGTGGCGAGCAGGCCGCTGATTCCAAAACCTCTCAACAAGTCGAAGGGTTTTCCAGTATTCAGCACGGGCAAACGATAGCAGTCTTCGATGACCTGTCAAGAACAATGCAGATCCTGTGCCCTTGAAGCGATTTGGAAATTGGTTTGAAAACAATAAGATGGGAAGTCAATGCAAGGACGCCGGTTCCAAAAAACGGTCCCGTGCCCCGACAAATAGATCCCGCAGCTTCCGGGTCAGTGGGCCGGGCGTTCCCGCTCCGATCACCCTCCGATCTACCGAGGCCACCGGCATGATTTCCATGCTGGTGTTGGTGAGGAAGCACTCGGTCGCTCGATACAAGTCGTCGGGCGTGTAGCGCCCTTCTTCTACCCGGACGGGAAGTTCTCTCGCCAGCTGAATCACGACCATTCGTGTGAGGCCGTCCAACAGGCCGCAGTCAACGGACGGCGTGCGCAGGACTCCGTTTGCCACGAAAAAGAGATTACTGACCGTGCATTCGGTCAGCTGGTGTTCCGCGTTGAGAAAGATGCTGTCGAACGCTCCCGCTGTGATGGCCTCCCGTTTGGCCAGGATGTTGTTGAGAAAGTTGGTGGCTTTGATCTGGGGAGACAATGCCTCAGGCGAGTTTCTCCTGGTCTCGGCAATGATCACATCGACGCCCTTCTCATAGAGGCCTGCGGGTGGAGCCGTGAGCGGTTTGGCCATGATCACGACGGTCGGGGAGGGGCAGAGTGCGGGGTCCAGCCCGATGTCGCCGGCTCCGCGCGAAACTGTGATCCGCAGGTAGGCGTCCTGTTGCGCATGACCCACCTGATTGCGCACCATTGCTTCATGCAGGAGATCCGGCCAGCATTTCGTGGGAATGGGAACCGCCAACCCGATGGCGTCCGCCGATCGGAAGAGTCGCGCCACATGTTGGTCGCACATGAACAGGCGATGTCCATACGAGCGAAGCGTCTCGTAGACTCCGTCACCATAGAGGAACCCGTGATCGAACACCGAGATCAGTGCCTCCTCTTGTATCACAAATCTTCCGTTCAGGTAGATCCACATGGCCGGGGTCTCTAGGAGAGCGCGCTCAAGAAGGCCTGGGCCTTGTGAATGGTTTCTTCATACTCACGCGCGGGGTCAGAGTCGGCCACGATCCCGGCGCCGACCTGCAGGTACCCCTTGCCGTTTCTCATGACAAGGGTTCGTATTAAAATATTGAAATCGAGATCGCCGCTCCAACTGACATATCCCATCGAGCCGGTGTAAGGACCACGGCGAACCGGTTCCAGTTCCTCGATGATCTCCATGCAGCGAATTTTTGGTACGCCGGTAATCGTCCCACCCGGAAAGACGGCACGGAGCAGATCGAAGCCGGTGGCGCCATGTCTCAACGTGCCGACGACCTGGGAGACCAGGTGATTGACATGGGAGTATTGTTCCAATGTCATGAGCTCCTGCACCTGAACGCTTCCAAAACTGCAGACCCGCCCGAGGTCGTTCCGCTCAAGATCGACCAGCATGACATGTTCCGCGCATTCTTTTTCGTTCGAGCGGAGTTCTTCTGCCAGCTGCCGATCGGCGGCGACAGTTTCGCCGCGGGGCCGGGTTCCGGCGATCGGCCGCGTGTCCGCTCGCCGTCCGTGGAGACGAACGAGTCGTTCAGGGGAGGAAGAGATGAGGCTGGTGTGGTCGAAGCGGAGCAATCCGGAGAACGGCGAAGGATTGAGTGCCCGCACTCGGCCATAGGCAAGCAGATCGGCCTGGATCTCCGGTCGTGGCGAGCGGGCCTCGCAGATGACGGCAAACCGGTGGGAGAGGTTGGCTTGGTAGATGTCGCCCCCGGCAATATAGTCCTGGCAGCGGCGGACGCGGTCCATGTATGCCGACCGCTGCTGCTCCGGCGAGAACGTGAGGCGGTCGAAGGCCTCGTAGCGAGTTCCGGCTGCGGCGGGGCCCGATAAGCGGGCTTCCAGCTCGGCGAGACGGTCGCATCCTTCCCGAAATAGTTTCTCCCGCGGCTCGCCCAAATATCGCTCGAGCGGGGGGCAAAACATCAGCACCAGTCGGCCGAGTTCGTGGTCGATCGCCGTCACCAGATCGAAGAAGGCAAATTCGAGATCGGGAGCCTCGAGATCATCGAGTGTCGTCGACGGCAGGCTTTCGAACTGGCGGGCGAGGTCGTAACTGAGGTAGCCGACCGCCCCTCCGAAAAACGGTGGAGCATCAAGGGGACGAGCGATGTAGGAATTCCCGACCAGTCGCGCGAGGCGCTGAAACGGGGCCGGACCCGATTCTTCGTAACCCTGCGCCGTGCGCCGCACGTACCGGTCGCCTCTTCCGCTCAACACCTCGTAGGGATCGCTGGCGAGGAACGAATAACGACCCATGGACGTCCGCCCGTTGCCGCTTTCGAAGAGGACGGACGGGCGTCGAGGCGCGGCGATTTTTGCGTAGAGCTCGAACGGGCTGGCCGCTGGGCGTGGATACATCATCACGAGGGGCGAGGGAGGGCCCTGCAGAAAGGGGATCGCTGAAGACATCGCCAATGGCATGGTAGACGTGCGCTCTTGAACCGGAGTCAGATCCGTCACTATACCGCAGCGGACTTCCACAGGGACAGACCCTCGAACGGCTTGACATTGCGCGCGGCGTTCTGCTTAAATTGCGCGCCCATTATTGGCAGGGTCCTGCTCATGCGCTCCATGTGCACTCGCCTTCCGTGGGTTTGGCATGCCCCCTCCACAAGATCCGTTCTACGCGGGGCTCGGCCAGGCCGTTCGAATCGGAACGGAACTGCTGGCTGCGCTGATCGTCGGAGGGGGGCTTGGATGGACCATCGACACCTATTTGCTGGGGTCGACTCCCTGGGGGCTCGTCGTCGGGTTGGTTTTTGGTGCGGTTGCGGGAGTCAGAAGCGCGTATCGAACGGCGCAATCGTGGCAAGATTCGTCGGATAATTCGAATAAACAAGGATAGGTCGGTAGTCAATGGAAGAAAGTCCACTCCATCCGTTTGAACTCCACAACTATATTCCGATTAATCTGGCCGGGTTGGATGTTTCTATCAACAAGGCCGTGATTATGATGTGGGTGGTGGTCGCGGTCGTGACGTTCTTGATGGTCAAAGCAGGATCGGCACGTCAGCTCGTTCCTGGCAAGGTGCAGAGTCTAGCTGAACTGTTGGTGGACTTCATTCGGAACATGATTTTGGATACGATGGGCAAAGATGGGATGAAGTTCTTCCCTCTCATTGCCACGCTCTTCCTGTTTATTCTTTTCTGCAATTGGTTAGGGCTTATTCCAGGAACATATACGGTGACTAGCCAGATCATTGTAACGGGAGTATTTGCAGGCGCCGTATATGGGCTCAGTATCGCCCTTGGGTTCGCACTTCACGGAATGAAGTTTCTTGGAATACTCGTTCCCCCTGGAACGCCAGGGTGGATGCTGCCTTTAATGGTACCGATAGAGGTTATCAGTCAGCTTGCGCGACCAGTATCACTCGCAGTTCGATTGTTCGCAAACATGACTGCGGGGCACACAATTCTCGCCGTGCTATTTGGGATGGTGGTTTCTCTGCCCTTCTATGTCAGTTGGCTTCCGTTTGCCGCAACTCTTTTTGTGAATACCTTGGAAGTGTGTCTGATCGCGCCGATTCAAGCCTATATCTTTACGATATTGACCTGTGTCTATCTTGGAGATGCAGTGACGTTACATGGTCATAGTGAGCATGCACACTAATTTCAGGGCATGAGCCAGCAACATAGGGAGGCGTAGATCAATGGATTCAGCAGCAGCAGCATTGTTGGGGATGGGATTGGCGGCGGCAGGTTTTGCCGGAGCCGGCGTCGGCATCGGCTACATTTTCGGCAAGATGATCGAAGCAGTGGCGCGTCAGCCGGAAGCTGAAGGACGAGTCGGCAAATACATGTGGATCGGATTCGCGCTGGTGGAAGCCATTGCGCTCTACGGCCTGGTTATCGCCTTCATCATCATGGGTCTTCGGAAGTAGGGGCAGGATAAGGTAGAGGTTGCGGTTGAGAAAAGAATTTTAGCCTTGGCCTCGTTCCTTCCTGGTTTGAAACATGCCACAGTTTGAATCCCACTTTTTTTCAACGCTGATTTTCTGGGAACTTTTATCGTTCGGGGTGCTCCTATTTCTCCTCTATAAGTATGCCTTCCCGGGGATACTTGGCATGCTTGAAGAGAGAGAAAAGAAGATCAAAGATAGTCTCGATCAGGCCGAGCGTCACCGGTCCGAGGCGGAGCGGCGGCTGAAGGAGTATGAAGCGAAGCTCAACGCGGCCGCAAAGGAAGCCGAGGGCATCCTCGCGGCGGCGAAGGAGCGCGCGCAGCACCTGCTCGAGGAAAATGAACAGCGCTTGACCTCGGAGGCGGAGCGCATCAAAGGTGATGCAACGCGCGAGATCGAGCACGAGCGTCGGAAGGCGGTCCAGGACATTCGCAGCCAGACGACCGAACTGGCGCTCATGGTGGCCGAGAAAGTGGTTCAGCGCAGTCTGGCCGAGGCCGACCACCGGAAGTTTGCCGACGACGCGCTCGACGCGTTGTCGAAATCCTACCAGCGGTAAGACGAAACGGTCTGGTGGGGTCAGCCCAGGCTGACTCCACCGGGCCGGTACCCCTCCAGATCCGCCACCACGAATCTGAAGCCCAATGCTTTGAGTTCGGCACTGATTTTCACGGCCCGCTCGGATTCCATGAGTCGCGCGACCTCCGGTTTTGCCACTTCAAGCCGGGCGATCTCGCCATGATCGCGGACTCGATAATGGCGGAATCCCTCGCGATGGAGCACGGCTTCTGCGGCTTCGATCCGGCTCAGTTTCTCCCTCGTGATGGTGATCCCGCGCGGGATTCTCGATGAGAGACAGGCTGCAGCCGGCTTATCCCAGTTGGAGAGCCCGAGGTCTTTGGCGAGCACGCGAATCTCGGCCTTCGATAGTTCGGCCTCAACCAGTGGGCTGCGCACCCCCCACTCCCGCGCGGCCTTGAGGCCGGGCCGGTCGTCTCCGAGATCGTCGAGGTTTGTTCCGTCCACCACGCAGGCGGCAGTCTGTGCCGGCTGCAATGTACTGAGCAGTTGATAGAGATCGGTCTTACAGTGGAAGCAGCGAGCCGCGTCATTGCGGGCGAACTCAGCGATCTCCAGCTGGTCCGTCCGCACGATTTCGTGGCGCGCGCCGATTTCCTGCGCGACCCGTGTGGCGGCCTCCAATTCAATCGACGGAAAGGTCGGGGAGACGGCCGTGATGCCCAGGGCTTTTTCATGGAGCTGCTCATGGGCCACCTTGAGGACGAAGGTGCTGTCGATCCCGCCTGAATAGGCAACCAGCACCGATTCCATCTCGGAGAGGATGGTGCGGAGCCGATCGAGTTTATGTTGGAGCAGCGCGACGGCCATAGGGGTGATTGACGTGCAATCGACGGTTTATTGTCGAACTTTCGCCTTACCGATGTTGCCGACGACGACCAGGGCGTAGCGCTGTGGATCGAGGTACTGCCTGGCCACGCGCTGCACATCGTCCCTTGTCACGCGCTCGATCCATTTCGGGTACTGGCTGAAGTACTCAAATCCCAGGCCGAAATACTCCACTTGTGCCAGCACGTGGGCCAGCTTGGCCGTGGAATCCAGCCGTAACGGAAAGCTGCCCATCAGGAACGATTTGGCTTCGGACAGTTCCTGGTCGGTGACCGGAGCCTCTCGAATGGCCTTGATTTCGGCCAGCACCCCGCTGATCGCCTGGTTGGTCGATTCGGTTTTTGTCTGGAGATTGACCCAGAAGGAGCCGGGCATGGCTCGGGCTTCGTAATGACTCATGATGCCGTACGCCAGCCCCTGCTTGTCGCGGATGGAGTCCATCAGGCGCGATGAGAATCCTCCGGCTCCCAGAATTTGATTCATGACGGTCACGGCGTAGAAGTCGGGATTGGTCCGGCTGATTCCGCCGTGCCCCAGCACGATGGTCGATTGAGAGAGATCCTTTTCGATGAGCTGAACGGTTTTTTTCTCGATGCTGTTGGGCTTCTTGGCCGTCCTCGCCTGCGCGACGCTTTTCTTCCAGGATCCGAAATGCGTTTGAACGAGTGCCGAGGCTTGTTCGACGGTGATGTTGCCGACGACGGCGAGAATGACCTGATTCGCGACGTACTCCTTGGCGTAAAAGGTCTGAACATCGGCTAGGGTGACTCGACTCAGCGTGTCCTCGGTCCCATTGACCGGCCAGCGATACGGGTGATTGTGGAAGACCAGCTGGTTGAACGCCTTAATCGCCACATGGGCTGGATCGTCGTTGTCGCTGGCGATCTCGCCGAGGATCTGCGAGCGCACTCGTTCGAATTCCTGCTTGGGGAACGCCGGTCGGAGAAGAATGTCCGCCAGCAGCGTGAAGCCGAGGTCAATGTCTTTCTTGAGCACACGCGCCGAGGCGGTCGTGAAATCCTCCCCCGCCTTGACTTCCAATGAGCCACCGACGAAGTCGATCTGCTCGGCCAGCTGCTTCGAAGACCGGGTCGTCGTGCCTTCATCCAGGAGACTGGCCACCAGGTTCGCCACGCCCGCCTTCTCCGGCGGGTCTTGAGCCGAGCCGGCCTTGATCAGGGCATGGATTTCGACGATGGGAAGAAAATGCTGTTCGAGCACCAGCACCGTCATCCCGTTGGCTGTCGTGATTCTGGTCGGCGAGAGTTCTGCCCCCTGTCCAGCAGATGCGAAGACGAGCATCGCCGCGACGAGTCCCGAGAGCGCCCATACCCCGGCACTTCCACGGACGGTCGGGCCGGAATAAGAGTGGCTTCTGGTGGTGAGGGTGCGGCGCATGGCCTGATCTAGGATTTGCCGGGATGCGCCGCCGCGGGGGCCGGCTCCGGTTGTTTGGCGGGCAGCGGGACGAGAATCCCCACGGTCCGGTTGTCTTGCGTCAGGTATTGCTTGGCGACGCGTTGAATGTCTCTGGCGGTGACGGCGCGGATACGCTCAAGAAATTGATCGGCCCTCCGCCAGCCTGCGCCGATGGCTTCCGATTGTCCGAGCAACATGGCGCGTCGAAAATTCGAATCCTGCTCGAAGATACGCGAGGCCTCGACCTGATTCTTCGCCCGCTGGAGTTCCAACTCGGATGGTGGATCGGCCTGAAGTCGGCTAATCTCGTCATGCAGCGCCTGCTCGACCGCCTCGACCTTCGCGGCCTGGCTGACCAGCGAATAGAAATAGAACAGGCTCGGATCGGTCTGCATCAGGCTGTAGTCGGCTCCGACCGCCAGCGAGTTCTTTTGGTCGTAGACGAGGCTTTGATAGAGCCGGGAGCTCTTCCCATGCGAGAGAATCGATTCGAGGATGGCGAGGGCGTAGGAATCTTCACTGGCATAATTGGGCACACGAAAACCCATCATCACAAAGGGGACCTGGGCTTCGCGCTTGAGCATGAAGCGCCTTTCACCTCGCTGGTCCGGCTCGGCCGAGAGAGCATGTTTGGGCGAGGGGCCCTTGGGAATCGGTTCAAACAGATGTTTGATCGTCGGGAGCAAGGCGTCCGCCTTGATATCGCCCACCACGATCAACGTCGCGTTGTTGGGAGAGTAAAACGTGTCGTAGTGGCGCTGCAAATCGTCCAGGGTCATCGCGTCGAGATCTGCGAACCACCCAATCACGGGCCAATGGTAGGGGTGGCTGAGAAAAGCCTGAGCGAACAGGGCTTCGACCAGGGCTCCCTGGGGGTCGTCCTCCGTTCTCAGGCGCCGTTCTTCCTTTACGACCTCACGCTCAGTCCGGAATTCTCCGTCGTCGAGGATCAGCCCCTGCATGCGGTCGGCTTCGAGTTCCAAGGCCAACTCCACGCGATCGGCTGCAAGGTTCTCAAAATAGGCGGTGAAGTCCTGACTGGTAAAGGCGTTGTCGATTCCGCCGTTCTTGCGGATGAGGCGGGAGAAGGAACCTTTCGAATACTTCGCCGTGCCCTTGAACATCATGTGTTCGAGCATATGCGAAAGCCCGGCCCGGCCCATGACTTCGTTGCGTGAGCCGACTCTGTACCAGACCTGCACCGTCGCCACCGGAGCCTTCGGGACTTCGACGAGCAGCACTTTCATGCCGTTCGACAGGATATGTTCATGGGGTTCTGAGGCGCTCGTCGGAGCCGGCTCGGCCAGTAGGACGAGGGCGGCAAGCAGGGACGCGCATAAATAAGAATGGTGGATCGTCGGCCAGATCATGATGGGATGAGCACCGGCGGCATGCTAGCAACGGGATTCGATAGGTGTCAAGGTAAGCGGGTCGCGACCAGCGGAGACATTTCCCAGTTGCCCGCAGGCGCCGAGGACGTCACGCCCGCGGCTCTTACGGATGAATGCCTCCATGCCGGTCTCGCGAAGCACGGATTGGAACCGGAGCACGTCTTGGTCTCCTGGACGCCGAAAACGGCTTCCGGGAAATTCATTGAACGGGATCAGATTGATCTTGCATCGTATCCGCCTGAGGAGTTTGACGAGGCGACGGGCATCGGTGAGGCGATCATTCACGCCGGCCAGCAGGACATATTCAAAGGTGAGGCGCCGGTTCGGTGCGAGGGGGTAACGGCGGCAGGCAGCCAGGAGAGATTGCAGCGAGGCGATCTCGCTTGCTGCGGGCATGAGGGTCCGTCGTTGTGCCTCGGTGGTGGCGTTCAGCGAGATCGCCAGGTTGACCCCGAGCGCCGCGACCTCAGGCAGGCGAGAGGCCAGGCCCGCCGTGGATACGGTAATGCGTCTCGGGGACCATCCGAGGCCCCACGACTGGTTGGTGAGGCAGGTGATGGCGGTCGCCAGCGCGTCCAGGTTGGCCAAGGGTTCTCCCATTCCCATGAAGACCAGGTTGGTCATGCGCTCGTCTGCGGCCAGGTGATCCTGGGCGGTCAATATTTGGTCGAGGATTTCGTAGGATCGCAGGTTCCGTTTCAGTCCCATGGTGCCGGTCAGGCAGAAGCCGCAATCCAACATGCAGCCAACCTGGGTCGAGACGCAGAGCGTGAGTCGTGCGGCATCCGGAATCAGCACGGTCTCAACTATCATGCCGTCCTGGAGCGTCAACAGCAATTTGCGCGTGCCGTCCTCAGACGTGAGCACGGTGCAACCGGTCGCGCGGCGAATCATCGCAAGTTCAGTCAACCGCACGCGGTCGCGCGCAGAGAGATCGGTCATATCGGTGATCGTGCGTGCGCGCCGTTGATACAGCCAGCGGAGAATCTGGCCCGCGCGATAATCCGGCCATCCCATTGTGCGGACGAACTCCAGCACCTGTGGTTCCGTGAGGCTGAGCAGATTAAGGGACGGATTTGGTTGTGTCATGTGACGAACGCTCGTGTCGGGGCTGTTGGAGCGAGCCTACCACAAGTGCCGGCGAAACCAACACAGGGGTGTGCCGGGAGCCGGCCCGGCCATGAAACCACTTCCATTGTGGGCCGTGGCGTATATAATTGATGCACATCGCGCGCGAATCATGACGACTCACACGAAACAGCGTTCAACCAGAGGCCGAGGCCTCGCGTTGATGACCCTAGCGGCCCTGATTGCCGGTGCGGCCGCGACCTGCAACGCCGCCGCTGCAGCGCAAGTCGCCGAGGCAGGCCAGCAGCAGGCGGAGCTCTGCGCGTCCGCCGATGACTGTTTCACCGGCGCTGCCTGGCCGAAGGAACGCCTGGGCAATGTGCTCACCAGGGATCAGGTTGTCGCCCTCAAGCTGGAGCGGCTTCGCCGGGTGATGGAAGAGTTCCCGGCTTCGCTCTGGGCGAAGCGGGCCGGATTGCTGACGGGCGTGATCCTGATCGAGCGGAATCCGGCCGCCGCCCTCCCGTATCTTCGTGCCGGGCAACGCGATTTTCCCGTACTCGATGACTATACTCGATTCTGGATGGGTGAGGCTCTTCTGCAACTGGGTGAGGCCAAGGAAGCAGCGGCCATGTTCGAGTCAGTGCTGCCGGCAGTCCCCGATTCGAACCTCGCCAATCAAGTGACACTCCGCGCAGCGGAAGCCTGGTATCAAGCCTCCAGCTGTCCGGAATCCATTGCCTGGCTGGGCAAAGCGGTGAGTTTGAACGACAACGAGCCGCAGATCCCTCAAGCCTGGCTGCGGATGGCGTCCTGCTATCTCCGGGACGGTCAACTTGCGGAAGGCCGGGAGACTCTGAAGAAGTTGTGGGTGAAATTCCCGCACAGCAAGGAAGCCAAAGAAGCGGAGTCGCTTCTGGCCTCCAATATCGGAGGAGAATTCTGGGCCCCGCAGCCGGAGGAACACTTCACCCGCGCCCAGGCGTTCCTTGGACAGGCCCTTCATAGTGAGGCCATCGAAGAATTGAAGAAGTTTCTCGCGACCGCACCGTCCTCTTCCCAGCGCGGAGAAGCCAAACTCAAACTGGGTGTCGCCCAGGTACGGCTGAAGCTCTACGAGCAGGCGCGAGAGACCTTTCACACCCTAGTGGGAGAGCAGCTGGTGCAATCTGACGAAGCCACGGTGTGGTTGGGCCGCGTGTATCTCAGGCAGGGCCTTGGGACACAACTGTTGGAGCTGAGCCGGACTCTCCCACGGCGCTCGCTGTCTCTCGAGCAGAAGGGGCAGATCCATTTGTTCGCGGGGATCTGGTTGGAGGATCAGGCGCAGTTTGATGAGGCGAGGGAGCAATATCGGCAGGTCGCCAAGTCGGGCGAGCCGGCCTCTCAGCGGGCTGAAGCCCAATGGAGGGAAGGCTGGGTGCTGTATCGGACGGCGCGCTATCACGAGGCGATTGCCGTATGGCAGCACATCGTCGATCAGCGAGGCAGCGACGTTGAACCGCAGGCACTATACTGGATCGCCCGGTCCCACGGCCATCTCGGCAGTGCGAAATCGCGTGAGTTATTTCTACTTCTCTGCCAACGATATCCCTACACGTACTACTGCCAGCTGGCACAGGAGCAGACGGAGATCCTCGCCACCGCTCAGTCCGAGCAGGAAGGCTCCGCTGTTGGGGCGCCTGTCGGTGAAACGACCGCAGACGGGACTCAGGACCACGCGCAGGACGCGAAGCGGACGGAGATCGAGCAGCAGCCGGCCTATCGGCGAGCGGTTGAACTCAGAAGTCTGGGCCTGGAGCAGGATGCCGCGAGAGAACTGACCGCGCTGACGGACCGCTTCAGCCGGGTCCCCGACGCCTTGGCCACGCTTTCCATCATGCTGAATGAAGTCGGGGCCTATCATCACGCGCTGCGCCTCGTGCGGGCGCAGTTCCGCGACAGGCTGGAGCGGACCGGCGGCGCCGTGGCGGTCGACCTCTGGCGCGTGGCCTATCCCACGGGACTGATTCCCACGATCAAAGTGCAGTCGGCCAACGGGGTCGATCCGCTGTTTGTTGCGGCGATTATCAGGGAGGAGAGTCAGTACGATCGCAGGGCCGTGTCCCGTGTCGGGGCCATCGGTCTCATGCAGGTGATGCCGACGACCGCCAACGCAGTGGCCCAGCGCCATCACCTCCCGACGGTCGAGCGGGAGGATCTGTTCGATCAGGAAACCAATATCCGAATCGGGGCCCGGTACGTCGAGCAGTTGCTCCAGGAGTTTTCCGGAAATCTGGTGCAGACCATTGCGGCCTATAACGCCGGTCCGACGGCGGTGGAGAACTGGGTGGCCGCGAATCGCGGACGGAGCGAGGACGAATTCGTCGAGCTGATCCAATACCAGGAGACCAGACAATATGTGAAACGGGTGCTCCGGAGCTACAAAGAATATCGACGCCTGGTGGGTCCTCCGAAGTCCCTTTCTTGACAAGGTGTTGTGAAGTTTTTATATTGCGCCCCAATCCATAGTGGGAGAGGGAGTGCGACTGGCATGGCGTTGGATCGCCTTGACGCGCTTGAAACCCGGATCAGGGACCTGGTGAAGCTCGTGCAAGAATTGAAGCGGAGGAATGCGTCGTTGGAGGATGAGGTCAAGGCGGCTCGCCAGCGGTTGAGCTCCCAGGACGACTTGAATCGCCAATGGGAAAAGGAGCGGATCGATATCAAGTCGAGAGTGGAGAAACTCATGGGCGAGATCGAGCTACTCGAATGTGTGGACGATCCCAAGGAGGTGACCCTTGACTAAGACCATTGACGTCGAAATCTACGGCCAACGGTACGCGATCCGAGGGGACGCCGATGATGCCTATGTTCGGCGCCTGGCTCATTTCGTCGATGATCATATGAGGCACCTGGCCGAAGGCATGAAAACAGCGACCCCGTCGAAATTGGCCGTCCTGACCGCCATTAATCTGGCGCATCAGCTCTTCGAATCCGAGAGGAAACGGGTGCAGGGGGAGGACGATGTCGACCGGCGGATGGCCAACTTGATGGAATCGATCGAGGAGCAGATGCCGACGTCGCTGTTTCGGTAAGCTTGCGCGACCCAACGGCCCAGAGTAAGTTTCACCTTGCTTTCACGGAAGCCCTTTGTTATCGTGCCTATAGAGTTATGAGGTCAGGCCGGTGTGCAGCGGAATAACGGGAGACTGGGAGCGTCACTGCGGAATAGTTAACTCAACTGGAAACGAGTGTTGCGAGCGCGACTGACAACGTCTGGGTGTCCAATGTACGAGGAAATTGTCAGGCAGATGTTCACCTTGTGGGGGAGACCCACCCGGCGGCTTGTGTGGAATGTGCAGCAGCGAATGGTCGAAGGCCTGCGGTGGCTGCTGGCCGGTCCTGGTGAATATGGGCATGCCATACCTGTTACTCTGGTCCATTCTCTTCGGTGGCCGGGATCGCGACGTGCTCTGATCCTACGATCGACGGGATGGCGAGAGGAACTTCCGTAGTATCGTGCAGGTCGACAACCGATCTCGTACGTTTCCGAGCTGAGCCGCTAGCGATTTCCTGGGTAGACCCCGTCCCTCCGCACCCCGCTGAATCTCAACCGTTACCGCATAGCTGAACCAGGTACGTGCCTGGTTTTTCCGAGAAGGGGGTGACTCCCATTACAACCTCAATCGTCATTTACATCGTCTGTGCGCTCCTCGGGGCCTTCGTGGGGGTCGGGGTATTCGAGTTGGTGCGGCGCAACATGGCCGCGGGCAAACGGGCCGAGGAGGAGGAGCAGGCCAGGCATGTTGTGCAGAATGCACAGCGTGAGGCGGAGAATGTTCTGAAGGAGGCCCGGTTCGAAGCGAAGGACCTCGTGTTTCAGGCGAAATCTGAAGTGGAGCGAGAGCAGAAGGCCAGGCTCGTGGAGCTCTCGGCAATCGAGAAGCGCCTGATCCAGCGGGAAGAAAGTTTCGATCGAAAGCTTGCGACGGTGGAGAAGCGGGAGGACGAGTCGCAGAGACGGGAGCAGGAAGTTACACGACGGGAGGAGGGACTGACGGCCAAGGAGGCCGCTTGTGCCAAGGCCGAACGCGAGCACCGCGAGGCCTTGGAGCGCGTGGCCGGCATGACCGCGGAAGAAGCCAGGAAGTACCTGCTGGTTGAAATGGAGTCGCAAGCGCGCCTTGATGCGGCCGGGATTGCCAAGCGAACCATCGAGGAGGCGCGCGAGAATGCCGAGCGGGAAGCCCGGGAAATCATCACGAGTTCCATTCAGCGGGTGGTGCGGGACTATGTGTCGGAGTCGACGATTTCCGTGGTGCCGATTCCGAACGACGCGATGAAGGGACGGATCATCGGTCGGGAGGGACGGAACATCCGTGCGATCGAGGCGGCCACGGGCATTGATTTGATTATCGATGAGACGCCCGAGGCGGTCATCATCTCGGGGTTCGATCCCTTACGCCGTGAGATTGCGAAGGTGTCGCTCGAGCGGCTGATGCATGACGGGCGGATTCATCCCACGCGCATCGAAGAGATTGTGGAAAAGGTGAAGCTCGACATCGACAAGCTCATGTATGAGGAAGCCGAGAAAATCATCTTCGAGCTGGGGCTGTCGGATTTTCACCCCGAGCTGATCAAAGTGTTGGGGCGCCTGAAGTATCGAACGAGCTACGGGCAGAACAATCTCTACCATGCCCGGGAAGCTGCGTACATCTGCGGCATTATGGCGTCGGAGTTGGAGCTCGACGTCAAGCTGTCACGGCGCGGGGCTCTCCTCCACGATATCGGCAAGGCGGTCAGCCATGAAGAAGAAGGGCCGCACGCCATGCTAGGAGCAGAGCTGGCCAAGAAGTACGGCGAATCTCCGAAGATCGTCAACGCGATTGCGGCGCACCACGAGCAGGTGGAGCCGATATGTCCGGAAAGCGTCCTGGTAGCCGCGGCCGAGGCGCTGTCAGCGGCGCGGCCAGGAGCCAGGCGGGAAGCGCTGGAGTCCTATGTGAAGCGCCTAGAAAAACTGGAATCGCTCGCCAAGGGGCAGAAGGGCGTGCGGAAGGCCTATGCGATCCAGGCGGGACGCGAAATTCGCGTGATCGTGCGGCAGGAAGACACCACCGATGCGGAGTCGTTCCAGCTCTCTCGCGAACTGGCCAAGAAGATCGAGCAGGAACTGACGTACCCCGGCCAGATCAAAGTCACCGTCATTCGAGAAAGCCGGTACGTGGAATACGCCAAATGAAGGTGCTCTGCATCGGCGACATCATGGGCGAGCCGGGCCGGCGGGCGGTGGCTCGCGCGATGCCCCGACTGGTTGCGCAGCGTGACATCGATGTGGTGATCGGAAACGGCGAGAATGTCGCGGGGGGGTTCGGCATCACGCCGGAGTTGGCCGAAGAGCTGTTCGACTTAGGCCTTTCAGTGATCACCACAGGCAATCACGCCTGGGATAAGAAGGAAGTGCTGGATTATTTTCCCCGACAGTCACGGTTGCTGCGGCCCGCGAACTATCCGGCCGGAGTCCCAGGAAACGGCAGCGTCGTGGTCGAAACCGCCGGTGGAGAACGGCTGGCCGTGCTTCAACTAATGGGACGGGCCTACATGCCGACGCTCGATTGCCCGTTTCAAGTGGCCAGACGGGAAGTGCCGAAACTCAAACAAGAAACCCATGCGGTGATCGTCGACATGCACGCGGAAGCCACCTCGGAAAAGATGGCGATGGGGCACTACCTGGACGGGGAGGTGACGGCGGTGGTGGGAACCCATACGCATGTGCAGACCGCGGACGATCAGATTCTTCCGAAAGGCACGGCCTATATCACCGATATCGGGATGACCGGCCCCATCCATTCGGTGATCGGTGTGAAAAAAGAGCTGGCGATCGGGAAGTTTCTGACGGGTATGCCGCGCCGGTTCGAAGTGGCGTCGGGACCGGCGGTCTTCTGCGCTCTGCTGCTCGAACTCGATGGCCGCCTGGGCAAGGCAATTGCCCTGGAACGAATTCGCATCATCGACTAGAGGAGACCCGTCTACGAGCCCTCGCAGTCGCTCCTTCACACCGTCCCAGGACCCTTCATCGAAACGAGTCCTGACCGTCTCGGAACTCACCGGCCTAGTTCGCGCGTCACTTGAAACCGATTTCCCCGAGGTGTGGCTGGAAGGGGAAATCTCCAATCTGCGCGCCCCCGGATCCGGACACCTCTATTGTACGCTCAAGGACGATGCCGCTCAGATTCGGGCGGTCCTTTTTAGATCGACCGCCGGTCGACTGCGCTTTGGCCTGGAGGACGGGCTCCACGTCATCGTGCGGGGACGGGTCTCGGTCTATGAACCGCGCGGAGAGTACCAGATTATTCTTGAGCATGTGGAGCCCAAAGGCCTCGGTGCGCTCCAGTTGGCCTTTGAACAGCTCAGGCAGCGTCTCGCTGCGGAGGGACTCTTTGACCGGGAGCGCAAGCGACCCTTGCCGGCTTTCCCTCGAACCGTCGGGATCGTGACCTCGCCGGCCGGGGCTGCTGTGCGCGACATAATCAGCGTGCTGCATCGACGCTGTCCGATCCTCGCAGTCCTCATCGCGCCCGTACAGGTTCAGGGAGAGGGTTCCGCTGAACAGATCGCTTCGGCAATTCGATCCCTGAACGAATGGGGACGGGTCGATGTCATCATTGTGGGGCGAGGGGGCGGGTCCTTGGAGGATCTCTGGAGCTTCAACGACGAACGTGTGGTGCGCGCGATCGTCGCCTCCGCGATTCCAGTTGTGTCGGCGGTGGGGCATGAGACAGACATGACCCTGGCCGATTATGCGGCCGACCTGCGGGCCCCCACGCCATCGGCCGCCGCTGAGGCCGTGGCGCCGGTGTTGAGCGAGGTTGTGGAGCATCTGGGCACGTTGGCTCTGCGTTGTCGACAGGCGATGGGCTGGCGTTGTGGCGCCGAGCGCCGGCGTCTTGACCTCGCGCTCGCGCAGATCGCAAACGTCCGATTCCGGATCCTAGAGGACATGCAGCGTGTCGATGGCGCGGTCGTGCAGATGCGGCAGGCCGTGCAAGATGCGCTGAAGGGGGGATGGGACACCGTGCATTCGGTGAGACACGAATTAGTCGGCAGAAGCCCGGAACCTTTCGTGCGCCATGGGTTGGGCCAAGTACCGCAACTACGTTCCCGTCTCGACGGGGCCATGCGGTACGTCTTGAATCGTCGCAAGCAAGAGGCACGATCTTGCCTGGCGAGTCTGAACGCGCTGAGTCCGTTGGGCATTCTCGATCGTGGGTACGGCATTGTGGAGAGCCTGTCCACCCACCAAGTGATCCGTGACGCGCGTCAGGTGGAGGTCGGAGAGGCAGTCCTGGCTCGTCTGGCCAGGGGCAAACTGCGCTGCTTGGTGGAAGAAGTGATGGCGGACCTCGGTTTAAAATCGGGATCGGACCCGTTATAATGGATGCGTTCCCGATAGAGGAGGTGCGTTGTGGCCGGAGTAAAGTTCGAGCAGGCGATGGCGCGGTTGGAAGCGATCGTCGGTGAGTTGGAGAAGGGCGACCTGCCGCTCGATGAATCATTGAAGATTTTCGAGGAAGGGATTCGTCTCTCGAAGAATTGCCTGAAAGTGCTAGAAGAGGCGGAACGGAAAATCGAAGTGCTCGTTCAGGACAAGAACGGGAAAAAGCAGCTTCGCGCATTTTCTCCCTATGACGATGACAACCATGATTCCGCTCCCGATTCGTAACGCGTCACGAGTCAGTCCGTCCTCGCTTTCCCCATAGGTCAGACCTCTCCATCCATGGGTACCAGCACACGTCCTGGAAACGACCGCCTCGATCATCTCCTGGTGAAGCAGCAATTCGCGCAGAGCCGCGATGTCGCGGTGCGGATGATTCTTGCGGGCGAGGTCAGGGTGAACGGCGCGGTGATCGACAAACCGGCCAAGGTCATTCCTGAGGATGCGATCATCGAACTGGCCGGGCGACGAACTCGTTTTGTCAGTCGAGGCGGAGAAAAACTTGCAGCGGCGCTGGAGGCCAGCTCGATCGATCCTCAGGGCCTGACCTGTCTTGATGTCGGATGTTCCACCGGCGGGTTCACCGATTGCCTGCTGCAGCGCGGGGCGGCGCGGGTCTATGCCGTTGATGTCGGCTATGGGCAATTTGACTGGCGTCTTCGGCAGGATCCCCGCGTCGTGCTGATCGAGCGGACCAACATCCGCACCATCGCACGCTCGACCATTCCCGAACCGATCGCGCTTGCGGTGATTGATGTCTCATTCATTTCGCTGATGAAGGTGCTGCCCGCCGTCCTTCCATTCCTGAGTCCCGGCGCGCGGGTCATCACGCTCGTCAAGCCTCAGTTCGAAGTGGGGAAAGGGCAGTTGGGTCGGGGCGGCATCGTTCGCGACGAAACCCGGCGGCAGGAGGCGCTGCAGCGGACCCTTCGCTTTGCGGCCGACATAGGATTGCGGGCGCTGAAGACATTGGATTCCCCTCTGAAGGGGAAAAAAGGGAACCTTGAAATATTGGCAATTTTTGAGTTGCCTGCGCCATTTCATGCTATGTAGAAGGTTAGGCAACAGACGGGGATTATCAATCGACGGGAGGAGTGATGAAAGTACTCGTGACGGGCGGTGCAGGGTTCATTGGATCTCACGTGGTCGATCGGCTCGTGGACGAAGGGCACCAGGTCGTCGTCGTCGACAATCTGTCGACCGGGAAGCGAAAGAATGTCAATCGTGCGGCCAGTCTGTACAAGCAGGATATCCAGAGCGGTCGCCTCGAACGGGTCTTTCGGAATGAGCGACCCAACGTCGTCATCCATCTCGCAGCCCAAATCAGCACCCGGCGCTCGGTTGACGACCCGGTGTTTGATGCGCAGGTCAACGTGCTGGGCACCATGAATGTGCTGCAGCAGGCGGTCCGGCACGGGGCCAGAAAGGTGGTGTTTTCTTCATCCGGGGGCGCGATCTACGGGGAACAGGAAACCTATCCTGCGCCGGAATCCCATGCAACCAAGCCGCTCTCGCCCTATGGCATCAGTAAACTCTGCGGCGAGCATTATTTGTCCTACTTCCAGCGCACCAGCGGGATTCAAGTCGTGAGCCTTCGTTACGCGAATGTCTATGGACCACGGCAGGATCCGGAAGGAGAAGCCGGTGTCGTCGCCATCTTCATTCAGAAGATGTTGAACAATCAGCAGCCCATCATCAACGGAAACGGCCGCCAGACGAGAGACTTTGTGTTCGTCGAGGATGTCGCGGAGGCCAACCTGGCCGCGATGGATCAGGAGTCACAGGGAGTGTACAACGTGGGCACCGGAGCCGAGACGTCGATCAACGAACTGTTCCGCATGCTCGCGGGCCTGACCGGGTCTGCTTCCAAGGAGGTGCATGGGCCGGCCAAGGCGGGCGAACAGATGCGAAGCGTGATCGACCCTTTCAAGATCAAGCAAGAACTCGGTTGGGATGTCAAAGTCGAACTCGCCGAGGGGCTCAAGAGGACCGTGGACTATTTCCGCGAGCAGATGGGATAACCCGCTAGTATCGAGGCACCGTCCCATCAATCTGCAACGACCAGGCGTCGATCCCGCCGATCAGATTCTTCACGTTCGAGAATCCCTGCTGCAGCAGAAACCCCGTCGCATCTCCGCTTCTCATCCCGTGGTGACAGTACGCGATGATCTCGGTGTTCTTGTCCAGTCTTGAAAGCGACTGGGGCAAGGTGCCGAGCGGGATGAGGACGGATCCATCCAGCTTGGCGAGCTGGTTCTCCCAGGGCTCCCGGACATCCAAGAGCACCAGCTTGTCCCCTTTATCGAGTCGGGTCTTTAATTCTTTGGGCGTGATGGTGAAACTCATGTGACTTCCTCCTCATGAACAGAGACAAATCATAAGCGACAGGAGAAAAGACTGTCAAATTGAGGTTGTCCTCCCGGCAACATGGTTCGAGGTACGAGATCGGGACCTAGCTCGGCAGGGAGACTGATTGGCATGGCTTGCTCAAAGTCAAGAGTCCGCAGGTGTGGACAATGATTTTGGGATCGAGCCTGTCTAGACAGGGCTACATGCTGTCGAACTGCCATCGCCCGCGGCGGTCGGGGAGTTTGACGGCTTCTGATAAATGGGCGATGAAGTCGCGGCGCGGAATTTCCTCGGCTCCGAAGCGCAGGACGTGCGGGGAGGATTGCTGGCAGTCGATGATGTGAAAGCCCCAAGCCTGGAGTTGACGGACCAGCCGGACGAGCGCCACTTTTGACGCGTCGTCGACCAGTGTGAACATGGACTCGGCGAAGAAGGCTTTTCCCTGCGCGACACCGTATAGTCCTCCCGCCAGTTGACCCTCCCACCATGTTTCCACCGAATGAGCATGACCGAGTTCATGGAGCCTGGTGTAGGCCTCGACCATTGCGGTTGTAATCCAGGTGCCACCGTCAGGATGTTGTGGTCTTGGTCCGGCGCACCGTCTCATGACTTCGGTGAAGCAGGTGTCGAGTGCGACAGTGAAGAGACCAGAGCGGAGGCTTCTCTTCAGGCTGCGTGAAACGTGGAGTTTTTCCTGGAAGAGGACGGCACGCGGGTCGGGCGACCACCACAAGATGGGCTGGTCCTCGTTGTACCAGGGGAAGATGCCGCGTCGATAGGCTTCGATAAGCCGCTCCGGACGAAGATCGCCACCGACGGCAAGCAAGCCCTCGGGCGAAGCCTGCTCGACCGGCGGGAAGCGCAGATCCTTCCCCCTCTCGCTCAGGACGAACATAGCTGTTCAAGGTACGCCAAGCTGAAGAAAAACGCCATGCTGGCGGGAACTGGGCCGGCGAGAATGTCCGAGTCGCGTGCGGTGCGTAGGCTGTCCGTCCCTCCTTAGCCCTGCTTCTCGTCTGCCGAAGCCAGGATCGGCTGGAAGGTAGGATCGGCGTCGAGTACAGCTTTGAGCAGTTCGCTGTGGAGAAAGTAGCGCCACACGGCGTCGTCCTTTCCCGGCACTTTGTCGAACCAACGTTTCGCCTCGGTGAGATGCTGCAACATCTTCGCTTTGTCGCCGTAGTCCGGCATGAAGATCATGCTGTACGCCATGGTGTATTCCGCGAGGAACTTGTCCAACGGCAGCTCGGCGAGCGCCGAGGAGGCTTCGGCGTCGGCATAGGCCCGGAGACTGTCCGGGTCATGGAGAACTCGATTCCACGCGACTTTGTTGATGCGGGACCAGGCCAGCTGGAGCAGCGCCTCGGCTTTGGGGGTGTTCCGACCGTCCGGGATGTCTTTGACCAGCGCCTCAAAGGTTTGGATCATCGGGAGCTGGTCGTTGTTCCATCGATAGGCCATGCCGAGCCGGAAGCGGTTGTCCAATTGCTCGGGATGAGTCCGGGCCAGTGTCTCCAATGCCGGCAACATCCGGTACAGGAAATCCGCCGGAGTCGGTTGCGCGAGGCCGCCCATCTCCATTGCGTTGGAGAGGTCGAGGCGGGCCGCTCCCGCGTAGATGTTCCAGTAGAACTCGTTGACGGTCAGCGAGAGCGCCGGGTCTTTGACGACCAGGCGGTGCCCATTGGCAGCTTCCCGGAGCAGCACGACATACAGATTCCTGGTCAGGACCATCAGGGCATCGACTTGATTCGGATCGATGATCAACACCCGGTTGAGCAGCGCGACACGATCGCGCAGCTCAGGAAAGGTTGCGGCTCGCGCCGCGGCCGCCGTGAGCGTGCCCGGTTGATCGTCAGGCCCCCACCAAACCAGCGAGTCCGGCAGGGCCCGACTCATCTCCGTCGCGAACGGGATCCTCTCGGCCGGCATACCGGGTGCTTCCGGCCTGGTTGCCGCCGGCTGATGAAAGACCGCGGTATCGCCAGGAAAGCCGTGCTTCTTGAGTCCGGTAAAGACCACCCATTGGGTGGTGATGGTTTTCACAGCGCGCCGCGCGCGTTTGATCGTATTGGTCCATTTGACCGTGTCGGGCGCGTAGGTGACCGGCGAGGTCAGAGGATCGTGGTAGTGCACTGTGAGAGTAACCAGCGTGGTCGGAACACCGATCACCTTTCCGTCCGGCTTCAACCGGAAGGATCCGTCTGGGATCCGGCGGCTATTGGAGACGGTGAGGTGCAGGCCGCTTCCGGGTGGCGACACCCCGATCGCATCCATGACGAATGCAGAAGCTGGGGTGTGGGACAGTTCGTCTCCATAGAACACCAGCGGGCCGGCGCTGGGCCACAGCACATCCATGGCGACGTCCGTTCGCTGCAAGGCTGGAGCGTGGCCCGCCGTCAGTTCCTGCCAACAGATATCATAGGACGGGTCGTTCGCGACGGCATAGGCGTTCAGACAGGCTGACGAGCCTCTCACCAGCCGGTACTGGCAGGCGAAGTCCAGCTGCCCCACGGTTACCCGGTCGCCTCGGGCGATCGCGTCCGCGTACCGGCGGGCCGTCTCCACGGCGACTTTGTTGGAGCCGGAGCGTGCCGGTGATTTCTTTGGGGATGCAGCCTGGGCGGGATCTGCCACCAGACTTCCAGAAGCGATAAGCAATCCCGCGAGGAACAGCGTTGTCGTGAATCGTCCCATACAAGTCCTAATCGTGCCATCTCCTAGAACAAGCCCCAGCGACAGGAAACTCAGTACTCTACCATGGCAGTCAGCGAGTCTGACAGAGAGCGGGGCGCTCTATCGGCCAGTGTCACTCCACCACAATCATGGCTTTCATGTCATGGCCGGGCATGTCGCAGATGTAGCGATAGTCACCGGCCTCGGCTGGTGTGAACTGAAACCCCGCTGTCCCATCGGGAGGAATGATGACACGTTTGAATGCTTCTCCTTCGAATTCAACCGCACTGTTCCCGGTTACCGCCGGACTCATTCCTGCGAAGAGTCCGAAGGGCACCACTGTATGGAGCTCCGCATCCTGATTCTTGAACAGGAGCAACGTCCTCCGTCCTCGTTGGAGCACGGTACGATCAGGGATGAACTGTCGTCCCTGAATGACCACCATTGATGTATCCTCCGGGGGCAGGTCCGCTCCCAGGGCCGTGAGGATGATGAATCCGGCCGAAGCGAACACGAACAGAAAGACAGCGCTGGATCCGATTCGAACCGGCATCCGGTCACCTCGGTGCGATGTGATGAGACGCGGTGTGACAAGGGGAATCGTACTTGGTCAGCGGCCCCCGGCGGTTTGGAGAATTGTCTCGCGCATTCGGGCCCGGTCGGCCGAGGACAGGGTCGGAGTCGGCTTGTGGCGACACAACGACACGGTCTGGCGCAGGGACGCCACGAAGTCCTCGCAGTTCGGGCAGTCGCCCAGGTGTCGGCGGACTTCCATGCACACGTCATCCGACAGTTCATCGTCGATGAACGCTGACAGGGCGCGAAGAATGCGAAGGCACCGCCTCCGTCCGTGTTCATGAGCCTTGGGTGCAGAACGCGCGCTTCGTTGTGGGGCGGAACGCTTCGCCATGGTACGTCTTCCTTTGCTACTCGAGTGAAAGCCGGTCCTGTGCTCGAGCGGTCTAGGTAATGCCCCGTGCACTCAGTTCACGGCGCACGAAGAGGCGTGCGCGGTGAAGCCGTGATTTGACCGCTCGTTCGTTCAAGCCCATGATGGTTCCCACTTCTTTGGCACTGAGCCCTTCCATGTCGCGCAGGACGAGCACCATCCTGTATTTCTTGGGCAGTTTGTTGATGGCGTCATCGAGCGCCTGCCGCAACTCCTTGTTTTGGAGCGCCTCCTCGGGACTGAGCCCCTCCACGGGGATCTGCAACCGGAATTCGCCATCGGACGTGGGGATGAACTCGTCCAGCGACAGCTCGCGATCCGGCTCGCCTTTTCGTCTGCGCCGCATGCGCAGACAGGCCCGCGACGCGATAGTGTAGAGCCACGTCGAGATCTGCGCATCGCCGCGAAACTTCTTGAAGCCGCGGTACGCGTTCAGAAACGTCTCCTGCACCAGATCCTTTGCGGCTTCGGTCTCGCCGCAGAGCCGGTTCGCGAAGCGGTACATCAGATCGACGTGATCCCGGTACAGGCTGTCGAAGGTCTTCGAGGTGCGGGCTGGCAGGAGCGAACGGTCCTTCGGTTTGTGCGGCGTGGATAAGGGACTCATAGGTTGGGCAGTCTACGGAGGTATGGAAAAGAGAGTCAAGCCGGGCGCCGAAACCCCTGAGGCTAGTTAGGCCGATGGAATCCGACGACGTTCCCTTGTCCGTTGAGTTCCACCGTAATCGGACTGCCCTCCCTCACGCCGGTCAACAGAGCTTTCCCGCGATCCGCCGGATAGGTCCGTTCGCCATCGGGCGTCCAGAGCTTCACGCTCGCGTGATCCGGCGAGGCGAACTCCAGCGGGCCGGTGACGAAGCGGCGTGCCGTGCCCCTGGTATTGGGGGCCGAGAGATCGGCGACGAGGCGCTGTTCATGCATGCGGAGGGTCATCGTCTGTCCGACCTTCGGATTCCTGATGCCGACTTTGGCATTCACATTGACGACACCGACGGGCGTCCGGAGGAAAATGAAGTTGGATTTGAGCTTGGAAATCGTGCCGGTCAGCACGAGGTGCGCGTCGGATCCGTTGGCTGGAATCTGTCCGATCTGGAGATCGAACTGCAGATCGCGCAGGCCGATGATCGTATCGGTAGCATCCACCTCTACCGTCACCACATCGCCGTCACGGAACCCGGCGAGCGACTGCTCGTGGGTACCAAGGTGAAAGGATTTCTCACCGCCGGGCGTCCATCGCAGCAGCGTTTTGTCGTCGCCGGTGCCGCGCGTGATCGGTCCGCTCAGATAGCGATGGACGAGAGAGCCGTCCGTTCGTTTGCGGATGTCGACGGCGAGGTGGGTCCCGTGGATGCGAAACGAGACGTCTTGAGACGCGCGAAAATCTTTGAGGGTGGTCTTGGAACTCAGCGTCAGCAGGCCGATCGGGGTCTTCAGGAACGCGATCCCTGGCTTGGTCCGCCAGACCGATCCCTTGAGCGCGATGGAAGGGGTCACGTCGTCGGCAGCGGCGACGGCGCTGGCTTCCGATTGAGCGGGTGTCTGATCGTCTGGAGCCGAAGGCTGGTCGTCCGCAAAGCTCAAGGCGGCCGCGGCCAGGCCCCCGCCATTCCGATGACGGCGAACATTCGACACAATCGCGAGCCGCGTGATAATCGTTTCATCAGCGCCGAGGTCTCTGCATTCGGGTGCGGCGATGGCTTGTACGCCTGATGTCTCGTGTCTGGTTCGGCGAGCGTGCGCGGGACGTCTCAGCAGTCCGCGGCGGTTAGTATGCGAATAACATGAGCCCGAACGGGAGTCAACCTGAAAACGGGTTTGTCAGGGCATGTCAGAGGAGGTTGATTCCAAGCGACGCCGGCGAGGGATTGGTCATTTTTTTCTCATGAAGAGGCGCAGAGGGGTGCCGGCAAATCCGTAGGCATCGCGAAGTTGATTCTCAAGATAGCGCACGTACGCCGGCGTGACGTCCTGCGGATGGCCCACGAACAACGCGAAGGCCGGCGGCTTCGTCGCCACCTGGGTGAGAAAGACGGACTTGGTCACCTTCGACGGTTTCCCTTTGCGGACCGGCAGGGGATGCAGAACCAGAATGGTTTGCAGCCAGGCATTCAGCGTTCCGGTGGCAATCCGTCTGGTGAACATCGAATAGACCTGCTCGATGGTGGGGAACAGCTTGCGCAGGGAGTCCGGTTTCAACGCCGAGCCGTACAGGACCGGAGCCCATGTCAGGAAGGGCAGGCGGCGGCGGAGCTCGAGATCGTAGTCCTTCCGCGCCGCGGTCTCGCCGGCGCGCAGGTCCCACTTGTTCACGAGCAGGAGGCACGCGCGGCCCTGTTTGAGGATGGCCCCCGCAATTTTCGTGTCCTGCTCCGTGACACCCTCGACTCCGTCCAAGACGAGGATGGCCAGGTCGGATCGGCCGATGGCGCGGAGCGAACGCATCACGCTATACCCCTCGATCCCGCGGTCGATCTTCCCGCGCCGCCTGATACCCGCCGTATCGGTGAACAGGTAGGGCTTGTCCTCGTGGGTCACGAGCAAGTCGATGGCGTCGCGCGTCGTGCCGGGGATTTCGCTCACAACAACGCGCTCTTCCCCCAGCAGCGCGTTCACGAGCGTGGACTTGCCGACATTCGGGCGGCCCACCACGGCTATGCGCGGCGGCTGCAGCCGCCCGTCTGCTTCGTCGGTTGCCGGGAGGAGGGGGTAAATGGCATCCAGCAGCTCGGCGACGCCGATGCCGTGCTCGGCCGAGACGGGATACAACTCCTCCCTGCCTAGTTGGTAGAAATCGGCCAGGAGCGGATCGGCTTTTGGCGTATCGATCTTGTTGACCACAACGAAGACCGGTTTAGTCACGCGGCGCAACAGACGCACCACTTCATGATCCGACGGAGTCAAGCCGGAACGTCCGTCCAGTAGGAGAATCAGAATGTCGGCTTCCGCGATGGCGATCTCGGATTGCCGGCGGATCAGCGCCAACATGCCGTCCGACGCGGAGGGATCCAGCCCTCCCGTATCCACCAGCCGAAACGCGCGCCCCCGATAGGTCGCCTCCGCATAATTCCGATCGCGAGTCACGCCGGGTACGTCATCGACGATGGCGGTCTTCGCGCCCAGGATCTTATTGAACAGGGTGGACTTTCCCACGTTCGGCCGCCCGATAATCGCCACCAGCGGGACTGGTGAGAAGCCAGGGGTAAGGGGTAAGGGCTGGGAAGATCCGTGACTCGTCATACGTCATCCGTCAAGTGATGGAAAGGATCGAGCTTGGCACAGGGCCGGCATGATGACAGGAAACCCAGCCCACACACAAGGGAAGCGCTATGCTACACTGGGAAGAGTTCTTCACGAATGACAAGTGACGCATGACCATTGACGCCTTTCATTGGGACAACATCGATGACGTGCTGCTCGACATGGACGGCACGTTGCTCGATCGGCATTTCGATAGCTTCTTTTTCGAGGAAGCCCTGCCGCGCCGCTATGCGGATCTTCACGGATTGCCGTTTGAGGAGGCGCGCGACCGGTTGATGGCGCTGTACCGGTCGGTTGAGGGAGAGCTGGCCTGGACCGACCTTCACTACTGGAGCAGGCGGGTGGGGATTGATGTCGTGGCGATGCACCGGGAGTTGGATCACATGATCGGGTTTCTGCCCGGCGCAGAGGAGTTCTTGCGATTTCTCCGGCAGATCGGCAAACGTGTGACGATCGTCACGAACGCGCATGCAGCGGGTGTGTCGGTGAAAGCCGCCAGGACGGGACTCGACCGGCACGTCAATCGCATCCTCGACGCTTTCGAGGTCGGCTATCTCAAGATGCGGCCGGAGTACTGGCCGAATTGTCAACGCCTGCTAGGATTCAATCCGGCGCGGTCGCTCTATATGGACGACGACGAGGGATGTCTGGAGGCTGCAAGGCAATTCGGCGTGGCCTATCTCATTCACAGCGCCAAATCGAGTTCCCGCTTGCCTGCCGTCCCGCTTGATCAGTTCCTCTCGGTCAGCAGTTTTATGCCGCTTCTGAGCGGCCGGCCTGCGGCCTAGTCGTGCCTGATGGCCGAGCCCCGGTACATTTCGCCTCCGATTCTGGGCACGCTCGCCATCCGGAAGCGATCGAGGGTCGTGATCGTCAGGCCGGCTTGAGCGATCAGTCGGTCGATCGGACGGTTCAGGTTACATCCACAGCCGACAAGGTTCTGTAGGGGATTGAGCCGGTTCTGCCAGACAGCCGTGGCGCGGTCATCGCTGCGGCCATGCTCCAGGAACAGGAACGTCCCGGTCGGTTTCAGGACCCGCCCGACTTCGCGCAGCGCTCGGACCGGATTGGGAACTGTGCAGAGGGTCCAGGTGCTCACGACGCAATCAAAAGACCGGTCGGCGTGGGGCAGCGTTTCGGCTGTGACCTGCTGAATGAGTACAGGAAACGGGCGGCGGGCACTGCGTTCCGCGACCTTCTTGGGTAGTAGCACGGCTGGGTCGACGGCATCGAGCCGTGTGGCGGTTGGGGGGTAGTGAAGCAGGTTCAGCCCGGTTCCCATCCCCAGCTCCAGCACCTCGCCATGGACCCGCTGAAGCAATTCCACTCGCAAGCGACGAAATTCTTCTCCGTCCATGACCCAGTCCATCAGGCGGGGAAAGATATGACGACAGTAAAGTCCCATTGCCGTGGCAGTATAGCAAGCCGGTCTCCGACGGAGGCTAGAAATCTTGTTGCGTCCAAGAGGTCTATGTTAGATTCGCCGTTTGCAGCAGAAGGCTGAGCGCACCTCCGTGCATTCTCATGGCTAAGACTTACGACCACCGCGTCATCGAGGGCAAGTGGCAGGTCTACTGGGACGAACATCGCCCGTTTCGGGCGGTGGATGATTTCTCAAAACCCAAGTTCTATTGCCTCGACATGTTCCCCTATCCTTCCGGTTCCGGCCTCCACGTGGGGCACCTTGAGGGCTATACGGCCACCGACATCGTATCCCGCTACAAGCGGATGTGCGGGTTCAACGTTCTGCATCCGATGGGGTGGGACGCCTTCGGTCTGCCGGCCGAACAGTACGCGGTAAAAACGGGCATTCATCCCGCCATCACGACGGCCCAGAACATCGCTGTCTTCAAACGCCAAATGAAGCGGGTCGGGCTGTCCTACGATTGGGATCGGGAACTCAGCACCACGGACCCCGACTACTATCGCTGGACGCAGTGGATCTTTCTCAAACTGTTTGAGCGGGGACTGGCGTACGTCGCCGAAGTGCCGGTGAACTGGTGCCCAGCGCTCGGGACGGTGCTGGCCAATGAAGAAATCGTCGACGGCAAGAGCGAGGTGGGGGGGTTTGAGGTCGTCCGCAAGCCGATGCGCCAGTGGGTGCTCAAGATCACCGCCTATGCCGATCGACTGCTCGAGGACCTGAAGCTCGTGGAATGGCCGCCGAGCACGCTCGAGATGCAGAAGAATTGGATCGGGCGCTCGTTCGGCGCGGAGGTGGATTTCGCGCTAGCCGGGCAAAAGGGATCGATCCGGGTCTTTACCACCAGACCGGATACGCTCTTCGGCGCCACCTATGTGGTCCTGGCTCCGGAACACCCCCTGGTTGAGGTGGTGACCACCGCAGAGCAGAAGGATGCCGTCTCGGCCTATCGCGAGGCGACGGCGAAGAAGAGCGATCTGGAGCGGCAGGAGCTAGAGAAGGACAAGACCGGCGTCTTCACCGGCGGATACGCCGTTAACCCTGTCAATAGTGAACGCCTGCCGGTCTGGGTCGCCGACTATGTGTTGATGACCTACGGGACCGGCGCGATCATGGCGGTGCCGGCGCATGACGAACGGGACTGGGCATTCGCCCGTCGATACCGGCTGCCTATTCGAGAGGTGATCGCCTGCGGACACATCGACGAGGCGGCTTTTACCGATACGGAGCGCGGGACTGTCGTCAACTCGTCGACGGCCGACGGCGGATTGTCGCTCGATGGACTCACGCCGTCCGAGGCGATTCCGAGAATCACCGACTGGCTTGCCAAGCAGGGCAAAGGAACCAAGGCGGTCAATTACAAGCTCCGGGATTGGCTCTTCGCCCGCCAACGCTACTGGGGCGAACCGTTTCCGATCAACTGGGTGGATGGTCAGGCCCATCCGATCCCGGAGGAACGGTTGCCGCTCACATTGCCGGAGACGAGCAATTTCAAGCCCTCGGGCAGTGGGGAGAGCCCGCTGGGGAATCTGGCCGAGTGGCTGGCCACGACCGATCCCGTCAGCGGGAGGGCCGCGCGGCGTGAGACGAACACCATGCCGCAATGGGCCGGGTCCTGTTGGTATTACTTGCGATTCATCGATCCCAGGAATCCCGCGCACCTCGTCGATCCCGTCAAAGAACGGTATTGGATGCCGGTCGATCTCTATATCGGCGGCAGCGAACATGCCGTCCTGCATCTGCTCTACGCGCGATTCTGGCACAAGGTCCTCTTCGACATCGGCGTGGTGAGCACGCCCGAGCCGTTCCAGCGACTGGTGCACCAGGGGATCGTGCTGGGCGAGGATAATCAGAAGATGTCCAAATCACGCGGCAATGTGGTGAATCCCGATGATATGATCGACCGGTTCGGCGCCGACGCGGTGCGACTCTATGAAATGTTCATGGGCCCGCTCGAAGCGATGAAGCCGTGGAGCACGAGGGGCGTGGAAGGCATTACGCGATTTCTCGAACGAGTGTGGCGCCTCATCGTGAATGAGGAAGGCCGGGTATCGAGCGCCGTCGTTTCGACGGAACCGGGCCTTGAGCATCAGCGCTCGCTCCATCAGACGATTAAAAAGGTGACGGAAGACGTGGAAGCCCTCCGTTTCAACACGGCGATCTCGCAGATGATGGTCTTCACCAATGAGTTGACGAAAGCCCAGCAGCGCGCGCGAGCCGTACTCGAACCGTTTGTGCTGCTTCTGGCTCCGTTTGCGCCCCATCTGGCCGAGGAACTCTGGGTCATACTCGGACGGGAGCCGAGCGTCTCACAACAGCCCTGGCCCCGCTTCGATCCGGCGCTCACGGTCAGCGAACGCATGACGATTCCTGTACAAGTGAACGGGAAATTACGTGGCAAAATCGAGGTGGAGCATGGGGCAAGCCGCGAGGTCGTCGAACGCCTCTCGCGCGACCAGATCGCCGAGTGGCTGCAAGGAAAAGAACCTAAAAAGGTCGTCTACGTCGAAAAGAAATTGATCAATTTCGTTATCTGAGGAACGCGAGGGGCGCAAAATGCGAGAAAAGCGAGACGGGGGAAAACAATGTACCTCGCGCGGCTGGTTTGTGTCTTGTCGCGCAAGTCTCGCCTCTCTCGCTTGTCTCGCGCTCTTGCCCGGGTGCGGCTATCAGTTTCGCGTGGCGGGGCCAGGTCCCACCATCGGCGGCGCCAATGTGACGGCCTCGCAGGAATCACAACCGCGTCTCGCGATCCGGACGCTGGGCAACAGCAGTTTTGAGCCCAATCTTGAGACGCAGTATTCGAACTACCTGCGCCAGGAATTCGACTCGGGCAGCGGCGCCCGGGTCGTGCCGGATTCCGAGGCGTCGGATTTCGTGCTGACCGGGCAGATCGTCATGGTGAGTGTGCCCACGATTAGTTTCAGCCAGACAACGACATTGGAAAGTAGGGCGGAAGTGGTGGTGCTGGTCAGGGTCGAAGACACCCGGACAAAAAAAATCGTATGGACGCAGACGGCTAAAAGCTCATCGGAGTTCTATATCACTCCCGACCTCCAGTTCAACCGCAGCCTGCAGAATCGTGCGATGGAGCAGGCAGGCCGGTTTGTGGCCGCGGACCTGGCGGCACGTTTCCTCATACATCTCGAATCGGGCGGCCTGGCCGCGCGCGCGGCAGCGCCGCCGGCGATATCTCCATCTGCCCCCTAGTTGTCGAGGACTCCCCCATGGCGTCGGTAGTGAATCCGCTGCACCTTGAATCCATCCTGGAACAGCAGGGACCGGGGCCTCTCTATCTGATTCTCGGGGAAGAAGACCTGCTCAGAGACCACGCGCTGGCTGTGCTCAAGACGGCGGTTCTCGGCGACGGGGGCGAGTTCAATTACGATCTCTTCTTCGGGGATGACGCCGGCGCGGGCGACATCCGGAACTGCACGTCTGAGATGCCGGTGTTCGCAGAGCGCCGCTTGGTGGTCGTGAAGGCGGCGGAAAAACTGTCGGCAGCAGAGGGAGCGTCCCTGCTCGACTATCTGAAGGATCCTGTGACGACGACCACGCTGGTGTTTGTGAGTCCGAAACTGGACGGCCGGTTGAAATTGTCGCAGGCCTTAGCACGAACCGCCGTCACCATCGATTGCTCGCCGCTCCGCGATGCGCAGATGACTTCCTGGGTGGCGGGTGACGCCGAACGAGTGGGGGTTCGACTGGAGGAGGAAGCGGGCCAAATACTGAAAGAGGCAAGTGGGGGATCGCTCTATGGCGTGCGGCGGGAGTTGGAGAAACTGGCATCCTATGTGCCGCCGGATCGCGCGGTGACCGCCGCCGATGTGCTTGCACTTCGGGGTATGGAGCCGGGCGCGTCGGTGTTCGATCTGACCTTCGCCATTGCGGACGGCAACCGCGCGCGGGCCCTCTCGATTCTGGCGCGCAATCTTGAAGCCGGTGAGGCGCCGCTCCGTATTCTGGGCTCGCTCGCCTGGCAGTATCGCCGTCTATGGAAGGTAAAGGAGTCGCTGGCCAACGGCGGCCGCGAGGGGGAGGCGGCCAGAACGTTGCGGATGGATCCGATGAAAGTTCGCTCCTTTGTCGCTCGCTTTTCAGTCGAACACCTCCAGGCGGCGCTCCGCCTGTTCCTCAACGCCGACGGGAAACTCAAGGGCGGCGGCAGCGGCCGACCCAAACTGATGCTGGAGCGCGTGCTGATGCGGCTCTGCGAGTATACGACACGCGCCACCCCGGCGCCGCCGCGACGACCCGCCGGCCGGGCCGGTCGGGTCTTGCCGCGCCCCGTGTCGAATGTGCGAACGATCAAGAAAGGGAGCCCGACAGGGCGTTGACGTGCAACGTCAGGCGGGAAATACGACGGGATGCGGTATTGCGCTTGATGGCGCCTTTGGACGCGGCTTTTCCGATCGCGGACGCGGCTTCACGCAAGAGGGCCTTCGCATCGCCCGTCTTCTTGTCGGCCACGGCCGTCTGGACTTTCTTGATCAGCGTCTTGACGGCGTTCATCGTGGCGCGATTCTGCTCGTGCCGGCGGTCGGCCTGACGGGCTCGTCGAATCGTCGATTGGTGAATCACAGGCATCGTATCGTCCTCCAGAAAAGAGAGTGGTTTCTAGCATAGGGCATCGACGATCGTCAAGGATCGGAACGAAGCAGGAGGAAGGCCCCCATGTCGAAAATTGTGGCGCGTGACCGCCTGATCTTTGCGCTGGATGTGCCCTCTGCCAATGAGGCGGAGCGACTCCTGGACCGACTCGAGGGCCATATTACGTTCGTAAAAGTGGGGTTGGAACTTTATGCTGCGGCCGGTCCGGAGATAGTCAAACGGGTCATTGCACGGGGGATGCGGGTGTTTCTCGATCTCAAGTTCCTCGACATCGAAGAAACCGTTCGCCGCGCGACGGCGCGGGTGGCGGCCATGGGGGTCGATTTCCTGACCGTCCATGCCAACCGGAAGGCCCTCAGTGCGGCTGTGCAGGGGCGGGAAGGGTCGGCACTCAAGCTGCTGGCTGTGACCGTGCTCACGAATTTCGACAGCCACGACTTGCGCGAAATGGGCATTCAGCGGAGCGTCCAGGATCTGGTGACGGCCCGGGCGCTGCTCGCCTCGGAAGTCGGCTGCGATGGCGTGGTGGCGTCCGGCGAAGAACCGGCCGCAATCCGGCAGAAGGTCGGGCCCCGATTCGTGATCGTGACGCCGGGGGTCCGGCCGGCCGGCAAAGGGGTCGACGATCATGCCCGTGCGACCACCCCGACGCAAGCGATCGCGTCAGGCGCCGACTATCTCGTAATCGGCCGCCCCATCCGCGATGCGGCCGATCCGGCCGCGACCGTGGCGGAGATCGTCGCGGAGATGCAAGCGGCCTTCGAGGCCCGGACGTAATACATACGCGTCAAGCGTCGGTTGCGACCCTTCTCGTCTCTTTGCTAAGATTCTGACTTGCCACGTGCCTGCTCAGAAATCCTTCCGGTTGGTGGGTGTAGCTCAAGGGTAGAGCGCCTGACTGTGGCTCAGGAGGTTGCGGGTTCGAAGCCCGTCACTCACCCCACAATGGCATTCATCAGTCCTCGGTTGTTAGAAGTCGGCAGGATGTCGCATCAGTCATAGGGCTGCGATCGACGAGCGATCGGGTGAGCGGTTGCTTCTTGTCTTACGCGGATCAGGAGCTGGCGGCCGACTTGCCGGCGAGAAAGCCGGTCGCCCAGGCCCAGTGGAAGTTGAAGCCACCGATGCGGCCGTCGCAGTCCAGGATCTCGCCGACGAGATAAAGTCCCCGAACCAGCTTCGATTCCATCGTTCGGAAGTTGATTTCTTCGAGCGGTACGCCTCCGGCCGTCACCTCGGCATAGTTCCAGCCACGATCCCGTGTGATGGCAAATCGGAACCTGATCAGGTCTGCGAGCAAACGACGGCGATCCTCTCGCGGCGTTTGCGCTACGGGCCTCTGCGGATCGCATCCGGCAACTGTACAGAACGCTTCGGCGAACCGTTCGGGGAGTTGTTGAGATAGAGTCTTCGCCAAAGAGCCCCGGGGATGTGCGTGCGCCTGCTCCATGAACCACTGCTGGGCCTGTTCTGATGTCCGACCAGACAGAAAATTGCCGTACAGAGCCACGGGTTCCCCTGCCTGCTGGGCCAGACACCAGAACCGACTCGCATCCATGACCACCGGTCCGCTGATTCCGAAGTGTGCCCAGAGCAAACTCCCTGTGCGCCGATCGACGCTGCGTCCCTTCACCATCGTGACGAGCTCCACCTCGTGAGAAAGACCCGCGAGCGTGCCGTGAAATATCGTGTCGTTCAGCACCAAGAGAACGAGTGCCGGAGCCGTGGGGCTCACGTGATGCCCTAACCGACGCGCCAGCTCGTAACCGAATCCGTCGCTGCCCGATTTGGGGACTGATCGACCCCCGGTGGCCAGAATGACTTTCTTCGCCCAAATGGTTCCGTGCAGATGGTGGAGCACAAACGCATGGTCCTGGGTGCTGCTCTGCTCGATGCTTATTACGCGATGGTTCGGCAGAATCGTTACGTGCAGCTCGCGACAGCGCCGCACCAGCGCAGTGAGGATTGTTCTGGCCTGATCGGTGACGGGGAAGAGCTTGCCGGTTTCTTCGCGTTTCAGTTCGACTCCGAGCGAGGCGAACCAGACGATGGCATCTGGGACGGTGAACGCCGCCAGGACATTCTTGATGATGCGGCGGTTGCCGAAAAAATCAGCGGGCGTGACCTTATAGTGGGTGACATTACAGCGCCCGCCGCCGAAAATAAGGATTTTGGCGCCGATTGTTCTGGCGCCGTCCAACAGCATAATCCGGCGAGTGCCGGCGGGTTTCCCTCGTTGTCCCGCGGCGATGGCGGCGGCGAGCCCGGCGGCCCCGGCCCCGACCACGGCGACGTCGCACGCCGTGGATCCGTCAACATTAGACATTTTTAACTACCTGTTAACGCGGGCTTAATCTCGCAATGTTACTTTCCCCTTCGTGAAGCTGACTCAATCGTCGCCATGCACATCGGTAGGAGGTGGGCGTCATGACCTGTCAAAAATGCAAAGGGTTGATGATCGAGGAGCGGCAACCGGAACTGACCGTCAACCGCTGTATCAATTGCGGGCTGCTTCTTGATCCGTTGATTCAGCAGAATCGCATCAACCGTCTGCGCGGGAAATCCTCGTTCCTCCATGCGGCCTAGTGATGCGCGGCGGCGTGCGCCAAACGCTGCGGATGACGGTCTGCATGTTTGAAATGGACGAAGGTGGATGCCTCGTGCGTGGTTAGATCGAAAACTCTGCCCAGAGAAACGTATGGTCTGAAGGGTCTCTTGCTCGCCGCGGCTCGACGTCCACTTCCACCTTCACGCACTTCTCTGCCAGCGGCGCCGTCGACAGGATATGGTCGATGCGCCAGCCCTTGTTGGCCTCCAGCGAGCTCGGTGCCCGATAATCCCAAAACGTATACTGCTGTCGCGTCGGATAGAGTTTCACGAACACATCCTGAAACCCCCAGGCGACGGTCTTCTCATACGCTTTGCGGGCATCCTCGTGGTAACAGACGTGCGTTAGGTGCTTTTCCGGGCTGTGCACGTCGATCGGTCGCGGGGCCACGTTCATGTCCCCACACCAGATCGCCGGCGCCTTCGGTGAAAGGTGTTTATCGAAATACTTCCGCAGCCGGTCGTACCAGTTGAGCTTATAGGCATACTTCGGGGAGTCAATTTCAAATCCTTGCGGGATGTAGGTGTTGACGATGGGCATTCCGTCGATCACGACCCTGAGCAGGCGAGTGTCCTCCGGCTCGCCTCCATCATCGAATCCATAGAACACCCCTTCAGGTTTTCTGCGGCTGAGAACCGCTACGCCGTTGTATGCCTTCATGCCGCGATAGGTGATCTCGTAGCCGGAGGGTGTCAGGGCCAGGAGAGGGAACTCGCTGTCCTGCACTTTGGTTTCCTGGAGACAGAGGACATCAGGCTGGTGACGTTCAACCCATGCTAACACGATGGGCAGGCGCTTGCGTAGGGAATTAACGTTGAAGGTCGCGATCTTCATGGCGAAGCGCCGTCAGTCAGCGCCTGCGCATCGTAGCAAAAGCCAGATACCACAACAAGCGCCGGAGTTCCTCAACCGGCCACCATCGTGAGTCCCGATATCTTGAGCGCATGGACCGCGTCCCGAATCACCTCGATGACTCGCGGGCGCGTGAAGCCGCGCCGCCAGGCTAGTCCGATCCGGCGACCAGGCACCGGTTTCGCCAGGTCGATCGCGATCAATCGCTTGTTCTCGTATTTTGGCGTCAGCGCGCTGCAGGGCAGCACCGTGATCCCGAGCCCCGATGCCACCATCTGCCGGATAGTTTCCAGAGAGTTGCCCTGCCAGCCTTCGGCGTCCGACCGGCTGAGTTCGGGACATGCGTCCAATACCTGCTGCCGAAAACAGTGGCCTGCATGCGGAAGGAGTACCTTCTCCGAACCCAGCTGTCGGGAATCGATCAGCCTTTTCTTCTGCCAGGGATGTCCGACCGGGACCAAGACCTTAAAGGGTTCGTCATACAGAGCTTGGGTCGTGATCGCGGGCTCCTCGAAGGGGAGGGCAATCATGATCACGTCCAGCTTTCCGCTTTTCAGCATCCCGGCCAAGTTCAAGGTGAGGTTTTCTTCAAGTTCCAGCGGCATCTTCGGGGCGCGCGTACTGAGTAACGCAACTAGGTCCGGGAGGATGTAGGGTCCCACCTTGGCGATGACACCGAAACGGAGCGGTCCCATCAGCTGGTCTTTTCCCTGAGCGGCCAGGACTTTGATTTGATCGGCCTCCTCCAGGACACGTTGGGCCTGGTGGACGATCTGTTCTCCCAAGGGCGTGAGCGTGATCCGATTCTTTGGTCGCTCAAAGATGGTGGCACTCAACTCCTCTTCCAATTTCTGAATGGCCAGGCTGAGCGCCGGTTGTGAAATGCAGCAGCGGTCCGACGCACGCCCGAAGTGGCGCTCCTGTGCGACGGCGACAATGTAGCGGAGTTCCGTGAGAGTCATGCCGCGGCCTTCCTGTCCATTGAAATTATAAATCGTTTGGTTGGATGTTATCAATTTGACTTACCGATTCCTTGTCTCCTAGACTTGCCGACTAAAAGGGAAGCGTTGGACCCTCAACATGGGAAAGGAGGAAGCGATGACACGAAACAGAATATCGAGGGGTGTGAAGCTGACTGGGGGACTTGTACTGGGAGCGGCTCTGGTCTTGTCGTTGCTCCCGGTCGTCGGCGCGAGTGGGGCCGAACCGGATCCCGTGGGGATGCTCAAGGAACTGGCGCGACCGCTGCTGGGGTATGGAGACAGCGGGGCAGCCGCGCCGAAGGGGACGGACTATCAACTACCGCAGCTCCAGGGGCTGGAAGACCCGAACACCTACGTGCCGGCCGATAATCCGATGACCGCGCAAAAGGTCGAATTGGGACGGATCCTGTTCTTCGATAAACGGCTGTCCAAGAACAACACCATCGCGTGCGCGAGCTGCCATTTGTCGGAGAAAGGCTTTACGGATGGCATGCCGGTCTCGACGGGGATCAATGGCCTCAAGGGCGGGCGGAGCGCGCCCGTGTCGTTCAACCGGGTCTACAGCAAGGCGCAGTTCTGGGATGGCCGGGCCGACACGCTCGAAGATCAGTCCATCGGGCCGTTCGTCAACCCGATTGAGCACGGGTTCGCCAATCATGACGAAATGGTCGCTAAGATGAAGCAGATCCCCGGCTACCGGAAGCTCTTTCAAGAAGTCTTCGGCCGGGACATCATGATCCAGGATGTCGGGCGGGCGATCGCGAGCTTCCAGCGGACCGTGCTGTCGGGCAACAGTGCCGTGGATAAGTTTGATGTGGGGGGCGAGGAGACGGCGTTGACCGACGCGGCCAAGCGGGGCCTTGAACTGTTCCGCGGAAAGGCCCGCTGCACCCGCTGCCACTCAGGGTTCAACTTCAGCGATGAGAAGTTTCACAACATCGGGATCGGCTGGGACACCAATACGGTGGATCTGGGCCGGTACATGGTGAGCCAGAACGCCGAAGATATCGGCGCCTTCAAGACGCCGACGTTGCGTGAGATCGCCCGCACCGCGCCCTATATGCACGACGGGCGCTTCAAGACCCTGGAGGAAGTGGTGAATTTCTACAATAAGGGGGGGATCAAGAATCCGCACCTGGACAACACGGTAATTCCGCTGGAGTTAACGGAGCAGGAGAAGCAGGATGTGGTGGCCCTGCTCAAGTCGCTCAACGGCGAGGGCTGGCAACACGTCTCGGCGCCGAAGGCGTTTCCAAAGTAGACTGCCGGGCTGATCGTAGGGCGGAATCAGAGGGACTTCCTTCGGCTGCTCGCTGAAGGAAGTCCCTCTTCATTTTCCGGACTCAAGCGAGTCCGGGCCGGTCGTCTCGGTGAGATAGCGGCGTAGAATGGCCTGCTCGATGCGGGATCGCCCGCGATCCGGGGCGGGAAACCTGAGCACGAGTTGCAGCTTGCCCGGTTCCGGCAGTTGAATCGTGATGCGGTGTTCCGGCGAGGGCGCTTCCAGGAGATTGGTCTGCTCCAACAGTTTCATCTGGCGCACCGCTTCTTCCATGAAGGGGGCACATTCAGTCCTGGCCGCCTGGAGGAGCACCCGTTCGGCCCGCTGCCAATCCTGGCCGGCCGGGACGGGAATCACCAGCGTATATAACCCGTATTCCTGGTCCGGATTCTCTTTGATCAGCGGATTGGTGAAGAGCAGGCTATTTGGGAAGACCGTGACGCGGCCGGTGTATAAATGGGCGGATTGTCCTGGGCCGATTTCGAGCAGCCTTGTCGTGAAGACATCGTGATCCAGGACCACGCCTCGATGGCCGCCGATCTGAATCCTGTCGCCGACCGTATAGACTTTTCCACCGACCCGCAGTGCAGCGCCGCTCCAACAGAGAATGAGCTCCTTCGTCGCCAGTACGAGCGCCGCTGACCTCGCCCCCTTAAACGGGTCCAGATCCTATGCTAGGGTCGGGCCGGAAGGAGGGGCAGATGCCACGATTGCGTCACACCGTCGAACAGATTCTTGCGAAGCTACGTGAAGCGGAAGTCGCCC